>CETJ01016852.1_pt1 | contig 57531 bp, 53 predicted proteins | sample 531341 | NCBI WGS metagenome assembly CETJ01 (sample SAMEA2622677, study PRJEB7988) | marine metagenome | isolation source: saline water (ENVO:00002010), including | reverse complement strand
CGTAAAACTGCCACCGCTCGCGTATTCCTGCGTCCGGGTTCTGGCAATATCTCTATCAACAATCGCAGCCTGGAGAATTTCTTCGGTCGCGAAACCGCTCGCATGGTTGTTCGTCAGCCGCTCGAGCTGACTGAGAGCACCGAGAAGTTTGACATCTATGTGACTGTCAGCGGCGGCGGTATCTCCGGTCAGGCCGGTGCCATCCGTCACGGCATCACTCGTGCTCTGATGGAGTATGACGAAACCCTGCGCGGTGCGCTGCGCAAGGCGGGTTATGTCACCCGTGACGCTCGTGAAGTCGAGCGTAAGAAAGTCGGTCTGCGCAAGGCGCGTAAGCGTCCGCAGTACTCCAAGCGTTAATCTCGTATTGCGCTGCAAAACGCCCGGGCTCCGGAAGGAGTGCCGGGCGTTTTCGTATCTGCGGCAAGGTGTCGCGCCTGCTATGGTTAGATGCAAGTCCCTGATTGGGCGCGAATTCGGTATAGTGTCGGCCGTGCTGGGAGTGGATATCACCTTGTCAAAAAAGGGGTTTTTCATTACCATCGGTTTCATTTTGTGCAGGCTGTTCAACACTTCAAAAGGCCTTCTGAAAAGGTCCAGAAATTAGCTGATGGGAGACGACTGGATGAGTAATGACGGCGTGAATAATGGCCGGCGTCGCTTCCTGGTGGCCGCCACGAGTGTGGTTGGTGCCGCCGGAGCAGTAGGGGCCGCAGTCCCCTTCGTGGGGGCTTGGTTCCCCAGCGCCCGAGCCAAGGCGGCTGGTGCGCCGGTAAAGGTGAATATCAGCAAGATCGAGCTGGGTCAGCAGATCGTTGTCGAATGGCGCGGTCAGCCCGTGTTTGTTTCGCATCGGACCCCTGAGGCCATTGCGGTCCTGGACGAGATGGACTCGGTGGTTGCCGATCCCAACTCCCAGGCTTCCGTTCAGCCGGCCTATGTGGATGGCAAAACGCGCGCGATCAAGCCTGAGCTGCTGGTAGTGATGGGCGTATGTACCCACCTGGGTTGCTCCCCGCTGTTCAAGCCGGAGGTGGCCGCTGCCGACATGGGGGCCGACTGGAAAGGCGGGTACTTCTGCCCTTGCCACGGCTCTCACTACGACATGTCCGGTCGCGTCTTCAAGGGCCAGCCTGCGCCCCTGAATCTTCCGGTACCGCCCTATTCATATGAGTCTGATGACGTAATCGTGATCGGCGTGGATCAGGAGAGCGCCTGATGAATAAATTGATGCAATGGGTGAACGAGCGGATGTCCGTCAATCAGGTGATGGAAGATCACCTGACCAAGTACTACGCACCCAAGAACTTCAACTTCTTCTACTTTTTCGGCTCGCTGGCCATGCTGGTGCTGGTTAATCAGCTGGTTACCGGTATCTGGCTGACCATGAGCTACGAGCCCTCCGCCGACGGTGCCTTTGCCTCCGTTGAGTACATCATGCGTGATGTGGAATACGGCTGGCTGCTGCGTTACCTGCACTCGACCGGCGCATCTGCGTTCTTCGTGGTGGTGTATCTGCACATGCTGCGCGGCCTGATGTACGGCTCTTATCAGAAGCCGCGTGAGCTGATCTGGCTGTTCGGCATGCTGATCTATCTGGTGCTGATGGGTGAAGCCTTCATGGGTTACCTGCTGCCTTGGGGTCAGATGTCCTACTGGGGTGCTCAGGTGATCATCTCCCTGTTCGGTGCGATTCCGTTCATCGGTCCGGATCTGGCGCAATGGGTACGTGGCGACTTCCTGATCTCCGGTATCACCCTGAACCGCTTCTTCGCGCTGCACGTTATCGCGCTGCCGATCGTTCTGCTGGGCCTGGTTGTGCTGCACATCATCGCGCTGCACGAAGTGGGCTCCAACAACCCTGACGGTATCGATATCAAGAAGTTCAAGGACGAGAATGGCAAGCCGCTTGATGGCATCGCCTTCCACCCGTACTACACCGTTAAAGACATTGTCGGTGTTGTGGTTTTCCTGTTCGTGTTCTGTGCCATTGTGTTCTTCTTCCCGGAGATGGGTGGCTATTTCCTCGAGAAGCCGAACTTTGAAATCGCCAACCAGCTGAAGACGCCTGATCACATTGCGCCGGTCTGGTACTTCACGCCGTTCTACGCGATTCTGCGTGCGGTTCCCTCGATTGCCGGCTCTGCCTTCCCGGGTGTTCTGGCGATGGGCGCTGCCATTGCAATCCTGTTTGTACTGCCCTGGCTGGACCGTAGCCCGGTTCGCTCCATTCGCTATAAAGGCTGGATGAGCAAGCTGTGGCTGGTCATCTTCTGCGTGTGCTTCGTCATTCTGGGTGTGCTGGGCGCGATTCCGTCCACTCCCGGTCGCACATTGCTGTCGCAGATTTGTACCGTTCTGTATTTCGCCTTCTTCATCCTGATGCCGTTCTACACCCGGATGGAGAAGACCAAACCGGTTCCGGAGAGGGTTACTGGCTAATGAAAAAACAACTTATTGCCCTGATGTTCGCTCTGGTGCCGACCGTAGCCTTCGCGGCTGGCGGTAGTGGTTACCACCTGGATGAAGCCAACATCGATCTGACCGACAAGGCCGCACTGCAGGATGGCGCGCGCACCTTCGTTAACTACTGCATGGGTTGCCACTCTGCGCAGTATCAGCGTTACGAGCGCGTTGCTACCGACTTGGGTATTCCTGAGCAGCTGATGCTCGATAACCTGGTGTTCACCGAAGGTACTCTGATCGGTGACCATATGAAGAACGCCATGCGTCCTGCGGATGCCAAGAAATGGTTCGGTGCTGCGCCGCCGGATCTGACGCTGGTTGCCCGTGTTCGTGGTAATGACTGGCTGTATACCTACCTGCGTACCTTCTATGAAGACCCGGCTCGTCCGCTGGGTGCCAATAACAAGGTATTCCCGAATGTCGGTATGCCGAACGTGCTGGCTGAGCTGCAGGGTCGTCAGGTGATCGGCTGCAAGGCCATGCCGGTCAAGGACGACAGCGGCAAGGTCATGCGCGACACCCTCAGTGGTGAGATCATGAAGCAGGAGCAGTGTGACGTTCTGACGGTGGTTCCGGGTACCGGTACCCAGACGGAAGAAGAGTTCGATACCACTGTGCGCAACTTGGTCACCTTCCTGGCTTATTCGGCAGACCCGATCAAGCTGGAGCGTCACCGCATCGGTGTGTACGTGCTGCTGTATCTGGCCTTCCTGTTCGTGTTTGCGTATCTGCTGAAACGCGAATACTGGCGAGATGTCCATTGATCTTCTGAGGTCTGGATGATCTGTGCGCGCCCCTTGAGGGCGCGCACTTGTTTCTGGGGTATAATGGCGCTCTGCGCGCGCAGCCTGACTGCGCGCTTTGTGCTTTTGGGTGTCAGTTTGACGCCTGCCGCAGTCCGAATAAGGATGAGGGTTTACATATGGGCGTAACCGCCAACAAGCGTTCCTCCATGGCATTTTTCTCTGACCCCCGGGATCACTACTGCCACCGGGTCAGGATTGTGCTGGCAGAAAAGGGGGTTACCGTTGACGTGATTAACGTTGAGCCTGGCGATCATCCGCAGGAGCTTGCCGAGAATAATCCCTATAACAATGTACCCACGTTGCTTGATCGTGATCTGGTGCTGTATGAGCCCAATATCATGATGGAGTACCTGGACGAGCGTTTCCCGCACCCGCCATTGTTGCCGGTTTATCCTGTCGCGCGTGCCAATAGTCGCCTGCTGATGTATCGCGTGCAGCGTGACTGGTGCCGTCTGGTTGATGTCATCGTTGATCCGAAGAGCGCTGCTGCAGAGGTAACGCGTGCCCGCAAGGAATTGCGCGAGAGTCTGATCGGAGTCGCTCCGGTATTTGCCGAAATGCCTTTCTTCATGAGTGAAGAGTTCAGTCTGGTGGACTGCTGCATTGCCCCGATTCTCTGGCGTTTGCCGGAGCTGGGTGTCGAGTTGCCCAAGCAGGCCAAGCCGTTGCTCGACTACATGGAGCGGATCTTCCAACGTGAGGGATTTATCGCCAGTCTATCGGCGGCCGAGCGGGATATGAAGACCAACTGATTGGAGGACGCGCCTGTGGTTGCAATGAGTTCCAGTCGCCCCTATCTGGTGCGCGCCCTGTATGAGTGGATTCTGGATAACCAGTGCACTCCGTATATGCTGGTCAATGCGGAGTACCCGGACACGGCTGTACCGACCGCGTTTGTCGAGGATGGGCAGATCGTGCTGAATCTGTCGCCAAGTGCCGTGCGTGAATTGCACATGGATAACGAGCTGATCAGCTTTGACGGTCGTTTTGGCGGGGTCGCTCAGCAAGTATGGATTCCGTTGGGCGCGGTTATGGCCATCTACGCCCGGGAGAATGGTCAGGGTATGGTGTTCGAACTGGAGCCCAGTACCCCGCCGCCGGATGAGGCTGACGGTGATGATCAGCCGCCACAGCCGCCGCGGCCAGAGGGTGGCGGTCGTCCGTCGCTGAAGGTCGTCAAGTAGCCACAAAAAAAACCGCTTTGCGGGTTTTTTTGTGGGCTGCTGATGATGGGTCAGTCGAGGTATTCGAACAGCTTGACGATGCGCTGGACGCCGCCAATCTGTTGGGCCTGTGCCACCGCAAGGTTGGCCTCGTGGTGGGTGACCAGTCCCATCAGATAAACCACGCCGGCCTCGGTGACGACCTTGATGCGTGTGCCGGGGATGGTGCCGTCAGTCAGCAGGCGGGTCTTCAGGTTGGCGGTAATCAGGCCGTCCTGGTTGCGCGCCAGCAGTGACAGGCGCGGGCCGGCGGTCAATTCGTTGTGAACCACCTTGACCCTTTGCACCTGCTTGGCGGCTTCGCCAGCGGTGGCGATAAGGTCGCCGCGCGGCACCTGGCCGGCCAGTAGCACTACGCCGTTGTAGCTGGTAACGACAATGCGGCCTTCTGTTTCAATTGCGGTGTTGGCCTTGTTGACGTTGACCGCAACCTTGGTCTCTATCAACTGGTCATCGATGCTGCTGCCGATGGTGCGGGTGCCGTGGTTGTCCTGGATGGGCGTATCGCGTGTGGCTGTCAGGACAGAGCTGCAGCCGGCAAGCATCAGAGCCAGAGCAATGGCTGACAGTCGTTTCATTCCTCGCTCCCGAACAGTTGACGGTCAATCAGGTCGCACAGGCAATGAATCGCCAGCAGATGGACCTCCTGGATGCGTGCGGTCGAGCGGGCCGGAACGCGGATCTCTACGTCCTCAGGCATCAGCAGTGACGCCATGGCGCCGCCATCGCGGCCGGTCAGCGCAACAACGTGCATCTCGCGATCGTGTGCAGCCTGAATGGCCTGCATGACGTTGGCAGAGTTGCCGCTGGTCGAGATCGCCAGCAGGATATCGCCGGGTTGTCCGAGTGCGCGGATCTGCTTGGAGAACACCTCTTCGTAACTGTAATCGTTGGCGATTGAGGTAATGGTTGATGCATCGGTAGTCAGGGCGATTGCCGGCAGGCTTGGGCGTTCCCGTTCAAAGCGGTTCAGCAGCTCGGAGGAGAAGTGCTGCGCGTCACCCGCGGAGCCGCCGTTGCCGCAGGTAAGGATCTTGCCCTCACTGAGCAGCGCGTTGACCATCATCTGGCTACCTTGCTCGATGCTGGGGCCGAGCACGTCCATCGCACGGGTCTTGGTTTCGATGCTATCGGTAAAAAGCTGTCTGATGCGGTGTTGCATGTCCATAGGGAAACTCGCTAGCAAGTGAATGCCTCTCGAATCCAGTGGTAGGACTTCGGATTCGAAGGGTCGCCTTCGGCGGCTATGACGTCAAAACGACAGGGCTGGTTGGCCAGGCGGGGCGTGTTCAGCAGATAGTGCTGCGCGGTATGAATCAGGCGATGCTGCTTGGCCCGATTAACGCTCTCTGCTGCGCTGCCCCAATGGCTCTGCTGCCTGTAGCGCACTTCGACGAATACTACTGTATCGCCGTCGCGCATGACCAGATCAAGCTCGCCCTGTCGGCACCTATAATTGCGTGCCAGACAGGATAGACCTGCGTTGCACATGATTTGTTCAGCCATGCGCTCGGCGAGGTTGCCCAGCTGCTGCCGGCTGGTCGGATGCGGCATCAGAGGGCGCCGCTGTCGCTCGGTGCTGCAGGTTCAAGGACTCCATTGCGGATCTGGCCCCAAGGTAGCAGGCGCTGAATTCGCCCGGTGCTGTCCAGCGTCAGTTCGCCGGTCGCGCCTTCTATGTGTGTATCCGGGTATTCGCGCATCTGGGGCAGGCGGGCAAAGATGCGCTGGGTGTCAACACCCATGGCGTAAAGGCGCCCCAGAGCCCCTCCTGCCTGGGGCCAGTTGCCGGTGACGTCCGAATAAAGTGGATCGTTCTGCTCCAGCAGCCAGGGAATCTCGGCGATCAGCAAGCCGTCAAGGTCGGTATTCTGCATGCCGCTAGAGTCGATCTGATAGGCGTGCGATGTCGCGTAAACAGGCAGGTCGGCTGCGTACTGGAAGGCCAGAGTCGGCTTGATCTGGCGTGCCTGCAAGGGGGTTGCTGCGAGGAACAGGGCGTCCAGATCCTGACGTGGCGTGGGCTGGGCCAGTACGTCGCCGAGGATGCTGCTGATGCGGTTCGCTCGATTCTCGCTCTGCTTGATTTTCAGCAATTCGCCCATCTGATTGGCAACGGCTGCGGGCTGGTCTACCAGCTCCTGACCAATCAGGATGCCGCCGAGGCGCTCCCATTCAGTGATAAAGGCACGATTGGCGCGTTGGCTCCAGTCATCCCGTGTGCTCAGGGTGGCCATGCGGCGCTTGCCGTCGTGCCAGGCACGAATGGCCGCAGAGCGAGCCTCGTCCTCCGGGGCGAGCCCGAACTGATAGATGCTGCTGTCCGAGGTGGCCTGTTCGGCGTAGTTCAGTACCAGGGTCGGCAGCGGAAGTGCGCCGCTGCTGGCCAGTTGGGCGACCTTGTCTTTCTCCAGGGGGCCGATCATCCATTGAACGCCCTCACGCTTGGCCTGATTCAGCGCGTCGATGGCCTGGCTGTACTGGGTGCTGTCATAAAGGGTGACCTGAGGCTGGCTGATGCCCTGACTTTGCGCCTGGTACTGCGCAGCCAGGAAACCATCACGCAGCGCCTGTGCTGCGCTGGCGAGTGGCCCGTTGAAGGGCAGCAGCAAGCCGATGTGAGTTGGGCGACTCGCCTGCAGCGCTTCGATTTGCTGGATCGAGTCGGGCAGGCGATTGGCGGCGGGATGGGTTGCATGGCTTTCCTTCCAGGCCTTCAGCGCCCGGACTTGCAGGTCCAGATTGCGCTGATTGCGGGTAATCAGTGCCAGCTCAAGCCATCCTGCGAATTCACCGCTGGCGCCGTCGCTGGCCGTCTGCAGTGTCTTGGTTTTCGCCTGGGTCAGGCTGTCCCAGATTGCCTGGTTGTTAGCAGTCTGCTCGCTTGGGGCAAGCAGGCTGTGAATAAAGACGCGCTCCCGGGCTGCTTCGATGTATTGCCCGTTGGCGTCCAGTATATCTGCGCGCAACTGCTGAATGCGCAGCTGTTCGGGCAGGGGGCGGATGTCGAGCTGCTCAAGGGACGGGTGCTTGATTGCGGTCAGTGCCGTGACGTTGTCACCCAGGGCCATCGCGCTGGTGGCCTGCAGCTCGCTGAATCGAATCTGCTGGTCTGCTGGCAGGGCGCTTTGCGGAATGTCCTCGAGGACGCGCAGGGTCTGCTCGGGATTACCGTTGTTCAATGCGGTCTGGGCGGCGTGCAGGCGGAGCAGGTTGGCTTCGGCACCGTCATGGCGGGCGGCACTTTTCAGAATTTCTTCAACCGAGGCATCGGGTGTGCGGGGCAGCTCGTCCAGGCTTTTCGGTGCGGAAGCACAGCCGGCCAGCACTGTGGTCAGTGTCAGAGCCAGGGTCGACAGGCGAATGGAGCGGTGCATGCGAGGTGTCCTTACGAGCGGGATTGGGGCGAAAGGCCGGCGGGTCGGGTGGCGTCATTGTACCCAAGCATACGTGCAATCTCCAAGGTGCACGGCACACCCCGGGCAGCTGCTGTACAATGCGTCACAAATTGCGTTCAGGAAATCCCATGACCACTGTTGCCGGTACTCTTTTTGTGGTGGCTACGCCGATCGGTAATCTTCAGGATATGAGTCCGCGAGCGCTTCAGGTGCTCAAGGATGTCCGCCTGATTGCTGCCGAGGACACCCGCCACAGCGCCAGGCTGATGCAGCATTTCGGTATTGATACGCCGATGACGGCCTGTCATGACCATAATGAACGGGATAAGGGTGAGCGGCTGGTTGAGCGTCTGCTGGCCGGTGATGATGTTGCCCTGATTTCCGATGCCGGTACGCCGCTGATCTCCGACCCCGGTTACCACCTGGTGCGTCAGGCGCGCGAGGCTGGTGTCAGAGTATCTCCCGTGCCGGGGGCCTGTGCCCTGATTGCCGCGCTCAGTGCGGCGGGCATGCCGTCGGACCGCTTTGCCTTTGAGGGGTTTCTTCCTGCCAAGGCTCACGGGCGTCGGCAGCGTTTGCAGGTGCTGGCAGCGGAAGATCGAACCTGGATGGTCTACGAGGCGCCGCACCGTTTGCTTGAGTGTCTGCAGGACATGCAGCAGGTGTTGGGTGACGAGCGGCGGGTACTGCTGGCTCGCGAGCTGACCAAGACCTTCGAGACCTTGCGTGCGGCGCCGCTCTCTGAGCTGGTTAAGTGGGTCGCGGGCGATTCGGATCAACAGCGCGGTGAGTGCGTGCTGGTAGTGGAGGGGGCGCCTGCGCCGCAAGCCGATGAGGTCGGTGACGAGGCGCTGCGGGTGCTGGATCTGCTGCTGGCGGAGTTGCCGCTCAAGCGGGCTGCAAAGCTGGCGTCAGAGATCACCGGGGTGCGCAAGAACCTGTTGTATCAGATCGCACTGGAGCGCGGCGCCCAATAGATTGGGGTGGCGGTCAAAGCAATGCTTGCCCTGCGCCGCTCCGCCCGCTAATCTTGCCGCCAAGAGTTGGCTGGGCAGTCGCTGTGGCGCTACGCAAGTAGTGTCGTGGAGGAAAGTCCGGGCTCCATAGGGCAAAGTGCCAGGTAACGCCTGGGAGGCGCGAGCCTACGGAAAGTGCAGCAGAAAGCAAACCGCCTAAGCGCGCAAGCGCCGGTAAGGGTGAAAAGGTGCGGTAAGAGCGCACCGCGCAGCTGGTAACAGTCTGTGGCGTGGTAAACCCCACTTGGAGCAAGACCAAATAGGAATCCGTCGGTGTGGCCCGCACTGGATTCGGGTAGGTTGCTAGAGGTTGTCAGTGATGGCGATCCCAGAGGAATGACTGTCCTCGACAGAACCCGGCTTACAGGCCAACTCTTATTTTCCTTCCTGTGTGACTTACTTCTTCTTAGAGCAAAAAAATCTTACTCCTCACAATTCACTTTAACTTGTGAGGCGATCTTTTTGCTTTGGTTATTTTTTGTTGCTTCCTAATACCCTCTTTTGCATCCACATTCCCGCTAAAACCACCTAAACCACTGCTGTGCAAGGTTTTTTTCCTCTGTGCGGCTCTTGACGCTGTATAGGTGCATTTCTATAGTGTCGCAAAGTGGTGTTATGTGGGACGGAGTGGGATTTTTTGGCGAGCTCCGGCCAATTATCTAGGGGAAGGACGACAACGTGTTTCGCGGAGCCAATGCCATCAATCTCGACGCCAAAGGGCGACTCGCGATGCCTGCGCGCTATCGCGACCGTCTGTTGGCGTCCTGTGATGGACAGTTGGTTGTCACTATCGCGCTGGAAGACCGTTGTCTCTGGATTTACCCCCTGCACGAATGGGAGGCCGTCGAAGCCAAGCTGCGGCAGGCGCCCAACATGAATCCTGCGGTCAAGCGTCTGCAACGACTGCTGATCGGTAATGCCTTCGAGCTTGAGCTGGATGGCGCCGGTCGCTTTGTCGTTCCGCCGCTGCTGCGTGAATACGCCGGGCTGGACAAGAAGGTAATGCTGGTCGGTCAAATCGGTAAGTTCGAGCTCTGGAGTGAAGACGCCTGGACTGCTACCACCTCTGCCTATCTGGACGAGTCGCAGGAGGCTGGCGAGTTGCCGGCTGAACTGCACTCGCTGAGCCTGTGAGTATCGTGTCCTCCTATTCCCATATCAGTGTATTGCTGAACGAGGCGCTTGATGCGCTCGCCATTCAGCCTGACGGCATCTATATCGACGGCACCTTCGGCCGAGGAGGTCATAGTCGAGCATTGCTCGCCCGCTTGGGGCCAGAGGGCAGGCTGATTGCCTTTGACAAAGATCCGGAAGCCATCCGGGCTGGCGAACAACTGGCGGCCGAAGACGGCCGCTTTGTCGTTGTACAGCGGTCCTTTGCCGAGATGGCTGACGAAATGCGTGCGCGCGGTCTGCACGGGCGTATCAGTGGTGTTTTGCTGGATCTGGGTGTGTCCTCGCCCCAGCTCGATGATCCGACCCGTGGCTTCAGTTTTCTCAATGACGGCCCGCTCGACATGCGCATGAATCCCGGTGTTGGCCAGAGTGCAGCCGACTGGGTCAACAGTGCCAGCGAGGCGGATATCGCCACCGTGCTCAAGGAGTACGGTGAGGAACGCTTCTCCAAGCGTATGGCCCGGGCGGTAGTAACCCGCCGCGCAGGGCAGCCCTTTACCCGCACCGGTGATCTGGCGGCGGTCATCAAGGAAGCCAACCCCGCCTGGGAAAAGGGTAAGCACCCGGCGACCCGCGCGTTCCAGGGCATTCGCATTTTCATCAACCGCGAGCTGGATGATCTGGCCGATGGCCTGCGTGCAGCGCTGGATGTCCTGGCACCGGCCGGCCGCCTGGCGGTAATCAGCTTCCACTCGCTGGAAGACCGCATGGTCAAGCAGTTCATGCGTCGTGAGGCCAAGGGCGCTCCGATTCCGCGGGACCTGCCGATTCGCGACATTGATATTCCGGTGTCGATCAATCTGGTCGGCAAGGCGATCAAGCCGAGTGCCGCCGAGATCGATGCCAACCCCCGTGCCCGCAGCGCCGTGCTGCGTATTGCGGAGAAGCGCTGATGAACGCGCCTGCGCCACTGTCCAAGCGTTCCGGCCTGCCGACTGGCAGCGGCTGGCTGACGCTGGTGTTCGTGCTGGGCGTTGCCAGTGCGCTGGCAGTGTCCTACAGCGCCCACTGGAGCCGTCAGCTGCTCAACGAGCTGGCGACCGAGATGGATGTTCGTGAGAAGGCGCAGGCGGAATGGGGACGGCTGGTGCTGGAGCAGAGCACGTGGACGGCCTATAGCCGCATTGAACGGATTGCCACCGAACAGCTCGGTATGCACGTCCCTGAGCCCAGCGACGTGATTCTGGTGAAACCATGAAGCGATTTGCGCTCAAGTCCAACGGTAGCCTGTACCCCTGGCGTTTTCGCCTGGTTATCGGGCTGCTTGGGCTGTGCTGCGCAGCGGTTGTCTGGCGCATTGCCGAGCTGCATGTGCTGGACGAAGGCTTCCTGCGCAGTCAGGGCGACAAGCGCAGTGTGCGCCATGTGCCGATTCCGGCTCACCGGGGTCAGATCACCGACCGCAACGGTGAGCCGTTGGCAGTCAGTACACCGGTGTTGACCATTTGGGCCAACCCGTCGCAGTTGATCGATCAGCAGGCTCACTGGCCGGAGCTTGCCAGCGCCCTGGGTACCGATCTGGCGACCTTCAGCGAGCGCCTCAAGGCCAATGCCGACAAAGAGTTCATCTATCTGCGGCGGCGCATGACCCCGGCCTCCGGCGAAGCAGTGATGGCGCTCAAGGTGCACGGCGTCTATAGCATCGAAGAATATCGTCGGTTCTACCCTGCCGGTGAGGTGGCGGCGCATCTGGTCGGCTTCACCAATGTTGACGAGCAGGGCCAGGAAGGGCTTGAGCTGGCCTATGACCAGTGGCTTCAAGGTTTGCCGGGCAAGCGCCAGGTTTTGCAGGACCGCCGTGGTCGTCTGATCAAGGATGTGCAGGTGGTCAGCAACGCCCGTCCGGGCAATGACTTGCGCCTCTCTATCGATCTGCGTCTGCAGTATCTGGCGCACCGTCAGCTGCGCGAAGGTATGCAGGAGTTCGGCGCCAAGGCCGGGTCGGTCGTGATGCTCGACGTGCATACCGGTGAAGTGCTGGCGATGGTCAATCAGCCGTCCTATAACCCCAACAATCGGGCCAATCTGCAGCCGAGCATGATGCGCAATCGCGCCATGATCGATGTGTTCGAGCCGGGTTCGACCATGAAGCCGATTTCCATGACCGCTGCTCTGGCGACCGGCCGCTGGAAGCCGAGCGATCAGGTCAATGTCTATCCGGGCACCCTGCGAATCGGTCGTTACACCATTCGCGATGTATCAAGGGCACCGGGTGGCGTACTCGATCTGGCGGGCATTCTGCTCAAATCCAGTAACGTCGGCATGAGCAAGGTGGCGCTGGATATTGGCGGCGAAGCGGTACATGACGCCATGGCGGCGGTGGGCCTGGGTGAGTACACCGGTGTTGGGTTCCCGGGCGAAAGCGTCGGCAAGCTGCCGACCTACCGCACCTGGCGCTCGGCCGAAACCGCGGCCCTTTCCTATGGCTACGGCCTGTCGGTAACCGCCGTTCAGCTGGCGCAGGCCTATGCGATTCTGGCCAACGACGGTCGCAAGGTGCCGATGTCTTTGCTGCGGGTGGACGGTTTGCCCGACACCCAGCAGGTGCTGCCGGAAGATGCCACCCGAATGGTTCAGGAAATGCTGCAGAACGTCATTGAGGCCGAGGGCGGCACCCACAGGGCGCGGGTTCCGGGCTATCACGTATCCGGCAAGAGTGGTACCGCACGCAAGGCCAGTACCTCGAGCAAGGGCTATCAGGAAGACTCCTATCGTTCGCTGTTTGCCGGGTTCGGCCCGAGCAGTGACCCGCGCATCGCCATTGCCGTGGTCATCGATGAGCCCAGCAACGGCGGCTACTACGGCGGTCTGGTTGCCGCCCCGGTATTTGGCGGGCTGATGTCCAATGCACTGCGGCTGATGAACGTGGCGCCGGATAATCTGGCCTCGCTGGAGCAGCCTGCACTGCCATCGCCGCCGGCACTGGCCACCACCGGAGAGCCGCGATGAAACTGTCTCAGCTATTCCCTGGCAAGGTAAGCGCCGACGCGGATATTCACGGCATCACCCTCGACAGCCGCCACGTGCGTGATGGTGATCTGTTTGTTGCGTTCCCCGGTCTGCGTCACGACGGCCGGGACTATATTGCCCAGGCTGTTGCTGCTGGTGCCGCCGCGGTCGTTCTGGAATCGCAGGGCGCTGTCGCACACCAGCTGGCCGTGCCGTCGGTGCAGATTGAAGGGCTGGCGGAACAATTGTCTGCGCTGGCTGACCGGTTTTATCAGCAGCCCAGCGCCGCGCTGCAGGTGATCGGTATCACCGGCACCAACGGCAAGACCAGCGTCAGTCAGATGCTGGCGCAGGCGCTGGATCGTCTGGGCAGCCGCTGCGGCGTGATCGGTACCCTTGGCAGCGGCCTGGCGGGTGCGCTGATTGATCACGGCATGACCACGCCAGATGCCGTTGCGGTACAGGCGCAACTGGCGTCGATGCGTGATCAGGGCGCAAGCCACGTGGCGATGGAGGTGTCCTCCCATGCGCTGGTCCAGCACCGCGTTGCCGCGGTGCGTTTTGCTGTGGCGGTGTTTACCAATCTGAGTCGCGATCATCTGGACTATCACGGCACCATGGCTGCCTACGGCGAAGCCAAGGCGCGGCTGTTCCAGCGCGATCTGCAGGCGGCTGTGGTCAACCTGGATGACGCTTTCGGGTGTGAGCTGGCCGAGCGCTGCGCCGCCCCGGTTATCGGTTACAGCCTGAGCGATCCTGCTGCGACGCTGTATTGCCGAGAGCTGGTCTGTGACAGCCTTGGGCTGAACGCCCGGTTGCAGGTGCAGGGCCGCGAGTTTGCCCTGCGCAGCCCGCTGCTGGGCAGTTTCAATATGAGCAATCTGCTCGCCGTGCTGGGCAGTCTGCTGGCGCTGGGCGTCGATGCCGGCGCAGCCGTTGAGCAGGTCGCGCAGTTGCAGCCGCCGGCCGGTCGCATGCAGCGCCTTGGCGGCGGCGACCTGCCGCTGGTGGTGGTCGATTACGCGCATACCCCTGATGCACTGGAGAAGGCTCTGACCGCTCTGCATCAGCATGCAGCAGGGCGTGTTGTCTGCATCTTCGGGTGCGGCGGCGACCGGGATAATGGCAAGCGGCCGATGATGGCGCGGGTTGCCGAACAGTTTGCCGAGGCCGTGGTGGTCACCGATGACAACCCGAGAACCGAGCCTTCGCAGCAAATCATCGAACAAATTTGTCAGGGTGCGGAACACCCGCAGGCACTGACCGTCATACCCAACCGTGCGCAAGCCATCGCCAGTACGATTGCGGCAGCGCGGCCCGGCGATGTGATTCTGCTCGCCGGCAAGGGTCACGAGAATTACCAGGAGATTGACGGAGTGCGTCACCCCTTCAGCGATATTGAACAGGCCAGCCTCGCGCTGCAGCAGTGGGAGGCCGCTCATGCTTGATGCGTTGCGTCTGTCCGATCTGCTCAAGCCGCTGGCCGCCACCCTCAACGGGGTGGATACCCATTTCGACAGCGTCAGCATTGATGCTCGCAAGGTTGCCAGGGGCGGCCTGTTTGTTGCGCTGCCCGGCAGCCGCAGCAATGGCCACGACTTTGTCGCCCAGGCCCGCGAAAACGGCGCTGCAGCGGCCATGGTCGAATACCTTGTCGATGATCCGCTGCCGCAATTGCTGGTGCACGATTGCCAACTGGCTCTGGGCCAGCTGGGCGCCCTGGTGCGTGATCAGTTCCGCGGCACCGTGATCGGCATTACCGGCTCCAGTGGCAAGACCACGGTAAAGGAAATGCTCGCCGCCATTTTGCGTGAGTGCGGGCCGGTACTGGCCACCCAGGGCAATCTGAACAACGAACTTGGCGTGCCGCTGACCCTGCTGCAGCTTGATGCCGAGCACCGCTTTGCCGTGATCGAGATGGGCGCGGCGCAGGTGGGCGATATCAACTACACCATGGGGCTGGTCAAACCGCAGATCAGTGTGCTGACCAACGCCGGCATGGCGCATGTTGGCCGGTTTGGCAGTCCGGAGAGCATTGCCAGGGCCAAGGGTGAGATCGTCAGCGCGCTGCCCGATGGCGGTCAGGCCATCCTGAATCTGGACAGCCCCTGGTTCGAGCAGTGGTATCAGTTGCTCGGCAGCCGACGTACCGCATGCTCGTTCAGCCTGAAGAATCCGACTGCACAGCTGCGCGCCGAAGAGGTCGAGATCGACGCCACCGGATGTCCGCACTTCAATCTGGTGACCCCGGTCGGCGTGGTCCCGGTTCGTCTGCAGTTGCGCGGGGAACACAATATTGCCAATGCGCTGGCAGCGGCGGGCGCGGCACTGGCGGCAGGTGCGCCACTGGATGCGGTCGCCCGGGGTCTGCTGTCCCTTGCGCCGGTGGCGGGGCGCGGCAACTGGCTGAACGGCATTGGTGGTGCACAAATCATTGACGACGCCTACAACGCCAACCCGGCGTCTGTGAAGGCCGCCATCGATGTGCTGGCCAGCCTGTCCGGTCGGCGTCTGCTGGTGCTGGGCGATATGGGCGAGCTGGGCGAATGGGCCGAGCAGAGTCATCGCGACGTTGGTCTGCATGCGCGCGAGCAGGGGCTGGACGGGCTCTACGCGACAGGTCGGCTGTCGGCGCTGGCGGTGGAGGCGTTCGGCGCCAACGGCCGTCTGTTTGATAGCCGCGAAGCGCTGATTGAGGCGATCAGGCAGGATCTGGATGCCAACACCCGGGTGTTGGTCAAAGGCTCGCGCAGTGCGGGCATGGATGTAGTGGTCGCCGGCCTTCTGGCCCCGGCGGACGCGCACGACAACGATAACGGGGCCAGCTGATATGTTGCTTTTACTCGCCGAATTCCTCCAGCAGTACTATTCCGGCTTTGCCGTATTCCAGTACCTGACCCTGCGCGGCATTTTGGGGGTGCTGACGGCGCTGGCCATGGCGCTGTTCCTGGGCCCCTGGATGATTCGTACCCTGCAGATTCGGCAGATTGGTCAGGCGGTGCGTAATGACGGCCCGCAGTCGCACCTGTCCAAGAAGGGCACGCCTACCATGGGCGGTGCACTGATTCTGGTCGCCATTGGCGTCAGTACCCTGCTGTGGGCCGACCTGAGCAACCTTTACGTCTGGGTGGTACTGGGCGTGACCATCAGCTTTGGTGCGGTTGGCTGGGTTGACGACTACCGCAAGGTGATCGAGAAGAATTCGCGCGGCCTGCCGTCGCGCTGGAAATACTTCTGGCAGTCGGTGTTCGGTCTGGCAGCAGCCGTCGTGCTGTATATGGCGGCCAAGACGCCGGTCGAAACCACCCTGATCGTGCCGTTCTTCAAGCAGGTCGAGTTCCAGTTGGGCGCGCTGTTTGTGGTGCTGACCTATTTCGTCATCGTCGGCTCCAGCAACGCGGTCAACCTGACCGATGGCCTGGACGGGCTGGCGATCATGCCGACGGTTATGGTCGGCGGCGCGCTGGGTATCTTTGCCTACCTGTCGGGTAACGCCAAGTTTGCCGAATACCTGCTGATTCCCTATGTGCCGGGTGCCGGTGAGCTGATCATCTTCTGCGGTGCGCTGCTGGGTGCCGGTCTCGGATTTCTCTGGTTCAACACCTATCCGGCCCAGGTCTTTATGGGCGATGTCGGCGCGCTGGCGCTGGGTGCAGCGCTGGGTGTGATTGCCGTGATCGTCCGGCAGGAAATCGTCCTGTTCATCATGGGCGGCATTTTTGTGGTGGAGACGCTGTCGGTGATCGTGCAGGTAGCGTCGTTCAAGCTGACCGGTCGCCGGGTGTTCCGCATGGCGCCCATTCACCACCACTTTGAACTCAAGGGCTGGCCGGAGCCGCGCGTGATCGTGCGCTTCTGGATCATCACCGTGGTACTGGTGCTGATCGGTCTTGCCACCCTGAAACTGCGTTGAGGAGCAGAGCGTGTCTCTGATTACCACGGACAAAAAACGGATTATCGTCGGGCTCGGCAGCAGCGGGCTCTCGGTCGCCCGTTATCTGGCAGGTCAGGGCCTGTCCTTTGCCGTGGCCGACACCCGCCAGAATCCGCCGGGTCTGGAGCAGCTCAAACGCTTTGCCCCCATGGCTGATCTGTATCTGGGCGAGCTGGACGAAAACCTGCTGAGCAGCGCAGACGAGCTGATCGTCAGCCCCGGTATCGCACTGGCCACACCGGCACTGCAGACGGCGGCCAAGGCCGGCGTCTCGATCGTCGGCGACATTGAACTGTTCGCGCGGGCGGCTAAGGCCCCGATCGTGGCTATCACCGGCTCCAATGCCAAGAGCACTGTGACCACGCTGGTCGGACAGATGGCTGCTGCTGCGGGCGTGAAGGTTGCCGTGGGCGGCAATCTGGGCACGCCGGCGCTGGATTTGCTGGATCAGGATGCCGAGCTTTACGTGCTGGAGCTGTCGAGCTTCCAGCTGGAAACCACCGACCGCCTGAACGCGCTGGTCGCCACTGTATTGAACGTCAGTGAAGATCATATGGATCGCTACAGCGGTCTGCCGGCCTATCACATGGCCAAGCACCGGATTTTCCGTGGTGCGCAGCAGGTGGTGATCAACCGCGATGACGCGCTGTCTCGGCCGCTGATTGCCGATCAACTGCCATGCCTGAGCTTTGGTCTGTCACGCCCCGACTTCAAGGGCTTCGGGCTGATTGAGCAGGATGGCCAGACCTGGCTGGCTTACGAGTTCACCGCACTGATGCCGGTCAGTGAGTTGCGCATTCGCGGTTCGCACAACCAGGCCAATGCCTTGGCCGCGCTGGCGCTGGGTCAGGCGGCTGGCCTGCCGATGGATGCCATGCTGCAGGCGCTGAAGGCATTCCCGGGGCTGGCGCACCGCTGCCAGTGGGTTGGCAGCCACGCCGGTGTCGAGTATTTCGATGATTCCAAGGCAACCAATGTGGGCGCGGCGCTCGCGGCCATCAACGGCTTTGCCGCGGACATGAGCGGCAAGCTGGTGCTGATCGCCGGTGGCGACGGTAAGGGTGCTGACTTTTCATCGTTGCGAGAACCGGTGGCAGCAAGCTGCCGCGCCGTTGTGCTGCTTGGCCGTGATGCCGAACTGATCGCCGCAGCACTTGACCCGCAGACCCGACTGGTTCGTGTTGCCTCTATTGAAGAGGCAGTAACCGCTGCGGCGGCATTGGCCGAGCAAGACGATCTGGTGCTGCTGTCGCCGGCCTGTGCGAGCCTGGACATGTTCCGCAACTTTGAAGAGCGCGGTCGGCTGTTCGCCGAAGCGGTCGGGAGGTTGGGCGCATGAATCTGACCTTCAACCTGCGTGATGCCGCCGCGCCGCTGATCGGCGAGCGGCGCTTTGATATGGATATGCCGCTGCTGGTTGGCGCGGTCGCATTGCTGGCGTTGGGGCTGGTCATGGTCACCTCCGCCTCGATGGAAGTTGCGGCCGGCCGGCTGGGCAGTCCACTGTTCTACATGAATCGCCAGATCGTGTATCTGCTGATCAGTCTGGTTGCGCTGGCCGTCACCCTGTCGGTACCGGTCGCGGTATGGGAACGCTTTCGCTTCATGCTGCTGTTCTTCGGCTTCGCCGGGCTGGTGGCGGTGCTGATTCCGGGCATCGGCCGTGAGGTCAACGGTAGCTGGCGCTGGATTGCGGTTGGCCCGATCAACGTACAGCCGTCCGAGCTGGCCAAGCTGTTTGCAGTGGTCTTTCTTGCCGGCTATCTGGTGCAGCGCAAGGATGAGGTCAAGCAAGAGTGGTTTGGCTTCTTCAAACCTTTCATGGTGCTGGGCCCGATGGCCTGCCTGTTGATCGTCGAGCCCGACTTCGGCGCCACCGTGGTGCTGATGGGCGCGGCCACCGGGATGCTGTTCCTCGGTGGTGTTGGTCTGTTCCGCTTCCTGCTGCTGTTCGGCTCGCTGGGGGCGCTCGCCGCGCTGGCGGTCTGGGCCGAGCCCTACCGCCTGCAGCGCCTGACCGGCTTTCTTGACCCGTGGCAGGACCCTTACGGCACCGGCTACCAGCTGACCCAGGCGCTTATTGCCTTTGGCCGTGGCGAGTGGTTCGGCGTCGGTCTGGGTAACAGTATTCAGAAACAGTTCTACCTGCCCGAAGCGCATACCGACTTCGTGTTTGCGGTGCTGGCCGAGGAGCTCGGCATGATTGGCGCGCTGGCAGCCTTCGCCCTGCTGGTCTTTGTTGCGATTCGCGGCCTGTATGTCGGTCTTGCCGCCGAGGCCAGAGGCATGCTGTTCCACGCCTATCTGGCATACGGCCTGGCGATCATGTGGTGCGGCCAGATTCTGATTAACGTTGGCGTGAACATCGGCCTGCTGCCGACCAAGGGGCTGACCCTGCCGTTCCTCAGTTACGGCGGCAGCTCGCTGGTGGTGTGCTGCGTTTGCCTCGGTCTGCTGCTGCGGATTGACTGGGAGCGTCGCCAGGCGGCACAAGGGGGCGGCCATGAGTAACAAGGTACTGGTCATGGCGGGCGGCACCGGCGGGCACGTTTTCCCGGCGCTGGCTTGTGCCCGCATGCTGCGTGATCAGGGCTACGAAGTGCACTGGCTTGGTACGCGCCGCGGCATTGAGGTGGACCTGGTGCCGCAGGCCGGCTTCCCGATCCATTACATTGATATTCAGGGCCTGCGCGGCAAGGGCAAGCTCGACCTGCTCAAGGCGCCGTTCCGTATTTTGCGGGCGCTGGGCCAGTCGCTGCGCTTGCTTGGCACGCTCAAGCCCGTTTGCGTGCTTGGCGCTGGCGGCTATGTTACCGGTCCGGGCGGGCTGGCAGCCTGGCTGCGCCGTATTCCGCTGGTCATCCATGAGCAGAATGCCGTGGTCGGCACCACCAATCGCCTGCTGGCCCGTTTTGCCGAGCGTCGCTGCGAAGGTTTTGCCGGCAGCTTCGCCGAGGGTGCAGACCGTCGCAGTACCGGCAACCCGGTGCGCGACGACATTTTCGCCACCCCGCCGATGCGCTGGGACGGGACTCGTCCGCTGCGCCTGCTGGTGCTGGGCGGTAGCCTGGGCGCTATGCCTCTGAACAACTTGCTGCCAAAGGCGCTGGCGCGGATCGAACCGGCTCTGCGCCCGCAGGTGGTGCACCAGTGCGGCAAGCAGCACCTGCTGATGGCGCGTGAGGCCTATGAGCAGGCGGGTGTGCGTGCAGAAGTCGAGGCGTTTATTGCCGATATGGCGGGTGCCTACGCCTGGGCCGATCTGGTGATCTGCCGCGCCGGCGCACTGACTGTCTGTGAGCTGGCCGCCGCAGGACGCCCGTCGCTGCTGATCCCGCTGCCGCATGCGATTGACGACCACCAGACCGCCAATGCCCGCTATCTGGCCGACCGCGGCGCCGCGGTGCTGATGCCGCAGGCCCAGCTCGATGATGAGCAGCTGGCCAACACCCTGATCAACTACATGAACAACCCGGAGCTGCTGCAACAGATGGCCGAACGAGCCCGTGAACAAGCCACCCCGAACGCGACTGCCGATGTGGTGCGCGCCTGTCTGGAGGTAGCCCGTGAGCACTAACAAGCGCAGTCAGGCAACCTTTACGCTGCCGGAGATGCGGCGCATCCGCAATATTCACTTTGTCGGTATCGGCGGCGTGGGCATGTGCGGCATTGCAGAGGTGTTGCTCAACCTCGGTTATCAGGTATCCGGTTCGGACCTGAAGCGCTCAGCCGTGACCCAGCGCCTGGAATCCTTCGGTGCGCGCATCGACATCGGCCATCGTGCCGAGAATGTGCAGGAGGCGGATGTGCTGGTGGTTTCCAGCGCGATCAATCCGCAGAACCCGGAAGTGGCGGGCGCCATCGAGCGCCGCATCCCCGTGGTGCCCCGCGCCGAGATGCTGGCCGAGCTGATGCGTTATCGCCATGGCATTGCGGTTGCCGGCACCCATGGCAAAACCACCACCACCAGTCTGATTGCCTCTGTGCTGGCGGCCGACGGTTTGAGCCCGACCTTCGTGATCGGCGGAAAGTTGACCGCCGCCGGCACCAATGCCCAGTTGGGTGAAAGCCGTTATCTGGTTGCCGAAGCCGACGAGAGCGATGCCTCTTTCTTGCACCTGCAGCCGATGGTCGCCATCGTCACCAATATCGACGCCGACCACATGGCGACCTACGAGGGCGACTTCAACAAACTGAAGCGCACCTTCGTCGAGTTTCTGCACAACCTGCCGTTCTACGGGCTGGCAGTGCTGTGCATCGATGATCCGGTGGTGCGCGAGATTCTGCCGCAGATCAACCGTCAGGTGATCACCTACGGTCAGTCCGAGGATGCCGACATCCGCGCGGTAGATATCCATCAGAAGTGTATGCAGACCTACTTCACCGTGCTGCGTGAGGGCCGCGAACCACTCAAGGTCTCGGTCAACATGCCGGGTGTACACAACGTGCTGAACTCGCTGGCGACCATTGCGGTGGCGACCGACGAAGGCGTTTCCGATCGCGCCATCATCGAAGGTCTGACCGGGTTCCAGGGCGTCGGTCGTCGCTTCCAGGTGCAGGGCAACTTCCAGTGGGGCAACGGCGAAGTAATGCTGGTCGACGACTATGGCCACCACCCGCGTGAGGTGGCTGCGGTTATCAAGGCGGTCCGTGCCGGCTGGCCCGAGCGTCGCCTGGTCATGCTCTACCAGCCGCACCGCTACAGCCGTACCCGTGATCTCTACGAAGACTTCGTTCAGGTGCTGGGCGATGCCAATGCGCTGTTGCTGATGGAGGTCTACCCGGCCGGAGAAGAACCGGTTCCGGGGGCAGACAGCAAGCAACTGTGCCGCAGCATTCGTCAGCGTGGTCAGCTGGACCCGATTTATGTCGAGCGTGATGCCGACGTTATGCCGCTGCTGGAAGCGGTACTGCAGCCTGGCGACATTCTGCTGACCCAGGGTGCGGGTGATATTGGTGGGCTCTCGGTCCAGTTGGCCGAGGCTCTTGGCAAGCGTGATACCGGAGGTAAGGCCTGATGGTCGATGTCGCTGACTTTGGGCGTGTAGCAGTGTTGTACGGCGGCAAGTCCGCCGAGCGTGCGGTATCGCTGAAATCCGGCGCGGCTGTGCTCGCTGCGCTGCAGAACGCGGGTGTCGATGCCTATGGCATTGATGCCGACGAAACGCTGGCTGAGCAACTGCTGAGCCAGCGCCCGGATCGCGTGTTCATTGCGCTGCACGGGCGAGGCGGTGAGGATGGCAGCCTGCAGGGGCTGCTGGAGAGCCTGCAGATTCCCTATACCGGCAGCGGCGTGATGGCGTCTGCGGTGGGCATGGACAAGCTGCGTACCAAGCAGATCTGGCAAAGCATCGGACTGCCGACGCCGGCCTACGCGATGCTGCGCGGCGCCGAGCAGTGTGCCGGCATCGTCGAGCGCCTGGGCACGCCCCTGATCATCAAGCCGGTGCACGAAGGTTCCAGCATCGGTATGGCCAAGGCCGACAACCTGCAGCAGCTGCAGGCGGCCTGGGAAAGTGCGCGCAGCTACGACGACGAAGCACTGGTTGAACAGTGGGTGCAGGGTGCCGAGTTCACCGTTGCCATTCTGGATGGCAAGGCGCTGCCGCCGATTCGCTTGCGCACCCCGCACAATTTTTACGACTACGACGCCAAGTATCTGGCCAATGACACCCAGTACCTGTGCCCGTGCGGCCTGCCGTCCGAGCAGGAAGAACAGCTCAAGGCGATCAGCCTGCAGGCGTTCGATGCGGTTGGCTGTAAAGGCTGGGGTCGGGTCGACGTGATGCAGGATGAGCAGGGCAATTTTTATCTGCTGGAAGTGAACACCGTTCCGGGAATGACCGATCACAGCCTGGTGCCGATGGCTGCCAAGGCGACCGGAATGGATTTTGATGCGCTGGTGCTGGCCATTCTGGCCGGTACGCTGAACTGACGGATAACCCGATGCAGGCGATTCGCGACACACGCAACACCTCACCGCTATCGCGCCGTAAGGCCGGTGGGCGTGGTGCCGTGCGTGTGGCCCCGGCCCAGCCGAGGCAGTTGCCGCGTCTGCGTCTGCCGCGCCCCGACCTGGGCGGCCTGATTGGCCGTGCGCAGCACCTGCTCTGGCCGCTGCTGCTGGTCGCGCTCGGTATGGGGCTGTACGAACTTGGCAGCCGGTTGATGCCCCTGGCAGACCGGCCGATTGCACTGGTCAGCGTTGAGGGTGAGCTGCAGTACATCGATCGGGACGCCGTCCAGCAGGTGATTCAGCCGTACCTGAGTGACAGCTTCCTCGGCATCGACCTGGCAGGCCTGCACGCCGATCTGCTGGCCATGCCCTGGGTAGCCGATGCGTCGGTTCGCCGGGTGTGGCCGGACAAGCTGGTAATCGCTCTGGATGAGCAACTGCCGGTAGCCCGTTGGGGCGACAAGGCGTTGCTGAATAATGAAGGCAAGGCGTTTGAACCACAGGAAATTGCGCGTTTCAGCGAGTTGCCTCAGCTCAACGGCCCCGAGCGCTCCAAGCGCAAGGTGATGCGTCAGTACCAGCAGTTCAGCAGCCTGCTGCGTCCGCAGGGCATGGTGGTCAGCAAGCTGGAGCTGCGTGACCGCGGCAGCTGGTTCCTGACCACCGATGACGGTATGGAGCTGCTGCTGGGGCGGGACAATCTGGTGGACAAGATGCAACGGTTCATGACCATCGAGCAACTGATGCTCAGTGATCGTCGGGAACTGATCGCGCGGGTAGACCTGCGCTACAGCAATGGCATGGCTGTCGCCTGGCGTGATGTCGGCGAAGCTGAAAAAGCGGCGGAGTAACGGGAATATTATGGCAAGCAAGCAGGGCAGCAGAATGATTGTGGGCCTGGATATCGGCACCTCCAAGGTCGTGGCGCTGGTCGGCGAGATCGGTGCGGACGGCACGCTGGAAATCGTCGGCATCGGCTCGCATCCTTCGCGCGGACTCAAGAAGGGCGTGGTGGTCAACATCGAGTCGACGGTGCAGTCCATTCAGCGCGCCATCGAGGAAGCCGAGCTGATGGCCGGCTGCCAGATCCACTCGGTCTATGCCGGAATCGCGGGTAATCATATTCGCAGTCTGAACTCCAATGGCATTGTTGCCATTCGCGATCGCGAAGTGGTCCAGGCCGATATCGAGCGCGTCCTGGACGCCGGCCAGGCCGTCGCCATTCCTGCTGACCAAAAGGTTCTGCATATCCTGCCGCAGGAGTATGTGATCGATAACCAGGAAGGTGTGCGCGAGCCGCTGGGCATGTCCGGCGTGCGCCTGGAAGCCAAGGTGCATCTGGTGACCTGTGCGCTCAACGCGGTGCAGAACATTGAAAAATGCATCCGTCGCTGCGGGCTGGAAGTCGAAGACGTGATCCTCGAGCAGTTGGCATCCAGCTACGCCGTGCTGACCGAGGACGAGAAGGAGCTGGGCGTGTGCCTGGTCGACATCGGTGGCGGCACTACCGACATCGCCATCTTTACCGAAGGCGCCATTCGCCATACCGCGGTGATTCCGATTGCCGGTGACCAGGTCACCAATGACATCGCCATGGCGCTGCGTACTCCGACCCAGTACGCCGAGGAAATAAAGATTCGCTATGCCTGCGCGCTGGCCAAGCTGGCCGGCCCGGAGGAAACCATCAAGGTGCCGAGTGTGGGTGAACGGCCACCGCGCGACCTGTCTCGCCAGGCGTTGGCGGAGGTAGTTGAGCCGCGTTACGACGAGCTGTTCACACTGATTCAGGCCGAACTGCGCCGCTCCGGCTTCGAAGACATGATTCCGGCCGGCATCGTCATGACCGGTGGCACCGCCAAGATGGAAGGTGCCATCGAGCTGGCCGAGGAGATTTTCCATATGCCGGTTCGCCTCGGTATGCCACAGGAATTCAAAGGGCTCACCGACGTGGTGCGCAACCCGATCTACGCCACCAGCGTGGGCTTGCTGCACTACGGCATGAAACATCACGGTGACCATGGCTCGCAGCCGAGTGAGAGCAACAAGACTCCGGTACTGGAGCGAGTGAAGAAGTGGTTTCAGGGCAATTTCTGATTGCGCTGTTGCAGTACTAGACCCGCCAAAGCGGGCATGACGCAGTAAACGAAACGAAAACGATACGAGTAGCTATTCAAGGAGAAAGGCCATGTTCGAACTGATCGATAACGTTCCTCAGAACGCAGTAATCAAGGTCGTCGGTGTGGGCGGTGGCGGCGGCAACGCGCTGCAGCACATGGTGGTGCACAATGTGGAAGGTGTTGACTTCATCTGCGCCAACACCGATGCCCAGGCACTGAAAAACGTCAGCGCGCGTACCGTGCTGCAACTGGGTTCGGGTGTCACCAAAGGTCTGGGTGCCGGTGCCAACCCGCTGATCGGCCGTGAGGCTGCGATCGAAGATCGCGAGCGCATCGCCGAAGTGCTGCAAGGCTCCGATATGGTCTTCATTACCGCCGGCATGGGTGGTGGTACCGGTACCGGTGCGGCGCCGATCGTTGCCGAAGTCGCGCGTGAGATGGGTATTCTGACCGTTGCCGTTGTCACCAAGCCGTTTCCGTTCGAAGGTCGCAAGCGCCTGCAGGTGGCCGAAGAGGGTATTCGTGAACTGAGCCAGCACGTTGACTCGCTGATCACCATTCCGAACGAAAAACTGCTGACCGTGCTGGGCAAAGACGCCAGCCTGCTGGCCGCCTTCAGCAAAGCCAACGACGTGCTGCTGGGTGCGGTGCAGGGTATCGCTGACCTGATCATGCGTCCGGGTATGATCAACGTCGACTTCGCCGACGTGAAAACCGTCATGAGCGAAATGGGCATGGCAATGATGGGTACCGGCCACGCCAGTGGTCCGAACCGCGCCCGCGAAGCGGCGGAAGCGGCCATCCGCAGCCCGCTGCTGGAGGACGTCAACCTGATGGGCGCGCGCGGTATTCTGGTCAACATTACCGCCGGTCCGGATCTGTCGCTGGGCGAGTTCTCCGAAGTCGGCAGCACTGTCGAAGAGTTTGCCTCTGAAACCGCGACTGTTGTGGTCGGTACCGTTATCGATCCGGAGCTTCGTGACGAGCTGCGGGTTACCGTAGTTGCAACCGGCCTGGGTGCGCGTGAAAAGCCGGTGAAGGTCATCGACAATACTGCCGCAGCGCCTGCTCAGAGCGTCCAGCGTCCGGAAGCCGGTGCACCGAACTACCGTGATCTGGAGCGCCCGACCGTCATGCGCAACCAACACGGCGCTGGCAGTGCAGCGGCTCAACTGAGCAAACCGGCTGACGATCTGGATTATCTGGATATCCCGGCGTTCCTGCGTCGTCAGGCTGATTGAGCTGGTCAATTGAAGGCATAGGGCTAATTGGTATTCATCAAAAGCTGACTTTGCTATGATGCACGCCAGTTTATTGAGAGTTTTTCGCAATCAGCGCGGAAGCAGGCAAGCATGATCAGACAACGCACATTGAAAAACGTCATCCGGGCCACTGGTGTGGGCCTGCATTCGGGTGAGAAGGTCTACCTCACACTGAAGCCGGCACCGGTGGACACGGGTATCGTGTTTCGCCGGGTTGATCTTGACCCCGTGGTCGAGATCCCGGCGCGTGCCGAATGTGTCGGTGAGACGACCATGTCCACGACCCTGGTAAAGGATGGCGCCAAGGTAGACACGGTCGAACACCTGTTGTCGGCAATGGCGGGTCTGGGTATTGATAATGCCTACGTCGAGCTGAGCGCGGCCGAAGTGCCGATCATGGACGGCAGCGCAGGTCCCTTTGTCTTTCTGATTCAGTCGGCCGGCATCGCAGAACAGGATGCCGCCAAGCAGTTTATTCGGATCAAGCGGGAAGTTACGGTAGAAGAAGATGGCAAAACAGCCACCTTTGTCCCCTTTGAGGGCTTCAAGGTGTCGTTCAGTATCGACTTCGATCACCCGGTTTTCCGTGGCCGCAGCCAGGAAGCGTGCGTCGACTTTTCCAGCACCTCGTTTGTGAAGGAAGTCAGTCGCGCCCGTACGTTCGGGTTCATGCGTGACATCGAGTATCTGCGTTCGCAGAACCTGGCGCTCGGTGGCAGTGTCGATAACGCCATTGTGGTGGATGAGTATCGGGTGTTGAACGAAGACGGTCTTCGCTACGAAGACGAGTTCGTTAAACACAAGATTCTCGACGCAATCGGTGATTTGTACCTGCTGGGCAAGAGCCTGGTCGGTGAGTTCCGTGGCTACAAGTCCGGACACGCGCTGAACAACAAGCTTTTGCGTGCGCTGCTGGCAAACAAGGACGCGTGGGAACTGGTTACCTTCGATGACGCAGGTACCGCTCCAATCTCCTATATGCGTCCTGCCGCTGCTGTCTGACAACAGACATCGGCGACACTACTCGTTTCGTTTTATCTTTCGGCCGCCTTCGGGCGGCCGTTTTTATTGGGGCGCCAACAGGTGACTCGCTGATCTTGTCGGTTGCTGGAGCCCAGCGCCGGACGCGACATGTCGCGTCCCTACAGCTAGTCGCTGTTCTTGGCTGACAGTCAGGGGTTGCCGCGCAATAAAGGGGAGCGGGCCTTCCCATGGCCAAACCATCTGCACAAGCTCTTGGCTTCCAGCTTCCAGCTTCCAGCTTCCAGCTTCCAGCTTCCAGCTTGGGCCTCGAGCCTGTCCCTGCGCGCCCAATCAGTGGCTTTCCGATTCGCCGTGGTGCCGCGCGAGGCGATTGAGCGCCGCTTTGAGTGCCGGGTCGCAGACATGCTCGGCGGTCTCTTTCAGGCTGTGACTGGCTACCTTTGAGCGCCTGATAGTGCGAACAGGTGGTGATTTCTTGACCAGAGGTGGTTGTACCTTGCAATGAATTTTCGTTAAGGTGGCGAATTCGTTGAAAGTCTGCAGGTCCCTGATCAGTCTTTTTTGCTGATAGCGCATCCGCGTAGCCCATTGACTGCTGGTCACTACCAGCTTCAGCACGCCGGTCTCGAACGAGGCAACGCGGCACTGTTCGCGAGCGGCGGGTTCGAGGCGCGACTGAAACAGGGCTTGCAGGCGTTCGAGTTGACGGGACTTCTCCAGCAGCGCGCGGAGCGTGCTGCTGGTTCTTAACAGGTCGGTTGGTCGACGTGCGTCCAGAGGATGGAATGCCATGGGGTCGCTATCAGCCAGGAGTGATGGAGCGGTCATCCTATCAGAACCGCCGTCAGGAATGTTTGGGGTAGTTATTTGAACATCATTATTCTTACCGGGCGCAATGGCGCATCGCGCACGCTGACCTTGGGAGCGCCCTGGGTGTTTGCTGGCGTGTCCCTGTTGCTGGCCTTGCCACTGGTTGCGTCGCTGATAACCTGGCAGTTGATGGCGGGTGGCTCGCCTGAGGTGGCTGCTGCTGAAAACCTGATTCCGCAGTGGCAGCAGGTTCTGCAGGACTATGACACAGACCCGCTGGTCGAAGATGACGGCACTCAGGCGCAGATCGAACGCATGAGTCAGCAGCTTGCCCGTCTGCAAATGCGGCTGACCCGTCTGGATGCGCTGGGTGAGCGGCTGACCGAGTTGGCTGATTTCAATGATGGCGAGTTCGATTTTGGTTCGGAATCCGAGTTCGAATTCGGCATCGGTCTGGATCCGGGGACCGGTATGGGTGGTCCGGAACTGCGCGATGACGATCTCTCCTTCGAGGCGCCATCCGATCTGCAGGGGCTGATCGAGCAGTTGTCGGCCCGGGTTGACGACAGGACCCAGCAGTTGCAGCTTCTGGAAGACCTGATGGTCAGCCGGCAGACCGATGTGGATGCCATCCTCGATTTCGTTCCGGTCAGCGTTGGTCATGTATCATCGACCTTCGGGCGGCGTAGCGATCCGATTACCGGGCGCCTTTCAATGCATAACGGACTCGACTTTGCAGCGCCGCGCGGGACGCCGATTCATGCGCTGGGCGCCGGTGTTGTGACCTTTGCCGGGCGTAATGGCGCTTACGGCAATATGGTCGAAATCAATCATGGCGGCGGTTTGAAGAGCCGCTACGCGCATGCCTCTGTGCTGAAGGTCAGCAAGGGTGATCTGGTACAGAAGGGGCAGGAGATCGCCGGGGTGGGTACCACTGGCAGGTCTACCGGTCCGCATCTTCATCTCGAAGTCTATCGCAACGGCATGGCGGTCAATCCTGCCCGCTTCCTGGCGTTGAAATAACCTCCCCTGACCCTCATATAGGTTGCCTGTCGAAGGCATTTTCGACTGGCGGCCGCCTCCGCCGCGCGGTTTAATGTGCGGCAGAAATCAGAGTAGAATGCCGTTTTCGGGCTGGTCCGGCAGCATGGGACTGGACACGCCACTCATCACATGGATATCTAAGTCGATTATGTTTGCGCCGTTAATGAAAAAGCTGTTTGGAAGCAAGAACGACCGTGAATTGAAGCGAATGGGTAAGGTTGTCGCTGCGATCAACGCCCTCGAAGAAAGCTTGAATGCACTGAGTGATGAACAGCTGAAGGCGAAAACAGACGAGTTCAAGCAGCGCCTGGCCGCTGGCGAGACGCTGGATGCGCTGTTGCCGGAAGCCTTCGCCGTCGTGCGTGAGGCTGGTAAACGTGTGATGGGCATGCGCCACTTTGATGTCCAGCTGATCGGCGGTATGGCACTGCACGAAGGCAAGATTGCCGAGATGAAAACCGGTGAGGGCAAGACCCTTGTTGCCACCTTGCCGGTTTATCTCAATGCGCTGGCCGGCAAGGGCGTTCATGTAGTGACGGTGAACGATTACCTGGCCAACCGTGACGCCAACACCATGCGTCCTTTGTATGAGTTCCTGGGCATGACCGTGGGCGTGGTCGTACCGATGCAGGACCCGGAGCACAAGCGCGCTGCCTATCGCTGTGATATTACCTACAGCACCAACAACGAGCTGGGCTTCGACTACCTGCGCGACAACATGGCGTTCCGGCTGGAAGACAAATTCCAGCGTGAGCCGTTCTTCGCAGTGGTGGACGAGGTCGACTCCATCCTGATTGACGAGGCGCGCACGCCGCTGATCATTTCCGGCCCGGCCGAAGATAGTTCGCGCATGTATGCCACCATCAATAAACTGATTCCCCTGCTCAAGCGCGGCAAGTTGCCGGAGGAAGGGGAAGAGGGCGTTGAAGGTCACTACCTGATTGACGAAAAGGCTCGTCAGGTTGAACTGACAGAAGAAGGCCACCAGTTTGTTGAGGAACTGCTGGCACGTGAAGGCATGCTCAACGAGGGTGACAGCCTGTATGCGGCCCAGAACCTCGGCCTGCTGCATCACGTTCACTCGGGGCTGCGTGCGCATACCCTGTTCCATCGCAACGTCGAGTACATCGTGCAGAACAATCAGGTTCTGCTGGTTGATGAACACACCGGCCGCACCATGCCCGGCCGCCGTCTGTCCGAGGGTCTGCACCAGGCTATCGAAGCAAAGGAAGGGCTGCAGATCCAGGCCGAAAGCCAGACTCTGGCTTCCACTACCTTCCAGAACTACTTCCGGCTGTATCCCAAGCTGTCTGGCATGACCGGTACCGCTGACACCGAAGCGTTCGAGTTTCGTCAGATCTATGGTCTCGACGTGCTTGTTATCCCGACCAACAAGCCGATGGTGCGCAAGGACTATAACGATCTCGTCTATCTCAGCATCGAGGAAAAGTTTGCCGCCATCGTTACCGACATCAAGCACTGCATGGAGCAAGGTCGCCCGGTGCTGGTTGGTACGGCATCCATTGAGTCGTCCGAGGTCGTAGCCAACCTGCTGACCCGCGAGAAGGTGCCGCACAAGGTTCTGAACGCCAAGTTCCACGAGAAGGAAGCGGAAATCGTTGCTCAGGCTGGCCGTCCCGGTGCCGTGACCATTGCTACCAATATGGCTGGTCGGGGTACCGACATCATCCTGGGTGGCAACTGGGAAGCGGAAGTGGCTGCACTGGAGAATCCGACCGAGCAGCAGATCGCCCAGATCAAGGACGAGTGGCAGCTGCGTCACCAGCAGGTACTTGAGGCCGGCGGTCTGCACATTATTGCCTGTGAGCGTCACGAGTCACGCCGTATCGATAACCAGCTGCGTGGTCGTGCGGGCCGTCAGGGTGACCCGGGGTCGAGCCGTTTCTACCTCTCACTGGAAGATAACCTGATGCGCATCTTCGCCTCTGACCGGGTGAAGAACTTTATGAAAGCACTAGGGATGGAGAAGGGCGAGGCGATCGAGCATCGCATGGTTACCAATGCCATCGAAAAGGCGCAGCGCAAGGTCGAAGGCCGCAACTTCGACATTCGCAAACAGCTGCTTGAGTACGACGACGTTGCCAATGAGCAGCGCAAGGTGATTTACGGTCAGCGTAACTCCATTCTGGCCAGCGAAAGTGTCGAAGAGACTATCAACGCGATTCGCCAGGATGTGGTCAATGATCTGGTCAGTGCACACATGCCGCCCGGCACCCTGCCGGAACAGTGGGATGTTGCGGGGCTGGAGCAGAGTATCGCTTCCGATCTGGGGCTGCACCTGACTATTCAGCAGTGGCTGGATGAGGATGAGCTCCTGAGCGAGCAGGGTGTTGCCGAGCGGGTACTGGAAGCGCTGGTTGCCGCTTACCGCGAGAAGGAAGAACTGGCTGGCGCCGAAGCGCTGCGTACCTTCGAGAAGCAGATGCTGCTGCGCGTACTGGACGACCTGTGGAAAGAACACCTGGCAACCATGGATCACCTGCGTCAGGGTATTCACCTGCGTGGCTATGCGCAGAAGAACCCCAAGCAGGAGTACAAGCGCGAAGCTTTCAATCTGTTCCAGGAAATGCTGGAAACGCTCAAGCGCGACACTATCCGCGTCCTCAGTCACGTCCAGGTTCGTCGCGAAGACCCGGCCGAGGAAGAGGCGCGGCTGCGCCGTCAGGCTGAAGAACTCCAGCGTCGCATGCAGTTCAAGCACGAGGAAGTGAACGCCGTTGCCGATGCTGCAGGGGATCAGACTGGTGAACCGGAGCAGGCAGGTGCCGCCGCGCCCGCTACCCGTGAAGGCCCCAAGGTAGGCCGCAACGATGCCTGCCCCTGTGGATCCGGCAAGAAGTACAAACATTGCCATGGGCAAATTAGCTGAGCCTTCGGCTCAGCAGCTTCAAGCCTTAAGCGGCAAGCTACAAGCAAAACCCGCGCGTTATCGAACCGCGCGGTGTTTGAACCAATTAATAGCGGCAGAGTTTGCAAGAGTGCTTGACGGCTGCGCCGCCCGGCCTACCATTGCTTGCAGCTTGTAGGGGGCGGCCATCCGCCTTGCAGCTTGCAGCTTGCAGCTTGCGGCTTCTATTTATCTCTTTTCTGGAGTTGTTGATCATGCCTGTCGGTCTTGGCCCGTTGCCTGTGCTGCACCCGGTTCCCGGTTTTCGTCTTGGTATTGCTTCTGCGGGCATCAAGCGAGTCGGTCATAAGGACGTGGTCGTCATGGAGGCGGCAGAAGGCTCTGCGATTGCCGGCGTGTTCACACTCAACGCATTTTGCGCCGCACCGGTCACCCTCTGCCGTCAGCGCATGGGCAATGCTCCGCGGTATCTGCTGGTCAACACCGGTAACGCCAACGCAGGTACCGGCAAGCCTGGTATGCAGGCTGCCGAACGTACCTGTGAGGCGCTGGCCGAGAAGGTGGGTTGTGAGGCGGCGCAAGTGCTTCCGTTCAGCACCGGTGTGATTGGTGAGTTGCTGCCTGCCGACAAGGTTATCGCCGCGCTACCGGCCGCACTGGCGGACCTGGCCGAAGATAACTGGGCGCATGCCGCTGAAGGCATTATGACCACCGATACCCAGCCCAAGGGCTGCAGTCGGCGTATCGAGATTGCCGGTCAGGTCATCACCATTACCGGTATCTCCAAGGGTGCCGGCATGATTCGTCCAAACATGGCAACCATGCTGGGCTATATCGCTACCGACGCACCGGTAGCGCAGCCGCTGCTGCAGGCGTTGCTGCGTGAGGCAGCCGACCTGTCGTTCAATCGCATCACCATTGATGGCGACACCAGCACCAACGATTCCTGCATGCTGGTTGCTACCGGCAAGGCGGACATCCCGCTGATCGATAGCCCCGAAGCCCAGGGATACGAGGAGCTGGCAACCGCCATCAAGGACGTGATGCTGACACTGGCGCAGGCCATTGTGCGTGACGGTGAAGGGGCGACCAAGTTCGTAACCATTCGGGTCAACGGTGGCGCCAACAATGACGAGTGTCTGGATGTCGCTTATGCAGTAGCCCATTCTCCTTTGATCAAGACCGCACTCTTTGCCTCTGATCCCAACTGGGGCCGCATCCTCGCCGCCGTCGGCTACGCCGGTGTGCCGGATCTGGATGTCGAGAGAATCGACGTTTATCTGGATGACGTCTGTATTACCCGCCAGGGCGGTCGTGCGGCCGAATACGAAGAGTCTCAGGGCGCGCGCGTGATGGGGCAGTCAGAGATCACCATTCGCATCGAGCTGGGGCGCGGTGAGGTGAGTGAAACCTTGTGGACCACCGATCTCTCCCACGAATACGTGCGGATTAACGCCGAGTATCGGACCTGAGGTGCTTAGGCGCACACCCTGTCACAGGTGTGCGCCTCGCTCATGGCGCGGCTGCGCAATGCCGTGCCTCAAATTGGCGAGATTCTGTGCGCAGGCGCCCGACACGATTGATGATCAGCGCTCGGCCGCGCTGCGCCAAATCTGGCGGGCACAGCCTGAAGCTGCCGGCCAGAAAACCCCCGTACACCTGTTCTGACTCGCCCAGCGCGTTGTAGCGCAGGTAGCCTTGCAACTGGCCGCTGGCAGTGACGCTCGACACCAATGCCGCCTGATCTTCCAGCAACAGGACGTCATCGGCCCCAAGGGCAAGGTTGTTGTCTCGGTCGACAAACACCTGCCAGCCTCTGTTCCAGTCCCCCGCTAGCGGCATCATGACCACCGGCTCGTTACGATCGATGGCCTCGTTTCGCGTAAACCTGATGCTGCGCTCCAGTGCGTCCTGCGCGCTGTCCAAGCGATGCTGGTCAATCAGCCTGCTGAACGACGGCACGCCAATACTCACCAGAATGCCCAGCAACGCCACGGCAACCAGTAGTTCGGTCAGGGTGAATCCGCTGCCTTTCATGCCCCCTCCTGGGTCAAAGTCCGTTTAAAACCACCGCTGTCGACCTGTCGTCGTCACTTGGCGACCGGTCATCGCGCGGTGCGCGACCTTGCGCAGAGGTCTTTTTATAGTGCATCCAGTACTAGGAGGATTCTTTGAATGAGAAGTGTGAAAGGCTTCACTCTGATTGAGTTAATGGTGGCGCTTGTAATCCTTGGGGTTGCGCTCACCCTCGGTTCGGCATCTTTCAGTGGTTCGCTGGAGCGTACTCGAGCTGATGCGGATGCTAATGAGTTGTTGCATGTGTTCAGTTGGGCGCGGTTGCAGGCAATTAACAATAGTGCAGTTGTTACCGTTTCAGCGTTGAATGATGAGGATTGGACGCAGGATGTTGAGGTCGAGTTAAACGGCCAGGTTATTCGCAGCCTGCCTGGGTTTCGTGGTGGGGCGGTGGTTGTTGCGACCGGGGATGTAGACGAGGTGGCCTTTGACGCCTTGGGAGGGCTCGGTACTCCGGGTAATGCTGTCACCTTCACTTACACGCGGGGAGATCAGACGCGCACGGTACTGCTTTGTCCCACGGGGCGCGCTCAATCTGGAGGTGGGTGCTGATGCGTACGCAATTTAGCGGTAAACATTGTCAACACGGCGTGTCGCTGATTGAAGTGATGATAGCTGTTTTTGTCTTGGCAATTGGCTTGCTTGGTGCTGCGGGCATGCAGCTTAGTGCTTTGAAGTACACTGATAGCTCTCGGGTGAACACCCAGGCGAGCTTTATCGTGTATGACATTATCGACCGGATGCGAGCCAATGCTGATCCCCTGCAATTGCCTCAGTATGCCATTGCAAGCTTAGCGGCAGTGCCCGGTGCAGCCGGTAATATCCGCGATCAGGATCTGATCGACTTTGCCGAGAATCTCAATTCCTTGCCCAGTCCGGAGGCCAGGATTACCGTTAATGGGGCGCAGGTAGCGGTAACCATAAGTTGGTCTGAGGCCCGCGCGGCAGGAAATGATGAAGCCGGCCAGGCGAGCACTGGCTCGTTCTCCGTCACCACTAACGTTTCGGTAGCTGCTCCGTGAGGCCTGTCATGCGCGTATTGAATGCTCCTAAGCACCAGTCAGGTATTAGTGTTGTAGAGATGCTGGTAGCACTAGTCCTTGGGCTGATCCTCGTTCTTGGCGTCGTTCAGCTGTTTACCAGTAGTAAGCGCACCTATCAACTGCAAGATGCGGCTGCGAAATTGCAGGAGGACGGGCGTTATGCACTAACTCGCATCAGTCAGGAGCTGAGAATGGCAGGCATGTTTGGCTGCCTTACTGCTAGTAATATTACTAATCGTCCTGCAGCCTTCGATGATCCAATTGATTGGGATAGCGCCTCGTCCACGTTGCGCATTGTTACATCGAACGCGACCCGAGGTGTTGGTACTACAACCAATGCTGACTGGACGATGATAACGGACTGCCGCACGAATGCGACTGTTCAGGCTGGAGTGGCGGCTCCGGGGGCTGGGCAGATCGCACTTCCAATACGGCTGGTTGAGTACCAGTTTGATGCGGCAGAGGGCGAGTTGTTGTTTCGAGGCGGCGGGGCAGGTGCGTTCACAACACTCATGTCTGGTGTGCAGTCCATGGATGTAAGCTTTGGTCTGGCTGCCGCAGCGGAGGACTCTTATGTTTCGGGAAACTATGTCGCAGGCTCTGCAATATCAGACCCGGCACTGATCCGCAGTGTGCGTATCGAGATAGTGCTGGAAGATGCTGGCGGCTTGGTTTCTGATCAGGCTTATTCTGTCGCTGTCGCGTTACGCAATCGCTCAATTTGAGGCTTACAAATGGCTAAATTGAATTTCAAGAGGCAAAAAGGTATCGCACTTTTTGTGAGCCTTATTTTTCTTTTATTGCTGACAATTGTTGGTGTGGCGGGCATGAAAAGCGCCACGCTGCAGGAAAAAATGTCCGGTAATGCCCGATTGAAGAATGAAAGCTTTCAGGCTGCGGAGGCAGGGTTGCGCCAAGGCGAAGGGTTTATTGCTGCTGCGTCTAATGAGGGCGCTTTGTCAGCGTGCGCTCAGTGCGTTGGGGCGGGTTGCCAAACTCCAGATTTTAGCAATGTTGTAGCTGCCCCTGGTACGTGCGACGTTTGGGTGGCGGTCAGTGGTGGTGCTTCGTTCTATCAAATTCAAAAATTGGGGACATCCAGTGCCGCTGTTAACGTTGATCTTGGGGAGACAGTTACGCTGTACAGGGTCACAGCTGTAGCGACTGCCGGCAATACAACAACTGCCGTGGAAAGTGTTTATGCGCAGAACTGATTTGACTTTCGATGCTGCGCAAGGAGCTGAATGATGAAAAAAATTAAGTCATTGGTATTTGGTATGCTGTTGGGGGGGTATGCGCTTACCCCTGTGTACGCTTTCCAACCAAGTCAGGCTCCTATCCTGAGTACGTCTGCTGTAACTCCGAACGTACTGGTGTTGCTTGATAATTCGGGCAGTATGAATAATGCTATTATGCCGGCGGCGGCGACGACGAGTAGTTTTCCTGATGTGATATATCGGCGCGACGGGGACTATTATTGGGCTACTGGTGGTAATTTATACCCTCACGATGACTTTGATCGAGCTGGCTGTAGTAGTAATTACTTCGCTTTGTATCGTTACCAAAATGGGTCTGTCACCGGGCGGCGTTGCTATCGTATTCCTGATCCTGTCGGTAATGATAATACGCGCTTTACTGGTCAGTACATGTCCTACATCTACTATACTTATACTGGCTCGTCTACTGATCTTAGAAATGTGCTCCCTAATGATTATCGTATGAATGTCGCTAGGGATGTAACAAAGGATATTATTACTAATAATCGAGCCCTCCGGTTTGGTCTGTTTGCCTTTAATTCGCCAACTAATAATAATTCGGGCCCCGGCGGCAGCGTAAAGCGTGAAGTGCGAGATTTGTCTGCCTCCTATACACCTCTGGGCGCCACTGTGACGTCCAGCACCCAAGCCCAGCAGAATTATACTAATCTCATAAATGAAGTTGATGGACTAAGCGCTTCAGCCAATACTCCACTGGCTGAAACATACTATGAGATGACCCGCTACATGCGAGGAATGAGTCGATACCAAGGGAGTGGGTCTGGCGATTACACGAGTCCGATTCAATATCGCTGTCAGCGTAACTTTGCAATCGTTGTAACTGATGGCTTGCCTACTTATGATAGAAGCTTCCCTAATGATGACCCTGATCGGGATAATCCCCAAGTGTCAGGTGGAAATAATCTCCCGAATTGGGATGGCGTGAATAATGATGGGAATGATCTAAGCGGCAACTCTGAGGGCGACACGTTATATTTGGATGATATGGCTAAGTTTGCCTACGATACTGATCTACGCAACACTACTAATCAGGATCTGGCTGGCAAGAGCTTTAATGATCCAAGCTTTATGAAGCAAAACATGCTGACCTACACTGTTGGATTTGCCGTCCAGAATGAGATGTTGCAGGATGCGGCAGATTATGGCGCTGGCGTGTATTATACGGCTAACGACTCCGCCGAGCTTACAGATCGCCTTAATCAGGCTATCAATGAAATATCTGCAAAGGCTGGTTCTGGTGGTGCGGGGGCTTCGAGCTCGGCAACGTTGAGTTCGGACACTGTATATTATAAGTCGTTATACGACCCGGCAGATTGGAGTGGCACCATTGAGGCATATCGACTCAACGTCGCTACGGGGCGTACTGAGAGCCTGCTCTGGACCACAGACAATACAATCACTCCGGCCGCAAATGGTGCGTCCTATCAGACGTTCAATACTACCAGCGCACAAGTGGTCAGCTTGGCCTATGGGAGCCTGTCCAGTGCGCAGCAGGCTACGCTCGCTAGTCAGGTGAGCTCACCATTGACCGGGGCTTCCCTGGTTGAGTGGTCGAAAGGTGCGGCTGTGTCTGGGTTGAGAGCTCGCACTGTTTTGCTGGGCGATATCATCAACTCCAGCTTGGAGCGTGTGGCAGGCGAGACTCAGACTATCGGTGCGATTGAAGGCGATACGTCATACAATCAGTACCTAGCCTTTAAAAAAGCTAACATCACGCCGAGCTTGCTCTTTAACGGTAATGATGGGTTTTTTCATGTAGTAGATGCGGAGACGGGTGGGCACCGATATGGATATATGCCATCGACGGTGCTCTCGAAGCTTGGCATGCTGTCTGATACTGACTACGCAGAGAATGGTTATCACACTTTTGCCGTAGATGGTCAAATTGGCATTTCGGATGCGCAGCTAGACAGTGTCTGGTCTACCGTAGCTGTCGGTGGACAGGGTGCTGGCGGCAAAAGCATGTTTGCAGTCAGACTATTTCAAAATACCCAGCTGAGCCCTAATACCACCCAAGCCTTGTGGGAAGTATCTGCGCCAGCGGCAGATACTCCATCGGATACGTGGAACGACCTTGGCTATACGTACTCTCGCCCTGCGATCGCGCGTCTACCTGATAACCGGTGGGTGGCAGTATTTGGTAACGGTTATGGTAGTCATAAGGGTAAAGCCGCCTTGTTTGTAGTGGATTTGGCAACAGGTGCATTAATTAGAAAAATGGTTGTTGATGACAACACTGGTGGTACCGCGGCGGAGCAAGCTGTAGGTACTGGTTTGTCTTCGCCGGAACTGGTGGTCAATGCTCAACACCAAATCGAGCGGATCTATGCGGGAGATACGAAAGGCAATATGTGGCGGTTCGATATTTCTTCGGCCACAGTCTCAAATTGGACTTCTCAGAAGTTGTTTGCTGCGGGTAGTACCCGACCGGTGACTGTTAAGCCTCTTATTACCGAGCATCCTGAAGGCGGCTACCTTGTTTCCTTCGGTACTGGAAAACTTTCTGAGACCGCAGATAAAACAAATCTGGACCTCCAAGCGTTCTACGCAATTTGGGACAAGCCTTCGGCAAGCCTTCCAGTGCCTACCTCGCAGCTGCAAGAGCAAAGTATTACCGGTGGGGCTCGCATTAACGATCAAGATTACTTTTACACCACTACCAATCCTGTGAGTTGGGCTAGCCAGCGCGGCTGGTTTATGGAGTTGATTTATGGTGGGGTCGCCGAAGGTGAGCGGGTTATCTACCCGGCTCAAACGACTGAGGGTCGGGTGGTATTTGTAACGGCAAAAATCGATGCCAACGACCCCTGTGAGAGCTCCGGAAGTGGACGCTTGGTCGAGCTGGATTTGTTCACCGGCGGCATGCTGAATTACGAAGTACTGGATACCAACGGTGATGGCCGCATTAATGATGATGACCAGATGGTCGCGGGTGTCAATATTGGCGGTGGTTTGCCCGGTTTGCCAGTGATCATTGACAAGGGCGAAGCTAAGCCGACTCAGACTAAGGTGATCCTGCTGTCAACTGGCCAAAACGTATTCATTGACGAGCGTGCTTCGGAGTCTCCCGGGATATCTCGAAGAATAATGTGGCGGCAGCTCCAATAGCGTGACAAAGGTGAACAATGAAAAATAGAGGCTTTACTCTCATCGAGGTGATGATTGTGGTGGCGGTGATAGGTATTCTGGCCGCTGTTGCTTATCCCAGTTATGTTGAATATACAAAGAAGACTCGCCGTGCAGAGGCTGCCGCCGTGCTGATGGATGCAGTTCAGGTGGTAGAGAGGAATTTTTCGCAGACTGGAGTTTATTCGGGGGCGGGGATTCCTAGCCAAAGCCCGGTTATGGGGGGGGCGGTGTATAACGTGGCCTTTGGGGCGGGTGTGGCGGGCGACGGTGGTTATGTTGTCACAGCAACCGCAGTTGCTGGAGGGCTTATGGCTGGTGATACCTGTGCGGCGATGTCGATTAACGCTCTGGGTGTGCAGGCGCCGAACAGCGACGTCTGTTGGCGGCGGTAGTCGCCTGGGCTGCCTTTAACGCCGCTCCAACAACACCCCGGACTCCATATGGTGGGTATAGGGGAATTGATCGAACAGAGCGCACCGCACTACGCGGTGCGTTTTTGTAAGTTCCTGCAGGTTTTCGGCAAGCGTTTCAGGGTTGCAGGAAATGTACAGGATGCGGCGGTAGCCTTTCACCAGTTCGAGCGTGGCCGGGTCGAGGCCGGCGCGCGGCGGGTCGACGAATACGGTGCCGAACTCGAAACCGCTCAGGTCGATGCCCTGCAGGCGGCGGAATGGGCGCACGCCGGTCAGGGCCTGGGTGACCTCTTCGCTGGCCAGGCGGACCAGTGTGACGTTTTCCACAGCATTGATCTGCAGGTTTTCCTGAGCCGCACGAACCGAGCTTTTTGCCAGTTCGGTCGCCAGTACTCGGCGGAAGCGGGTGGACAGCGGCAATGTGAAGTTGCCGTTGCCGCAGTACAGTTCGAGCAGATCGTCGTCGTTTTCACCTGCGGCATCCAGGGCCCAGCTCAGCATGTGCTGGTTCACTTCGCCGTTGGGCTGGGTGAAGCCCCCTTCGATTTGCTGGTAATGCCACTGGCGACCGGCCACCTCCAATGTTTCCGTCACATGATCCGTCTGCAGTACGCGCTTCTGTCCGCGGCTGCGGCCGATCAGCTGCACTCCCAGTTGCTCGGCCAGTGCCCTGGCTGGTGCGTCCCAGCAGTCATCCAGCGGGCGGTGGTAACACAGGGTAATCAGTGCCTGGTCAGACAGGGTGGTCAGAAACTCGATCTGAAACAGCTTGCGGCCGAGCACGGGATCAGCCTTGCAGGCTTCGAGCAGTGGCATCATTAACGCGTTGATGCGGCGGCTGGCGATAGGCAGTTGCTCGATCAGGATCGGGCTGCGCTTGTCTCCCTGCTCGAACATGGCGTAATACGGCACTCCGGCTTCGTACCAGAGACGAAACTCGGCGCGCAGGCGGAAGTGCTCCCGTGCCGACTCAAACACGTCAGGCTCGGGGGCGCTGAAGGGCGCGAGCAATGCCTTGAGGCGCTCACGCTTTTCGTTGAGTTGCGCGTCGTACTGCTCGGGCTGGAATGCGGTGCTCATCAGTTAAACAGCGCCAGTTTGATCACGAACAACCCCGCCAGTATATACAGGCTGGGGTTCAGGTCACGCCAGCGTCCGGCCAGGACCTTGATCAGCGTCCAGCTGATAAAGCCCAGGGCGATACCGTTGGCGATCGAGAAGGTCAGCGGCATGGCCAGTGCGGTTACCACGACTGGGGCCGCCTCGGTCAGGTCATCCCAGTTGATCTGCACCAGGCCGTGGGTCATCAGCACGGCGACGAACAGCAGCGCTGGTGCAGTCGCGTAGCCCGGTACCGCGGTGGCCAGTGGCGAGAAGAACATGCTGAGCAGAAACAGCAGGGCGACCACGCATGCGGTCAGGCCGGTGCGGCCGCCCGCGCTGATACCGGCAGTAGATTCGATGTAGCTGGTGGTGGTGGAGGTGCCAAGCGCGGCGCCGGCCATGGTGGCGGTGCTGTCGGCCATCAGTGCGCGGCCCAGGCGCGGCATCTTGCCATCCGGCTCGACCAGGTTTGCCTTCTGCGCGACCCCGATCAGGGTGCCGGAAGTGTCAAACAGGTCAACGAACAGGAAGGCGAAGATCACGCTAAGCAAGCCGACTTCCAGGGCGCCCTTGATGTCCAGTTCAAGGAAGGTGGGTTTCAGGCTGGGTGGCGCGGAGACGATGCCGTTAATGTGGCTCAGGCCAATGATGAAGCTGATGGCCGTGATCAGCAGAATGCCGATCATCACGGCCCCGGTGACCTTGCGATAGGCCAGGGCCACAATCACTGCAAAGCCTGCGGCAGCGAGCAGCGGTTCGGGTTTGCTCAGGTCGCCCAGAGCTACCAGGGTTGCCGGGTGATCAACGACCAGGCCCGCACTTTTCAGCGCGATCAGTGCCAAAAACAGGCCGATACCGGCGGCAATCGCCGAGCGCAGCGGCAGCGGGATGCTGTTGATGATCCACTCGCGGATGCGGAACAGGCTGAGCAGGAAGAACAGAAAACCGGAGAGAAAGACGGCGCCCAGCGCTACCTGCCAGCTGTAGCCCATCGAGCCGACAACGGTATAGCTGAAAAAAGCATTCAGGCCCATGCCGGGGGCCAGTGCAATCGGGTAGTTGGCCCAGAGCCCCATGACCAGGGAGCCGATGGCTGCAGCCAGGCAGGTCGCCACAAAGGCAGCACCGGGGTCAATGCCGGCGTCGGCCATCATCATCGGATTGACGAAGATGATGTAAGCCATGGTCAGGAAGGTAGTGACGCCGGCAAGTACTTCGGTGCGTACGTTGCTACCGTTTTCGCGCAGTTTGAACAGTTTTTCCAGCATGAGAGGCGGCTTTCCGGTCAGGAGGGCAGAAAGCGACGCATTGTAGCGGATTCGCGGCACCGGGTGAATTTTTGCCGACAATGTGTCAGGCTTGTCGGCCATTTTTTGCGGAGGCTCCCCATGAGCAACATGATTGATACCGACGAGAAACGCGTCAGCTACGGCATCGGCCGTCAGATGGGCGAGCAACTGCTGGCCAGCAATATTCCCGACCTGGCATTGGAGTTGGTTGCGGCCGGCCTGAAGGACGCTTTCCAGCAGCAGCCCAGTGAGGTGCCTGAGGCAGAGCTGCAGGCAGCGTTCCAGGTGCTGCAGGGCAAGATGCAGGCCGCTGCTGAAGCCGCTGCGGCGCAAGCTGCACAGGCCGGCGTTGATTTCCTGGCCGAGAATGCCAAGCGTGAGGGTGTCATTACCCTGGCATCCGGTCTGCAGTACGAGGTTGTTACCGCCGGTACGGGTGCAACGCCGGACGCCAGCTCAACTGTTCGTACTCACTACGAAGGCACGCTGATTTCCGGTGAGGTCTTCGACAGCTCCTACAAGCGCGGTCAGCCGGCCGAATTCCCGGTTGGCGGTGTGATCGCTGGTTGGACCGAAGCCCTGCAACTGATGCAGGAAGGTGCCAAGTGGCGTCTGTATATCCCGTCCGAGCTGGCCTATGGCGCTCGTGGTGCGGGTAACAGCATTCCGCCGCACAGCGCGCTGATTTTCGATATCGAGCTGATTAAGGTTCTCTGATCGGTCTGGACGCGGTTCCGCGTCCAACCCATTGCCGGGCGTGCGCCTAACCCCGATCCCTGCGCAGGGTCACGGCATGCCGTGACCGTAGGGTGGTAGCCGTGGGTGTCGGTACATCTGTTGGTTTATATGCGGCCGGTTTGCGGACGCGACATGTCGCGTCCCTACAGATGCATCGTATGACCACGGCACGCCGTGACCGGGCCACCCCGCTGGGTTTCAGGTGTGGCGCCCTCTGCACGGAGAGGGCCTGCAATTGCTTAGAAGCTGCGCTTGACTGCGAAACGCGCCAGTTGCTCCAGGGCGTCGCGGTAGGTTGATGCCGGCAGGGCGTCGAGCAGTGCGACGGCGCGATCGGCGTGCTCCTGCGCGAGGCGTGCGGTGTAATCCAGGGCGCCACAGTCGGTAACCGCTGCACGGATCGGCGTGATGTCGTCCGTACCACCCTTTTGAATGGCGCTCCGTACCAGCGCGGCCTGTTCGGCACTGCCGTCGCGCATCGTATAGATCAGGGGCAGCGTGGGCTTGCCTTCAGCCAGATCGTCGCCAACGTTTTTGCCCATTTCGGCGGCGTCACCGCTGTAATCCAGCAGGTCGTCCATCAGCTGGAATGCGATCCCGAGGGCGTCGCCATACTGGCGCAAGGCTTCGGTCTGTTCGCTGCTTGCCTTGCTGAGAATGGCGGCGCTATGGCACGCGGCTTCAAACAGCATGGCCGTTTTGCTGCGGATGACTTCCATGTAGGTGGCTTCGTCGGTATTTGCGTCACGCACCTTGGAAAGCTGCAGCACCTCGCCTTCGGCAATCACGTTGGTCGCGTTGGCAAGGATGCGCATGACGTCCAGCTCGCCGAGGGCAACCATCATCTCGAAGGCTCGCGAATAGAGGAAGTCGCCGACCAGTACGCTCGGCGCGTTGCCCCAGAGGGCATTGGCGGTGGAGCGTCCGCGGCGCATGTCGGAGGTGTCGACTACGTCGTCATGCAGCAGGGTGGCGGTATGCAGGAATTCAATGATGGCAGCCAGCTTGTGCTGGTCCGGGCCTTGCGCGTCGCAGGCTCTGGCGCTGAGCAGCACCACCAGGGGGCGCAGACGTTTGCCGCCGGCGCTGATGATGTAATGGCCGATCTTTTCCACGAGGGGTACCCGGGAGTGCAGTTGGTCCAGGATCAGCTGGTTGACCGCAGCAAAGTCTCCGGCGACCGGCTCGTAGAAAGGCAACGTGCTCATTGATTGCAGAATTCCAGAAAAGGTTCCGCGGCATGCTAGGTTGCGGGCCCCAAGCTGTCAAGGAACGCGGGTTTTGCGCGCATTGTGGTACTTGCTTAATGTCGGACGGTTGAGTAAAATCCGCGCCCTGAGATAAAGCATCCCTGTTTTGACAATGGCAAGGTCGACTTCGATAGGCGAAGTCACTTGCAGCCATGCCAGCCAATAACCATTCCTCTAAAGCGCTGGGTGAGCAGGATTACGGAGAAAGCAACATGTACGCAGTCATTGTTACCGGCGGCAAGCAATACAAGGTCGCTGAAGGCGAGTTCCTGAAAGTAGAGAAACTGGACGCTGAAACCGGCGCTACCATCGAGTTTGACAAGGTTCTGCTGGTTGCAAGCGGCGACGACGTCAAGATCGGTGCCCCGGTTGTTGAGGGTGCCAAGGTGACTGCAGAAGTCAGCGCGCACGGTCGTGGCGACAAAGTTCGCATCATCAAGTTCCGTCGCCGCAAGCACCACATGAAGCGTCAGGGCCACCGTCAGTGGTACACCGAAATCAAGATCACCGGCATCTCTGCCTAAGCTGATTCAGGAGAGTAAAGACTCATGGCACACAAAAAAGCAGGCGGTTCCACGCGTAACGGCCGCGATTCAGAATCCAAACGACTTGGTGTGAAAATGTACGGTGGCCAGGCCATCGTTCCGGGCAACATCATTGTTCGCCAGCGTGGCACCGAGTTCCATCCCGGCAAGAACGTCGGCATGGGCAAGGATCACACTCTGTTCGCCAAGGTCGAAGGTGTGGTCAAGTTTGAAGTCAAAGGCAAGTTCGGTCGTCGTTACGTCAGTGTCGTAACCGCCTGATAAGCCCCAGCTTCTGAAAAGCCCTGTCTTGCGACGGGGCTTTTTTGTTTGTAGCGTATCTTTTCCAATAGCCCGTCCCGCCTGGGAAGGGGAGATAAATGAAATTTGTTGATGAGGTAGCCATTACGGTCAAGGCCGGTGATGGTGGTAATGGCTGCATGAGCTTCCGTCGCGAGAAGTTCATTCCCAAGGGTGGTCCGGATGGTGGAGACGGCGGTGACGGCGGCTCTATCTATCTTGAGGCTGATCCCAATCTGAATACGCTGGTCGACTACCGCTATACGCGCCGCTTCAATGCGCAGCGTGGCGAGAATGGTCGCGGCAGTGACTGTACTGGCGCCAAGGGTGAGGACATGGTTCTCCCTGTGCCGGTTGGTACTACCGTGATTGATGCGGGGACTCAGGAAATCATTGGTGACCTGACCGAGGCTGGACAGCGTCTGCTGGTAGCGCAGGGTGGTTTCCATGGTCTGGGTAATACCCGGTTCAAGTCCAGCGTGAATCGGGCGCCGCGTCAGACTACGCAGGGTTCGCTGGGCGAGCTGCGTGATCTGAAGCTGGAGCTCAAGGTGCTGGCGGACGTGGGTTTGCTGGGTCTGCCGAACGCGGGCAAGAGTACCTTTATTCGCTCGGTTTCTGCGGCCAAGCCGAAGGTGGCTGATTATCCGTTTACCACCATGGTGCCGAATCTGGGTGTGGTCGATGTTGGGCAGTTGCGCAGCTTTGTGATCGCGGACATTCCGGGTGTTATTGCCGGTGCTGCTGATGGTGCGGGTTTGGGGACGCGTTTCCTCAAGCACTTGTCGCGCACGCGTCTGTTGCTGCATCTGGTCGATATGGCGCCGCTGGATCAGTCCGATCCGGTGGAAGCGGTCGAAACCATTATTCACGAGCTGGGCAAGTTCAGTCCGTCGCTGACCCTGCGTGAGCGCTGGCTGGTACTGAACAAGTGCGATCAACTTCTGGAAGACGAGCAGCAGGCGATCCTGGATGATGTGGTCGAGCGTCTGGAGTGGGAAGGTCCGGTTTACGTTATTTCCGCCTCCGAGCGTCTGGGTACTGCGGAGTTGGCCAAGGATGTAATGAACTGGCTCGATGAGCGTGAGCATCGTCTGGTCGAGGATGAGGAATACGCTGCCGAGATGGCTGAGCTGGATCAGCGTATCGAGGATGAGGCGCGTGCCCACATCCAGGATCTGGATGATCGTCGCGCGCTGCGCAAGCAGGGTATTTCGGCGGATGATCTGGATGATGACGACGACGAGGATGACGAGGACGGTCCGGAGATCTTCTACGTCCACTGATTGCTTCGAGTTGTCAGGTGAAGAGTTCCGTGGCGGCCGCCGCTGCCGCCGCGGTTTGTCTTTGGCATTTTGTTGATGGGATCAGCATGCGTGAAAAGGTAACCGGGGCCCGTCGCTGGGTGGTCAAAATAGGCAGTGCGCTGCTGACCGGCGATGGACGTGGTCTCGATCAGGCGGCGATGGCGGTATGGGTTGAGCAATTGGCGGCATTGCGTGCCTCCGGTGCGCAAGTGGTGTTGGTGTCTTCCGGTGCGGTGGCGGCCGGTATGAGTCGTCTTGGTTGGTCCGAGCGACCGAAGACGACTCATGACCTGCAGGCGGCTGCTGCTATCGGGCAGATGGGGCTGGTACAGGCCTGGGAGTCAAGCTTTCAGCGTCACGGGCTGTCGACTGCCCAGATTCTGCTGACCCATGACGATTTATCTGATCGCAAACGTTACCTGAATGCGCGCAGCACCTTGCGTGCGTTGCTGGACCTGGGCGTTATTCCGGTTATCAACGAAAACGATACGGTGATCACTGACGAGATTCGCTTTGGCGATAACGACACCTTGGGTGCGCTGGTAACCAACCTGGTCGAGGCCGATCTGCTGGTTATTCTGACGGATCGTGACGGCCTGTTCACTGCTGATCCGCGCAGCAACCCGAGTGCCGAGCTGGTGTCGTCGGCGATGGCTGACGATCCGGCGCTGGATGCGATGGCGGGTGGCAGTTCGGGTGCGCTTGGTCGGGGCGGTATGGCGACCAAGCTGCGAGCTGCACGCCTGGCGGCTCGTTCCGGCGCTGCGACTGTAATTGTTGGCGGACGCATTGAGCGGGTGATTGATCGTCTGCATGCGGGAGAATCGCTCGGCACGTTGCTGCTGTCGGAGAAAGGCATGCTTGCAGCGCGCAAGCAGTGGCTGGCCGGGCATTTGCAGACGCGTGGTCGCCTGTTGCTGGATGCGGGTGCGGTCAGGGCGTTGCGTTCCGGCAGAACCAGTCTGTTGCCAGTCGGTGTGACCGCAGTTGAGGGTGGTTTCCGCCGTGGTGAGATGGTGGTCTGCGTGGGGCCTGACGGGCGCGAGGTGGCGCGCGGGCTGGCCAATTACGCGGCGCAGGATGCGGCGCGTATCGCCGGTAAGTCGACCGATGAGATCGCCGGCATCCTCGGTTACATCGACGATCCGGAGATGGTGCACAAGGACAATCTGGTCCTGGTGTGACCGGTGCGGCCACGGCATGCCGTGGCTCTGCATGGCTCAAGTCGTGCTGGTGCATGATATGGCGCGGCTGGATGTGTAACTCATTTGCTCGGCTAGTAGCCACCACCCGTCATTTAGTCACCACCCGTCATTCCTGCGCAGGCAGGAATCCAGTGATGCGTCAGGGCACGTATGGATCCTCGCCTGCGCGCACTGCTGTCCGGAATAAATTCATAGCGGCAGAGCACCCTGCATCCTGGTCCATATCAGCTGACGCCGTTGCCTTCGTTGCAGCAGTTGGTGATCCGTCTCTTTGCGCTGAAACAAGCCTGCTCTCAGTTCGGTGAGGCTGCAGCGCAAGGAGCTGACAGCTGCTGAACCGGCATGCTGTATCTGCAGCAGCAGATAGGTAATCAAGGCTACAAATATCTGAATCTTGACGGCATTTTCGCTGCGCCCAAGAAACGTCCGCACGCTCAAGTTCTGCTTCAACCACTTGAAGAACAACTCGATGCCCCAGCGTGCCTTATAGTTGGCAGCAATCACGCTGGCAGGTGACGCCAGGTCGTTCGTGGCTATGACTAGCGCCGGCCTGCCGTCCTCTCGTGCTACCAGGACTCTGCGCAACGGCGTGCCATGATACTGGTTGATACGTTTGCCGCCAGGGCGGCGGTTCTTGAAGCTAATCAGGTGGTCGCCCAGTATTTCCGGGTGCTCTGAGCTGTCTTGCGTGTTGTCAGCCAATACCTGAACACCCGCATTGCTCTTGAGTCGCGTGACAAAGTAGGCCCCCGCGCAGTGAATCTGATACCACCAGTTGTAGTCGCAGTAGCCCTTATCGAAGACATAGGTTTGGCCAGTCTCAATGGGCATATTCCGGCCAACGTCGATATCGTTGATGTTGGGTGCGCTAACCAGGCTCTGCACCGGTGTGTTGCTGCCTGATGCCATCAGTACATGCACCTTCAGCCCTTGCGTGCGGTGGTTGTGGTTGTCTCTTGTCCAGTCATCGTAGCCAAGCCCCTTTAGCGGAATAGGCGTGGAGTCCAGCAGGTAGAGAAACTCGCCCACCTCCTGCCGCAGGTGGCGACTGACCTTGGCCATCAGCAGTTGGCATATGCGCTCAAACAGTGCTGCTGGGCGCTTCTGGTTGGCATCTGCCAGGGTCGAGCGGCGAATGCAGCGTGTGCCCAGGTGGTAATGGTGGATCCTCTGGCTGTTAAAGCCCGTCTCTATTTCCCTGAGGCTGGTGGCGCAAGCAATCTGGGCATAGATCAGAGCGATCAGTTGGTCCCAGGATTTAAAGCCTTTGCAGTGCTTGTCTGCATCGAGTTCGCGCACCTGCTTGTCGAAAACAGGGCGTGGCAAGCCTTTCAAAAGATCGGCAAATCGGGTATTTGTGTACACGTTGTAGTCACTGAGTTGTTGAGTCGCATCAACGGGTTCTACCCTTCAAACTCAGTGGCTGCAATCCCTCCAGAACTCTCCCCCAAATTTATTCCGGACAGCAGTGCGCTTGCGCGAGGATGACGGGGTGGCAGGGCGTTGGGCAGTCGTAGGGCCACGACATGTCGCGGCGGCACTCGCGCACGGATCTGCTCCTGCACTTGCACCCGCACCAACCAACAGTGCACCAATAGCCTTCATTCCTGCACAGGCAGGAATCCAGTGATGCGTCAGGGCGGGTATGAATCCTCGCCTGCGCGAGGATGACGGGGTGGTAGGGCGTTGGGCAGTCGTAGGGGCGCGACATGTCGCGTCCGCAATATTGCGTATTTTCTGCGGGCACAAAAAAACCGGCCAAGGCCGGTTTTTTCATTCAGCAAGAACAGCGGTATCAGGCGGCTTCAGCCATGGCCTTGATGTGCGCGTTCAGGCGGCTCTTGTGGCGAGCGGCCTTGTTCTTGTTGATGATGCCTTTGTCAGCCATGCGGTCGATGACCGGAACAGCAGCGGTGTAGGCTGCCTTGGCTTTGTCGAGGTCCTTGGCATCAATCGCCTTGACGACGTTTTTGATGTAGGTACGGACCATGGAGCGCAGGCTTGCATTGTGGTTGCGGCGCTTCTCGGCCTGCTTGGCGCGTTTCTTGGCTTGAGGTGAGTTGGCCACCGTCTTGCTCCTCAGAAAATCTGGATGAATTAGGTACAAACAAGGCCGCGTACTATGCCGCCGGTCTTGCCGATTGTCAAGCCTGTATGGGCTTGCTTGGACGGCTGTGTTGACCGGTGGTCACAGTGGCCGATGGGGCAGCATTTTACACACGTGCGGCCTGACAAGGGCAAGTGCGCGCCGCTATGATGGCGCTTTTATTTTGGTGCCATATTTCATGTCTCAACCTGCTGCTCCTGAACCTGCTGCACCCAAGGCACCAAGCCTGCTCAGATCCGGCCTTGTGGTCAGCGTCATGACGCTGCTGTCGCGGGTGCTGGGCATGGTGCGGGACATCGTGGTCGCCGCCTATTTCGGTTCGCAGTCCGAAGCGGATGCGTTCTTTATTGCATTCAAGATTCCCAATTTTCTGCGTCGCCTGTTTGCCGAGGGAGCCTTTGCCCAGGCCTTCGTGCCGGTGCTGTCGGAGTATCGCACCAAGTTCACCCTTTCCGAGGTCAGGCAACTGGTTGACCGCGTGACCGGGACCCTCGGTCTGACGCTGGCCGGGATCACTGCGCTTGGGGTTGCCGGCGCGCCCGTCATCATCACCCTGTTTGCGCCTGGTTTTCATGGTGATGACGCCAAGCTGGCGCTGGCGACCGACATGCTGCGCATCACCTTTCCCTATCTGTTTCTGATTTCGCTGACAGCGCTGTGTGGGTCGATCCTCAACAGTTATGGTCGGTTCGCGGTTCCGGCGTTTACGCCGGTACTGCTGAACGTCTGCATGATCGGCGCGACCCTGTTCCTTACACCGTATTTCGCACAACCGATCATGGCGCTGGCCTGGGGCGTGTTTATCGCGGGTGTTGCCCAGCTGCTGTTTCAGTTGCCGTTTCTGGCGCAGATCAAGTTGCTGCCGGTGCCGCGGCCCAATCGCCGTGATCCGGGCGTGAAGCGCATCATGACGCTGATGGTGCCGGCGCTGTTCGGCGTGTCGGTCAGCCAGATCAACCTGTTGCTGGATACCGTGCTGGCGTCCTTTCTGCAGACCGGCAGCATTTCCTGGCTGTATTACGCCGATCGGCTGTCGGAGCTGCCGCTGGGTGCATTCGGTATTGCCATCGGTACGGTCATTCTACCGGCGCTGTCGCGCCAGCATGCCGGTGAGGACCTCAAGGCATTCGGTCGCACGCTGGACTGGGCGGTACGCATGGTGCTCCTGGTCGGTGTGCCCGCCGCGCTGGCGCTGCTGTTGCTGGCCGAGCCGCTGATTGCCACGCTGTTTCATTATGGTGCGATGACCGGCGATGACGTCAGCCAGTCGGCCGCTGCACTGCGAGCCTATTCCGTTGGTGTGATGACCTTCATGTTGATCAAGGTCCTGGCCCCTGGCTACTTTGCCCGCCAGGACACGAAAACGCCGGTGCGCATCGCCATTATCTGCATGGTCTCCAATATGGGGCTCAACCTGCTGCTGATCTGGCCGCTGCAGCACGTGGGCCTTGCGCTTGCCACATCGCTGTCGGCGCTGCTCAATGCCGGGCTGCTCTGGTGGGGGTTGCGCCGGGATGGTGTCTACCACGCGCAGCCGGGTTGGACGCGCTTCGCCCTCAGACTGTTTGCGGCAACCGCCGCGATGGCGGCGCTGCTATTGTGGATGGTGCCTGCAACGGCTGATTGGCTTGCGTGGGGCTGGCAGCGCAAGGCCTGGGAGATGACGTTGCTGGTGGTGGGCGGCATGGTGGTCTACCTCGGCATACTGTTTGCGCTGGGCCTGCGTATGCGTGACCTGCGCGGGGCACGGGGTTGAACGGCATGACGCGCAACCCCGCAAGCCTGTATACTGCGGCGTTTCGATTGACCCACCACTGACGAGCATTATGGAACTGGTCCGCGGTTTACATAACCTGCGGCCCCGGCACCGGGGCTGCGTCGCCACTATCGGCAATTTCGATGGTGTACATGTTGGACATCAGGCCATTCTGGCGCGCCTGCGTGCTCACTCCGAACGTCTCGGGCTGCCCGGCTGTGTCGTGATTTTCGAGCCGCAGCCGCGCGAGTTCTTCGCGCCTGATGCGGCACCGCCGCGGCTGACACGCTTGCGCGAGAAGCTGACTCTGCTGCAGCACAACGGGGTGGACCGCGTGCTGTGCCTGGCGTTCAATCGCAGGCTGCGCGAGCTGAGTGCCGAGCAGTTTGTGCAACAGGTACTGATTGATGGTCTGGGGGTTCGCCACCTTGAAGTTGGCGACGACTTCCGGTTTGGCTGTGACCGTTCCGGCGATTTTGCCTTCCTGCAACAAAGCGGGATTGCGCACGGGTTTACCGTTGAGGCCGCCAATACGGTTGCCGAGAGCGGCGAGCGGATCAGCAGCAGCCGCCTGCGCCAGGTATTGGCCGAGGGCGATTTTATTCTCGCCTCGCTGTTGCTTGGTCGCCCGTTCAGCATTACCGGGCGTGTGGTTTACGGGCAACAGCTGGGACGTACCATAGGTGCGCCGACCGCCAATGTTCAGCTCAAGCGGGTCAATCCGCCGCTGCACGGCGTATACCGCGTCAGCGTTGAGCTGGATGGTGTGGTGCTCAAGGGCGTGGCCAATATCGGCAAGCGCCCTTCGGTCAGTGGGGATGGCAAGGCGCACCTGGAGGTGCACCTGTTTGATTTTTCCGGCGATCTGTATGGTCGCCGGCTGACCGTCGTTTTTCACCAGAAGTTGCGGGACGAAAAGCGTTTCGACTCGCTGGACGCATTGCAGGCGGCGATCAAGGCCGATTTTGCTGCCGCCAGGGCCCAGTGGGGTCTGTAAATTTTTCGAGAGCCTGATAGAAAATGACCGACTACAAAGCGACATTGAATCTGCCCGCCACGGATTTTCCGATGAAGGCCGGGCTGCCGAACCGCGAACCTGAGACGCTCAAGCGTCTGGACGGCCTGTACCAGCGGATTCGGGAAGTCAGCCAGGGGCGTCCGCAGTTTGTCCTGCACGATGGCCCCCCGTACGCCAACGGCGTTATTCATATCGGTCATGCACTCAACAAGATCATCAAGGACATGATCGTCCGTTCCAAGACCCTGTCGGGCTTCGATGCGCCCTACGTGCCGGGTTGGGACTGTCACGGTCTGCCGATCGAGCACAAGGTGGAAACGACCCACGGCAAGCATCTGCCGGCCGATCAGGTGCGCGCGCTGTGCCGCGAATATGCCGGCGAGCAGGTTGCGCTGCAGAAGGCCGATTTCATTCGTCTGGGCGTGCTGGGTGACTGGGACAATCCCTACCTGACCATGAACTATGCCAACGAAGCGGGCGAGATTCGCGCGCTGGGCCGTATGGTCGAGCAGGGTGTGGTGTTCAAGGGCCTCAAGCCGGTCAACTGGTGCTTTGACTGTGGCTCGGCGCTGGCCGAGGCCGAGGTCGAGTACCAGGACAAGAAGTCCGAAGCCATTGATGTTGCCTTCCCGGTCGAGGATGCCGACAAGCTGGCGGCGGCCTTCGGTCTGGATGCGCTGCCCAAGCCGGCAGCCATGGTCATCTGGACCACAACACCCTGGACCATTCCTGCCAACCAGGCGCTGAATGCCCACCCCGAATTCAATTACGCGCTGGTTGATACCGGTGAGCGCCTGCTGGTGCTTGCCGAGGATCTGGTTGCCGACTGTCTGGCGCGCTATGGCCTGGAAGGCCAGGTGCTCGCTACCACCGCCGGTGCGTCGCTTGAACTGATCAACTTCCGTCACCCGCTGTATGGCCGCCTGTCGCCGGTTTACTTGGCTGACTATGTCGAGCTGGACGCCGGTACCGGTATCGTTCACTCCGCCCCTGCCTATGGTGAAGACGACTTCCGCACCTGCAAGCAGTACGGCATGCACAACGATGACATCCTCAGCCCGGTGCAGAGCAACGGTGTCTACGTTCAGGATTTGCCGTTCTTCGGTGGCCAGTTTATCTGGAAGGCCAACCCGGCCATCGTCGCCAAGCTGGAGCAAGTGGGTGCCCTGCTCAAGCATCAGAGCATACAGCACAGCTACATGCACTGCTGGCGCCACAAGACGCCGCTGATCTACCGTGCTACCGCCCAGTGGTTTGTCGGCATGGATGTGCCGGTCGCCGGTGGCGAGACCCTGCGCGAGCGCGCGCTCAAGGCCATTGAAGAGACCGACTTTGTTCCCGCCTGGGGCAAGCAGCGCCTGCACAACATGATTGCCGGCCGCCCGGATTGGTGTATCTCCCGTCAGCGTAACTGGGGCGTGCCGATCCCGTTCTTCCTGCACCGCGAGTCGGGCGAACTGCATCCGCGCACCGTCGAGCTGATCGAGCAGGTTGCCCAGCGCGTGGAGCAGCAGGGGATCGATGCCTGGTTCAATCTGGATGCGGCCGAACTGCTGGGCGACGAAGCAGCCCAGTACGAAAAGATCAGCGATACCCTGGATGTCTGGTTCGACTCCGGAACGACCCACTGGCACGTGATGCGCGGCTCGCACCCGATGGGCCACGATCAGGGGCCGCGCGCCGACCTGTATCTGGAAGGCTCCGACCAGCATCGCGGCTGGTTCCACTCGTCGCTGCTGACCGGTTGTGCGATCGACGGTCATGCGCCTTATCGTGGCCTGCTGACGCACGGTTTCACGGTCGACGAGAAGGGCCGCAAGATGTCCAAGTCGCTGGGTAACACCATCGCACCGCAGAAGGTCAACGACACCCTGGGTGCCGACATTCTGCGTCTGTGGGTGTCTTCGACCGATTACACCGCTGAAATCGCTGTGTCGGATCAGATCCTTCAGCGCAGCGCTGATGCCTACCGCCGTATTCGCAATACCGCGCGCTTCCTGCTGTCCAACCTGAGCGGCTTTGATCCGGCGACTGATGCTCTGCCGGCCGAGCAGATGCTGGATCTGGACCGTTGGGCCGTTGACCGCGCCCTGCTGCTGCAGCAGGAGATTGTCGAGGCCTATGAAACCTATCGCTTCTGGAATGTTTATCAGAAGGTGCACAACTTCTGCGTGCAGGAGCTGGGCGGCTTCTATCTCGATATCATCAAGGACCGTCAGTACACCACCCAGGCGAACAGCGTCGCGCGTCGCTCCTGTCAGACTGCGCTGTATCACATCGCCGAGGCGCTGGTGCGCTGGGTTGCGCCAATCCTGTGCTTCACCGCCGAGGAGCTTTGGCAGTACCTGCCGGGCGAGCGCAGCGAGTCGGTCATGCTCACCACCTGGTACGAAGGGCTTGAGGCGCTGCCAGAAGGGCAGGCGCTGGGTCGCGACTTCTGGGCCCAGGTCATGGGCGTGAAGGAAGCGGTCAACAAGGAAATGGAAAACCTGCGCAATGCCAAGGTACTGCGTGGCAACCTGGAAGCCGAAGTCACCCTCTACGCCGATGACAGCCTGCGCGCCGCGCTGGCCCAGCTGGGCGATGAACTGCGCTTTGTGCTGATTACCTCGCAGGCTACCCTGGCACCGCTGGCCGAGGCGGGCGAGCAGGCGGTAGAAACCGAGGTTCCAGGCCTGAAGCTGCAGATCGTCAAGTCAGACGCTGCCAAGTGTGCACGCTGCTGGCACCTGCGCGCTGACGTCGGCAGCCATGCCGCTCACCCGGACATCTGTGGTCGCTGCGTCGAGAACATCGAAGGCGCCGGTGAGGTACGCAAGCATGCCTGATGTCCGCAAGGGCAGTCTGATCTGGCTGGTGCTGTCGGCGCTGGTCATTGTGCTCGATCAGTTGACCAAATGGGTGGCTGTGTCGGAGCTGCAGCTGTATCAGCAGGTGCCGATCATCGATGACCTGTTCAGCTTCACCCTGGCCTACAACACCGGTGCCGCGTTCAGCTTTCTGGCCGACGCCAGTGGCTGGCAGCGCTGGCTGTTTGCCGTCATCGCAGTCGTTGTGAGCATAGTGCTGTGCGTCTGGCTGGCGCGGCTGGATCGCAGCGAAAAGCTTGAAGCCATCGCGTTGGCACTGATTCTGGGCGGCGCGATCGGCAACCTGTATGACCGGGTGATTCACGGCAAGGTGACCGATTTTATTCTGGTGCACTGGCAGCAAAGCTGGTTCTTCCCGGCCTTCAATATCGCAGACAGCGCCATTACCGTTGGCGCAGCACTGCTGCTGTTCGACATGTTTTTCGGCAGGAAGCCGGAGCAAAACTGACCGATGGCCCGCACACGCGGGCCCGGCTTTCCAGGCGAGATTCCCATGACAGATACACGAATTGGTCACGCGTCCGAAGTAACCCTGCACTTTACCCTCAAGCTGCCCAACGGCGATGTGGTCGATACCACCACCGACAAGCAGCCGGCCACCTTCAAGGTGGGCGACGGCAGCCTGCTGCCCGGTTTTGAACAGGTGCTGTTCGGTCTCAAGGCCGGCGACTGCCGCAGTTTCGAGATCGAGCCCGAGCGCGGCTTCGGTCCGGGTAACGAGCAGAATATTCAGACCATTGCCCGCGATCAGTTTGACGAGATGGAGCTGGAGCCGGGGCTGCTGGTGATCTTTGCCGACGCCGCCGGCGGCGAGTTGCCGGGCGTGGTCAAGCAGGTGCATGATTCGGTAGTCGAGGTCGACTTCAATCATCCGCTGGCCGGCAAGGTCATCACCTTTGACGTCGAGATCGTCGACGTACGCTGAACGCGTCAGCACTCGGCCCATTTTTTCGATACTCCAGCGAGGCTTTTCATGCAGATCAAACTGGCTAACCCCCGCGGCTTCTGCGCCGGCGTCGACCGAGCCATCGAGATCGTCAATCGCGCGCTGGAAGTGTTCGGCCCGCCGATCTACGTGCGTCACGAGGTAGTCCATAACAAGTTTGTGGTCGAGGATCTGCGTAATCGTGGCGCGGTATTTGTCGAAGAAATCGATCAGGTGCCGGATGACGTGATCGTTATCTTCAGCGCCCACGGCGTGTCTCAGGCTGTGCGTCAGGAGGCGGCAGATCGCGGTCTCAAGGTGTTTGACGCCACCTGCCCGCTGGTGACCAAGGTGCATATGGAAGTAACCCGCTATAGCCGCGAAGGGCGCGAATGCATCCTGATCGGCCACGCGGGTCACCCTGAAGTCGAAGGCACCATGGGGCAGTACGACGCCAGTAACGGCGGGGCAATCTATCTGGTTGAGGACGAGGCAGATGTCGAGCGCTTGCAGGTTCAAGACCCTGAGCGCCTGGCGTTTGTCACCCAGACCACCCTGTCGATGGATGACACCGCGCGGGTGATCGACGCGTTGCGTGCGCGTTTCCCGTCGATTGACGGGCCACGCAAGGATGACATCTGCTACGCCACCCAGAACCGCCAGGATGCCGTCAAGCAACTGGCCGCGTCCTGCGATGTGGTGCTGGTGGTCGGCAGTCCCAACAGCTCCAACTCCAATCGCCTGCGCGAGCTGTCCGAGCGCATGGGCACGCCTGCCTACCTGATTGATGGTGCCGAAGAGATTCAATCAGCCTGGCTGGAGGGCGCGCAGAATGTCGGCGTCACCGCAGGTGCCTCGGCACCGGATGTGCTGGTGCGCCAGGTTATCGCCCACCTGCACGCCCAGGGTGCCACCGGCGCAGAGGAGCTGGCGGGCAAGGAAGAAAACATCGTCTTCAGCATGCCGAAAGAGCTGCGGGTGGTGCAGCTTTAGGGGCGAGATACGCTGCGCCCGCGAATACGGTGCCGGCAGACCGCCGGGTGCGGCAACAGCCTGCGCATCTACCTTGCGGCCACGACATGTCGTGGCCCTACAGGTATGGCAGCGCAGCCTGAGGTGGTACCGCCCCGTGTTTTCTGTTTTTGTAGATACCGTCTTCCCGATCAGTGTGCAAGTGCTCTGATCGGGTC
>CETJ01025207.1_pt1 | contig 57749 bp, 59 predicted proteins | sample 531341 | NCBI WGS metagenome assembly CETJ01 (sample SAMEA2622677, study PRJEB7988) | marine metagenome | isolation source: saline water (ENVO:00002010), including | reverse complement strand
CCGTATTATGAGGCCTGGAGGTGTCTACGAAACTAGGGGCGATTCACAGAGAAGTTGCTACTGTCTAGCATATCCAACTGTAAGGAGGTTACCATCTAACCTGCTTCAGTCCGATATGTTTTTTACCTTCTGAGCTGCAATCGCTTGCTCTAACCTCAGTATTTTCAAACGCTGAGCAAGTAGTTGCTCCTGAGTATTCAGCGCCTCAAGCTCTATCTCCGCCGAGGTTGCAGTACCGGTGCGGACAGCATCTAGGCGCTGCTGGTCCCGCAATAGTTGTGTTTTTGAAGAAAGAAGGGCTTGTTGCAGATCAGCTTGCATCTTAGCGACGCTAGCACTGGACTGAGTTTTTGACAGGTCCAGATCAGATAGAGATTTTTCGAGGGCAATTTGAGAAGCGAAATACTCATGCGATAGCTCGTTTGCTTCAACCTGATCGTTCCGTTTGTCTTTTTGAAGCTGAAGGTAGGTTGATGCCGCATCTCTAGTCGCTGCAGAGGCGGCCTCCGCTTTAGATTTGGCCTTAAATGACAACTTACTAGGCGATCCTGTCTCCGGATTGAATGCAACCTCCACAAGATTGTCATCAAACATTATATTATCAAGATTGATTGATCCAACTGGACCAAACTGCGGCACCTGAGTCGTCTGCTCGATTAATGGATAAGAGACGGTGTCAGTAGGTTCATTGCGGTAGCTCACATAAGCTGTTGCGGGCACCGGAATTCGATATGCAATCCCAAGTCCTTCTGACTTTGGCTCACGCTTCTCGAGCTCTGAAATTCCTGCGATCTGATTTACAGTAAAGGTAACAACGGGTAGCACTAACGTGCTCCTATCGATTGCCTTTCCAAATGTTCTATCTATGCTCTCTTGAGTTATTTGAATTTCGCAGGATCTGCGAGGGCTTCCTTGATCATCCGTACAGACAGCTCGACTATCTACCGGAACGAACTCTCTTGATGCGGAAATAGTCAATTTGTCCGTCGCCCTCGCTATCGACTTCGATAGCACCTCAACCTCTGATGGTCCTAGAGCGTTCAAATCAGAAACTGCTTTTTGCTTGTCCTTTTCAGCGCCAAGAACCTTTTTCAACAAACTTTTCTTCTCGACGCTATCACCTAATTTTTCATAGAAATCCACAAGATTACGAAGCGACGCAATCTCTGTTTCAAACCGAGACATTTCATTTTGCAGTCTCTCTCTATCTTTATCTTTCTTCTTCTCCTCCTTCAGTTTAACTTCAGACTCTTTTTTTTCGGTGATGGCTTCCGTAACTTCTCCGCAGGAAGTTTTGGCTTCTTCCTTGGCTTGCCTCAGATCAGCAACATCCTTACCAGAAATTTTGTTAACATCAAAACGTTTGAGCTCACTGAACGTATCAGGAAGCATGATCTGCATTTGTTTAGTATCGCTAAGATTAAGTGTCTTCCCCTGCTGTACCTTTAATCTTTCAACCTCACTGATGGCTGCCTGAAACTGAGGGGTTAGCGCTGCAGAAAGTGGGGTAATTGCAGCGGCTCTGGCAACGCTAGCAACGGTAGAAGCAGTATTTGCCAAAACCACCCCGGACTGGTCGGTTATCGAGGCGTTTATACCCGCCAACAATCCAGCCTCTGAAATTTGAAACTCAGTATCAGTGACCTTAGTCCAAGCGTTCAATTTTTGATAATCAATAGTGTAAGCCTCACCCCCTACAAGCGACTCACTCAGAACAGCGCCAATTGTTGCATCTACCAGAGCTCGATTACCTTGAACCTGACAGCCAGTAATTTCAAGCATAGCCTTTACATTAAATTTCTTAGCGGGCAAGCGATAAGTCAGTCCAGAAGGGGTATTGGCGTTGCCTGATATTTTGTTGCTTTCTAAATTAGTGCATCCCGTTATAAACGTGACTGACAAAAAACTTACGGTAATAATTTTCATGTCCATATGTATTCTCACGAAAATAGTTTTAAGCCGAGATTAGCTGTAAATCTTAAAATACAGCAGAGACCCTGATGGCCACCCACGGCCGGAATAATATTTCAGCATACAGTTCCTTCAGCAATAAGCAGTGTTCAAGCGCCGAAGCGCTACCTAATGGATTGGCGCAGATGAACATGCGCGGTCTGACCAATGCCTAGGGAGAACGGGGAAGAAAGGGGTCCAATTTTGTACAGACAGGTCGCCCCTTCCTGACCGGACTCTGGCCAAACTATTAAGTCCACAGTGAGATCGGCAAGCTCTCCTTAATGAGTGAAGAGCTTGGGGAATGGTTAGAACCTACTTCTAAGCATAACTCCGATACAGATACCAACTGCAAGCGCTAAACCGGCATCTTGAATAGCGGGGCCGCCCCCCGCTAGCTTTTCCTTTAGATTATGAGCGACTTTGTCAGGGTCATAGTCGGGATTTAGATTAGAGAACTCCTTAATAGTGCTAGTAATCTGCGCCCCAGAGCCAGGGCTAATCATTCCAGATTGAACAAGTCTAGCAATCTCCTGAAAAAGCTCATCGTACGACCCTATAGGTGGCAAGAGCCTCGGTTCGGTTCCCATAAGCACCTCCGCTTAGTAAGCATCGATACAACCGTGCAAAATTAGCGTAGAACAAATATCTGAGGAAAACCAAAATATTTGTAAGATTCATCTCTATCATTGTCAACGATATGGCAAAAGGAAATTACCAATCATGACCTTATTTCAAATTTCTGAACCGGGTCAGGCGAAAAAGGTCGACTTTGCTAGAGTTTTCATTTCCGATCTACCATAAACGGTAGCTACCGATATCTTTACTTGCCAAAAGTAGTATTTTCGTTCTAATAGCATGACGCGCTTGGCGAACAGTTTGCAATGGCGAACGTAATAATTCCGGCGCTCACGTATCTACATAAGCGTTCCATAAACCCTGCTCCAGGGAGCGGTAAGGAGAAAAACCTACAAAATCACAGCTGATCTAGCTTGTGATGTATTTTTTGCCGAGGGGCCATAACAAAAGGAAAATTGTTTCATAAAGGCCGCATACTTTTGGAAGATCATACACTCGCACATTCACGCGATTAATCGCGGACCCCATCTATCTGAATGGGGTTTATTTACTATGGATTCGCTGGATTTTCCATTGGAGCAAACGGGCAATGGCTATACAAAGTCAGCCGAGAGAGACCTGCAACACGAAGATAGCGCTGGAAGTATCAGTGTTCTTACGAACGCGAAGCGTGCAATAGATTTTCAGCTAGAGGCACTTATCACCACATTAGGTCTCCCGAAGAAGAAGCACTGTTCAAGATGACACGCCGCATCCTCATTTGATGCCCTATGGGCGGCAGCAGAGCCATCAGCTACGGACGCCAGTTCAACTCCCTTTCTAACCATTCGTCGGGATTTTGCCAAAGGGGGCATTTAAGGGGCACTTAACGAGAAATCTGTATAAATGTCATTTCAAATCAATACCTTACAGTTTTAGTTATAAAGCCCCCGGCTCCACCAAATAGCTGTTTAGACCTGTCTCAGACAGTCTACGAAACACCTCAAGAAGCCCGCCCCGTGCGGGCTTTCTTGTTTCTGGCTGTATTTGCCTGTCTACGTCTCTAACTTCCCTTCGTGTATCCAGCTGTGTATCCCCAAGGTTAATGACATCCGTTCGCTGCACGTCCGAATGCCGTATGAAAGTGGAGGATCCCAGCATGAGAGATCAGCCGGCGCGACTTGATCTTTTTCAGCCGTGCGGTGCACCGAAGCGGCGCTGGCTCACGTCACTCGTGCACGCGGGTCGCGCCCACGCCTGGATGCGCGGCTTGTCGGCATATGGGGATCACATCAGCCAGCCAAATGCGCCCCCGGCTGCCGCCAAGCATCAAGGCGTGATAGCGACAGGCGGTCCGAGAAGGCCGCCAACCGCGGCAAATTCATCTCTTAGGGAAGCGGTCGCTCACGCTCTCATCAGCGGGCAGTCCTGCCCGCTGATGAGAGCCTATCGATTTAGAGGCCCTTGCCCAGCATGGCGCCGTTGACGATTTCACCGTAGAGGTTCACGCCATCGTTAGCGTGGTACTTGTCTCGGGTCTTTTCGACCGAACCGTCGATCAGCCGCGGATCCTGGGGCCGTTCGTGGCTGTTCATAAATGCGGCCACGTGCCAGGCGTCCTCATCCGACAAACTGCCGCCCTTGCCCAAGGGCATGTTCTCCTTGATGAACGCGGCGGCAGTGTTAATCCGGTGCATGCCTGCCCCCCAGTTGAACGAGTCAGCGCCCCAAAGGGGTGGGAACACATAATCGTCACCGGACTTCTGCCCTTCCCCGTTCTGCCCGTGACATACAGCGCATTGGGCCGCATAGACCTGCTCGCCCTTGGCCAGGTCATAGCCGTTTTCAGGTTTTGGCACTTCCGGATAGGCACGACCGGGGAGCTCCTGACCAGTCGGGGCACCGGTAGCGAGCCAATAGGAATAGGCCGACAGTGCCGCGATCACCGGTCCGTCCGCTTCTGGGGCCTTGCCGTTCATGCTGAATTGGAAACACCCCTGTAGCCGCTCGGCATAGCTGTTGACCTTGTTGTTTTTCTTCCGGTACGCCGGATACATGGTGTATGCCGCCCACAGCGGAGCGGAGTTGGCTTTGCGGCCCTGCTCAAGGTGACAGTTCGCGCATGCGAGGCCGTTGCCCACGTATTCCGGAGCCCGGTTTTTGGTATCGACAAAGATGGCGCGGCCTTCCTGGACCAGCTTTCCGTAAGCATTGTCGGGAAGTTCGCTCTCCTGGGGTGGCTGAAAGTAGCGGCTGCTGGCCGTCTCACCCGCCCCGGTGAGAATCTGAGACTGGTCCTCCATCACGATGTCATCGGCATAGGCTGGTGCGGCCAGGGCGATCAACAGCAAGGCGCTGGTTTGAGTGTTCATCTTGCTGCTCCTTGGTCGGTCAAACCGGCGAAGTACGCCGAGACGGCCTTGATCTCGTCGTCGCTCAGGCTACGGGCGATATGCCCCATCAGATCGTTGGGATCGTTCTTGCGCGTGCCTTGACGCCAGGCGGTCAGCTGCGAGGCCAGGTACTGCGCAGACTGTCCCGCCAGCGGCGGAAAGGCGTCGCCGACACCCACTCCGCTGGGGCCGTGGCAGGCGACGCATTCAGGGATGTTGCGCTCCCAGGCCCCACGCAGGGCCAGCGTTTCACCTGGGCCCTCGGCCGCCGCAGTACGGCCAACCCGTTCCACCTGCGGTCCCGGCTTGTCAGCCAGCATCGCCGTGACTGCGTCCGCTTCCTCGGCACTCAGGGCAGCAGCAATAGGCTGCATGACGGGATTGGCGCGCGCTCCAGAAGCGAAATCGGCCAGCTGCTTTCTCATGTAACCAGCCGGGAGCCCGGCAAGCCTGGGAAAGCCAGCTGCCGCCATTCCCTCGCCCTCGACTCCGTGGCAGGAGACGCAAGCCATCGCGGCAGGATTGGAGCCGCCCTTGGTATAGACAACCGTCGAATCGGCGGCATGGGCGGGCAGAAAGGCTGCTAACAGCACTCCCGTCAGCGGCCAGTGAGCGATATTCATAAAGCCTCCAGATCGTTTTTTATAGTTTTGGCAGCAGGCAGTGCTGTTTGACCTTTCTACCGTTTCGGTGACAGCGGCCCCATGATCTCGGACAGGGAATCGGGACGCGGCGCCCCTTGTTGCTGCTGCAAACGTCCGTTGCCGTCCAGGTAGTAAATGGCTGGCGTTGCCGAGGCGCCCATCGCCCCCATCAGCGTCAGGTTCGCCTCAAGCTTCTCAGTCAGCTTAGGCGATACCTCTTCAAGCGGTTCCAGTTTGCTCGCCTTTCCTGCAGCTTCGTGCCTGTTCAAGGCGGCCGCTGGATTCTCAGCCTGCAGCAATGCGGCCGATTTGCCCGCGCTGTCCGGGCGCAGCATGCCGACCATGACATGGCGCAGCTGAACATCGCCGGACTCGACCCAAGGCCGGGCCTGCTTCCAGAACATGTTGCAGTACGGACAATTCGGATCGGAGAACAGGTAGACGATTCGCGGCGCGTCAACAGCGCCGTCCTGAATCCAGGTACTGCTCTCGAGCCGTTGCCACATTTCCTTGCTGAGAGGTTCGTAGACCAGTTTTTCAAGGGGAGCCCGCGTCAGATCTTCGCCGGTGGCATCGAGCAGGCTGCCGATCAGCACGTGGTCACCGTCGGGCGTCAGATAAAGCGCGATGCCCTGTCCGTTATAGCGTGCTGCGTAGCCCTTCAATCCGCCCGGCGCGTCGAAGCTACCGACCACTTCGGCGCCGCGAGCCTCAACGGCCTGGACCGCAGGAGGCAGATCCTGTGCCAGCGCCACGGATGCGGGCAGCAAGGCCAGCGTTGAACAGAACAAAGAAAGCGGTCGCAGATTTCTCATGGCTGAGTGGTTACCTCCAGTTGTTCAAGGGCGCGCGCCAAACTGGCGCGAGAAAGCTCACCGAGATGGCTGCCAACCTGGCGCCCGTCGGCGTCGTAGAAAAGCGTTGTCGGGAGCGCCGAAGAGCCTACGTGCTGGCCGAGGCGGCCGCCGGTGTCGAGCAGCACGTTGTCCAAGCCGAGCACTTCAGCGCTGAGGAAGTCCGCGATGACCCGCTCGCCTTCGCCCTGGTTGACGAAGAGAAAGGTCACCTCGGACTGGTTGCGCTGTGCTTCTGCCAGGACCGGCATCTCCCGTCGGCAGGGCGGACACCATGTGGCCCACAGATTGACGACGAGCGGCTTACCGACGAAATCCTGCAGGGCAACCGGTTTACCTTGACTGTCGCGCAGCCCCATCTCGGGAAGGCGCGTGCCCTGCTCGAAGGCATGCAATGCGAAGGTCCCGACCCCCCAACTCAGCACACCGACAGCGACCGCAGCGCCCAGCGGTTTGCGCAACCCGAGCTCACGCCTGGCCAGCCATACGCCAAGCAGCACGGCCACCAGCACGCCCGGCCAGGCAATGAACCCGCCGTCACGAATGTCGATCACGCGCCAGGGCTCATCTCGGAAATGCTCGACGTAGACCACCACGAACGCCAGCCGGGCAACGAGCAGCGCCACCAGCAGCAGCCTGAACAGCTGCTGCTCGGGGTTGCGCTCGCTGCGCCGCCCAACCCACCAACCGGTCAGCATCGCCAAGAACAGGCTCGCCAGCAGCAATACATGGGGAACAGCCAGCGCAAACGGCCCCACGTTCATCGTCATCATCAGCCTTGCTCCATCGTTTCGTTCCACGTACCCAGGAATTGGCCGGCGTCGACCTCACCGGTTATGCGTTGCGAGCGGCGCTCCGCCCCGTCCGGGCCAATCAGCAAAAGCGTCGGCGGCCCCATGACCTGATAGCGCCCCAGCAGCTCGCGGCTGGCGGAATTGGTCTGCGTCACATCCGGTCGCAGCATGCGTACGCCCTTGAGCGCGGCTTGCACCTGGCCGTTGCCAAACACTTCCTTCTCCATGACCTTGCACGACACACACCAGTCCGCGTAGTAGTCGATCAGTACCCATTGCCCGGCAGCTTTGGCGGCAGCAAGCTCACGATCAAGAACAGCCGGATCGGTGAAACCAACGAAACCCTGCGGACCCTCGATCTCAGTTGTCGAAGCGACGCTGCTGGTGAACACGGCAAGCGGCCGGTTCGGATCCTCCGCACCACCCGCCGCACCCAGCACAAGCGCCACGCCCCATACGCCGGATAACGCTGCAACGGAGCTGAGCAACGCCCGATGCTGCTTGAGCTGCCGCGACAGCTGCAGGAGTCCGTTGGCAACCAGCAGCCAGAATGCACCCCACACACCCACCCACCACGAATCCGTCAGCAACGGGCGGAGCACGTAGAGGGCCGCGACCAGGAATATGAAACCAAACGTGGCTTTGACGCGATCCATCCAGGGCCCCGGTTTCGGCAGGAAGCGATTGCCGACCGTCACCAGCAATACCAACGGCGTTCCGATGCCCAGGCCAAGGGCAAACAGCACCAGCCCTCCGTTGACGGCACTGCCGCTCTGGGCGATATACAGCAGTGCCGCAGCCAGCGGAGCGGTCATGCAGGGCCCGACCAGCAAGCCGGACAACACCCCGAGTGCGCTGGCCCCGGCCAGGCTACCGCCCTGTCGCTTGCGTCCGGCCTGTTCCAGCCGATCACGCAGACCAGCCGGCAACTGCAGCTCGAAGAAACCGAACATTGGTAAGGAAAGCAGAACGAACAGGCCGGCAAAACTGGCGATCAGCCAGGGCTGCATCAGCCATCCCTGCAGATTCGCACCGAGAAGCGCAGCCACGACGCCCAGCGCGGCGTAGACCAGCGCCATGCTGACCACATAGGAAGCGGCAAGCAGCATGCCTCGGCGGGGGCTGGCCCGGCTGCCAACCACTATACCGGCAAGGATTGGCAGCATCGGCAGCGAGCACGGCGCAAAGGCGAGCAGCAAGCCGAGCCCAAAGAAGATCATCAGACTCCAGCCAAGCGGCTGTTGCGCCAGTCTGCTTGCCAGTGCCTGATCATCGGCCTGAACAGGCTCAGAGCGTCCCGCTGCAGACCCGCTCAGATCGACCGCGCGAGCCTGCGGCGGATAGCACAAGCCTGCATCGGCGCAGCCTTGCCATCCCAGTTCTAGCGTGGCGAGACCTGGCTCGTCGAGGGTGACTTCCAGGCTGTTGCGATAGACCTGTGAATCGCCAAAATACTCGTCGTGATAGGGCTCTCCCGGTGGCAACTGCGGTTCGTTACCTGCTGCCAATCCACCAAACCGCAGCCGCTCCTGATACAGGTAATAACCTGGCGCGATGTCCCAGCGCAGCACAACACCGCCGCTGGCTGGGCGTTCGACCCGCAGGCTGAACGCTTGGTCTACCGGTAAGAAGGTCTCCTGCTTCTGACCAAGCGCGAACGGCGCAGCACTCGCCAGCTGCACAAGCCAGAGGCAGCAGGCCAGAGAGAAAAGGACCGCTCGCATGAACTACACACCCCATCGGCAAATTCAATGCGAGCATGGCCACTTGGGATTAAGTGGCCGTTAACGAATTGGCTTGGAGCTGACCACTGACCGATAGAGAAAGACCGACATGCGACGCTACGAGAGCAACTCAGCGTACCCTCTGATAACGCTCCGTTAATCGAGAAGCGTGATACTGGCCGGTGCATTCAAGACGAGTTTCCCATGCAGGTACTGCTGACAGAAGACAATGCACTCATCGCGAGTGGCATCGTTGCCGGGCTCCAAGCCCAGGGCTTCGGCGTGGCCCATGCCGCGACTGCCGCTCAGGCCGACGCGCTGCTGCGCACTGCCCACTTCGATCTGATGATTCTCGACCTGGGGCTGCCAGACGAAGATGGCCTGCACTTTCTCCAGCGACTGCGGCGTCGCGGGCTCGAATTGCCCGTGCTCGTTCTGACAGCCCGGGATGCGGTGGCCGAACGTGTCTCGGGGCTCCAGGCAGGCGCCGACGACTACCTGGTCAAACCCTTTGATCTGCGCGAACTGGCGGCGCGGCTGCATGCTCTGCTGCGCCGCGTCGCCGGACGAACGACGCACCTGATCGAACACGGTCCGCTGAGCTATGACCCGGCCGCCTGCTCCGCCTCCATGGCGGGCGAACCAGTTGACCTGTCCCGGCGTGAACAGGCGCTGCTGCAAGCGCTCTTGCAGAACCCCGGCCGGGTGCTTTCGGCCGAGCAGCTCAAAGACGCGGTATACGGGCTGGATGACGAGGTCGAGAGCAATGCGCTCAACGTCCACATCCATCATCTGCGTCGCAAGCTGGGCAACGGCATTGTCGAAACCGTCAGGGGACTCGGCTATCGACTGGGACCCGCCGGGCCCGTGACCGAACCGGCCCGAGCCACCGACACATGAGTCTGCGCCTGCGTCTGACCCTCGCCCTCGGCGCCGCTTTTGTGCTGCTCTGGTCGGCGGCAGCGACCTGGATGCTGTTCGATGTACGCAACCAGCTGATGCTGTCGCTCGATCAGCGACTGGCCGCCTCGGCTCGGATGGTCACCGGGCTGCTGGTGCAACTGCCGCAGCCGCAGCTGGGTGAAGGCGGTATCACTCGCTTGAGCGCAGAGCAACTCGGTATCGAGAACGGGCTGGCCTGCCAGGTCAGCTCGCTGCGCGGTGAGGTGCTCGCGCGCAGCCATTCGGCGTCAGACAGCGTGCTCGACGCCCAGCACACCGGCTTTCACAACCAGCTGATCGGCGACACGGCCTGGCGAACCTTCACCATGATCCGCGACGGGATGCGCATCACCACGGCTGATCGACTCGATGAACGCGCGACGCTCAAGCGCTCGGTGCTGCTGGCTGCAGCACTGCCGGTACTGGTCGCCCTGCTCGGCAGTCTGGTCGTGCTCTGGATTGGCCTTGGCAAAGGCCTGTCGCCACTCAGGCGAATCCGCACTGCTCTGGCGCAGCGCAGTGCCGACTCGGTCGATCCCCTGATCATCGAACGGCTGCCGCCGGAATTGGCGCCTTTGGTAGAAACACAGAATCAGCTGTTTGCACGGATCGCGCAGGCGCTCGAACGTGAACGCCGGCTCACCGATGACGCCGCCCACGAGCTGCGCAGCCCGCTGACGGCCATCAAGACCCATCTGCAGGTCGCAGCCATGACCGAGGGCGATACCGCCAGGCGGGCGTTGGCCCAGGCCGAGCTCGGCACCGATCGCTTGCACCGAACACTGGAGCAACTGCTGATGCTGGCCCGTGTGGAGGGACGGGTGTCCTTCGATGACGGCCAACGATGTACGGCCATCGAGGTGGCGCAACTGGCCATCGCTGACGCCAGTCAGCAGCCAGGTCCCGGCATCGAGTTGAACGCGGCGGCAGACGTGTCCCTGCGTGCCCTGGCCATGCCGCCCGCTCTGGCCATCGCCGCGCTGCGCAATCTGCTGGACAACGCACGTCGGCATACGCGCCCAGGGTCCCACGTTCAGCTGTCACTGCAGCAGCATGCTGAAGACAAGGTTTGCTTCACGGTGGTCGATCACGGACCGGTCATCGCTGCACAACAGGTCGAACGATTTACCGAACGATTCTGGCGAAACAGCGAGGGGGACGGCAGCGGGCTCGGGCTCTCCATCGTCAAGGCCATCGCCGAGCGCTGCGGTTGTGAACTCAGGTTCGTCGCTCACGGCGATGGACTGCAGGTCGAGCTGATCGCTGGTCTGCAGGAGGATGTTATCGAGAAGACTTCGCGGCTGAGTGATTCGCCATATCAACCGACTGACCGGTGACGCTTACGCTACGTATGCCGCATGCGAGACGCGCCATCGTGCGCCCTGCTCAAGGCTCGCTGACGTTCTCCTCAACCTGAGGCGCCTGACAGTACAGCTTGTACAACACCTGCATGACCTCCATCGCTTGTGGACTGGCGATGCCGTAGTAGACCTGCTTGCCTTCGCGACGGGTGCTGACCATGCCGTTATGCCGCAGCACGGTCAGTTGCTGAGACAGGGTCGGCTGAGTGATGCCCGTCTGGGTCGCCAAATCGCCCACGCAGTACTCGCCCTGAGTCAGTTGGCACAACAGCAGCAACCGGTCGGGGTTACCCAAAACCTTGAGCAAACCGCAGGCCTGCGCTGCACTGCTACGGAGCGTTTCCATATCGATTTCTGACGCAGCGTCCATTTTCCACCGTTAATCAGGACAGGTTGACGGAACATTTTACCGATATATATCTCAATAAAGTGTCCCTGCTCGTCGGAGCGGTTTTCATCGGAACTTATGGGCGTTGTACTGCCTCGCACCTGTTCCAGTAGTCATTTTCTCACCACACCAGCCCCACTGGTGGGCGTGCATCAGGAGACTGCCATGACCACAATCCATCAGGACCTTGCCACAAGTGACCAGACGGATCGAGTTCGCCGCTCGACATCCGCCTCGATCAATCACGCTATTGATCAGCAAACCGAAGAAAACATCCGCCACTTCAGCAATCTGGATCGACACTCGATCATCCAACGCATCGAAGCACTCGATCGCGAGTGGGATGTCGAGCGCGCGCTGGAGGTCAACGCTTCTTCGCTTGCTCTGTCCGGCCTGCTGCTCGGGCTGACGGTGAACCGTAAATGGTTCCTGCTCCCCGGTATTGTGCTGCCGTTTCTGCTGCAACACGGCCTGCAAGGCTGGTGCCCGCCACTGCCGGTCATGCGTCGACTGGGGATTCGCACGCGCGGCGAGATCGACCGCGAGAAGTTTGCACTGCTGGAAACGCTGAACCAAGCGCCGCAGCCATCCCACAACTGAACGGAGAAGACGATGATCTTTCGCCAGCTATTCGAGCCCGTTTCCTCCACCTACACCTATTTGCTGGGCTGCGAGGATACCGGACAAGCAGTGCTGATCGACCCGGTCATTTCGACGATGGATCGCGATCTGGCCGAGCTGGCCGGTCTGGGCTTGAAGCTGGCGTTCACGCTAGACACGCACGTACATGCCGATCACATCACCGCCGCGCTGGAGCTGAAAAGGAAGACCGGCTGCCGTATCGCCAGCCCGGCCATCGACAAGCTGACCTGTACTGACGTAGGCATCGAGGAAGGCACTCCGTTTGAGGTCGGCAGCCTGCAGCTGACGCCGTTGCATACGCCGGGCCATACGGACGGGCATTTCGCGTACCTGCTCGGCGATCGACTGTTCAGTGGCGATGCACTGTTGATAGACGGCTGCGGCAGGACCGATTTCCAGAACGGCAGTGCAGATGATCTGTTCCACAGTGTCAGAGGCAAGCTGTTCGCTTTGCCGGACGACACCCTGGTTTATCCCGCCCACGATTACCATGACCGCCGCGTATCGACCATCGCCCAGGAAAAGCGACGCAACCCGCGACTGGGCGAAGCCGTATCGCTGGAGCAATTCAGAACGATCATGGCGGAGCTGGATCTGCCGTATCCGAAGTTCATCGATCACGCGGTTCCTGGCAATCGCCAGTGTGGTGTGTGCCCGTCCGACTTATCAGAAAGCTACCGGCAGTACTGCGAGCAGGCGGAACACAGCCCTCAGGGGTAAAAACACAAAGAACGCGAGCAGACTGAGTCATCCACGTAGCTGACTCAGTTGCCGCTTGAGCAACTCGACCTGTCCCGTTTCCGCTCGCAGGCCTGCGCTAAGCTCGGCCTTTTCGTGCTCCAGACGCTGGATGATCTCACCGAGCCCCTTTAGCAGATCACGCAGCACGGCGAGTTCCATCTTGTGTTGCCTGAGCTGCAACCACTGCAACCATAGAATGATGGCCAACACCAGCGCAGCGCAAAGCGAACCTCCAGTCACCATCCAGAACGTCCCCATTGTTCCCATAGATCAAATCCTTCTGTTGCCACCGGCATATCCGGCGATGGCTAAACAATATGTCGCCACAACTTACAGGTCGATAATGTTTACTCGTACAGGTAAACAAAGGCAGCGGGTTTTGGGCGAACTCAATGAGGGTCCCAAGGGTGTCCCCAGCGGTGGCATACCTAGTGCTGCGTGCCAGAAGGCTAAGTGAGAGGAGACCTCAGCAGTGACCTGTAAGCGAACCCCTATGTCGCAAATAACGACACATCAATGCGCGATTCGCGGTCTGGCTGAACAGAACATTGGCCGGATCTGCCCGATTCAAACAGTTCCAAATCGAGGCTAACCGTTCAGCGGGAATCTCTTTTCAGGCGATGAGCGGAAGCTTGCAAAGGCCCTTCAGCTGTCAGAATGACATCACGGCTGCAGAGGAGCAGCCGCCTCTTGAATCGAGCACGAGCCTGCTAATCATGTCTGCCGAAAAACTCTACACCATTGTCCTGGAGCACAGCCTGGAGGTACTCGTTGAGGCCGCCACAATGGAGCAGGTCGAAGCATTCTGGGATGCGTATGACAACCGCTACTTCGGCCTGCGTATGGAGGAGGAAACCAGCCACCACGCGCGAGTGATCGTCACCGATGAGATCCCCGAGGACGAGGAAGAAGCCGAGCTTTGCATCGGCTGATCCGAGGTTCGGTCACTCAGTGTCTATGTGTCGAGCGGCCATGGCTTGCTTGCTGTCCAGCTGAAAGAACAACGATGCGGCCAGCATCGACATCGCCCCGATGCATAGAAAGGTCAGGTGAAACGCCTCCAGCAACGCCGTCCCATCCGCACCCGGCACGGTAAAGCCGCCCAGCAGGGCACCGGCCGAGGCGACACCCAGGCTCATCGACAACTGCACCACCACCGATAGCAGGCTGTTGCCGCTGCTGGCGTTCTGGTTGCTGAGCCCCACCAGCGTCACGGTATTCATCGCCGTGAACTGCATGGAATTGACCATGCCGATCAGGCTCAGGTGCAGCAGCAACAACACAGTCGAAGTCTGCCCGTCGATGGTCGCCAAACTGGCGATCAGGCTGCCCAGCAGCAGCGTGTTGCCGATCAGGATGCGCCGATAGCCGAGGCGGTCGATCAGCGGCTTGGCCAAGGGTTTGATGAACATCGCACCCAGCGCCAACGGAATCATGGTCATGCCCGCATGCGACGGGGAATAGCCCAGCGCGACCTGCAGCAGCAATGGCAGCAGGAACGGCAATGCCCCGCTGCCCAATCGCGCGAACAGGTTGCCAAAGATGCCAACGGCAAAACTGCGGGTGTGGAACAGCGTCGGACTGAACAGCGGTTTGTCGATGTGACCGGCGCGCAACCAGTAGGCCGCGAGGCAAGCACCGCCAATAGCCACCAGCAACATCACGCGGGCGTGAGGCATTTGCATCTCGCCGAGGCCTTCAAGCGCTATGGTGATCAGCACCATGGCGCCACCGAATAGCAGAAAGCCGACGGTATCGAAGCGCATGCGCTCGGCACTCTTCAGGTCGGGCATGAAACGAAAGGCAGCGATGCAGCCGATCAGCCCGACCGGCAGATTGATCAGGAAGATCCAGTGCCAGGACGCATATTGGACCAGCCAACCGCCGAGCGTCGGCCCCATCAGAGGCCCGACCATGCCCGGTAGCGCGATGAAGGTCATCACCCGGACAAATTCGCTGCGCGGGTAGGCCCGCAGTATCACCAGCCGTCCGACCGGCAGCATCAGCGCGCCCCCAACCGCCTGCACCACACGCGACAGCACCAGTTGGTTGAAGCTGGTGCTCATCGCACACAGCAGTGAACCCAGCGTGAACAGCACGATAGCGGAAAAGAAAACCGGCCGAGTCCCAAAACGATCCGCTACCCAGCCCGACGCCGGAATCAGTAGAGCCACGGTGAGCATGTAAGCGATGACCACACCCTGCATCCGCAGTGGATCTTCAGCAAGGTCGCGGGCCATCGCCGGCAATGCGGTATTGAGAATGGTGCCATCCAGGGTCTGCATGAAGAATGCGATAGCGACCAGCCAGGGCAGTACACGGGCGGTTCTGGCATCCAGTACAGCTTGAGTCATGAAATTCCCCGACTCCGAAAGTGCATATGGTAGGCCGCTATCGATCTGCCTCGCAGCTTTAAATCGTCTGCATCGTTACCCACCCGTCGCAGCTGCAGCGAACAGATCGCTGCCAACTGAGCGCTCGAACCGGGTGTGACAACTCAACGCACAAAGGGCTTAAAAGCCCCTAGAGACGCCGCCTGGCGCTCTATCAGACGCAACGACAAGCAGCAATCGAGGGTATACGTTACAAAGTATTTCATTCAAAATTGACGCGAATCATTATCGTTAAGCATCACAGGTGCGAACCTCTCCACGTCATTCATCTCTTCTCCTCGGAGGCTTCATGCGCATTCCCGCTACCCTCGCCATCGCTTCGTTGCTGCTCGCTCCCCTCGCTCAGGCCAAGGAATACCCCATCGGTGAACCGCAGCAGTGCGGTGGCATGGAAGTCGGTGCCGTTTATCTGCAACCGGTCGAGATGGAACCTGCCGGCATGATGCTCGATGCCGCCGAATCCGACGTGCACCTGGAGGCCGACATCGCCGCCACCGAGGGCAACCGCAACGGCTGGCAGGAAGGCAGCTTCGTCTCCTACCTGAACATCCGCTATGCGCTGAGCAAGAAGGGCTCGGACGAGAAAATCGAAGGCGACTTCCACCCGATGGTCGCCAATGACGGTCCGCACTATGGCGACAACGTCAAGCTGATGGGGCCAGGCAAGTACCAGCTGACCTTCATCGTCTCGCCGCCGGATGGCAAGCACACCATGTTCGGCCGTCACGTCGACAAGGAAACCGGCGTTGCGCCCTGGTTCGAGCAGTGCACGTTGAACTACGAGTTCACCTATGCCGGCATCGGCAAGAAAGGTGGTTACTGAGTCGGAGGTGAGCATGCAACGCGCCCTGCTTCCTGCCCTCGCCCTGCTCGCTGCCGGCTTTGCCGGCAGCGCCCAGGCCGGGTTGCCGACGTATGAGCTGACCATTCGCGACGGCCATTTCGAGCCGGCGACCATTGAAGTCCCGGCGCGTCAGCGCTTCAAGATCGTCGTCATCAATGCCGGCAATGGCCCGACCGAGTTCGAGAGCACGCCCCTGCGGGTGGAAAAGGTGCTCTCGCCCGGCGTCACCTCGTTTGTCGTCATCCATCCCCTCAAACCCGGCCGCTATCCCTTCTTCGACGAGTTCCACATGGACCTCCCGGAAGGCGAAATCATCGCCAAGTAGTCTCTCAACAGGAGAAGCGACATGGGCCAATCAATGTTCATCGTCTGGCGCGAAAGCGTCGAGGCGCTGCTGGTTATCGGCATCCTGCATGCCTGGCTGAGTCAGCAGCCGGGCAACCGCCATGCGCTGCGCATGCTCTGGGGCGGCGTGGTGGCCGGCTTGGGTCTGGCTTCGTTGCTGGCCTGGGGCATTCTCAGCGCCGGCGACTGGCTGGCCGGTCCCGCCGGTGAGTGGTTCCAGTGCGCCATGCTGCTGGCTGCGGCGCTGCTGATCCTGCAGATGGTCGGCTGGATGCACCACCACGGCCGCGATCTCAAGCGCAACCTGGTGGACAGTGCCGCGGCGCACCTCAGCCAGGGCAGCGGCATTGGCCTGCTGGTACTGGCGATGCTCGCTGTGGCGCGTGAAGGCAGCGAAACAGTGGTGTTTCTCTACGGCATCGGTCATCAGCAAGACGGGGCGGACCTGACCGGCTTCGTCGTCGGCGGTGTGCTGGGCTTTGTGCTCGCATTGCTGAGCTACGCGGCCTTGCAGGCCGGCAGCCGGCTGTTTTCCTGGATGCACTTTTTCAAGGTCAGCGAAGCCCTGCTGCTGCTGCTCGGCGCGGCTCTGTTGATGGGTGGGCTAGACCGCTTCAGCGGCCAGCTGATGGGTATGGAGGTTCCGGAGATGCTGTACACGGTCTTCGGCGATCCGCTGTGGGACACCTCCGCCCTGCTCGATGACGGCGGCACCCTGGGCAGCACCATTGCCGGGCTGACCGGTTACCGCGCCATGCCCTCGCTGGCGGCGGTCATCCTGATGGGGCTCTACTGGTTGGCCGTCTGGGCCTGGTTGCGACCGAAGTCGGAGACCCGTCTCGAGGCGAGTCCCGCATGATCACCAATGCCCCTTGGCTGGCCCGCGTCGGCGACCTGCTGCGCCAGCATGCCAGGACCATTCGCCTGATCCAGTGGCTGGTGGTGGGCTTCTACCTGGTGTTGCTGCTGGTGCCGGCGTTTCTGTCGCTGCCGCCGTCCGAAGCGCGCATGCTCGACAGCATTACGGTGTTCGCCCAGTTCCTGTTCTGGGGGCTCTGGTGGCCTTTCGTCTTGCTGTCGATGGTGCTGTTCGGTCGCCTCTGGTGTGGCGTGCTCTGCCCGGAGGGCTCGCTCAGCGAGTGGATCAGCTGGCGCGGGTTGAACAGACGCACCCCGCAATGGATCCGCTGGAGCGGCTGGCCGACCATTGCGTTCGTGCTGACCACCGTCTACGGCCAGCTGATCAGCGTCTACGACTACGGCCGGGCTGCCGCGCTGATCCTGGGCGGCTCAACGGTCGCGGCGATGCTCGTCGGCTATCTCTATGGGCGCGGCAAACGTGTCTGGTGCCGACATCTGTGCCCGGTCAGCGGCGTGTTCGGCCTGCTCGCCCGCCTGGCGCCGATGCATTACAAGGTCGACGAAGAACGCTGGCAGGCCAACGAAGGGCCGCGACTGGCCACGCCCAACTGCGCCCCGCTGATCGACATCCGCCGTATGCAGGGCAACAGTGAATGTCACGCCTGCGGTCGTTGCAGTGGCCAGCGCGGCGCCGTCGCCCTCGCCGCCCGCTCGCCGAACCAGGAAATCCTCATCGTCGGCAACCAGGCGCAGCATGGCCATTGGGACAGCAGCTTGCTGCTGTTCGGCATGATCGGCCTGGCCATGGGCGCGTTCCAATGGACAGTCAGCCCCTGGTTCATCAGCCTCAAGCAGGCCGCCGCCGAGTGGCTGGTCGATCGCGACATCTTCTGGCCGCTGGAGGCCAATGCACCCTGGTGGCTGCTGACCCATTACCCGCAGAACAACGACGCCTTCACCTGGCTCGACGGTGCGGCAATCCTTGCCTATATCGGCGCCAGTTCGCTGCTCATCGGCGGCGCGCTCTGGCTGCTGTTGCAAGGTGCTGTGCGCCTGATGAATCGCCGAGGTGAGGTGTTCCACCATCTGGCGCTGACGCTCACGCCGCTGGGCGGCGCCGGACTGTTTCTCGGCCTTTCAGCCACCACCATCAAACTGCTGCGCTACGAAGGTTTCATCCTCGCCTGGGCGCAGCCGACACGCGCCCTGCTCTTGGCCGGTGCGATTGGCTGGAGTCTGTACCTGGCCTGGAAGGTGATCAGCCGTTACGGCGCTAACGGCCTGCGTCGGCTGCTCGCCTTCGGTTGCGCTGGATTGGCGACCGCGGTGGTTGGCTATGGCTGGTATCTGCAGTTCTGGGGCTGGAGCTGATCGTTCGCTTTTGACGATGAGTTGAAGCGCACCCTATCCGGCTGAATCGGCTCGATCCGTTTGGAGTGACGAACCGGTGGGCTGAAGCCCACCCTACGCACTAATTCGGGGCCTGAAGCCCACCCAGACTGCGCGAGCGCACAAGCCCGTTCGCGAGCAAGCTCCCTCCTACAGAAGTGAGCTTGCCACTAGGTACAAACTCAACCTCGCAGAACGAACGACGGAAACAACCGCCCCATGTGATCCCAGAGTTTTTGCTGATCGTAGGGCGCACGGCTGTCAGATAGAGATTCATCGAGCATCCGCGCGGTGCGCACGCATTGCACGGCGAACCGTTCTACACCCAGTTTGCGCAAGCGCCGCGCCATGTCCCACAGGCGTTCAGCGTCGAACAGCTGCCAGTGCACGGTGGTGCGGCACTCATAGTCCACGCCGCTCGCAACAAGCGCTTCGAGACTTTTCCAGTTGGCCTCACCACTGCCTTCCACGCCCGTGATCAGCCGGCCATGTTCGGGCAACGCCTTGACGTCGAAGCCCACCCAGTCCACCAGCGGCAGCACCTGGCGAAACAGTTTCGGCTTGATGCCGGCGCTGTGCAGACCGATCTTGAATCCCTTGGCGCGGACCTGCTCGATGGCGTCCGGCAGGGCGAGCTGCAGGGTTGGCTCACCGCCGCTGAACACCACCGCTTCGAGCAAGCCGACACGCTGGTCGAGGAAGCCGAGAATCTCATCCCAGCCGCGCTCCTCGGCACCACAAGTCGGGATCAACTGTGGGTTGTGGCAATAGCGACAACGCCAGCCACAACCCTGACAGAACAGCACGCAGGCCAAGTGATCAGGGAAATCGAGCGTGGTCAGCGGCACCATGCCGCCGACCCGTAGCGCGGCGCCCATGGCTAGCGAGCCAACCCAGCAGCCTGCTCGGTGAAATGAGTCCGCTCACGGTGCTCGGACTGCTTGCCGGGATTGAATGCCGCGACCGGGCGGTGATAGCCCATGACGCGGGTCCAGACCTCGCAACGCTGGCGTTGGGCTTCAGGCAGTTGGGTGGATTGAGTCATGTGTCGCTCCTTCAGGGGTGGATGATTTGTTGTAGCTCCGGTCGATGCGTCAGCTGACGCGTCGATAACGGTGATTGCTGCGAGCTGGCGCCTAATGGCTGGTCCGATGCGCATTGACGCCGGGGCGCGCAACGACCGCGCACCAGTCACAAGAGGCTCAGACGCAGCAGCTCTGTTGTTTGGCGATCAGCGCCTCGTCGCATTTCGGGCAGAACTCATGTTCACCGCTGAGATAGCCATGCACCGGGCAAATCGAGAACGTCGGAGTGATGGTCAGGTAAGGCAGACGGAATCGACCCAGCGCGGTGCGCACCAGGTTCTTGCAGGCCTGCGCCGAGGAAATCTGCTCGGCCATGTACAGGTGCAGCACGGTGCCGCCGGTGTATTTGGTCTGCAGCTCGTCCTGCAGCATCAACGCTTCGAACGGGTCATCGGTGAAACCCACCGGCAGCTGCGACGAGTTGGTGTAGTACGGCGCCTCGGCAGAGCCCGCCTGCAAAATCTCTGGGAAACGCCTGCGATCTTCCTTGGCGAAGCGGTAGGTGGTGCCTTCGGCCGGTGTCGCCTCGAGGTTGTAGAGGTGGCCGGTTTCTTCCTGAAAGCGCACCAGCTCTTCCCGCACATGGTCGAGCAGATCGACGGCCAAACACCGTCCGGCCTCGGTGTGCAGGCCTTCGCTGTCCTCCGTGTAGTTGCGCACCATCTCGTGCAGCCCATTCACGCCAATGGTGGAGAAATGGTTGCGCAGCGTGCCCAGGTATCGCTTGGTGTAGGGATACAGCCCGGCATCCATGTGGTGCTGGATCACCTTGCGCTTGACCTCCAGGCTTTGCCGCGCCAGCTCCAGCAGCGCATCGAGATGCTCGATCAGCCCGGTCCAGTCGCCGGCGTGCAGGTAGCCAAGGCGCGCGCAGTTGATCGTCACCACGCCGAGCGAGCCGGTCTGCTCCGCTGAGCCGAACAGCCCGCCGCCGCGCTTGAGCAGCTCGCGCACATCCAGCTGCAGGCGACAGCACATCGAGCGCACCTGATTGGGCTGCATGTCCGAATTGAGGAAGTTCTGGAAGTATGGCAAGCCGTAACGCGCGGTCATCTCGAACAGGCGCTCGGCGTTCTCGCTATCCCAAGGGAAATCGTGGGTGATGTTGTAAGTCGGGATCGGAAAGGTGAATACCCGGCCCAGGCCGTCGCCGGCCTGCATGACTTCGATGTAGGCGCGGTTGATCATCTCCATCTCGGCCTGCAGGTCACCGTAGGCGAAGGGCATCTCGACGCCGCCGATGTAGGGGATCTGCTCGCGCAGGTCTTCCGGGCAGACCCAGTCGAAGGTCAGGTTGGTAAAGGGCGTCTGGGTGCCCCAGCGCGACGGCACGTTGAGGTTGTAGATGAATTCCTGGATCGCCTGGCGGATTTCCGCGAACCCCAAGCCATCCTTGCGCACGAAGGGCGCGAGGTAGGTATCGAAGCTGCTGAACGCCTGGGCGCCGGCCCACTCGTTCTGCAGCGTGCCGAGAAAGTTGACCATCTGCCCCAGCGCGCTGGACAGGTGCTTCGGCGGTCCCGCCTCAACGCGTCCGGGAATGCCATTGAAACCTTCGTTGAGCAGCGTGCGCAGCGACCAGCCCGCACAGTAGCCGGCGAGCATGTCCAGATCGTGGATGTGCAGGTCGCCCTCGCGATGGGCGATACCGATTTCCGGGCTGTAGACCTCATCCAGCCAGTAGTTGGCAGTGACCTTGCCCGACACGTTGAGAATCAGCCCACCCAGTGAGTAGCCCTGGTTGGCGTTGGCGCGTACCCGCCAGTCCTCGCGCGAGAGGTATTCGTTCATCGACGAGGCGACGTCGACCAGTGATTTTCGGTCGCGCCGCAGGCGTCCATGGCGCTCGCGGTAGACGATGTATGCGCGCGCGGTGTCGTAGTAGCCCGCCTCCATCAGCACACGCTCGACGGCATCCTGAGCCTGCTCGACCGCCACTACCCGCTGCGGCATACGCGCCAGGACCTGAGCAGCCAGCGCCTGGGCAGTGACCGGTTCGAATTCACCGGTCGCAAGGCCAGCGGCCTCGATCGCAGCACCGATCTTGTCCAGTTCGAACGCCACCAGGCGCCCGTCCCGCTTGCGCAACGAAACCGGTCGATCCACTTCCCCAAGCCCCAGCATCACGCCTCCATCACCATATGTAGTTGTTAAAAATTTGATAAGCACTAGATGGTGTGGAATGTAGGCAAAAGCGATGCGGAGCGAATTGACCATCGTCAATTCACCTCTGCCGTATTTCTAAAACAGGCTCCGAGGCATTCACGGTCGAGGATCTTGTCTGCGATCAAGGAAGCTGGGTGATGCGTGCTCCTAGGATGCAACGTCGAACAATCCCGGACAGGTACCGGCGGAGGAATCATGTTGACCGAAACATCCCTTGTTGCGGACCTCCGCCGACACCACCTGTTCAGCCGGTTGCCCGAAGCGGCGCTGCAGGAGGTGTGCGCCTCGGCCAACCTCAAGCGCGTGCCTGCGGGCGCCTCGCTGTTTCATCAAGGTGACAAGGCCGAGCGGTTCTACTTTCTGTTCAGCGGCCAGGTGAAGCTGCACCGCGTGGTCTGCGACGGGCAGGAAAAACTGGTGGAGGTGATCCGCGCCGGCGAGTCGTTCGCAGAAGCCTTGTTGTTCACCGGCGCGCCGAGTTATCCGGTCAGTGCCACCGCCCTGAAAGCCAGCCTGGTGGCCAGCCTCCATGGGCCGCACTACCGGCGCATGCTCGAGCAGCACCCGAGCATCTGCCTGGACATTCTTGGCACCTTGAGCATCCGCCTGCACCAGCGCCTGAACGAGATCGATACCCTGACCCTGGCCAACGCCAGCCACCGCGTGGTGCGCTTTCTCTATCAATCGCAGGAGGACGACAGCGGCGTCGTCACCCTCGATGTGCCCAAGCGCTTGATCGCGTCCAAACTGGGCATTCAACCGGAAACCTTTTCGCGCATCCTGCACAGGCTCATCGAGTCGGGAATGATCAGCGTGCAGCGCCGGCGTATCGAGATACTCGACAGCCAGGGACTGGCCGCCTATCAGGACTGAGCTGCGGCGGATTGCCCCAGCTTCTTGATGTCCGTCATGGGCCACTTCTGGATTGATGCGGATACTGGCGTTAGCCCTAACAGATCGGGAGAACAGCATGTCCAAACCTCGCCTGCCCCTGGTGTATGCCTGCTCGGGCTGTTCCAACGTGGCGCAACTGGCCAATACCCTCGCTGTGCGTCTGGACCGTGCCGGCCTGGCAGAAATGTCCTGCATCGCCGGTGTCGGTGGCCGGGTGAGCTCGCTGGTCAACAAGGCCAACTCCGGCCGGGCGATCCTGGCAATCGACGGCTGTCCGCTGCATTGCGCGCGTGCCTGCCTGGCGCAGCACGGCGTTGTTGCCAACGTACACATCACCCTCAGCAGCTACGGTTTGCGCAAGCGTTACCGCGAAGACTGCTCCGAAGCCGAAGCCGATGCGCTGTTCGAGGACATGCGCAACATCATCGCCAGTGACCGGATGAAACCGCGGCACCAGCTGCACTCGGTGTAGCGGCTCACCGCGGCGACTGGGTGGGAGATGCCAGCCTAACCGGTCAATGCTCGCTCAGGCACTGACCGGCTGCGCACGACCTGCCAGCGCCACTTCCTCTCCAGCGCCCTGCAGCAGTTTCCACAGCCATGGCGGCAGCAGGTCCGGGTCCAGACTGTCGATCAGGTTCTTGATGGCCAGGCCTAGTTCGGTGTCGCCTTCGATCACCAACCGGCGGCGAAAGAACAGCGTATCGGGGTCTTCCTGGCGACTGGCGAGCAGCAGGAATTCACGCCAATTGCCACGGATGGTGACCTGAACCGGGGCCTGCTCGGCGATGCGCAACTTATGCCGATCGCAACTCAGGCACCAGGCCAGGTTGAGGTCGACGACTTCCAGGCGCATCCAGTTGCTTTCCAGAGCCTCGAAGGCATCATCAGCCAGGGGCTCAGCGAAGACCTGGTTGAGGCTGCGCTCCAGCGCGATACGTTGCAGCGCGAACGGGGTTCGCGCGGCCAGCGGCAATAGATGCTCACCAAGTTTCAACAGGTGCGCCCGAGGCTTCAGCATAATCTGGCCTCCTCGGCGCGCAGCATGCCGGGCTGGCCATGCCAGTAACCGTTGCAGCCGTCGACGGCGAGCGGTGGCAGGCCGCCGTTGCGCACCGCGTCAAATGCCTGCACCACCTCGATCATGCCCGACGCACGCGGGCTGAGCCGCAGCAGCTCGGCCCCGCTGTCGACCAGCGCCGGATAGTCCGCCAGCAGATTGCTGACCGAGGCCGACAGGGTCTGGATGCCATTGATGGTGAACAGCGCCTCGCCCTCCTGGCTCAACAGCGGGATACCTTCGGGATAGTTCTGGCAGCAGAACTGGCAATCATCCTTCGGTCGGTTTTCGGCGCGAGCGGTGAAGCAGCGCGCCGAATAGGCCAGCGGAAGGTGGCCATAGGCGAAGATCTCGATTTCCGGCATGGCCACACCGAGCTGCGACAACTGCGCCCGCGCGTCGCGGATCATGGTCCCGGAGATTTCCACTGGCGGCACCCAACGCTGCATGCCGCTGCTGACCAGTTCGGCCAGTGCATGGCCGTTGTAGAGGTTGAGCGCCGGACCGCCAACAAAGGGCAAGCCTCTCTCGGACAGGTACTGCACGGCGCCCATGTCATTGGCTTCGACCAGCAGTTCGCCGTTCTCGCAGAGCCGGCGCAGGCTGGACAGCTCCGAAGCCGCCTCGACCAGCGCCAGGCCGGACAGCACCAGCTGCGCCGTCGACTGCTGTTTGAGCTCGCGGGCCAGACCGAGCCAGTCGTCCAGGCCCATGTCGCGGCGCTTGGAACAGACGGTTTCGCCGAGATAGATCACATCCAGCGGCATGTCTGCCATGTCGGCGTAGAAATCGAGGGTGTGCTGGCGATCCCAATAGAACAGCACGGGGCCTAGGCTGAGTTTCATATCTGCTCCTTGCTGAAGAGGTTCACTGCCACGCCCGGTGGTAGGCGCCGAGGGTCGTTTGTGAGCCCTCCGACAAGCCGTCGAGGACGTCACGCCAGCCGGGCTGCACGGCATAACGCTGCGGCGCCTGCAGATAGGCATCGAGCGCCGAGCGCCAGACGCGGGTGACCTGCTCGACATAGGCGGGGCTGCGTTGCCGCCCCTCGATCTTCATCGCCGTGACGCCGATGTTGGCCAGCTCCGGAATAAGGTCGAGGGTATTCAGGCTGGTGGGCTCCTCCAGTGCATGGAAGCGCTCGCCGTTGACCATGAAGCGGCCCTTGCACAGCGTCGGATAACCGGCTGATTCGCCTTCGGCGTAACGGTCGATGAGCACGTTGTTCAGCCGCGAAGTCAGCCCTTCCGGCTCCTCGCTCCAGCGCACCGCCTTGGCTGGCGAACAGACGCCGCACAGATTCGGAGATTCGCCGGTGAGGTAGGAAGACAGGTGGCAGCGACCTTCGGCCATGATGCACAGGCTGCCGAAGGCAAAGACTTCGATCGGCACCGGACTGCTGGCGGCGACCTGCTTGACTTGCTTGAGCGACAGCACCCGCGGCAGCACGGCGCGCTTGATGTTGTAGCGCTGTTGGTAGAAGGCCAGCGCGGCGGCATTGGTCGCCGAGCCTTGGACCGACAGGTGCAGGTTGAGCTGCGGATGGTGTTTGGCGGCGTAACCGAGCACGCCGGGATCGGCGGCGATCAGCGCGTCGACACCGAGGTCGGCGGCCTGATCGACCGCACGCTGCCAGCGGGACCAGCCTTGCGGCTGGGCATAGGTGTTGACGGCAATATAGAGCTGGCGACGCTTTTCGCGGATCAACTGCAGCCCCTTGTCGAGCTGCTTCGCATCCATGTTGAGGCCGGCGAAATGACGGGCGTTGGTGTCGTCCCGAAAGCCGACATAAACGGCATCGGCACCCTGCTGGACGGCAGCCTTTAGCGCGGGCAGGCTACCTGCTGGACAGACCAAGTGCATGGCAACTCCTAGACATGCGGAATCATGCGCACCCTGCCTGCGGCAAAGGTGCCCGTCCGGGCCGGACGGAAAGTCGGCAGTCTAGGTAGGCCTCCAGTGGGAGGCATTGATAAGCGTCAAGGAGGCGAAGCTGAGGAGGCGCTCTGAACAGGGCGCCCCGAGCGAAGCGAGTCGCCGGGACAGGGTAAAGGGAAGCGCTGGCGGAGGCTCAAGACTGCCCGGCGAGGCAAGTCCCGAGCAGACGCGTTCCCAGCGTGCGCTGCCGGGAAATCAGGCCAGCGCAATGGTGCGCGGCCTCCGCTCGGACTGGCGTCGCGCTATATCCCTTCGTCGCCCTGAAACTCCTCGGTCGCACGAACGACAGCGTCCCGCCAGTTGCCGGACTCTTCAGCGAGCAGGCGCATCGCCTTGAGGCTGAATTCGAAAGCCTGCTGGTAGTGCTGCGGGTTGTTCTCGCTGGCGGCACGGTCGGCGTGGGCCTGGGCCTCGCTCAGCAGCTGGTTGAACTGGTCATGGTCCAGAGCCATGGAAGTCTCCTGTTGGTGATAGTTGGAGCTTAGACCGCGACACCTCGAAGACAACTCACGCCGACTGGCGGAACAACCCCCAGCGGCATTGCGGCTTGGTCGAACGCCTCATTTCAATTTCAGCCGCCGCGCCAGTTTGTGCAGGTTGCTCGAATCGACGTCCAGCAACCGCGCGGCCTGTGCCCAGTTCTCTCCACTGGCCTCCAGCGCGCGGATGATCGCCTGGCGCTGGGCGCCATCGACGGCTTCGCGCAACGAGACGATCTCCTCTACTGCGGGCGCGGGCTCGACATCGGCAGCCGGGGCGAAAGAGCTGGCGTGCTCGTTGTCCAGCGCCAGCAGGTCCGGTTCCAGCGTGAGTATTTCGCTGCGCGAGGCGCCCCGGCTGAGCAACCGCAGCGCCGCCCGGCTGATCACGTGCTCCAGCTCCCGGACATTGCCCGGCCAGCCATAGCCGAGCAATGCCCGTTCGGCAGCGGGCGACAGCCGCATACTGCGCAGGCCCAAACGCGCACGGTTCAATTCGAGAAAGTAGCCCGCCAGAATCAGGACATCGTTGCCACGCTCGCGCAGAGGCGGAATCGGCGCTGGATAAACCGAAAGACGGTGATAGAGATCAGCGCGGAAATGCCCGTCACGCACGCTGTCACGCAGGTTGCGGTTGGTCGCCGCGATAATGCGCACATCGACCTGACGCGGCTTGTCGGCCCCGAGGCGCTGGATTTCCCCATTCTGCAAGGTGCGCAGCAGCTTGGCCTGCACCACCAGCGGTAGCTCGCCGACTTCATCAAGCAGCAGCGTGCCGCCGTTCGCCGCATCAAAACGGCCAGGCCGGTCGGTGGTTGCACCGGAGAAGGCACCCTTCACATGACCGAACAGCTCGCTTTCGGCCAGCGATTCGGGCAACGCCGCGCAATTGACCAGCACCAGCGGTTTGTTGCGCCGCCGCGAGTGACGATGCAGCCAGCGTGCGAACAACTCCTTGCCCACGCCGGTTTCGCCAAGGAGCAGTACCGGCAGCTCCGAGTCGGCAACCACTTCCAGCTCACGCAACAGCTCGCGGATTACCGCGCTTTGCCCGAGAATTTCGCCGTCGCCCGGCACCTGTGTGGTTTCCAGCACATCACTGCGTGCGAGGCGCAGGCCGCGGTTTTCGTGTTCCAACCGGGTAATACGGATGGCCGCTTCGATCACCAGCGTGTAGCGCTGCAGGTCGCGCCGCGCGTCGTCGTCGAAAGTCCCTGCGTGCAGTGCATCGAGGGTCAGCGCTCCCCACAGTTTGCCCTCGACGAACAGACTGACGCCCATGCAGTCGTGCACCGGCAAGGGTTCGCCGACATGCGCATCAAGCAGACCGTCGTAGGGGTCGGGCAATCGACTGTCAGGCTCGAACCAGGTGGGTTCGCGTTGCGAGAGAATCGCCGCCAACCGGGGATGCTGAGCCACCACGAAGCGCCGCCCCAGCGCCTCCTGCACCAGCCCCACCGCCGCCAGCGGGCGCAGCGTGTCGTCATCGAGGCGTAGCAGCACTACTGCTCCACAGCGAAACTGCTGATGCAGCGTGTGCACCAGACGTTGCAGGCGAACCGCATTGGGCAGCTCGGTGACAAGATCGGCAAGCAGGGCTTCTTCCATCATGGTGATTACTACCCGTAAGGTTTTTTAAACCCTATACCGCCTGGGTAAATTTCACCAATCAAATTATTTTCCCGTTGATAATCAATGACTTGTCCATGGCACAGGGTTTGCTGCAGTACAAGCAACATCCACTCATGGAACGCCGCCATGACGACTGCACTTACCGACCAAACCCTGGGCAGCCTGGCCTGCCGGATCCCTGGTGCCACACGCGTGTTTCGCCAGTACAAACTGGACTTCTGCTGCGGTGGAGACACCCCGCTGCGCGACGCCGCCCTGCAGCGCAACCTCGACGCCCAGGTCATCGCAGGCGAGCTCGCCGCACTGACGGGGGAACCGGCGACGGAGCCAGACTGGCGCGGCGAGCCCGCAAGTGCGCTGATCGAATTCATCCTCGAACGCTTCCACGAGCGTCATCGCGACCAACTGCCCGAACTCATTCGCCTGGCCAGTCGTGTCGAAACAGTCCACGGCAACAAGCCGGACTGCCCGACCGGCCTCGCCGAGCACCTCTGGAGCATGCAGCAGGAGTTGGAGAGCCACATGCTCAAGGAAGAGCAGATTCTCTTCCCCATGCTGCAACGCAACATTCAGCTACCCCAGACCCAGGGTCCGATTGCGGTGATGCGCTATGAACACGATCAGCACGGCGCCGCGCTGCAACGGCTGGCCGAACTGACCAACGACATCACCCCGCCCGCGAACGCCTGCAACACCTGGCGTGCGCTGTATCGCGGGCTCGAAGAACTGCGTGGCGATCTGATGCAGCACATTCATCTGGAGAACAACATCCTGTTCGCCCAGGCACCCGCACACTGAAACGACCTCAACGCTACGGGCCAGACGGCCCGCCCCCTGCAGTACCGGAGGTGCACATGAAAGCAGTCATCCAACCCCTGGCCTGGGGCCTTGCAATGGCGTCGATGCTGGCGCTGGCCAGCGGCGTGGCACTCGACGTGGTGATCGATACCGCACAGGCGACAGGCAGTCACAACGAGCTGGGTACGCGCCCTGCGTTGCCCACTGACATCGATCAGCGATGGACCACCGACAGCGCCTCACTGGAGCGAGACCGAAAACCGCTTCGGTAAGGCATGCGCGGAAGGATCTGCGTCAGCCTAATCCGGCCTGCATCAATACTCGCGCCATGGCATCTGGGCTAGGCTCTGTAAGACTTTTCACTGCGCTCTCGAAGCAGCTTCGGCCTGCCTGTTCGAGCGCAGGTACCGTTCCGCTCTGCAAACATGATTGCAGACGACTCAATTATTAGAAATTAAGGATGCCTTGCATGGTGCTTCACCGCGTACACAACCAGATTCTGCGCAGCCACCACCTGTTCGAACCCCTGAACGACGAACAGATGGACGAGCTGATGAGCGCAAGTCAGTTGCTCAACCTGGACAAGGGCGACAACCTTTTTCATCAGGGCGAACCGGCGCATTCGTTCTATTTCGTGATTTCCGGCGCGGTGAAAATCTACCGCCTCACCCCGGACGGGCAGGAGAAAGTCTTCGAGGTGATCGGCAATCGCCAGACCTTTGCCGAAGCGATGATGCTGATGGACACGCCCAACTATGTCGCCTCGGCCCAGGCTGTCTGTCCGACGCAGGTCTATCGCTTCTCCAATGCGGCCTACATGCGCCTGCTGGAAGCGAACCAGAAGCTTTCCTTCGCCCTGCTCGGCAAGCTCAGCGTGCGCTTGCACCAGCGCATCAACGAAATCGAAACCCTTTCGCTGAAGAACGCCACTCACCGCGTGGTGCGCTATCTGATGACTCAGCTGGCACGCTTGAAGGATGAAGGCAGCAGCTTTGAGTTGCCCATGGCCAAGCAGCTGATCGCCGGCCATCTGTCGATCCAGCCGGAGACATTCTCGCGGATCATCAGGCGCTTGATCGATGAGGAAATCATCACCCAGGAAGGCCGGCAGATCACCATCCTTGATCGTCAACGGCTCGAATCCTTCGAGTAACGCGCCAGCTATACACCTGCTCACCAGCCCCTTGGGGGCAGTTGATGCAGGGGCGCGAACCTCTTGCAACTCATTGATTACCGTCAACCTCTAACAGCAGCAGTGCATGGCAAGCTGGAAGTGAACTAGAGAGGACGCTGCCATGCCCAGATGCCTGTATTGCCAGCAACCCAATCCGCCGCAGGAAGCCGAATGCAGCAACTGCGGCATGCCCCTACCCGCCCTGGCCGACACCGCAGGGGATCGCCGTCAAAACAGATTCTTCTGGTTCTGTATCGGTCTTGCGGTGTTCTGCGCGGTGATGATCGTCTGGCTGCCGCGCAACCTGTTCTAGGCCGTTGGTAGGGTGGATCACGCCTGAACGATTTACCGGGTGGCGATTCACCGGGTGGCGATTCACCGGGTAGCGATCCACCGAGCGGTGTGGTGGTGGATGTAAAGCGCGACATCCACCCTTGGAATCACCGTCCCCCGAGGCAGCTTCGGGAGAATGGATAGCGGCATCAAGCTTGGCGGGCAACAGCCGCTCGATAGATGCCTTGGTGCGCTGAAGCCCCCTACAAAACCGCCGGCGTGCTCCGACCGCATAGCTCGGCCATCCGGCAGAGTGGGCTTGCGTCCATCAAAGCAACGTCCTTCCCAAACGGGCAAGCCAGAGTACGGCGCGCCATAACTTCGTAGGGTGGGCTTCAGCCCACCGGTGAATACGTCAGAGTCAAACGACACAGCTGCCCTATAACAACATGGCCTCGGAACACTGCGTCAATGTCGCGGCATGAACAGGCCATGTCCGCAGGTGAACGGCGAGATATCAAGCGGCGCAAAGGCTTGTGGGCGCAAACGGAACGCCGCCCGTTTTACGCTACGGTAGCCACGCCATCTGCCCCAGCCGATTAGCAGGATGGATCACGCCTCACCGATCCACGGGGTGGCCATCCACCGGGTGGCGGTCCACCGTGTTGCGATCCACCGAGTGCAGTCACGGTGGATGTGAAAGGCCACATCTACCCTACGGCTGGGTCAGCTGCTTATACAACTGCGGCAGGCGGAACGGCAGTTGCTGCGGCTCCTTGATCAGGGTGTAGCCGTTGGCACCGAACATATAGGGCAGGTAATCGCCGGCTTCCTGGTCGATGGTGATGCAGAACGGCAGCAGGCCATGGCGCCGGGCCTCGAGCACTGCTTGGCGGGTGTCCTCGACGCCGTAGCGCCCCTCATACAGATCCAGGTCGTTGGGCTTGCCGTCGGTGACCAGCAGGAGCAACTTGCGCCGTTGCTTGCACTTGCCGAGCAGCCCGGTCGCTTGGCGAATGGCTGCGCCCATGCGCGTGTAATAACCGGGTTTCAGCGCCTGGATCCGCCCGCGGGTGTCGTCGCCATAACGCTGCTTGAAGCTCTTGAGCTCCTGCATGCGCACCTGCTGGCGACGCAGCGAGGAGAAACCGTACAGCGCGAAATCGTCACCGACGGCAGACAATGCTTCGCCGAACAGAAGCAGGCTGTCGGTGATCACGTCGATCACCTTGTGCTCGTCGTCCAGGTGCGCGTCGGTGGACATCGACAGGTCGGCCAGCAGCAGGCACGCCAGGTCGCGACGATTCTGCCGCTGTTCCATGAACAACCCACGCTCGGCGCACTGGCCGTGCTGGCGCTCGACGTGAAAGTCCAACCAGGCCTGCATGTCCAGCTCCGAGCCCTGGGGTTGCCCACGCAGCCATTGCCGATCGTTTCGCAGGTGTTCGAACTGCCGGCGCAGCTTGCGCGCCAGCGGGCTCAGCCGCAGCGGCAGGCCCATGGGTTCGGAGCCTCGCGGCAGCATCATCTGCAGGCTGACGAAGTTCTCCTGCATGTGCTGTTTGCGGTAATCCCATTCCGGCAGCTTGATGCCATCGCCCAGCGGAATGTCATCGACGTCTGCGGGCGGAAGGTCGAGGTGCAGTTTGAGGCCGCCGCCCTTGCGCATGCGCTGGCGCGACATGGCGATCTCGTCGAGATCTTCAGCAACGCGGGAAGCGTCCTCGTTTTCGCTGTCATCGCCCTGGCGATCCAGCTCGACATGCTCGGACCAGCTGAACAGGTTTTCCAGACGGAACAGCATCAGGCCGCCCTTGCTGGTGCTGTCCTCAACGCGCTTGGCGCGCTTGCGCATGCCTTTCTGCTCGGTCGGCGGGGCCTGCAGGTTGTTGTCCTGATCTTCCTCAGCGAGTTCGGTGGCCTGCGGCACGCCGAGATTTTCCGCCGGGTACAGCCACATGGGCAGCGGCCAGGGGGCCACTTCGCTACGCGGAAATTGCTGAACACTGCCCGGCTCCCGCAGGGCCTGGCAGATGGCACGCTCCAGCGCACCCTCCGCGCGGGGCAGCGTATCCGGGTCGGGACGCAGCTGCAGATGCGCCTCGACCAAGCGCGCGTAACGAGGCTGCATGGCCGGAAAACGCTCGAGAATGACCTGCGTCCAGCGTTGATTGTCACGCGCCCAATGGCGCATCTCGCCAGCCTGCGTCGCAAGCAGCGCCAGCCAGCGATAGAGATCCTGGTTGAGTGAAACGTCGGGGTACACCGCAAGGTTCTGTGGCAGCCGCAGGTTGCTGGCATCGCACCAGGCCACCGGTAGTTGCTTGCAGGTCCCGGCGACCTGTTGCAGCAGGTTGCGCCGCAACATCAGATCGCGCGCGTTGGCCGCTTCGACACCAATACCGCTGGCACCGCCCATGGCGCGGAACAGCACCGACAGTGGCCGTTGCATGCTTTCCAGCGAAACGCTGGCGTCAGGAAAGTCCGGGCTGGCGCGGCGGGTGATGAAGCGGTGCCAGACACTGCCGACCCACTCTTCGACTTCGATGGTAAAGGCCATGACGATCGCTCCGTAGCGGTTTGAAAACAGCAACGGCCCGCTGTGTAAGCCGGGCCGTCAGTTACACGGTGCCTTGCCTCAGGCCGCAACCGCGGCCGCGGGCACATCAGCGGTTACCCGCCCACGCTGCCTGAAGCTGCAGAGGTAGAGCACCAGCCCGATGAGGAAAAACACCCCAGCGATCAGCCGCAGCCAGAAGAACACGGCCAGTTGGTCAGCGGTGTTCATGAAGGACATTGCCGCGCCATCAGCCGGGATACGCTGCAACCAGACCTGAACCACGCCAGCAGCGGTAAGGAACAGGGTGATCGCCACCATCGACAGGGTCATCAGCCAGAAACCCCAGATCTCGATGCGTTGAGCCCGCGCATCCGGTGCTTCACCCAGGCCCCGCAAGCGCGGCATGGCGTAGCTGATCATGGTCATGACGATCATGGCGTAGGCGCCGTAGAAAGCCAGGTGGCCGTGGGCAGCGGTGATCTGCGAACCGTGGGTGTAGTAGTTGACCGGTGCCAGGGTGTGCAGGAAGCCCCACACGCCAGCCCCGAGGAACGCGGTGACGGTCGTGCCGATGGCCCAGAGCGAAGCCGCCTTGTTCGGATGCTGACGACGGCGACGGTTCACCATGTTCAGCGAGAACAGCACCATGGCGAAGAACGGCAGCGGCTCGAGGGCAGAGAAGATCGAACCCAGCCACAACCAGACCTCAGGCGCACCGATCCAGAAGAAGTGGTGACCGGTGCCGATGATGCCGGTGATCAGTGCCATGGCGATGATCACGTAGAGCCACTTCTCGATCACTTCGCGGTCGACGCCGGTGATCTTGATCAGGACGAAGGCCAGCATCGAACCCATGATCAGCTCCCAGACACCTTCGACCCACAGGTGCACCACGAACCACCAGTAGTACTTGTCGCGTGCCAGGTTTTCAGGGTTGTAGAAGGAGAACAGGAAGAACACGGCCAGGCCGATCAGGCCGGTCATCATGACCATGCTGATGGCAGTCTTGCGGCCTTTGAGCAGGGTCATGCCGACGTTGTAGAGGAAGCCCAGGGCCACCACCACGATGCCGATCTTGGTGATCGTCGGTTGCTCCAGGAACTCACGGCCCATGGTCGGCAGCAGTTCGTTCTTGGTCATCTCCGCCAGCCCGGCATAGGGCACGAACAGGTAGCCGAGAATGGTCAGCACGCCGGCGGCGGCGAACACCCAGAACAGGATGATGGCCAGTTTCGGGCTGTGCAGCTCGCGGTCCGCTTCCTCGGGGATGAGATAGTAGGCCGCGCCCATGAAGCCGAACAGCAGCCAGACGATCAGCAGGTTGGTGTGAACCATCCGTGCCACGTTGAAGGGCAGCAGCGGGAACAGGAAGTCACCGACGACGTACTGCAGCCCCATGATCAGACCGAACAGGATCTGGCCCACGAAGAGCATCAGCGCAAACACGAAGTAGGGTTTGGCGACGGCCTGCGATTGAAACTTGAGATGCGGATTCATGATGCTCATCTCTCAGCCCTCCCTGTTTGGCGGCCAGTTGTTGGTATCGATCTTCGAGGTCCACTTGAGGAATTCGGCCATATCGTCGACTTCCTGCTCGCTCAGATTGAACTGAGGCATCGACCTGCGTCCCGGCACGCCCAGCGGCTGAGCTTTCATCCACGCCTGCAGGAAGGGCTTGAAGGCCGCATCCTCACCGCGACGGACGAAAACGTTGCCCAGTTCCGGCGCGAAGTAGGCACCCTCGCCGAGCAGGCTGTGGCAGCCGATGCAGTTGTTGTTTTCCCAGACCGCTTTGCCTCGCACCACTGCTTCGGAGATTTCCGACTCGTTGGATCGCTCTGGAAAGGTCTGCTCTGTGTGATAGGTCAGGCCCAGAAATACCAGGAGGAAGAACACGCTTCCCCCGAAGTAGATGTTTCTGGCCATTCCCTTGGTAAAGGTCTCGGACATGGTCGCCTCCTCATGGCGTTGGCGTGGCCAGTTTAAGAAGGGAGCTATCGAAACCTGCTTGATGGCAATCAAGAAAAACCTGAACGCAACACTTGGTCTTTCGCAGGCCCGAACCGTTAGCGTCGGCCGCAGGCTTTCAGTCGGGATTTACCGATAGCCAGGCAAAACGGCGGGTAGGGACTGGATCGGATCTGGATGAAAATGCGGCGGGAAAGGCGGCTGCCAGTGCTGTGTTGGTGGGTTGAAGCCCACCAACCGCTATACCGCGAGCACAGTAAGGGTGGATGTCGCTTTTTACATCCACCGAGCTCAGGTTCGGTGGATCGATGAAACGTTATCTACCCTATGATCGGGCTCTCCATCACGGCGTGACGCAGCGCTCCGGTGCTTTGCTTTTTGGGCTGGCGCTTTGCTGAGACCCGGCGTGCATCTACGGTGCCGCCGGCTACGTAGCCATCAGAAGCTCATCGCCAATAGAATCCCGCCGGCCATCGCCAGCGGCCAGCCAAACAACAGCAAACGCCACATTGGTGGCGCATGGCGCAGCTCCATGAAGCCTTCGGTGATCACCCAGGCCTTGACCAGCGCGACAGCCAGCACGGCGCCAGCGAGCAACAACGTCGAGCCGGCGTTGCCCAGCAATACGGTGGCCGTGGACAGAACGGCCAGCGCCAGCCAACACCCGATCAGCACCTTTGAAGCGGACATCACGGCCTCCTCAGTTGATGACGTAGACCAGCGGGAACAGCAGCACCCAGACCATATCCACCATGTGCCAGTAGAGCACTCCGGACTCCAGCCCCGCACAGTCCTGCGCACTGTAGGCGCGCCGACGACAGCGTTCGGCCATCCAGCCGAGGATGACCAGCCCCAGCAACACATGCAGGAAGTGAAAGCCAGTAAGGATCCAGTACAGGGTGAAGAAAGTGTTGTGCTCGAGTCCCAGCCCGAGCGATGACAGATGGCCGTACTCGTTGAGCTTGAGCACTACGTAGACACAGGAGATCAGCAGCGCGCCGAACAATAGCAATGCCCCGCGCTGCGGCCGCGCCAGGCGCACCTGCTCCACGGCCAGGGCGGCCAGCAGACCGGAGGTCAGCAGGCTGAGGGTCAGTGCCAGTCCGATCGAGCTGTCCAGCGCCGCACGGCTTTCACGGAACAACTCTGGATGGAGCACCTGAGTCACCGCGAACGCCAGGATCAGGATGGCGAAGACGGTCAACTCGGCGAGGATGAAGAACCACATCGCCAGATCACCCGGCAATCGCCGAGACAGACTGGTGCGATCAACCGAAATGGACATCGACCACATCCATCAGCGCCGCGACAGTCTGCGGGTCATCCGACAGAGGCTCGGCCAGGCAAGCCATGCAGGCCTCGCGCGGGCTCATGCCGGAGCGGATCATTCTGGCGGTGAAGATCAGCAGGCGGGTCGAGGCAACTTCTTCCAGATCGTGCTGTTCGAGCCGGCGCAACGCCTGCCCGAGCTTGACCACCTGTGCTGCCAGCGCGGCATCGACCTGCGCCTCATTGGCAATGATACGCTGCTCTTCGGCTGCCGGCGGATAGTCGAAACGCATGGCGACGAAACGCTGCCGGGTGCTCGGCTTCATGCCCTTGAGCAGATTCTGGTAACCCGGGTTGTAGCTCACCACCAGCATGAAGCCCGGCGGCGCTTTCAAAGCCTCGCCGGTACGTTCGATGAACAGCTCGCGGCGGTCGTCCGCCAGCGGGTGAAGCACCACGGCGGTGTCCTGCCGTGCCTCCACCACTTCGTCCAGGTAGCAGATACCGGCCTCACGCACGGCGCGGGTCAGCGGGCCGTCTTGCCACCAGGTGCCCTGGGTGCCGATCAAATGCCGCCCTACCAGATCCGCGGCGGAAAGGTCGTCATGACAGGCCACGGTGTACAGCGGCAGGTTCAGCCGATGCGCCATGTGCTGCACGAATCGGGTCTTGCCGCAGCCGGTCGGCCCCTTGATCAGCACCGGCATGCCGTGCCGCCAGGCCTGTTCGAAGAGCACCTCTTCGTTGCCTAGCGACTGATAGAACGGGGCAGTCGTCAAGCCGACAACATTTTCGGGCGCGCTCATTGGCAATACCTCACTGCAGCGGTTGGATTTGTCCACTGCCACGCTAAACGCCGCACCGCTCCCTCTCAAGCCAACCCGCGGCGAAGCTTGATTACGGTCAAGTCCGACTCGAAATGGACGACCGCACGCCTCCGAACGGCCCGTTCTGACTGCGTTTTCTCTAACGAGGTTGGGCTTTCTTGCGCTCCCCGCGACACGACGTCACGCCTGACCCATCCCGGATCGACTCTTGATTGCCATCAAGCGCTTTCGTGCAAAGCCCACCATAGGATGCAAGCGCACACAGCAAGACCCGGGAACTGCCACATCGCCGTTACTAGCAGGAACCGCACGAAGCGGTCAGAGGAGATCACTATGAGCAAACCCATACTGGCGGGCATCATTGCCGGCTTTTCACTGCTCGGCCTGGCAGTTGCCCAGGCTGCGATGAATCCAGAAAACGCCGATGCCGCCTACAAGGGCCAAGCCTCCGCTATCGATCCGGCCAGCGCCCAGGTGGTCCATTCGCCCGGTGCTCCCGACCTGAACGCCGCCGAATTCGAGCAGGCCAAAGAGATCTATTTCCAGCGCTGCGCCGGCTGCCACGGTGTACTGCGCAAGGGCGCCACCGGCAAGGCACTGACCCCGGACATCACCCAGGAGCGTGGACAGGCCTATCTCGAGGCGCTGATCACTTACGGCTCCCCCGCCGGCATGCCCAACTGGGGCACCTCCAACGCGCTGAGCAAAGACGAAATCACGCTGATGGCCAAGTACATCCAGCACACTCCGCCGACCCCGCCAGAGTGGGGGATGGTCGAGATGAAGGATTCCTGGAAGGTGCTGGTCAAGCCGGAAGACCGGCCGAAGAAGCAGATGAACAAGCTGGATCTGCCCAACCTGTTCTCGGTCACCCTGCGTGACGACGGCAAGATTGCGCTGATCGACGGCAAGAGCAAAGAAATCATCAAGACCATCGACACCGGCTATGCGGTGCACATCTCGCGCATGTCCGCCTCCGGCCGTTACCTGTTCGTGATCGGTCGCGATGCCAAGATCGACATGATCGACCTCTGGGCCAAGGAGCCGCTCAAGGTCGCCGAAATCAAGGTCGGCATCGAGGCTCGCTCGGTCGAAACCTCCAAGTTCGAGGGCTACGAAGACAAGTACGTGATTGCTGGCGACTACTGGCCGCCGCAATACACCATCATGGACGGCGAAACCCTCGAGCCGCTGCAGATCGTCTCCACCCGCGGCATGACCGTGGGCACCCAGGAGTACCATCCGGAACCGCGCGTGGCGGCGATCATCGCCTCCCACGAGCACCCGGAGTTCATCGTTAACGTCAAGGAAACCGGCAAGGTGCTGCTGGTCAACTATGAGGACATCGACAACCTCACTACCACCATGATCGGCACCGCGCCGTTCCTGCATGACGGCGGCTGGGACGTCAGCCATCGCTACTTCATGACGGCGGCGAACAACTCGAACAAGGTGGCGGTAATCGACTCGAAAGAGCGCAAGATGGCGGCACTGGTCGATGTGGGCAAGATTCCGCACCCAGGTCGCGGCGCCAACTTTGTCCATCCGAAATTCGGCCCGGTCTGGGCAACCAGCCACCTGGGCGATGAAACCATTTCGCTGATCGGCACTGACCCGGACAAGCATCCCGATCAGGCCTGGAAAGTGGTCGAGACGCTAAAGGGCCAGGGCGGTGGTTCCCTGTTCATCAAGACCCATCCGAAGTCCAACCACATCTACCTGGACACCACCTTCAACCCGGACGCCAAGATCAGCCAGTCGGCAGCCGTCTTTAACATCGACGATCTGGGCGCAGGCTTTACCGTGTTGCCAATCGCCGAATGGGCCGGAGTGACAGACGGTGCCAAGCGCGTCGTGCAACCGGAGTACAACGAAGCGGGCGACGAGGTCTGGTTCTCCGTCTGGAGTGGCCAGGACGAGCAATCAGCTATCGTCGTGGTCGATGACAAGACGTTAAAGCTGAAAAAGGTGATCAAGGACAAAAGGTTGATTACCCCAACCGGTAAATTTAACGTCCATAACACTCAGCACGACGTGTACTGAGTAAAACCGGGGGGGACGCCAAGATCCCCCTCTAGCCTTGAGGAAGTAACTCATGAAAAAAGTTCTCATCCCACTGCTCGCCCTCGGCGGCGCGATGGTCCTGCAGCCCGCCGTGGCTCAGGACGGTGAAGCGCTGTTCAAGAGCAAGCCCTGCGCGGCCTGCCACAGCATCGACGCCAAAATGGTCGGCCCGGCTCTGAAAGAAGTCGCCGCCAAATACGCCGGTCAGGACGGCGCTGCCGATCTGCTCGCCGGCCACATCAAGAACGGCACCCAGGGTAACTGGGGTCCGATCCCGATGCCGCCAAACCCCGTCACCGAAGAAGAAGCCAAAACCCTCGCTGAGTGGGTTCTGAGCCTCAAGTAACACCCAGGAGGGCATCATGATCAGGTCCCGACACGCAGTATTCGGTTTGGGGCTCACTCTGGTGTCCCTCCTCCCCTTTTCCGCTGCCCTGGCCGATACGCCTACAGCCGCTCGCCAGGCTCAGCTCGAACACCTGCTGGTGCAGGACTGCGGCTCCTGCCACGGCCTGCGCATGACCGGTGGCCTTGGCCCGGCACTGACCCGCGACGCCATCGCCGACAAACCCCGCGACGCTCTGATTGCCACCGTGACCCACGGACGGCCCGGCACCGCCATGCCCGGCTGGAATGCCCTGCTCGACGATCAGGACATCGCCTGGCTGGTTGACCTACTGCGCAAAGGATACCCAAAGCCATGATGCGTCCTACCCTGTTGCTGGCCGCTGCCAGCCTGCTGCTTAGTGCCTGTGCCGGGCAACCGCTGCGCGGCACCGGTGACATGGGCGTGGTGGTGGAGCGCGCCACCGGCGCCCTGCAGATCATCGAAAGCAGCGGCCAGACACGGCTGGCGCGCGTCGAAGGCCTGGGTGATCTGTCCCACGCCTCGGTGGTGTTTTCCCGCGATGAACGCTTCGCCTATGTCTTTGGCCGTGACGGTGGTCTGACCAAGGTCGACCTGCTGCGCCAGCGCATCGACAAACGCGTCATCCAGGGTGGCAACAGCATCGGCGGCGCCATCAGCCAGGACGGCAAGCTGATTGCCGTCGGCAATTACGAACCCGGCGGCGTCAAGGTCTTCGACGCCGACACCCTTGAGCTGGTGGCCGATATTCCCGCCACGCCGCTGGCTGATGGCAGCCGCAACTCGCGTGTGGTCGGCGTCATCGACGCCCCCGGCCGCCGCTTTATCTACAGCCTGTTCGACACCCATGAAACCTGGCTGCTGGACTTCAGCCAAGGCAACAGCCCCGAGATCACCCGTTTCGAGAACATCGGCAAGCAGCCCTACGACGGTCTGCTGACACCCGATGGTCGCTACTACATTGCCGGTCTGTTCGGCGAGGACGGCATGGCCAAGATCGACCTCTGGCACCCCGACCGTGGTGTCGAGCGGATCATCGACGGTTACGGCCGCGGTGAGGAGAAACTGCCGGTCTACAAGATGCCGCATCTGGAAGGCTGGACGGTCGCCGGCAATCAGACCTTCGTCCCCGCCATCGGCCATCACCAGGTCTTGGTGATGGATTCGCAAAGCTGGAAGCAGACCGACGCCATCGATGTCGCCGGCCAGCCGGTGTTTGTCATGGCACGTCCGGACGCCCGGCAGATCTGGGTCAACTTTGCCCACCCCGACAACGGCAAGGTCCAGGTTATCGACAGCGAGACCCACGAGATCATCGCTCAGCTGGAACCTGGCCCCGCCGTACTGCACATGGAATTCACCGCCCGCGGCGATCAGCTCTGGCTGTCGGTACGCGACGGCAACGAGGTGCAGGTCTGGGACCCTTACACGCTGAAGCTGCTCAAGCGCCTGCCGGCCGACAGTCCGAGCGGCATCTTCTTCACCAGCCGCGCGCACGAGACGGGGTTGTGACATGCATATCGATGCTCTCAGCCGCCGCTTGATCGACCGCTTCCAGCACGGTATGCCGCTGTGCGCCGAACCCTACCGCGCCATGGCCGATGCCCTCGAATGCAGCGAAGACCAGGTACTGGCCTGCCTTGAACACCTGGAAAGCAGCGGCGGCCTCTCACGCATCGGCCCGGTGTTCGAACACAGCCGCGCCGGTGCCAGCACCCTGGTGGCGCTGGCCGTGCCGGAAGCAAAGCTCGAACAGATTGCGGAACTGATCAACCGCTACCCCGAGGTCAATCACAACTACCTGCGTGAGCACCGCTACAACCTCTGGTTCGTACTCACCGGACCGGATCGTCAGCACATCGATGCGCTTTTAGCCGCAATCGAAGCGCAAACCGGGCTTGTCCCCCTCGACCTACCCATGCAGGCGGCCTACCGCATCGACCTCGGCTTTCCCATTGGAGATACGCCATGACGTCACTCCTCAACGATTTGCAGGCACTGCAGCTGCGACGCCTGCTCGAAGCCGGCCTGCCACTCGCCGCACGGCCCTATCAAGTACTGGCCGAACGCATTGGCGCCAACGAGGAGGCGGTGCTCGGACAGGTGCGTGACTGGAGTGAGAGCGGCCTGTTTCGCCGCGTGGGACTGGTGCTCAAGCACCGCGCCATGGGCTTTCGCGCCAACGCCATGCTGGTGATGAATATTCCTGATGATCAGGTCGATGAGGTCGGCCGCAAACTTGGCCAGGCGGCAGGCGTAAACCTCTGCTACCAGCGCCCGCGACGACTGCCTGACTGGCCCTACAACCTGTTCTGCATGGTGCATGGCCGCGAACGCGAGCAGGTGTGCCGCCTGATCGACAAGATGCTCGCCGAGCACGGGCTCAGTGATGTACCGCATCAACTGCTGTTCAGCACCCGCGCCTTCAAGCAGTGTGGCGGCCGCTACGCACCGCCCGCCGCGCAGGAGCGCGCCCATGGATGAGCTGGACCGCCGCCTGATCAATCGTCTTCAGCATGGCCTGCCGCTGGTCCGTCATCCGTGGCAGGCACTGTCCGAGGACCTGGGCGCAGACCCGCAGACGCTGCGCGAGCGCGTCCAGGCCCTGCTCGACGATGGCACCCTGACCCGCTTCGGGCCGATGTTCGATATCGAGCGCCTGGGCGGCGCTTTCACCCTCGCCGCACTGTCGGTGCCCGATGATCGTTTCGATCAGGTGGCCGAGCAACTGGCAGCGATGCCGGAAGTGGCGCACAACTACCGCCGCGAACACGCCTGGAACATGTGGTTCGTGCTTGGCTGCGCCACCCCGCAAGGCATCGCCGACACCATTGCGCGGATCGAAGCGCAGACCAGCCTGCCGGTGCTTAACCTGCCCAAGGAGGAGACTTACCATGTCGGCTTGCACTTCGCCGTTTGATTCCTCCGCGCAGGAGGAGCTAGCCCAACGCCTGGTTGCGCTCACCGAGGGCGGACTGCCGCTGGTGGAGGATCCCTGGGGCTGGCTGGCCGAGCGATTGGAGATCAGTGTCGACGCCACCCTTGAGCTCCTGCAGCAGCTGCAGACCGAGGGTGCAATCCGGCGCATCGCCGCCGTGCCCAACCATTACCGCCTCGGCTACCGGCACAACGGAATGACCGTCTGGGACGTGGACGATACCGAAATTGCCCGCCTCGGTCCGCTGATCGGCGCGCAACCCTTCGTCAGCCATTGCTACCGTCGCCCGCGCCAGGAAGGCTGGCACTACAACCTGTTTGCCATGGTGCATGGACGCAGTGCCGAGGAGATCGACGCCTATCGCGCCGAGATCCGTCAGCTGCTCGGCAGCGCCTGCCGCACCGACGAAATGCTGGTCAGCAGCCGCATCCTCAAGAAGACCGGGCTGCGCGTGGGCGGTCCCCGCTAGCGCCGCCATCGGTCTTGCAGGATTCGCCAGGCGGCATTCCGCTTCGGCGACTGACTCCAACGAACGCAACGTGTCCGGGTGGGCTGAAGCCCATCCGACGCTTGGACGCCCGTCCTGTGCCGCCATGCTCTACCACGGGGGCAGGGCCCGCCTCTTTATTGTTTACGGTCAAGGATTGGCAATCGCCAGTCGGGGATGCTGCCTCCATCGAAACACGCAAGACGCGTGACGCGGGGAGAGACGCTCATGTTGAGAATCAGCCATTACCTGCGTGCCCTCGCCCGGCCCGCCATGCCGGTACTGGGCGCACGCAGCACCGGTGGCGCGAGGCCGCCGGTGGTGATCTGGAACCTGCTGCGGCGCTGTAACCTGACCTGCAAGCACTGCTACGCCACCTCTGCCGACAGCGTATTTCGTGACGAGCTGGACACCACCGAAGCCCTCAAGGTCATCGACGATCTGCACGAAGCGGGTGTCCGCGTACTGATCCTTTCCGGCGGCGAACCGCTGCTGCGCGACGACATTTTCGAACTGTCCGAGTACGCGCGCCAGCGCGGCTTCTTCGTTGCACTGTCTACCAACGGCACGCTGATCGACGAGCAGAACATCGAGCAGATCGCCGCCGCGAAGTACGACTACGTCGGCATCAGCATCGACGGCCTGGAAGCGGTGCATGACGACTGGCGCCAGCTCAAGGGCAGCTTTGCCGCGTCCATGCACGCCATCGATCTGTGCCGCGGGCACGGCATTCGCGTCGGCCTGCGCACCACCCTGACCCAGAACAACTACCCGCAGCTGCCGGCCCTGCTGGCGCTGATGCGCGAACACGATGTACAGAAGTTCTACCTTTCTCACCTCAACTACAGCGGCCGCGGCAAACGCAGCCGCAGCCGCAAGGCCGATGCGCATCACCAGATGACCCGCGACGCCATGTACCAGCTGTTCGAGCAGGCTTGGGACGACGTGCAGCACGGCCGCGAGACCGATTTCGTCAGCGGCAACAACGACGCCGACGCGGTGCTCCTGCTGCAGTGGGTCGAGGCCCGCCTGCCCGAGCACCGCGAGCGCCTGGAGCGGATGCTGCGTGCCTGGGGCGGCAACGCGTCGGGCAGCGGCATCGCCAACATCGACAACATCGGCGATGTGCATCCCGATACCTACTGGTGGCAACACACCGTCGGCAATGTGCGCCGGCAGTCGTTTCGCGAGCTGTGGCTGGACCAGCCCGAGCCGCTGCTCACCGAGCTGCGCCAGCACCCACGTGCCGTGACAGGCCGATGCGCCGAGTGCCGCTGGCTGTCGATCTGCAACGGCAACACCCGTACCCGCGCCTGGGCCGAGGGCAACCTCTGGGGCGAAGACCCTGGCTGCTACCTCAGTGACCAGGAGATCGGTCTGCCGCAACCGCAGCGCATCCCCAGCATCGCCCTTTGATACCGAGCGCGGCCCCGAGGCCGCCCGAGACCTACCGCCGTCCGATGAGATTTTCAGGAGTTCGCATGGATCAGCCAACCATTCTCCCCGCCGCACTCGGCGCCACGCTGGCCCCTGGCGAAGTCGCCCTCGTCGGCGCCGGCCCTGGCGACCCCGGCCTGCTCACCCTGCGCGCCTGGAGCCTGCTGCAGCAGGCCGACGCGGTGGTCTACGACCGCCTGGTCAGCGACGATATGATGAAGCTCTTGCCGGCCCGCTGCGTCCGCCACTACGTCGGCAAGACCAGCGGCTACCACAGCCTGCCGCAGCCACAGATCAACCAGCTGCTGGTGGACCTGGCGCAGCAGAACCTGCGCGTGGTGCGGCTCAAGGGTGGCGATCCGTTCATCTTCGGCCGCGGCGCGGAAGAACTCGAATACCTGCTGGCGCACGGCATCAATGGTCAGGTGGTTCCTGGGGTGACGGCGGCCGCCGGGTGCAGCGCCTACGCCGGAATTCCGCTGACCCACCGCGACCTGGCGCATTCCTGCCAATTCATCACCGGTCACCTGCAGGAAGACGGCGCGCTGCAGCTGCCCTGGAGCAGCCTGGTCGAGGGCAAGCAGACCCTGGTGTTCTACATGGGCCTGGCCAGCCTCGGTGAAATCTCGCGTAACCTGATAGCCGCTGGCTTGCCGGTCGACACCCCCGCCGCCTTGATCGGCAACGGCACCCGAGCCGATCAACGCGTGGTGCGCTGCACGCTGAAACAGCTGCCGTCGATGGCACAGGAACAACAACTGAAGCCACCGACGCTCACTGTGATTGGTGAGGTGGTCGGCCTGTTCGCGAATCATTTCCTGGAATTTCCGGCGCGTCTCTGTGCTGAGCACAAGCCTGAGCCCGCCGTTCTGGAGGCGCTATGCGACTGATTCCCTTCGCCCTGCTCATCCTCTGTGGCGCCGTTCAGGCCGCACCCGAAGTCGTGTCGCTGGATCAGGCTGGCGTGCTCTATGAACAACACTGCCAGAGCTGCCATGGCGTCAACCGCTTAGGCGGCGCCGGGCCGGCACTGCTGCCCGAGAGCCTCAGCCGAATCAAACCCGATGAGGCGCGCGCGGTGATCCACAACGGTCGTCCGGCCAGCCAGATGGCCGCGTTTGGCGACCGCCTGAGCAGCGCCCAGATAGACGGGCTGGTCAGCTACCTCTACCAGCCGGCCGCCACAGCACCGACCTGGAGCGACGACGACATTCGCGCCAGTCACCGCATTCTCGCTGACGTCGCCGCGCTGCCGAGCACACCGCAGCACGGCGCCGATCCGCTGAACCTGTTTGTCGTGGTCGAGGCCGGCAACCATCACGTGCGCGTGCTGGACGGTGATCGCTTCGAGGAGCTGGCTAATTTTCCTTCGCACTTTGCGCTGCATGGCGGGCCGAAATTCTCGCCGGATGGCCGCTTCGTCTACTTCGCCTCGCGTGACGGCTGGATCAGTGTGTACGACCTGCACAACCTGACCATGATCGCCGAGGTGCGCGCGGGGCTGAACACCCGCAACCTGGCTGTCAGCAATGATGGCCGCTGGGTACTGGTGGGCAATTACCTGCCGGGCAATCTGGTGTTGCTGGATGCGCGCGACCTGTCGCTGGTCAAACATCTTCCTGCCGTCGCTGCCGACGGCACCCAATCGCGGGTCAGCGCCGTTTACACCGCCCCACCGCGTGACAGCTTCGTGGTGGCATTGAAGGATGTGAAGGAAGCCTGGGAACTGTCCTACGCCGGAGAACCGGACTTCCAGCCACGGCGCATCGAGGCGGCCGACTTTCTCGACGATTTCTCGTTCACCCCCGATTACCGCTACCTGCTGGCCACCTCGCGCAAGGCGCTCGGTGGGCAGGTCATCGACCTGGACACCGGCAAGGCCGTCACCGACATCCCTCTGCCGGGCATGCCACACCTGGGGTCGGGCATCTACTGGAAACGCGGCGGCGACTGGGTGTTCGCCACACCCAACGTGAGCAAGGGACTGATCTCCGTGCTCGATCTGCAGAGCTGGAAACTGATCAAGGAAATCCCCACCGAAGGGCCGGGCTTCTTCATGCGCAGTCACCTGAACTCGCCCTATGCCTGGACAGACGTGTTTTTCGGCCCGAACAACGATGCCGTGCACCTGATCGACAAGCAGACCCTGGAGGTCGCCCATACGCTACGGCCGATGCCGGGCAAGAATGCCGCCCACGTCGAGTTCACCAACGACGGCCGCTACGCCCTGCTCAGCGTCTGGGACACCGATGGCGCCTTGATCGTCTATGACGCCAAAACACTGGAGGAGGTCAAACGCATCCCGATGAACAAGCCGTCCGGCAAATACAACGTCGGCAACAAGATCGAGTTTGCCGAAGGCACTTCGCACTGACAGCAGCATCGAGCATGAAAAGGCGGTCGGTTTCAGCAGTTGCCTAGAGCCGACCGCTGTCCTTTTTCATACCAAACTGCTTTCATATCAGCCCTTTTGATATGAGCTGCCCATGGACATCGATCTCGCCCGCACCTTTCTCGAGATCATCCGCAGTGGCAGTTTCATCGCCACCGCCGAGCGGCTGCACATTACCCAGACCGCGGTCACTGCACGGGTGCGCAGCCTGGAGACGCAACTTGGCTGCCGACTGTTCGTGCGTAACCGCGCCGGCGCGCGCTTGACCAGTAACGGCGAGCGTTTCGTCACCCATGCCACCCAGTTGGTGCAGACCTGGGAAACCGCCCGGCGTGATCTGCCGCTGCCGCGCGGCTACGACAAGCTGCTGTCACTGGGCGCCGAGATCAGCCTGTGCAATCCACTGATGCTGGCCTGGGTCCAGCGGCTGCGCCAGATGATGCCCGACCATGCCTTTCGTAACGAGGTGGCCAGCGGCGAGGAATTGCAGAAGCAGCTAGGCCTCGGTGCGCTGGATGCGGCGCTGGTCCATCAGCCCGAGTATTGGCCTGGGCTGCAGGTAGAGCAGCTGCTCGAAGAAAAGCTGATTCAGGTGGTTCACAGCTACGTTCCTGACCCCTACCTGTACGTCGACTGGGGGCCCGCGTTTCGAAGCCAGCATGATCGCGCGCTGCCGGAACACATCCGCGCCGCGCTCTCCTTCAGTCTCGGCCCGTTGGCGCTGCAGTTTCTGCTGCAGCATGGCGGTCGCGGCTACTTCCGCACGCGGGTGGTCCAGCGCTACCTCGATGAAGGCCTGCTCAAGCGAGTCGAGCAGGCGCCGGAGTTCAGCTACCCGGTCTATCTGGTGTACCCGCGCGCCGCCGAGTCGCCGACGTTGCGGCTTGCCATTGACCTGCTGCGAGAAGCCGCCGAAGAGGAGTACGACTGGTCGCGCTGGAACTACGAAATCTAGCTGGTCGTTTTCAGTGAGGCGCTGGCTCAACGACGACTCAATCGCTCAGCCGCTTCATCCAGTTCTGGTACAGCCCGGCGACCAGATCACTCTGGGTGATCATGCCGACCAGGCGCTGCTCGGCGTCGACGACGGGCAGGCAGGACATGCGGCGGTCGGCCAGCAGATGGACCAGATCGGCGAGCTGAGCATCCTCATGCACGGAGACCACCGGCGCGCTCATGATCCCTTCCACGCGCCTTTCGCGACCAAACGTCAGCCGCCGCAGGTTGAGCCGTGAGGGGCTGGGCTCGAAATGCTGCAGCAGATCGGTCAGGGTGAGAATGCCCACCAGCTTGCCACTGCCTGCTTCAACCACGGCCAGCGAGTGCAGCCGGTGCCGACGCACGACATCCCAGGCCTGACGCATGCGCGCCGCGGGATCGACCCAGTGCAACTCGCGACACATGATGTCGGCAGCGGCCACCGTGCCCATGCTGCGGCGGATGGCATGGGTTTCGGTGCGTTTGATCAGCTCGACCAGGTCGTCGCGTGTGACGTCGACATACTCACCAAAATCCTCCAGTGCGCGGTCCACGTCGTCGCTGGTGAAGCTCATGTGCTCCTCGCCCAGCGGGACACTGCCGCTCTGCTCGCCGCCACTGGCAGCTCGAGGCTTGGGATAGGGATGACGCGTGAGGTTGTTGTAGACCAGCGCAGCGGCGATCAGCAGCAGCGAGTTGAAGGCCACCGGGAGCAGCAGGCCATAACCCAATTCGCTGATCCCCGGCCCACCGATGGCGGCGACCATCGCCAGCGCACAGCTCGGCGGGTGCATGCAGCGCAGCAGGAACAGACAGGCAATGGCCAGACACACCGCCAGCACCGCCGCCGCGACTGTGGGCAAGGCACTAGCCCCGAGGGCAACGCCGATGGTCACGGCAATGAGGTTGCCACCGAATACCGACCAGGGCTGCGCAAAGGGGCTCGATGAGGCACTGAACAGGATCACCGCCGAGGCGCCCGCCGGCGCGACGATGTGCAGCGTGACCGGGCCGCCGAACAGCCAGAGGCCAACGGAAACCATCGGCAGCACCACCAGCCCGACGCCGATCACCGCGCGCAACCATTCCTTCGGTCCCACGCTCAATGGCACCGGAAAGAAGGATCGCAGCCAGTTGTTCAAAGGGTCTTGCATGGGCTCGGCTTGGAAGAGGTATAGCACTCAGGCACTGCGACTATGCCACAGGTTCCGGCAGTTCCTGCCGCGGGCTGCGAGGCGCACGCTGATGACGATCGTCAATCGGGCCTCATCCCCAGATCGTGGCGCTTCAGTCCGGCAGGTGCTTCAACCAGTTCCGATAGAGCGCCGCGATCAGATCGGTCTGGGTGATCATGCCGACCAGACGGTGCTCCGCGTCAACCACCGGCAGGCAATGCAGACCGCGGTCGGAGAGCAGGAACACCAGGTCAGCCATGTGCGTGTCCGGGTTAACCGTCACCACCGGCGTAGTCATGATCGAGCGCAAACGAGCGCTATCTGAGCGCTTCAGCTGGCTGAGACGCAGTCGCCCCGGCGACGAGCGCAGATGCTTGAGCAGGTCGACCAGCGTGACGATGCCGAGCAGCTCGCGACTGTCGCCCTTGACCACCGGCAACGAATGCAGACGATGCTCGCGCAGGCTCTGCCAGGCCCGCTGAATGGAGCCGTCCGGGGTGCCCCAGTAAAGATCACGAGACATGATATCGGCGGCGGTTATCTCGCCCATGCTGCGCCGCAACGCATGCTTTTCGGTCTGTTTGATCAGCTGGGCCAGGTCATCACGGGTGACGTCGACGTATTCGCCAAACTCGGCCAGCGCCTGATCGACATCGTCATCACTGAAGCTCATGCGCTCGCTGGGCAGCGGGTCACGGGTGTGATGCGTGTTGCCCTTCTGCGGGCGCGGCTTGGGGTAGGCGTGGCCACTGAGATTGTTGTAGAGCAGCGCCACCACCACCAGCAGCAACGAGTTGAACGCCACCGGGTAGAGCAGCTGGAATCCGTAGGCATGCAGCTGCGGGCTGCCGACCACCGCCACCAGCGCCAGCGCTGCACCCGGCGGATGCAGGCAGCGCAAGCCGAACAGGCAGATGATCGCCAGCGCCCCGGCCAGGCCAGCCGCCACAGCCACGGGCAATTGGCTCGCGCCAAGGGCGATACCGATGGCAGCGGCTAGCAGGTTGCCGCCGATTACCGACCATGGCTGGGCGAAGGGGCTCGACGAGGCAGCGAACAGCAGCACCGCGGACGCAGCCGCCGGTGCGGCCAGTGGCAGCGTGACCGCGATTCCGAACACCCAGGCGCTGAAAGGGATGATCACCAGCAGAGCCAAACCCATGCCCGTTGCGGCACGCAGCCATTCAGCCGGACGCGCCGACAAAGGCACGGGCGCAAAAGATCGACACCAGTCTAGAAGGCGTTCCTGCATGGTTCCTGCTTGCGTTGAGTCTGCGATCGCTGCGACAGCCAAGCGTTTGCATGGCCGGCGTGTCAGCCGATCAGAAGAGGCCTGGCGCCACAAATAGGGGCGCAGACCGAAACGGGCGCACATTGTCGGTGCATCCCAGACTCCAGACCAATGAATAGTATTGGTCCTTCGCTGCAGTATTTTTGTTATCAACCTTGCGATCAGGCGTGTCTGGCCTGCAGCAACACACAAGACCAGCCTCGCTCCGGCCGTTGATATTCACAAATGAAGGTGTATCTGGGGTGCTAGCACGCTTCGCTGATGGCCGGCCGCAGCTCTTTTTCGTGCTCGCCGATCAGTGCGGTAACGATGCGCATCACGTCGAGATTGGCCTCTTCCATTTCGCTCATATGGGCGAGCGCGTCTTCCAGCGCCTGTCGGCGAAACGCCTCGATGGCCTGCTGGCCCTGTTGATGGACGGCCGTGTGCGGACGTTCGATCTGCTGGAAATGCGCCAGGCGGTGCATGCCACGATTGGTCTCCCCGTAATACCAGCGGCCAAAGCGACACTCACGCTCGCTGGGCAGTACCGGCGCGCTCTGACTGCTCGAACCGAGCACCTGGTTGTAGACGACGAACTTCAACGACAGCTCATCGAGATTGGCCAATTCAATGCCAGCGCGGAACGAGGAGCGCTCGATGCCGTGGCGCATGTTGCCCGCCAGCTGATGTAGGTGCTGCATGGCTGCTACGGCCAGTTCGGTGGTGCGACTGAACCCTTGCGCCAGGCCGCCCTGCGTCTGGATATAGGCGTGCACGCTGGCGATCTCGGCCTGCACCTCGGTAATTTTCTGCACGATGTCGGCGGTGGCCAGTGCGGTCTTTTCCGCCAGGGTGCGGATTTCCCCCGCGACCACGGCGAAGCCGCGACCGGCGTCACCGGCCCGCGCCGCCTCGATGGCAGCGTTGAGGGCAAGTAAATTGGTCTGACTGGCGATGCCGCTGATGAGGTCGACGATCCCATTGATCTGTTGCGAATGGGCCGCAAGGGCATCGACCTGCTGCGATGCCTGATCAAGTCCGCTCTCCATGTCGATCGCCTTGGTCTGTAGCTCGCCGAAATGCTGCTGGTTACTCAGCGCTGCATTGGCGACCTGCTCGGCTTGCGTGCGGTTCTCGCTGAGCTGGCCGGTGAGGTATTCGAACGAGTCACCCAGATGCTCGACCGAATGGCCGAAGCGAACCAGATTGCCGGCCACGCCGCGGTAATAGTCCAGATGCCGTTGCCCTTCGGCGTTGGTGGCGCTGACGGCGGCCACCTGCGCCTCCAGCGCGGCGATACGCGCGGCTTGCTCCACGCAGGTCCGCTGCAGCCGATCACGCTCCTGCTGCAGCTCGCGAGCGGCTCGTTTCCATTTGAAAAACATCGGCTGCCTCGCGGATTCAGTTGAGTGTGTAGCCGTTGTCGACCACCCAGTCCTGGCCGTAGACCCCACGCGCACCCTGCGACAACTGGAACAGGATGACATTGGCGACGGCGGCAGATTCGAGGAAATGCCCCGGCAGCAGGCGCTGTGTAACGCCTTCGGCCACCTGCTCAAGCTGTTCCTCGGCCAAACCCAATGTCCCCCAGATCGCGGTGGCGGTCGGCCCCGGAGACACCACGTTGATGCGCACGTTGAGCGGTGCGAACTCCACCGCCAGGGTGCGGGCATGGGCGACCAGCGCGGCCTTGCTGGCGATATAAGCGGCCAGCCCGGGGAAGGTGCTGCGGGTCAGGAAGGTGCCGACAAACACCACTGATGCTGGCTTGGCCAGTTCAGCACGCAAGGCCGCCAGGGTGTTCAAGGCTCCCGCTCCATTGACGGCCCACTGGCGCTCGAAGCAGGCCACATCCAGGCTGTCGCCCAACTCGGCGATACCCGCGTTCGGCACCAGATAGTCGACCGGACCGAGCTCCGCTGCGCGACGGGCCAGTGCTTGAAGATCGTCTTTGGAGGTCACGTTGCCAGCGTGACAATGCAGGTGCTCGGGGTAGGTTTCCACCAGCTCGGCCAAGCCGCCCAGGGTCCGTGACATGGCCAATACGCGCGCACCGCGCTGCAGCAGTGCGGTACACAGCGCCAGCCCAATACCCGAGCTGGCACCGGTGACCACGGCCAGGCGCTCATTGAATTCATTTTTCATCATCATCTCCGATGCCGGCGCTCGCCGAGCCGCAGGCTGCCCGTCCCGGAATGGGCAGGCAGCAGTTTTCAGTAGGGGTGGTGGAATAAGCTGGCTAATTCAGCGTCTAGCCTGGATGGCCATCGACCCGCGCAGTCACCAGCATCGGCGCATAGCGCCAGGCATACAGGGCGAACGCCAGGGCCCAGCAAATCGCGGCAGCCCACAGGCCGATCACTGGCCATTCGGTGATCAGAAACACCCGCGAAGCGGCACCGAGGTTGAACAGCACGAAAGCGCCCACGATGCCAGGCGGCAACTGCAACGGCCGCCCGGTGTGACCGAGCGTGACACGAGCGATCATCGCCAGGATCAAGCCACTCATGGAACCGACCGACAGCGCGTGCAGCGCCGAACTGGAGCTGTCCAGCAGGCCGAAATTCCACAGTGCTAGGCCGGTTGCCGCTACCACCAGCCAGAGCATGGCCAGGTGCAGCGACCACAGCAGCGGCACGCGCCAGATGCCGCTGTCATACCAGCGCGCCAGCCTCAACAAATGCCCGGCGGCGATTCCGAGAAACAGCATGCCGAGCCAGACATGCTGCTGCAACGCAACGCCGACGGCGTAGAGCACGGCAATCAGGCCGGTACCCACCAGCAGCGCCACGTCCAGCCAGAGCCAGGGCTTGACCGCTTCGGTGCGGCCGAGACCACGTTGAGTGAAGAAGGGAATCACCCGTCCGCCGATGATCGCCATCAGCGCCGCCACCAGCCATAGCCCGGCGAGTACGCCCTGGCGCTGCAAAGCGTCATCGCCGAGCGCGACGCCGCAGAGCACCAGCACATCGGCGGCGGTCATCAGGCCGAGCACGGCGATGATCGGGTAGTTGCGCTTCTGCCTGGCCTTCCAGAGCATGCGCGCCATCAGCCCGGTGACGCCCAGCATGAACAGCAGATCCAGCGGGATCAGCAAGGCCACGGGCAGTCCGAACAACCAGCCGAGGCGGGCCAGCAGCCAGACCACGGCAAGCGCCATCAACTTGTTGCCGGATACGCCAGGCTGGCCAGTCCAGGTCTGCCCCGCCGTCAGCAGGAACCCCGCGACGATAGCCATGGCGAAACCGAACAGCATTTCGTGACGGTGCCAGGACAACCAGCCGCCGGTTGGCTGAAAGCCCGGCCAGAGGCCTGTCCATGCCGCGATCCACAAGGGAATCGCCAGCATCGCAAAGAGGCTGCCGGCGAGGAAAAACGGGCGAAAGGCGAGCCGCCACACGGGCGGGATACTCAAGGCTTTTCGCCGATCGATAACTTGCACAAAGGCCTCCTGAGCTTTTCGTATCTGCCTGGAGGAAGAAGCCCTGCCGGTCAGAAAGGTGACTGCTCCAAATTGCGGAGCCAGGCCTACTTTTTACAGCTTAGGGGGCTCTGGCAGACTTGATTGCAATCATCTTTTTTTGGGAGGGAGGCCGGCTGCGACGGCCGGCAGGTCCTAGTGCGCTCAAGAAGTGGCGCAGGAACGCCGCCGCGCAGGGCACGAGCGACTCGGATCGTGCGTACGCCCAGCAGCCGTAGGGTGGATCACGCTTCACCGATCCACCGAGTAATCGATCAACCGACCCCGCGATCCAGCAAGCCACCGAGCTGAGTCACGGCGGATGTAAAAGGCGACATCCACCCTACGCAGCGGTGGTGCGTGGGGGACGTTACTTCGGCTCGTGCTTGACCGTTTCGCTCGATGCCGCGCTGTCGCCGTCGCTCATGGATTTGCGGAATCCGCTGATCGCGCCACCCAAGTCCGAGCCCAGGCCGCGCAGGCGCTTGGTGCCGAACAGCATGATCACGATCAGCAGTACGATCAGAAGTTGCCAGATGCTGATGCCCATCATTTCAAATACCTCATCGAGTTGTTGGTTGCCCGTCTAGTGACCGGCGTGAGCCTGTTGATGGCCGGGCATGTCGTGAGGCATGCCGGACGATTGTTGTAGCACCGACTGATCGATGTCCTCGAAGCGCAGCACTCGGCCGCCGTGCATGGCCGCAAGCCCCTTGGCCGCAGACTCCTCGGCAAAGGTGGCCAACACTACGCCCATTGCGCCTTTGAGCGATGTGCCCGCGACATAGTAGGCGCTGGTGGCATCGATCAGGTATTCGTCGTCAGGGTGCTCCCAGGTGGAGCGGCCCATATCGTGAACGTAGAGCTTGGCATCGAGCATGCGGTTTTCCGGTTGCAGCCACCAGCCGAGCATCTCGGCGGTGGAACAGAATTTACGTACCCCGCCCTTTTCCACCGCCTGCCCCTTGGGGCCTGGGAAATCGCTGATCACCATGCCACAGACATGGCACTCATCACTGCTGTGAAAGGCGACGGGTTCAAGCAGCTGCTCGCTCTGCTCTGCTTCGTTGCAAGCGGCCAGGCCCAGCATCAATGCAGCGGTGACCAGTACGCGTGACGCTCTGTATAGCGCATTCATCGTTACAGTTTCCTTTTCGTGGTCATGCAGGACGACGGCGGAACACGCCGTAGGCCAGCAGCAGAGAAACACCTACCCAGAGCAACAGGCACAGCCAGAGCGCAGCGGCCGGCAGCGGCAGATCGCCACCCAGCGCCAGCACGCCCATGGCGTTGCCGCCCTCGAAGCCGGACAGATTGATCAAACGGTAGATATCAGCCGGGTTGAACAGCAGCAGCCAGGGCAACAGCTCGGGGTTGAGCTTGCCTTCGCTGAGCACCAACAGCGCCAGCAACACCAGATCGAACACCAGCACGAAGAGAAACCACACCCCAAGCGCCAGCCCGGCGGCACTGGACTTCTCGCCCACCTTGCTGCTCAACACATAGGCCAAGGCGAGAAACACCCAGCCCAGCAGTGTCGAGGAAATCATGAAGCGGCCAAAAGCCCAGAGCAGCAGACCGATCTCGATATTTTCCACCAGCGCAGCGATGGCCAGCATGGCGCAGCCGAAGCCGATCAACACTGCCAGTGCCAGGATCAAGCCGTGGCCGACGAACTTGCCCAGCAGGATCTGTCCGCGCCCCAGCGGGTAGGTGAGCAACAGCATCAGGGTGCCGCCCTCGTCCTCGCCGACGATCGCGTCGTAGGCCAGCAGCAATGCGATCAGCGGCATCAGAAAGGTCGCCAGGCTTGCCAGGCTGGCAATGGTCGCCGGAATCGAGGTGAAGCCCAACTGCCCGGACGCGGCAGCACCCAGCCAGGCAATGCCCACTGCCAGCACCGCGAACAACAGGCTGATGGCCAGCAACCAACGGTTACGCAAACCGTCGCTGAATTCCTTGCGGGCGATGTTCCAGATCTGGTTCATAGCGTGCCCTCTGCCGCGCGTACGTCACCGGCGCGTTGCATGTAGTAGCGATACAGGTCTTCAAGCGATGGCTGGTGAATCTCGATGTCATCCGGCTCGCTTTCGCCCAGCAATTCTCGCAGCAGGGGCAGCTTGTGCCCGTTGATGGCTGATACCTCGACGCTGCGCTCGCCCAACGAACGCGCGCTATGCCCAGCGGCGCCCCAACGCTGCAACCAGCCAGCGCTGTCGCCGATACCACTGGCCCGAATGCGCACGGGCAGCCCGGCCTCGACGCGCAGCTGCGCCAGGCTGCCGATCGCCTGTAGCCGCCCCTTGGCGAGAATTGCCGCCCGATTGATATGCGCCTCGACACCGGGCAAGACGTGCGAGCAGAGGATGACGCTGGTGCCGCGTTGGCGCATGCGGTCGATCAGCTGATAGAGGTCGCCGGTCGCGATGGGGTCGAGTCCCACCGTGGGTTCGTCGAGCAGCAGCAGTCGCGGATCGCCGAGCAGCGCCTGGGCCAGACCGAGACGTTGGCGCATGCCCTTGGAATAGGTCTTGACCCGCCGCTCGGCGGCGTGGGCCAGGCCCACCTGCTCCAGCAATTCGTCCACCTGCGCCAGCGACGCGCCTTTCAGCCGGGCGAAGTGGCGTAGCGTCTCGCGGCCGCTGAGCTGCGGATAGAAGGTCACGTTTTCCGGCAGGTAACCCAGCTGGCGACGGACCTCGGGATCATGCGGCGCTCGACCGAGCACGCGAACCTGCCCTTCGCTTGGCGTGAGCAGGCCGAGAATCAGTTTCATGCTGGTGGTCTTGCCGGCACCGTTATGGCCGAACAGGCCCAGCACCTCGCCCTCGCCGAGGGTCAGGTCTAGGTCATGCAGCACGGTCATGCTGCCGTAACGCTGGTTCACGCCCTGGATCTCTACAGCGCTCATGGCGTTGGCTCCTGCGTTTTGCTTATCGATGGTTCGGTTGGCGGCTGCATCAGCGGGTGGCTGTCCTGCACGCCGGGTGACTTGATCACCGGGAAGGCGCGCTGAACCCAGCGCAGCACCTCGATGCTCGGGCTGTTCATCAACAGCCGCACCTGCGGATAGAGCCACAGCAAGCGGTCGACGTTGTCGTTGGGCTCGTAGGCCAGGTCGCCCAGGCCGTCGTTGTTGCGGTCCCAGCCGAGGTAGTCGCTCCAGTAGTTGCCACGGCCGTCGATGGACCATTCCTGCGTGCGGGTGGCCACATACTTGACCTGCTGCTGGTTGCCGATGAAGGCGTTGCCCGCGATGCGGTTGTCTTCCGAGCCGGCGGTCAGGTGGATGCCCAGCGCACTCTTCTCGAAACGGTTGCCTTCGATGGTGTTGAACAGCGAGTTGTAGATGAACAGCGCCTTGCCCTCGGCGCCGGAGATCATGCTGTCACCGGTCGAGCCACTGCGCACGTCGCTGACAACATTGTCGCGAATGGTCGAGTAGGTGATGTAGTTCATCAGGATGCCGTAGTTCTCATCCCCCTCGGAGCGGTTGCCGATGACCTCGAGCTTGCGGCTTTGCATCAGCGCGTAGCCGGTGCGGGTGCGGCGGGTGACATTGCCGATCACGCTGTTGTCGTTGGCGAACATGTAATGCACGCCGTAGCGCAGATCCTCCAGCACGTTGCCTTCGATGTGGTTGCCGTTGGAGGTGTCGATGTAAATGCCGTCGCGGGTATGGCGCACCTGATTGTCGATGATCCGCGCGCCGCTTACCGCGTAGAGATGAATGCCGTTGCCACGGTCCTGGGAACGGATGCTCGTGTCGCCTTCGATCCGGTTGCCGATCAGGCTCACATCCTTCGAGCCGTCGACCCAGACGCCGAAACCGGCGCCGCGCAGCTGGTTGTCGCGGATCACCACACGCTGCGCTTTTGGCTGGACGAAGATGGCGGCGTTCATCGCCGTCAGGTCACGTCCCCAGTCGAGCAGCGTGCAGCCCTCGACCGTGACATCCGATGCCTCGATCAGCAGGCCGTTACCCTCGCCTTGCGCCTGCAACACGGCGTCGGGCTCGCAGCGCAGCTCCATGGGCTGGTCGATGATGAACTGGCCGGTGTATTCGCCGGCTGGCAGGCGCCAGCGGTTGCCCTCTTCCGCCTCCAGCGGCAAGGTCGTAATGGGTTGCGGAGCCGCCGCGGCCACCCCGCAGAACAGGGCCAGCAGCAACGCTGCCAGCGGTTGAAACGTGGATATCGCCTGAGATCTGAGCACAGCGTTGTTCCTCTTCA
>CETJ01006939.1_pt1 | contig 59539 bp, 58 predicted proteins | sample 531341 | NCBI WGS metagenome assembly CETJ01 (sample SAMEA2622677, study PRJEB7988) | marine metagenome | isolation source: saline water (ENVO:00002010), including | reverse complement strand
CTGCGCGAGTTCGCATTGGCTCAGCAACCACAGCCGGCCGCCGATAAGTCCGCGCCAGCAGGCGAATCCAACCTGTCACGATTCACTCACAATTTCACCCAGCAAGCTCGCGACGGCAAGCTTGACCCAGTGCTGTGCCGCGACGCGGCGATCCGCCAGATGATCGACATCCTTGCGCGTCGTCGCAAGAGCAACCCGATCGTGGTCGGCGAAGCAGGCGTCGGTAAAACTGCCATCGTCGAAGGGCTGGCGCTGCGCATTGCCAATGGTGAAGTGCCTGACGCGCTAAAGGGCGTCGAGCTGCTGTGCCTGGACCTTGGTTTGCTGCAGGCAGGCGCGAGCGTGAAAGGCGAATTCGAACGGCGGCTGCAAGGCGTGATCGACGAGGTCAAAGCCTCGCCCAAGCCGATCATCCTGTTCATTGATGAAGCCCACACCCTGATCGGCGCTGGCGGCCAGGCTGGCAGTGGCGATGCCGCCAACTTGCTCAAGCCGGCATTGGCCCGAGGCGAGTTGCGCACCATCGCGGCTACCACCTGGAGCGAATACAAGAAGTATTTCGAGAAGGACCCGGCCCTCGCACGACGCTTCCAGCCCGTCCAGCTTCACGAGCCCACCGTAGACGAAGCAGTGACCATCCTGCGCGGCCTCGCACCGGTGTATGAAAAGAGCCACGGCATTTACCTGCGCGACGACGCCGTCGTGGCCGCAGCCGAACTATCGGCCCGCTACCTGGCCGGCCGCCAATTGCCCGACAAGGCCGTGGATGTTCTAGACACCGCCTGCGCCCGAGTACGCATCAGCCTTGCGGCCGCACCCGAAGCTCTTGAGCGCTTGCGCGGCGAGATCGCCGAGGCCGAACGCCAGGGATTCGCGCTGCACCGTGACCTCGATGCAGGCTTGCACGTTGACACCGACATCCTCGACGGCCTGGAAACGCGACTGGCGGCAGCCCGCGCAGAACTCGAGCAGCTGGAAACCCGCTGGTCCGCTCAGCGTGCGCTGGCTGAGAGGCTATTGGATCTGCGCAAGCAATGCGCGACTGCTCGAACATCGCCCGAGAGCGTATTCGATGACGAAACCCGTCCTGATCTTGAACAACTCGAAGCCGAGCTAAGGGACCTTCAGGTAGAGCTTGCCAGTGCCCAAGCCGCCGAGCGGCTGGTGAGTTTCGAGGTCTGCCCTCGCCTAGTGGCTGAAGTTATCAGCCACTGGACCGGCGTACCGCTCTCCCAGCTGGCGCGCGAGCACAACAGCAAGGTACTCAGCTTTGCTGCTGATCTGCGCCAACGTGTCCGCGGCCAGGAACAGGCCATCGAAGCACTGGACCGCTCCATGCGTGCCACTGCTGCTGGACTGAACAAGCCCGATGCGCCGGTCGGCGTCTTTCTGCTGGTAGGCCCAAGCGGCGTAGGCAAGACCGAAACCGCACTTGCCTTGGCCGACCTGCTCTACGGCGGCGAGCGTTTCCTCACCACAATCAACATGTCCGAGTTTCAGGAAAAACACACCGTATCCCGCCTGATCGGAGCGCCGCCGGGTTATGTAGGTTACGGCGAAGGCGGCATGCTCACCGAGGCCGTTCGCCAGAAGCCCTACTCGGTCGTGCTGCTTGATGAAGTCGAGAAAGCCGATCCGGACGTGATGAACGTCTTCTACCAGATCTTCGACAAGGGCGTGGCCAACGACGGTGAAGGACGGGAGATCAACTTCCGCAACACCCTAATCCTGATGACCAGCAACCTCGCGAGCGATCGTATCGCCGATCTTTGCCAAGGCGGCCAGCGACCAGAGACGGAAGACCTGGAGCTGGCGATTCGACCTGCGCTGACCCAGCATTTCAAACCAGCCCTGCTTGCCCGCATGCGCGTGGTGCCCTATTACCCGATCCAGGGCGAAGTGCTAAACGAACTGGTCGCGCTCAAGCTTTCGAGGTTTGGCGAACGGCTCTCGCGTCGCCAGCTGCAGTTCAGCCACTGCGAGGCGCTGGTCGAGAACCTGGCCGAGCGCTGCACTCACAGCGACAGCGGTGCGCGCCTGATCGATCATTTGATCGATCAGCATTTGCAGCCACTGGTCGTCGATCGGCTGCTCGACGCCATGGCGAGCGGCCATGCATTACAACGTGTGCATGCAACCCTCGACGGCAACGGGACGGTGGTTTGTGAGTTCGCTTAAGGTCCCGCCAATGCTCACTGGGCATTCCACGCCTGCCAGTGCGCTACTGGATCGCTTAGCCGAGCTGGCCTGGACGTCTGATAGAAGCGGCTGGTTGAACGGACTGGTAGAAATCGCGGCGCAGCTGGCTAGCTGTCCGCTCGCTCAACTCTACCTGCTAGACGCAACCCACACACGTCTGACCCTGTCGGCAGAATGGTTCGAAGGCTCGCGGCGGCAAGAAACCGCGAGCCTGCCCAGCGACTACCGGGACGAACAATTGCTGCAGTACTGTCTCAGCCAGAATCACCAGTTGAGCATCGTCCCGCTGGACGCCAACCTGCATGAGACCGGTTTTCTTCCTGAATCGTCGCGCCCTTGGCGCAGCCTGCTCTGCCTACCGTTGGAAAACGCCGAAGGTCATGTCATCGGGCTGATGGTGGCTGCCAGTACCGCTACCCAAGACCTCGCCATTGCAGCCGCAACCTTGACCAACCTTGGCCGTTTCGCCCTCGGCCAGGCTCATCTACTCAATAGACTGCGCGGCGCGGCGCAACCTGCACCTCCAGAGCTCGGCACGCCGCGCCCTTGCGCCAGCGGGTATGGGCTTATCGGTGAGAGCCCGCGCATGCGTGTGGTTTACGGGCTGATCGGCAAAGTCCTGCACAACCCGGTCAGTGTTCTGCTGACAGGTGAAACAGGTACCGGTAAAGAACTTGTGGCTCGGGCGATTCATGAGTGCGGTTCGCGGCGCAGCCAAGCCTTCATCGTGCAGAACTGTGCGGCCCTGCCCGAACATTTGCTCGAAAGCGAACTGTTCGGCTATCGAAAAGGCGCCTTCACTGGCGCCGAGCGCGACCATGAGGGTCTGTTCGACGCAGCCGACGGCGGCACTTTGTTCCTCGACGAAATCGGCGACATGCCGCTGACCCTACAAGCCAAGCTGCTGCGCGTCCTGCAGGAAGGCGAGGTCCGACCGCTTGGCAGCACGCGCACCCATAAAGTTGACGTCCGAATCGTCGCCGCAACTCATCAGAACCTGCACAAGCGAGTCGAAGAGGATCGCTTTCGTGAAGACCTGTACTACCGCCTGTCCATCTTCCCGATCGAATTGCCGCCGCTTCGGGACCGTCATCAGGACGTCCTTCGTCTAGCCCGTCACTTCGCCGACAAAGCCTGCGGTTTTCTGCAGCGCGATACCGTGCGCTGGTCGGACGCGGCGCTTGAGCAACTGGCCGATTATGGGTTTCCCGGCAACGTGCGTGAGCTCAAGGGGCTGGTCGAACGCGCCGTACTCCTATGCGACGGTGGCGAATTATTACCGGAACATTTCAGCCTGCGCACCGTGGACAACGACCTGGATAGCACCTTGGATTTGCGCGCGAGGCTCGAACGGGTCGAACGCAACCTGCTGATTGATTGCTTGCGCAAGAACGGCGGCAACCAGAGTCAAGCCGCGCGAGAGCTAGGGCTGCCGCGCCGCACCCTGCTCTATCGCATGGAACGCCTGGGTGTTAACGCCAGCAGACTTTGAGCTCAAGGAGATGAGCATGAGTTTTCGAAGTTACCTGATTGCCGCTGCCCTGGCTGGCATTCTGATGCCCTTGACAGGGTGCGGCACAGTCATAGGTCGATCAAACAGCCAGGGAGATCTTTATCCAGGACTCCAACAGGACGCTGCATTTCTTGGCCTAACCGGCGCGGGCGAGCCTTACAACCCGGAATATGTCGCAACCATCTTCTGCTACTTGGCAGTCGTCTGCGTTCCAGGAACTCTTCTTTCGGTACCGCTCGACGCGGCAATCGATACGGTGCTGCTACCCATTGACTTGATCAACATCGCAGTTCCCCCGGCCGGTAATCGGTAGCCTCGCTACCCTGCCATCAAGACTCCACGGAAGCCCCACCGAACAAGGATCCCCATATGTTCAACCCGGCCAATGACACCCATTTCAGCCTCGCCATAGAAGGCATCGAGCACGACCTCCAGATTCTCGAATTCAAAGGCCGAGAAGCGCTATCGCAGCCGTTCGCTTTCGAGCTGGAACTGGTCAGCGAGCGCCCAGATCTGGACCTGGAAAGCCTGCTGCATCAGGCAGCTTTCCTGGCACTTTCACCAGCCGGTAACGGCATTCATGGTCTGATCTACCGCGTTGCCCAGGGCGACTCCGGCAAGCGTCTGACGCGCTATCACGTCACCCTGCGCCCACAGCTGGCCTACTTGGCTCACCGCGTCAACCAGCGCATCTTTCAGCACCTCACGGTGGAGAAGATCATCGCCCAGGTGCTAGAGGAGCATGGCATTCAGGCCAACGCCTTTCGCTTCGGGCTCGGTTCTGTGTATCCGGAGCGCGACTATTGCGTGCAGTACGACGAGACCGACCTGCACTTCATTCAGCGTCTGTGCGAGGAAGAAGGCATTCACTACCACTTCCAGCACAGCGCTGAGGGCCATGTGCTGGTGTTTGGTGACGACCAGACGAGCTTTCCCAAGCTCGCGCCAGTGGCGTATCAGCAGGATTCCGGCTTGGTCGCCGACCAGCCGGTGATCAAGCGCTTCGGTCTGCGGGCCGAGACCCGCACCAGCCGTGTCACCCGGCGCGACTACGACTTTGAGAAACCGCGCCTGATTATGGAAGGTGCCTTCCAGAGCGAATTCCAACCGGACCTGGAAGATTACGACTATCCCGGTCGCTTCACCGAGCGAACCCGAGGCAAGCACCTGTCGCAACGCGCTCTGGAACGCCACCGCAGCGACTATGAGCTGGCTGAGGGCGAGAGCGACCAACCGCTGCTGATCACTGGCCACTTCCTCGCCATGAGCGAGCACCCGCGCGGTGACTGGAACCAACTCTGGCTGCTCAATGAAATCCACCACGAAGGTAAACAACCGCAGGTGCTGGAAGAATCGGTGACCAGCGATAGCCTAGCCCGTGACGGTTTCACCCAGGGTTACCGCAACCACTTCACCGCCACGCCCTGGGACATCCCCTTTCGCCCGGCCCTGAAGCATCCCAAGCCCAAGGTGCTCGGCAGCCAGACCGCCGTGGTCACCGGCCCAGCCGGCGAAGAAATCCACTGCGACGAATACGGTCGTGTAAAAGTCCAGTTCCACTGGGATCGCGAAGGCCAGGCCGACGACAAATCTAGTTGCTGGCTGCGCGTCTCCTCAAGCTGGGCCGGCGACCGCTACGGCAGCATCGCCATACCGCGGGTTGGCATGGAAGTGCTGGTGACATTCCTTGAAGGCGACCCCGACCAGCCTCTGGTCACAGGCTGCCTATACCACAAGGAACATGTAGTCCCTTACGACCTGCCGGCTAACAAGACCCGTACCGTCTTCAAGACCCTGAGCTCGCCCGGCGGTGGTGGCTACAACGAATTACGCATCGAAGACCGCAAAGGTGCAGAGCAAATATACGTTCACGCCCAGCGCGACTGGGACGAAAACATCGAGCACGACCAGAAGATCCGCGTCGGGCACGAACGCCACGACACCGTCGAGGCCAACACCTACAGCGAATTCAAGGCCGAAGAACACCGCACCACCCACGCCGACCGTAAGACCGAAATCCGCGCCAACGACCACGTCACCGTGGGCAACACCCAACACGTGAAGATCGGCACAAGCCAGTTCGTCGAGGCAGGTAACGAGATCCACTATTACGCCGGAAGCAAAGTCGTCATCGACGCCGGCATGGAACTCACCGCCACAGGCGGCGGCAGCTTCCTCAAACTAGACCCCAGCGGCGTCACGTTGAACGGCGCGACCATCAGGATGAATTCGGGTGGCTCGCCCGGCAAAGGCACTGACGTAAGTGTCCTCGCTCCCCTGATTCCGTGGGCCGCGGACCAGGACAAGGCCGGTGCGAAACCCCATCTCGCGCTGGCCAATACCCAGCTGCAGCTGGCGCGCAAGGCCAGGAAAATCGGCGCCAGCCGCTGCCCGATATGCGAAGCGTGCCGCGCGGGTATGTGTGAAATTGGAGCAGGTCGATGAGCGAGAGGGTTGAACACTGGCTCAGCGAGCAACAAGCCCAGAACCGACGGTTGCTGCTCGTTATCGATAGCCTGGCAGAACCCGATCCGCTGCCAGGCTTGTTCTCAGCAGACCTGGTACACAGGTACGCCAATCTCTATCAGGGCACCGAGGTCGCCGAGATGGCCAGCGTGGGCCCCTGGCTGATAGTGCTGAACGAGCTGAACCTCACGCAGCTAGCGTCGCTCACCGACGCACCGGAGCAGAATTGGGGCTGGCTCGCCAGCGTCGAACACGTAGACCTCGCGGCGCTCAAGCAACACTGGCGAGCCCGCATCTTCGCCGACGAGCAGGGGCAACGGTCGCTCTATCGGTTCCAGGACAACCGAATAGTCGCGCGTCACCTCGCCGAACTGGACGCCTCTCAACGCCCTCTGCTGCTTGGTCCGCTGACAAGCGCGCTCTGCTGGGATGATCACGACTGGCAATGGTTCGATAACGAGCAACCAGGCGAGTACCCCGAACCCTTCGAAAAACCATGGTTGTCTATCCCAGAACCCGAGCACGTAAGGCGCGCTGTGACACACCACAATCTCAAGTTGTGGCTATGGGAGAACCACACACATGCGACCACCAAGCTCGCGGAGACTCGAGTGCTGAGCGAATGGCTGGACCGTCAATTCGACAAAGCGAAGGAATGGCACTGGCACAGCGAGCCGCAACTGCACTTCCTGCTGCGCTACCAGCTCGACCCCGCACTGGCGGACCATCCTGCCTGGCTGCCGGCTGAAAAGGAAACACCAGAAGCCCACTATTCACGAGTCAGTGCAGTGCTGACTTCAAGCCATTCAGCACAGGGTTGATCAGATGACGTCTCACACCTTTTCTCGAAGCCGCTTCCTGCCCATTCACGCATGGTCTGTACTGTTTGGCCTTCTGCTCAGCGGTTGCAGCACGCTCGGTTCGGTCGGCGCAGAAACCTTTACTTTGAAAGGTGAGCTACCGGCTAACTTCGCACTGAAAGCCCAAGCGCATTACGGCGGATCCGAGGGATGCAGTGGACGCGGTCATGTCAAGGGTTTTAAGAAAGAGTACGAAAACTTGCCACATGGGTATGAGTTCGAGATTCCAGTTAGTTATCGCGACGAACTTTGTGAATTGCAATTGAGTAGGGTCGGACTGTTTATTTACGGCCGTTACGGAGAAAAAGATTGGCAACGCACTTATGACAATGGCGAACTAATAGTAGTTGCGAAAGATAATACTGAAGATGGCAAAGATCTACCCAGCCGCCCGGCACATATACACTCTGAGTGCTCATGGCTGTTCCAAGAAAGCAAACTGAATTTAGAAATATCAAAGATACTTAGCTGCAAGGGAGCAGGAACTCGTCTTGACAGAAAACAGCTGCCCCACCAGACAGTAAATTTGTCTTTTACAGTAAATTTAAGAGAAGAACCTTATAGGGATAATACTTGGATAGAGTTTCCCGAAGGCTGGAGGCCTTGTCTACCTAAGGAGGGATGGCAACAGTGCCAAGACCCGCCTTTATTTAAGACATTCAGAAATAACAGCAAAGAGTGCACCATCTATCCAAACTGCACGGAATAACCACGAATGAAAGGAACGACTGAGCAACTAAGCTGCCCGTTGAAAAACGCTTGGGTTAGCTTTCGTCTTGTGGATGAGCATGGAGAAGGCACGCCGTACGCTGGGTTACAGTACCGGTTACATGACAGTCAAGGTCAAGCTACCGAGGGACTTTTAGACAGTGATGGCTACGCGCTCATTGAAGATGTCCATCCTGGCGCGACTGTTCTCGATCTATCGCAGACCGCAACGGCTTTTACTGATGCTTGGTATGAAGAGCTTTCTATTAGAAGGGCTTTCAAATTACCGCTCACACCTATACAAATAGCAGCTGAACAGTCACCAGCAGGGCCTCGCCGCACTGATGGACAAACCTATCTAGCGCAAGAACGCGCAGCGAAGGAGGAGGGCTATTTCATACGGGCCGAAGTAAGCGATTTCGTAGAGAGCAAGGGCCACCTTCCAGCTCCAGACAAAAATTGGACCACTCAGTCTTCACTAAAACTTAACGCAGGCCCAGCAGCTTGTAAGCCTGGTATTGCTCTTGGTTGCAGCAGGCACCATGTCATCGAGATAAAGGCGCTACGCGCCTATAGCCCGCTGCTTTCCCGTGGCGCTGATTTCTGCGCGCTGAACGCCTATCACCTTGCGGTCATGAGCGCTTTCGTCTACGCGCCTTTCAGTGCAGCTACCAATCCTTACCACTCAGCGCCGCCGCCCTATACATCGCTTGGCAGCATCGGATACGTACTTCAGAACCAGTTAGGGCGCCGGATTCGGCCAACGCAATTCAATACCGCCTCCCCCTATCACCTGCTCTGTGAAGAAGTCCCATATTCAAAGCGCCTCGAGATCATGCCTTACGATCCGGCGCGCTACGAAAAGGAAGTACAGGAGGGCTGGCGAAACCCAGAGGACGTGCACTTCCTGCACGATACAGATAACGAAACGAACACAAATACCCAAGCGTTCATCACCCACAGCGACAAAATCGTGTTGATCTCTATTCGGGGCACGCAGGAGCTTCTAGCAGATGCCAGTCGAGACGCAGACGCTCGCCAAGTGCCTTACGAAGAGGGTGAAGGTCAAGCACACCGCGGCTTCTATAGGGGCTTCCAGGCAGCGAAGCCTTTTGTGGAACGTTACCTCAACGTTTTTTATACGGGCGAGCAAACGCTAGTCGTCTGCGGCCACAGCCTTGGTGGAGCAATAGCGCTTTTAGTCGCCGAATGGCTACGTCGCAAACCCACAAAACCGAAAGTCGTTCTATACACCTTCGGCGCCCCACGTGCGGGCGACGCAGCCTTCGTTAACGCAGCCCAATCCCTAACCCATCACCGTATCGTCAACCACAACGATCCGGTCCCAGCCCTTCCACTGCCGTGGATGGACGCGGAGTGGAAGCTGGCGCTTCCCGGAGCAGCTCTGGCGTACAGCTCACCGATCACCGGCATTGCGTTACTGCTAGCAGGGATCGTCAACCTTCAAGGCGACCCGTACGAGCATCACGGGGAGCAATGGCATTTTGTGCCGCGCAAGCCTGGAGGTGGGAGCGAAGCCTCAGTGCTATGGCAACCAGGTTGTGCGCTGGTAGACGAGCAAAGCTGTGCACGCTACGTCGGGGAAATCGGGCTGGATGGTGATATGCCGAACCGCCTCGCGCTCGCGGCTACGCACCATCTGAGTGACCGCGGCTATGCACGCGCAGCGCTTACTAACCTGCTGCGCTGGAATACCAGCGTCGAGGAGCGAAACGGAAAGTTATTCACCGAAGCTGAAACCCGTGACATCTACGCCCAGCTGCTGAGCACCACCCAGCTACTGGAAAGCTGGCAGGCGCGCTCCTTCAATGAATTCCGCTGGGAAATCAGGCGCAGGGGCGTGATGCTTTTCTATGGCAAAACGGATATCGAATTGCGCGCCATCTACGCCGACGCAGTGAACCAAGGCGAGCGCGTGCGGGCCGAACAAAGCCCAGCGCTTACCCGCACGCAGCAACGCTTGCTAGCGCAGGCGGAGCGCATAGTCACGCCGCGCAGCGTATTCGGCGAACACGCGGAACGAGCTGACCTGGCTGAGTTGGTTGCGCAATGGCGTGCCATCGAAGATAACAAGACCGCTGAGCGGCTGGCGGCCGTCAAGAGAGATCCTGTCCGGGCTCTTGTCTAGAGCCGGCAACGCCCCGGCGAGCCACATTTATAGCCCCAGCTCTCGTTTCAATCCCAGCCCCATTCTTTTTCGTGACCCGGTTCACCCACACAGACAGCCGGGTGAACTTCAATACTCAGCCTGAGTCTCGCTTCGCCGTTTTCGGCTAGCGGGGCCGTCTGCCCACACGCTTTCAAGGAGGAAATCGCGTGCTAGCCCGCTATTGCGCCCTCGTCTTATTCGCCGCATCCCTCGCCCTCGCCGGTTGCTCCGGCAACTATAAGTTCAACGACGACGAATATCGCCCATTGGGCGATCCGCAGGCGCCTGCCCGCAGCAACTGACCCATCAGGAGAAAGGAACCATGGAACTGGTTTTCGATATGGTCAGTGCTCAGCAATTTGCGCCAGGCCTGATCAGCAGCAAGACGTTCAAACAGGCCGGCGGCATCATTGGTCGTGCGGAAGAGTGCGACTGGGTTATCCCGGACCGCAAGCGTATAGTATCCAGTCGCCACGCCGAGGTGAGCTACCGGGACGGCGCGTTTTTCCTTACCGACACCAGCAGCAATGGCATCCAGCTCAAGGACACAGGCGCCAGCCTGGACAAAGGCCGGGCGCAGCGAATCGAACATGGCAGCGTGTATTGCCTAGGCGACTTTGAAATCCGGGCTCGCCTGATCCAGGACCCGGCCTCCTTCGAAGGCAATATCGGCCGACCGCAGCCCGCTGGCAGCATCATTCCAGACGACGCATTTCTCGATCTAGACCCGCTTACAGCCCTAGACCAGCAAGAACATGCCTACGCCAAAACCGACGATCTAACCGCAGTGCTAGCGCCATCAAGGGTGCAAGCCCAGCAGCACGACTATGCACAGATCGATGAAGAGAACTTGCAGGTCCCGGAGCTGGTGATGCCAGCACCAGCCACTCAGCCAAAGGCCACGCTCGAACCTGAACGCCTGCCGCCCGACTTCTGGACGCGCTTCAGCACGGCGTTGGGAGTGGATCTATCGGATCTGGATGAGGAGGCTCGGCAAGCCCTAGCACTGAAAGCTGCGGCCTTGCTCAAGCAAAGCGTTGGCGGTTTGCAACAGGCGCTGCGCACCCGCGGCGAGCTGAAAAACGAGATGCGCCTGTCGTTGACCACCGTGCAGAGTGCCGGCAACAACCCACTTAAGCACAGCATCGACAGCGGGGAGGCGCTGACCCTTCTGCTGCGCGGTGGAAAGTCGGGGCAGCTTCCTGCCGAACAGGCCATGGGGCGCGCTTACCGTGATATTCAGGCGCATCAGGTAGCCATGCTGGCTGCCAGTCGCGCCGCGGTCAAAGGCATCCTTGAGCAGCTTTCACCGGATCAGCTAACGCTGCGTTTCGAGCGCGATAACAAGCCGCTTATGTCCACTTCCGGTAGCCGCTGGCGTGCCTTTAAACGGCTGCACTCTGCGATGCAACGCGACGACGATTGGAGCGAACGGTTGTTCGCTCGTGACTTCGCCCAGGCTTACGAGGAGCAGGCCCGTCTGATCGCCACGCTCAATACAGACCTTCAAGGATGATATTCATGCCTCGCTTTCTTCCCGCCGCGGCGCTCGCAGCGCTTGCGGTTCTGAGTGGCTGCTCTGCCCTCTCGCCCAACTCTGACTTGACCAAGCTGGACTTGTCACTGCAGGGCAGCGACAGGCTCAACCCCGACCTTAACGGCCGCCCTTCGCCTGTCGTGATTCGCCTCCTGGAACTCAAGCATCCGGTGGCCTTCGAGAATGCCGACTTCTTTTCGCTCTACCAGCGTCCCAAGGAAGCGCTATCGCCGGACCTCGTCATTCAGGAAGAGCTGGAACTGCGTCCGGGCGAGCAGCGCGACCTCAAGCTGTTTGTTAAGGATGGCAGCCGCTACGTCGGCGTGCTGGCCGCCTATCGCGATTTGCCCGAATCAAGCTGGCGCTTCGTCATTCCTCTGCAACACAAAGCGCAGAACCGAATCGAGCTAAGGCTCGATGAGCACGGAATCAAGGCTATCGATCCGCTCGTGAAGGGAGACTGATCGATGAGCATGAACAAAGTCATATGGCAGGAAGGCATGCTGCTGCGTCCTCAGCACTTCCAGCAAAGCGACCGCTATTACGACGCGCAGCTAAAGCAGCGAACCCAGAAGTTGGGTCACTACGCCTGGGGTTTTTTTTGGCTGGAGATCGACCGTCAGTTCCTTAACATGGGCAAGCTCGTGCTTAGCCAGGCGAGTGGGCTGCTTCCAGATGGGAGCCTCTTCGAGATCGGTGCTGAGCGTGAGCCGCTGGCCCTGGACGTGCCGCCCAACACTGGCAACACGCCGGTGTATCTGGCTTTACCGCTTGTCACCGGTAATCACATCGAGAGCCGCCGCCCTGAGCAGAAGGACGTTTTGGCGCGCTACACCGCGTTCGACGAAGAAGTCACTGACTCGAACGCCGGCGATAGCAGCAGCAGTCAAGTCAGCACCGGCCGTCCGGACTTTCGGTTGCTGCTGGGCGAGCAGCAGAGCGATCAGGCTTACGTGAAGCTCAAGCTTTGCGACATCCTCGACACCACGCCAGACGGTGTGATCAGCCTCGACCCTGAGTACATCCCGACCTTTATCGACTTTCAGGCGTCCAGCTACCTGCTGTCGTGCCTGAAAGAAGTGATCAGCATGCTCGGCCATCGCGGCGACATCCTCGCAGAGCGTATTCGTGCCACCGGTAAAGTCGGCGGAGCGGAAGTCGGTGATTTCATGATGCTGCAACTGATCAACCGCTACGAACCCGTGCTACGCCATTACATGGGCATCGACCGGATCCATCCCGAACACATCTACCGTGAGCTGCTGGGATTGCTGGGCGAACTGGCGACGTTCTCCAGCGAGACCAAGCGACCTCGCCTGGATGGCCGTTACCTGCACAACGACCAGGGACTGTCGTTCCGCAAGCTGATGGATGCGATTCGCCAAGTGCTGTCGATGGTGCTCGAGCAGCACGCCATCGAGCTGCTTCTGCAACAGCGTCAATACGGCATTCAGGTCTCGCCGTTGCACGACCATAAGCTGCTCGGCAGCGCCTCGTTCGTACTCGCAGCCAGCGCCCAATGCGACTCCGAAGAGCTGCGCACCCGCCTGCCGGCTCACCTAAAGGTCGGTCCGGTTGAGCGTATTCGCCAGCTGGTCAACCTCCATCTGCCGGGAATCAAGGTCAAGCCACTGCCCGTCGCGCCACGGCAGATCCCGTTCCATTCCGGCAAGACCTACTTTGCTTTGGAACTCAGCTCCGAGGAGCTGGCGCAGCTGGAGCGTTCTGGCGGCTTCGCCTTCCATGTGTCCGGTGAATTTACCGGGCTTGAGCTGAAATTCTGGGCGATCAGGAACTGACCAACATGATCAGAGAAATGGACTACGCACAGGACGACAAGACAGTCATCCTCAATCGCCACGGCGACGCCCCGGCACAGAGCCCGCTGACTGACTTCAGCACCCCGCCCAAATTCGAGCAGCTTGAAGAGCGGATGATCTATGCCGCGCGGCTGCGTCCGGCCGAAACTTTCAATATCAGCCTCAATCCGCTCGTCGCGGCAGCATCTTCATTGCTCTCAGAAGTCGTGCGGCTCAAGCACAGCTATGAAGGCGAAGACCTGCACGCCCTCAACCAGCGATTGTCCGGCGAACTCAAGCTGTTCGAGCACCGAGCCCTGCACGACGGCGCCGAGAGCAGTCAGGTGATGGCCGCTCGCTACGTGCTATGCACCGCTATCGACGAAGCGGTCGTCACCACACCCTGGGGAAACGAGAGCGAATGGTCGCAGATGAGTCTGCTATCGAGCTTCCACAACGAAACCTTCGGCGGTGAGAAGTTCTTTCAGTTGCTCGAGCGTCTCTCACGCAACCCGGTCAAGCACCTGCCGATGCTGGAACTGATGTATCTGTGCTTGTCGCTGGGTTTCGAAGGCAAATACCGAGTGATGCCACGCGGCATGCTCGAGCTCGAAGCGGTACGCGACAGCCTTTACCGGCAGATCCGCCAGCTGCGCGGCGACGTGCCACGCGAGGTATCGCCGCACTGGCAGGGGCTGCGTGATACGCGTCGGCGTCTGGTGCGTATCGTGCCTTGGTGGCTGGTCGCGCTGTTCACAATGATCTGTCTGGTAACGGTGTATGCGGGCTTCGCCTGGGTGCTGGGTGAACAACGCGATGCCGTACTGCAACCGTATCAACCCGTCGATCCGACCGTTCAGGTCGAGCCCAAGCCGTAACAAGGACGTACTGCCATGAAGGTTTTTTTCGGCAAGCTTGCCGCGTTTTTTCGCAAGACCTGGGTATGGAGCCTGTGCGTCTTGCTGGTGTTGGCCCTGCTCGTATGGTTCGTTGGGCCACTACTGGCGGTGGACGACTACAAGTTCTGGGAGTCGTCCAGCAGTCGTCTGCTGACCATCGCCGGCCTCTGCCTGGTCTGGGGCCTGTTCATTGTGTTCGCCAGCTGGCATAGCACTCGTCGCAAGCAGGCCGAAGCCAGCGACGAAGAGGTTCAGGAGCGGCTTCGCCGTGAAGGCTTGGTCAGCGAAGAGCAAGGCATCCTGGGCCAGCGCTACCGCGACGCCGTTCGTACGCTCAAGAGCTCGAGTCTGTACCGCGGCCGCAGCGAGAAATGGCGCAACGACCTGCCCTGGTATTTGCTGCTCGGTCCTCAAGGCAGCGGCAAAACCTCATTGCTGGACTTTTCCGGCCTGGACTTTCCCCTCAACCGTGGTGAAAACCAGCGACTGACCAGGGATGTCTCAGGCACCCGCTACGCAGACTGGTACTTCGCCGACCATGCCGTGCTGATCGATACGGCCGGCCGCTACCTGACTCAGCCCGACTCGGGTGTCGATGGCAAGGCCTGGGAAACACTACTTGGCCTGCTGCGCCGCCGCCGTGCACGCCCGCTCAATGGCGTGCTAATCAACATCCCCGTCGAGCAGCTGCTGCACTCGAGCGAACTGGAGCTCGAAACGCTGGCGCGCCAGAGCCGTCAGCGTCTGCACGAGATCCACCAGCGCCTGGGCGCCGACGTACCGGTTTATCTGGTGCTGAGCAAAGCGGATAAGATGCTTGGCTTCGACGAGTTCTTCGACCAACTTTCGCGCGAGGAAAGCGACCAGGTGCTCGGCGCGAGCTTCCGCAAGGAACAGGATGGCACCGACGTCAACGTGGTTCGAGCCGAATTCGAGGAGCTGCTGCGCCGGCTCAACAGCCAGGTCATCCTGCGCATGCACCAAGAGCGCGATACCCAGCGCCGGGGTCGCATCCTTGATTTCCCGCACCAGCTTGGCCAGATTGGCGAACGTTTATGCCTGTTCGTCGAGCTGGCGTTCTCAGGCAACCGCTACCAGCGTGCCAGCCAGCTGCGCGGTTTCTACCTCACCAGTGCCCCGCAACTCCAAGGTGGACTCGATCCGCTCACCAGCGGCATCGGCCGCAACATCGGCCTGTCGAGCAACGTGTTGCCGACATTCCGCAGCGGACGCGCTCGCTTCATCAATCATTTGCTCAGCCGCGTGATCTTCCCCGAAGCCGACCTCGCCGGTCTCGATCAAAAGGAAGTACGCCGCATCGATTGGGGCCAGCGCGCTCTGTATGCCGCGAGCTTCGCCTCCCTGGCACTGTTCGGCGCCCTTTGGGCCAATGGTTTCTCCAACAACCATGAACGGCTTGAACAGTTACGCGGCCTCGCTGACCTGCTGGGCCGCGAGCATCAGGGCATCACGGCTCAAGACGACGCACTGGGTACGCTCAAGGCGCTGGATATGAGCTATGCGGCTACTCAGGTGTTTCCCGATAAGGCTGACGTGTCCTATTTGCAGCGCGGCGGGCTATACCAAGGTGAGGTAGTCGATCCCACCGTCCACCAGGCCTACCGCCGTGAGCTGGAAACCCTGCTTCTGCCTCGCGTTGCACATCAGCTCGAAGCCCAGATACGTGCCAACCTGACTGATCGAGAACGCCTGCTTGGTAGCCTGCGCGCCTACCTTATGCTTAGCCTGGAAGAGCGTCGCGACGACGGCTTTCTGAAGGACTGGGTAGCCGCCGATTGGTCGCTGCGTTACGCCGGCAATGCCGTCGGACAGAACGGTCTCAACACCCATTTTGAGCGGCTGCTCGGTGACGGCTTCGCGCCTTACGCGCTCAACGACCAACTCGTCGCCGAGGCACGTCTGGTGTTGCGCAGCGAATCGTTGGCCACTGTCGTCTACCGCATGTTGCGCGATCAGGCTCGCAGCCTGCCTGATTACCGGCTCAGTCAGCATCTCGGACCGCAAGGCGCCCTGTTCAGCGGTAGCGACTACACCATCCCTGGCTTTTATACCCAGAATGGCTATCAGAAATTCTACGTCGCGCAGGGCAGCGAACTGGTGCGCGAGATTCTGCGTGACAACTGGGTACTTGGCGAAGGCGACAACTTAAGCATGAAAGATCTCGGTCGCTTGATGGTCGAGATGGAGCAGCTCTATTTCCGGGATTACGCCAACTATTGGAGCGAAGCGGTCGCCCAGCTGACGCTGGAGCCTATCGCAGGTGCTGGCCAGGGCTCGGTGCTGCTTAGTGGGTTGTCCGCGGCTAATTCGCCGCTGTTACAACTGCTTGTCGAAGTCCGTGACAACACCCGCTTTGCCGGCGTGGCCGATACCGCCGGCGACGCGATGGACGCAGCCGATGCTCTCAAAAGCGTCAACGGCAAGCTGGGCAAAGCCGCCAAGCTCGCATCAGCCGCTGCCGAGCAGACCCAGGCCGCACTGGCCAAGAACGTGCCTGACGCGGCGCGCAAAACACTCGAGCGCCGCTTCGAGCCGCTGCATCGCCTGCTCGACGAAAGTGCAGGCGCCAGCGCTGAGCTTGTTCCCACGCTACAGGCCCTCGATGCGCTTCAATTACAACTGGCAAGTCTGGCCCATGCCAGTGCGCCTGATCAGGCAGCTTTCGAACTCGCCAAGGCTCGTATTGCTGGTCAGCGTGATGCCATCAACCAGCTGAGAGCCAGCGCAGCACGGCTACCACAACCGATCGGCAACTGGCTCGGCCTGCTCGCCGAAGACAGTTGGACGCTGGTCCTGAACGACGCCTACCACTACCTCAACCAGCGCTACCAGAGCGAACTGTATGCGTTTTACAAAGGTTCGCTACGCCAGCGCTATCCGTTCAGCGCACACAGCGAGAGCGACGTCGCCATTGCTGACTTCCGGGAGTTCTTCAAGGCGCAAGGCGTTGCTGACGGGTTCTTTGACCGCTACCTGAAGGCGTTCGTCAGCGGGAGCGCTGGCCAATATCAGCTTCGTCGAGTCGATGGCCGTGGCTTGCCCCTGTCACGCGAGTTCCTGTCGCAGATGAGCAACGCGCAAACCATCCGCCGCAGTTTCTTCGCAGAGAACCCGAACGAGCCGCAGATCCGCTTCAAGCTCGAGCCTTACTCGCTGGATTCGAGCCTGGGTCGCGCTGACTTCCGCTTTGGCAATCAGCAGATGGAATACCGCCACGGCCCGATCGTGCAGACCGCCTTCAGCTGGCCAGCCGACGCAGAGGATGGCCGCACCAGCCTGGTGGTCGAAGAACTTGGCGGGCGTCGTGTTGGTATCGAGAAGAACACCGGCCCCTGGTCGCTATTCCGCCTGCTGGACCTGATGCAGGTCGATTACCACAGCGGTCGTGACGTGCTGATGCTCAAGGCCAATCTGGGCGGCCGCAACGCCAACTATCTGTTACACAGCCAGCGTTCGCCGAACCCGTTCGACATCGCCTTGCTGCGCGACTTCAAACTTCCGGCGGCCCTGTAATGTCAGCCACTGCGAGCCTGGCGTACAGCTGGCGCAGCGCCGCGCGGACCGATACCGGCAAAGTCCGCGCACGCAATGAAGACGCCTTTCTCGACCTCCCCGAGCAAGGCCTCTGGGTCGTGGCCGATGGTATGGGCGGCCACCACAACGGCGCGCTAGCCAGCCGCCTGATCGTCGAGCAGCTCGCCGCGTTGCCTGAGGGCAGCATGGCGGAGCGCTTGGTCGCTCTGCGCCGCTGTTTGCATGACCTCAACCGCAGACTTGGGCAAGAACTGACGGTCACGGCAGATCGACCCGATCCCGTGATTGGCAGTACCGTGGTCGCGCTGCTGATGGAGGCCGACCGTGCCGCCTGCGTATGGGCTGGCGACAGCCGCTGCTACCTGTGGCGCCGGGGACGGCTTTATCAGCTCTCGCGCGACCATTCGCTGTTACAACAGCTGATCGACGAGCAGAGCCTGAGCCCGCAGGAGGCCGCGCGTCACCCAGCCGCAAACGCCCTAACCCGCGCCATCGGCGCCAGCGAGCGTCTGACACTGGATATCCTCGAGTTCGATGTTTATCCAGGCGACACCCTACTGCTATGCAGCGACGGGCTCTACCAAAGCCTGTCACCGGACAGCTTGGGAGCATCGCTCAATGCGCCATCCACTGGCATCGCCCTGCAAAGGCTGTTTGAGGAGGCCATGGACGGTCCGTGTCGAGACAACCTGAGCGCAGTGGTGATACGGCTATGAGCGAGCCCCTGCGCGCCGAACCGGCGTCAGACCTCACCTACTTCGCCTTCGCGGCCTCGGCTGCCGCGCCAGCGAGCCTGGCAACATCGGCCGCTGCCATCGTCGCGAGTGATTTGCCAGAAGTATTGGCAGGCCGCTATCTGATCGAACGACTGCTCGGCGTCGGTGGCATGGGCGCCGTTTACCGCGCCCGAGATCTTTTGCGTGAGCAGTTTGGTGACCCGGAGCCGTACATCGCACTTAAAACCTTGAGCGATGAATTCGCTGAGTATCCCGATGCTCACACGCTGCTCTATACCGAGTTCGCTCTTACCGCTCGCCTAAGCCATCGCCACGTTGTGCGGCTATTCGGTTTCGACGTGGACGCTGTCAGCCAACGCGCGTTCATCACTCTCGAGCTACTCAAGGGACCAACCCTCGATCAGGTGCTCAGCGAACGCCCGGAAGGCCTGACGTGGGACGAGCTACGCGAAATTGCCGTGCCCCTGATAGAAGCGTTGGCCTATTCACACAGTCGCGGCGTCATCCACGGAGACATCAAACCCAGCAACGTGATATTGGCCGAAGACGGGCTTCGCTTGTTCGACTACGGTCTCGGGCAGCCGCTCGAAAGCGGTCTGAAAAATCTGCCACGCCTGTCTCGGAACCGATTCAAGGCATGGACCACGCGCTACGCAGCCCCTGAACTTCTCGACGGCGCCGAACCATCGGAAGCCAGCGACGTGTATGCACTCGGTTGCCTGCTTTATGAAATGGCCAGCGGCAGCCCTCCTTTCCGCCGGCTAAACGCCAAGCAAGCAAAAGCGATGGGGCTCGACAAGGAATTGGTACGGCCGCCGAACCTGGCCTGTGGCTGGTTTACCTTGCGATCTGCGCTGGCATTTGATGCGGCTCAGCGCAAAGCCAGCGTGACCCAGCTGTTGGATATATTCCGCCGTCCCGCACCCAGTAGCCTGCAGCGCTGGTTCGGACGCGCCCATGGATGACAACAAAACAAGGAAGCGTCATGTTCAACGCCGCTAATGACACCCATTTCAGCCTCGCTATAGATGGCGTCGAGCACGACCTGGAGGTTCTCGCGTTTACCGGGCGCGAAGCCATCAACCAACCCTATCGTTTCGATCTTGAGCTGGTCAGCGAGCGTCCCGATCTTGCCCTGCAGAGCCTGCTGCATAAGTCAGCATTTCTGTCGCTCTCACCTGCCGGTAATGGCATCCACGGATTGATTCATCGCGTCGCACAAGCTGAATCAGGCAAACGGCTGACCCGCTACCGGGTGACCCTCGTTCCGCAGCTTGCCTACCTCGCGCACCGTACCGATCAGCGCATTTTTCAGCACCTGACCGTGCCGCAAATCATTGCCCAGGTGCTGGAGGGTCACGGTATCCAGGCGAACGCCTATCGCTTTCAGCTCGGTCCGGTGGTCTATCCCGAGCGCGACTATTGCACCCAGTACGACGAAACCGACCTGCACTTTGTCCAGCGCCTATGCGAAGAAGAAGGCATCCACTATCACTTCGAGCATAGCCCGCAGGGTCATGTGCTGGTGTTCGGTGATGACCAGACGAGCTTTCCCAAACTTGGCCAGCCCACCGCGTACCTGCAGGACAGCGGGCTGGTAGCCGACGAGCCTGTGATCAAGCGCTTCTCCGTGCGCTTGGAGACTCGTACCAACCGGGTGAGCCGACGCGATTACCACTTTGAACAGCCTCGCCTGGTGATGGAGGCCGCACAGAAAGGCCAAGCGGGTGACGGACAGAGATCGTCTGAGCCAGACCTCGAAGACTATGACTACCCGGGTCGCTTCACCGATCGAGCCCGAGGCAAGCACCTGTCCCAGCGCTCACTGGAGCGCCACCGCGCTGACTACCGCCTGGCTGAAGGTCGGTGCGACCAGCCACGACTGGTTAGCGGGCACCTGCTGGAAATATCTGACCATCCGCGCCAGGAATGGAATGACCTCTGGCTGCTGACCGAGGTGCTCCATGAAGGCAGACAGCCGCAGGTGCTAGAGGAGTCCGTAACAAGCGACACTGATGTACGAGACGGTTTCACCCAGGGCTACCGCAACCACTTTACTGCCACCCCGTGGGACGTCCCTTACCGCCCGGCCCTGAACCACCCAAAGCCGCGCGTGCTCGGCAGCCAGAGCGCCGTGGTCACAGGCCCTGCGGGCGAAGAAATCCACTGCGACGAGTACGGCCGCGTAAAGGTCCAGTTCTTCTGGGATCGTCACGGCCAAGCCGACGACAAGACAAGCTGCTGGCTGCGCGTCAGCTCAAGCTGGGCCGGTGACCGCTATGGCGGAATCGCCATACCGCGCGTCGGCAAGGAAGTACTGGTCACCTTTCTCGAAGCTGACCCCGATCAGCCCTTGGTGACTGGCTGCCTCTACCATGCCGAACATCAGGTCCCCTACGACTTGCCGGCAGACAAGACCCGCAGCGTCTTCAAGACACTGTCGAGCCCCGGCGGGGGCGGCTACAACGAACTACGCATCGAGGATCGCAAAGGCGCCGAGCAGATATACATCCACGCCCAGCGGGACTGGGACGAAAACATCGAGCATGACCAGAAGATCCGCGTCGGCAACGAACGCCACGACACCGTTGAGGCCAACAGCTACAGCGAATTCCGCGCCGAAGAACACCTGACCTTCAGCGGCGACCGGAAGGTAGAAGTCAAACCCGACGACCATCTCACCGTCGGCCAGAGCCAGCACATCAAGCTCGGCACTGCTCAACTGACCAAAGCCGGCCGCGAAATACACCTCAAGGCCGGCCAGAAAATGGTTATCGAAGCGGGAATCGAACTGACCCTCAAGGCCGGCGGTAGCTTCATCAAGCTTGATCCGGGCGGCATCACAGTCTCTGGCCCGCTGGTGAAGATCAACGCTGGCGGTGCGCCGGGTAAGGGATCGGGCATCAAGATCCAACCGCCAGTGCTGCCGGGCGAGGCGGATAGCGACAAGGCGGGGAGTTTGTTGGAGCAGGCGCAGCCCGGAGACCAGCCTGCAGAACCCCATCGGCGCAAGCGCTCACTCAATTTTTCCGGCTAAGACAAGGACAGGCTTGCCTAGCGGCAGCCCTATGAACAGGACGTATCGAACATGGCCGAAAGCAGACCGATCAACTGGGCGCTTCCCTTCCCGAGCAAGGAGCCGAACAGTAATCCCTTGCAGCTCCTGACCCACATGGCCAATGCGAAGGGCGGCCAGTACCCGACCGGTGAGAATGGTTTGTGGCATGGTGGTGTGCATTTCGACGAGGGCACGGCGGCATTTTTCGATCAGTCTAGCGTGCGCTGTATGGCCGACGGCGAGGTGATTGCCTACCGTATCGACGAGCGCTACCCGGTCAGCGAGTTCACCGACGAAATCCCTAGGATCAAACGCGCGCCCTTCTCTACTGGGTTCGTCCTGGTGAAGCATAAGCTTCAGCCGCCACCGCTGCGCAATGCTGATGGCTCCGTCACCGAAGGGCAGACTCCTCCAAGTCTGAATCTCTATAGCCTGTACATGCATCTGCAAGATTGGGCAGGCTACCAAGCGCAACCGGACCTGCAGCGTCCCGCCTTCTGGGAAGCCAAGCGATATATCGTGAACACTGAGCGCGACGGCCTGGGCGTACGCGCAGGTCCGAGCAAGAACACCACCCGGCTGTCCCAGCTATCCAAGGGCGCCGAGATCACCATCGGCACGGCAGAAGGTGAATTTAGCAAGCTGGTCAACATCGTCAGCGGGACGGCACACCCCGCCTTGGCAGCAGACGATGAGGGGCAACTGCCCGGTTATGTATTCACCAGTTTGCTCAAACCGCTGAGCGAGCCTGCGGAATACGGAAAAGTCGTTGTCCTGGAGAACGGGTTGCCGATCAAGGCCGGTGAATTGATTGGCCATCCAGGCCTGTATCAGAACCACAACAGCGCTGCTCAGCACATGGTCCATGTCGAACTGTTCAGCTGCGACGATGTGCCCGCTTTCATCGCCCAAAGCCGCGCCTGGGCCAGCCGCTTGCCTGATGACCAGAAAACACTCCTCAGGGTCTACAAAGGCGCTAGCAAGCTGATCGCGCACCGAGACGACATCAATGGCGAGAACCCACCCAAATTGGACGACGATGGCACGCAGATCGGCTTGGCCAACTGGTTGCCAAATATGAAAGCGAGTGGTTCTGGAACCAGGGCAAGTGGGATGAGCTTGATTCTCTCTTGGCGGAAGAACTTGAACAGCCCAACCTGGTGTGGGAGGCGGAGAAGCAGCGAATTGAGAAGTTAAGCTGGTGGGAAGACGTCGCCGATAAGGCTTACGTTAACGCGGACGGGGCAGCATGGCACCTGCAGCCGCTAACTTTCATTGGAGCTTTCAATACAGCGGCTAGGGTTGAACCTACTATCAGAGAAGGGCGGATCACATATGATGCTGAAGGGAATAATATTCCTTCATCTCCCTTTTTCAGTCGTGTTATCCACTGGCCAGGGAACGAGCTTTCAGGAGTTACGTTGGGGCGTGGCTACGACATGGGTTTCAGAACTGAGTCAGAAATTCATGATCATATGAAAAATGCTGGAATCGCGCACGATCAAGCGACAAAGATTGCTCAGGCCTATGGCAAAAAAGGAACTGCTGCGCAGCAATTCGTAGTCAGCAACAAGACAATGATTGGCGAAATTAGCTCCGAGCAGGAAATCAATCTCTTTAATGAGATCTATCCAGACTACATAGAGCGGGCCATCGCCAATTATGATCGCTGGACAGAGAGCGAGCCTGAACGAACAGACTGGAGCTCCCTAGATCAGGTCATTAGAGATGTGCTGGTAGACTTCGTGTATCAAGGCTTCACAAAAGGGCCAAATCCAATGAAAGCCGGGATGAGAAACGATAAGGATCAGTTGATACGCTATATAGAAAATACGCCTGCGATCAGCCAGTACGAGCCAGGGCGAAACAGAGCTCGCTACCTCAGGAATAATTAGGGTATACAGTATGAAAAAAATTTCGCTTATGGTTTTCTTTCTTGTGCCTCCTGCGTTCAGCGATACCCTGTCAAATCCGTGTGAAAACATTGAGCTGTCCCAGCAAGTCGCCCAGTGTGCAGCATATAGAAAAGATCTGTCAGATAAGCTCTTGAACACTTCGTATAAGGCAACTTTGGGTCGTATCCGGCAGCAGTTCGAAAGAATGCCCTCACTGGCGGACCAATACATCTCCGTTGTTAAAGAAGCGCAGCAGCACTGGATCAAACTGCGAGATGCCGACTGCAAGATGGAAGCTTTCGAAATGGAAGAAACCACAGAAGCGCATAAAGTAACGACTGATAATTGCGTTTCGAGGATGAGTAACAATAGGGCTGACTATTTGGGCGATATCGCTCCAGATATATGAACAATTCACAACTTTTAAATAATTCCCTGTCATAACTATTTGCTGCTAACAACTGAGAAACACCTATATTATTCTGGCGCTTTGCTAATAGCGTATATAGCTATGGGCGGAGCGGCCGCCAGTAACCATATGGCTCGCGTGGGCGCCGCCGGGGTGATCGATTAGCTGAAGCTGGTCGGCACCGCCAGCCGTATCGCCGGCGAGGCTGCAATTGCTGCTGGCGCCCAAACCCCAAGCGAATGTCGAGACAGGGTTCGAGCGTAGCCCGCGGTGGACTTGCTACGAGTATCTAAGCGATTGGGCCAGTAGATAACCGATGCGCGCCGCATCAACCGATGAAGGCTAACAGGCTGCGGCCTGAGTTGCGGCAACGAAAAAGCCCCCGTCGGCTCTCGCCGGCGGGGGCTTTTAGTCAGCTAGGCTTAGATCAAGCCTTGGCTTTCTTCGCAGCGCGGTTGCGCTCGCCTTCGTCAAGGATCTTCTTGCGAAGACGGATCGACTTCGGCGTCACTTCGCAGAGCTCGTCGTCCTGGATGAATTCCAGAGCCTGTTCCAGGGTGAAGCGAACCGGCGGAACCAGGGCGATGGTTTCGTCCTTGCCCGAAGCGCGCATGTTGTCGAGCTTCTTGCCCTTGGTTGGGTTAACGCCCATATCGTTGTCGCGGCTGTTCAGGCCGACGATCTGACCGTTGTAGATTTCCTGGCCGTGCTCGACGAACAGCTTGCCGCGCGCTTGCAGGGTTTCCAGGGAGTAGGTCAGCGCCTTGCCGGTATCGATCGATACCAGTACGCCGTTCTGGCGGCCGGACATGTGGCCGGACTTCATCACGTCGTAACGGTCGAAGATCGAGGTCAGGATGCCGGCGCCGTTGGTGATGGTCAGGAACTGGTTACGGAAACCGATCAGACCACGGGCCGGGATGTTGTATTCCAGGCGAACACGGCCTTTGCCATCCGGCACCATGTTGCTGAGGTCACCCTTACGCAGGCCCATTTCTTCCATGACCTTGCCCTGCGCTTCTTCAGGGATGTCGATGGTGACGTTCTCGAACGGCTCGTGCTTGGCGCCATCGACTTCACGAATGATCACTTCAGGACGGCCTACGCCCATCTCGAAGCCTTCGCGGCGCATGTTCTCGATCAGTACCGACAGGTGCAGCTCACCACGGCCGGAAACCTTGAACTTGTCAGCCGAGTCGCCTTCTTCAACGCGCAGCGCAACGTTGTACAGCAGCTCTTTGTCCAGACGGTCCTTGATGTTACGGCTGGTGACGAACTTGCCTTCCTTGCCGCAGAACGGCGAGTCATTGACCTGAAACGTCATGGAAACGGTCGGCTCGTCGACGGTCAGCGGCTTCATCGCTTCGACGTTGTTCTGGTCGCACAGGGTGTCGGAGATGAACAGTTCATCCATACCGCTGATGCAGACAATGTCGCCGGCAGTAGCTTCTTCGACGTCAACACGGTGCAGACCGTGGTGACCCATGAGCTTGAGGATACGGCCGTTACGCTTCTTGCCATGCATGTCGATGGCAGTGACGGGAGTGTTGGGCTTGACGCGACCACGGGCGATACGGCCTACGCCGATGATGCCGAGGAAGCTGTTGTAGTCCAGAGCTGAAATCTGCATCTGGAACGGGCCGTCGATGTCGACCTTCGGTGCGGGTACGTGGTCAACAATCGCCTGGTATAGCGGGGTCATGTCTTCGGCCATGTCGGTGTGATCCAGACCGGCGATGCCGTTCAGGGCCGACGCGTAGACAACCTGGAAGTCCAGCTGCTCTTCGGTGGCGCCGAGGTTGTCGAACAGGTCGAAGATCTGATCCAGAACCCAGTCAGGACGCGCGCCCGGACGGTCGACCTTGTTGATCACGACGATCGGGCGCAGGCCGGCTTCGAAGGCCTTCTTGGTCACGAAACGGGTTTGCGGCATCGGGCCGTCTTGAGCATCGACCAGCAGCAGTACGGAGTCGACCATCGACATCACGCGCTCGACTTCACCGCCGAAGTCGGCGTGGCCGGGGGTGTCGACGATGTTGATGCGGTAGTCGTTCCACTTGATAGCGGTGTTCTTGGCCAGGATGGTGATGCCGCGTTCCTTTTCCTGGTCGTTGGAGTCCATCACGCGCTCGTCGTTCAGCTCGCCGCGCTCCAGAGTGCCGGACTGACGCAGGAGCTTGTCGACCAGGGTAGTTTTGCCATGGTCAACGTGAGCAATGATGGCGATGTTGCGTAGATTATCGATCACAGTAGTGGTCTCGTAGTTGGGTCGGGCTGCTCGGCAAATGCATCGAGCGGCCCAACGCGAAAAATTGGATGAAGATGAAGGTTCGTTAACGACGTGTCGCAGCAATTCGGCCGCGAAGCGGGTCGGGAGGGCGGTGGCGGATACTGCCGCCCAGCAGGCCGGGCTGTTTAGCTCGGACGATAAACGCGCACATTGACATGCCCCTCGCTCAACAAATGATGAGCATGCAGGCGGCTCATGACACCTTTATCGCAATACAGCAGGTACTGGCGGTTCTCATCCAGCTCCTTGAAGCGGTTGTTCAGCGCATAGAACGGCAGCGTATGCACTTCGATGCCCTGCAGTTGCAGAGGTTCGTCCTCGGCGAGGTCAGGGTGGCGGATGTCGAGCACTACCTGTCCGGCGCTCGCCTCGATGACTTCTTCAACTTGCAAATCCTGGCCCAGCTCGTCGATCACTCGATCAATGGCCACCTGGCGCGTGTTCGTCATGGCTCGCTCGAGCACCGCCATGTCGAACTGTTTTTCTTCATGTTCGATGCGGTAGCGCTTGGCCTTGGTCGTCGGACTCTTCGAAATCACGCCACAGTACTCGGGCATGTTCTTGGCGAACTCGGCGGTGCCTATCTCGAAGGCGGTGTCGATGATGTCCTGCTTGTGGCTGGCGACCAGGGGCCGCAGCACCAGCATGTCGGTGGCTGAATCGATCACCGACAAGTTCGGCAGAGTCTGGCTGGAAACCTGGGAAATGGCCTCGCCAGTGACCAGGGCGTCGATGTGCAGCCGCTCAGCAATCTGGGTCGACACCCGCAGCATCATACGCTTGAGCACGACGCCCATTTGGCTATCGTCGACTTTCTCAAGGATCTCACCGACGACTTCCTCGAAGGGCACACTGATAAACAGTACCCGATGCGAACTGCCGTACTTCTTCCATAAATAGTGGGCAACTTCCATGACACCCAGCTCATGGGCGCGGCCACCCAGATTGAAGAAGCAGAAATGAGTCATCAGCCCGCGGCGCATCATCTGATAGGCCGCTACGGTGGAATCGAAACCGCCGGACATCAGCACTAGGGTCTGCTCCAACGCGCCCAGCGGGTAGCCGCCAATGCCGTCATGCTGCGCATGCACGACAAACAGGCGCTGGTCGCGGATTTCCATGCGCACTTCGACTTCCGGTGTTTTGAGCGAGATGCCCGCAGCGTCGCACTGCTGGCGAAGCTCGCTGCCAACATATCGCTCCACATCCATCGAGCTGAATGGGTGCTTTCCAGCTCGCTTGCAGCGCACGGCGAAGGTCTTGCCCGGCAGACGGTCAGCATAGTGCGCCTTGCACTTGGCGAGGATGTCGTCCAGATCGCCCAGCGGATACTCATGTACCTCCAGGCAATGCGCGATGCCCGGCGTGCAACGCAGGCGCTCGATCATCTGCTGCAGGGTTTTCGCGTCGCTGAGCGCAGTTTCCACCTCAACGTTGTCCCACACCCCCTCCACCCGAAGATCGGGATCGAGGTCGCGCAGCACGGTACGGATGTTCTTCGCCAATTGACGAATGAAGCCCTTACGTACCGGCGGGCTCTTGATGGTGATTTCGGGGAAAACCTTGACGATCAGCTTCATGGAAAACAGCGCAGCGCCAGCATGGCGTGAAAAGAGGGGGGCGGAGTATATCGGAATTTGATCAAGCTTTAGTCAGTTTTCTCGGACAGCCTAGCTTTGCACCCAAATGGACCACTGACGCAAGTATCCGCACCACTTTAGCGCACAAACATCGGATGGCAGCACCGACAAATGGCAGCAAGCACGCCAAACGGCCGCTGCAGGCCCAACCGGAACCATCTCGGAGCACTGGCATGCAATTTGCTCCCTTGTGAGGCAGGTCGCCTTGACGGAGTATCGCCCGCTCGGCTTCACCCCCTAGATTCCGGAAGCATATCTGTCAACGCTTCCACCACTTGGAGAGCACCATGTCGAAGTCGCTTCAACTGATCAAAGATTACGATGTGAAGTGGATTGATCTGCGCTTCACCGATACCAAGGGCAAGCAGCATCACGTGACCGTTCCGGCGCGCGACGCCCACGATGAAGACTTCTTCGAGCACGGCAAGATGTTCGACGGCTCGTCCATCCATGGCTGGAAGGGCATCGAAGCCTCCGACATGATCCTGATGCCGGTCGATGAAACTGCCGTACTGGATCCGTTCACCGAAGAGCCGACCCTGATTCTGGTCTGCGACATCGTCGAGCCGAGCACCATGCAGGGCTACGACCGCGACCCGCGCTCCATCGCCAAGCGCGCCGAGGAGTTCCTCAAGTCCACCGGCATCGGCGACACCGTATTCGTCGGCCCGGAGCCTGAGTTCTTCATCTTCGACCAAGTCAAATTCAAGTCCGACATATCCGGCTCCATGTTCAAGATCTACTCTGAACAGGGTTCCTGGATGACCGACCAGGACGTCGAAGGCGGCAACAAGGGCCATCGGCCAGCCGTCAAGGGCGGTTACTTCCCCGTTCCGCCGTGCGACCACGACCACGAAATCCGTACTGCCATGTGCAACGCCATGGAAGAAATGGGCCTGGTCGTTGAAGTGCATCACCACGAAGTGGCGACTGCCGGTCAGAACGAAATCGGCGTCAAATTCAACACGCTGGTCAACAAGGCTGATGAAGTTCAGACCCTGAAGTACTGCGTGCACAACGTGGCTGATGTCTACGGCAAGACCGCTACCTTCATGCCGAAGCCGCTGTATGGCGACAACGGATCGGGCATGCACGTGCACATGTCGATCTCTAAAGACGGCAAAAACACCTTCGCGGGTGAAGGCTATGCCGGTCTGTCCGAGACCGCCCTGTACTTCATCGGCGGCATCATCAAGCATGGTAAGGCGCTGAACGGCTTTACCAACCCGTCGACCAACTCGTACAAGCGTCTGGTTCCGGGCTTCGAAGCACCGGTCATGCTGGCCTATTCGGCTCGCAACCGCTCCGCCTCGATCCGTATTCCTTACGTTTCCAGCCCGAAAGCCCGCCGTATCGAAGCGCGCTTCCCGGATCCGGCTGCCAACCCTTACCTGTGCTTCGCCGCACTGCTGATGGCTGGCCTGGACGGCATCCAGAACAAGATTCACCCTGGCGATGCCGCTGACAAGAACCTCTACGATCTGCCGCCGGAAGAAGGCAAGCTGATCCCGCAGGTTTGCGGCAGCCTGAAGGAAGCCCTAGAAGAACTCGACAAGGGCCGTGCGTTCCTGACCAAGGGCGGCGTGTTCTCCGATGACTTCATCGACGCCTACCTCGAGCTGAAGAGCGAGGAAGAAATCAAGGTCCGTACCTTCGTTCACCCGCTGGAATACGACCTGTACTACAGCGTCTAAGCCAGTCCGCGTGACAGAAAAGGCCTCCTTCGGGAGGCTTTTTTGTTTCTGCGATGTCACTAGCCAGTGACACCGACGTTGCGACAAGCGACCGAAGTGGCGCCGATCTCAAATCCCAAAGGTTGCACTTGCCTAGCCGCCTGCGCGGTGCAAGGCTTCCAGTCACCCCTACCGCGGAGCTTCCCATGCGCATTGCATTGTTCGGCCTGCTACTCGTCCTCATGGCTCCCGCCATGGCGCAGATCTACAAATACACTGACGACAAGGGCAACACCGTCTTCACCAATCAACCTCCGGAAGGCGTCGAGGCAAACGCTGTCGATCTCCCACCCGCCAACACCGTGAACATCAAGACGCCCGACGCCCCGCCGCCGCTAGCCAACAAGCAAAGCAGCGAGGGTCAACAGCAGTCCTATCGAAGCCTCGCGATTGGCGGCATCCCGGATGAGCAGGCGTTGCGCGCCAACAGCGGCACCTTTGTCGTCAACGCCCAGCTCGATCCGCCGCTAAAGCAAGGACACCAGATCCGCTTCCTGCTCGATGGCGTTCCCCAGGCAGAACCTAGCAGCACGACCGCACTTCAGCTGGTAAACGTGGATCGCGGAACTCATCTGCTGGAAGTCCAGGTGCTCAGCGGTGGGCAGGTCGTGCAACAAGCCGAAGAGCAATTCACCGTGCAGCGCGTCCACACCTCCAGCCCTGCGCGTCGATGATGCGGCTCTCGCGGTTTGGATTGGTCGGACTGTTACTGGCGTGTGCGCTACCTGCGAGCGCGGCGATCTACAGTTATATCGACGCCGAAGGCAATCGGGTCTTTACCGACCGCCCAGACGGTCGTGCGGTCGAACAGGTAGAGACCAAACCTGCGAATACGATGGCCGCCCAGCCCCTACCACCCCCGAAGCAAGCGGTTAAGGTCCTCAAAGCCACCGCGCCCAGCTATATCTTGCTCGATATCGTGCAACCAGCTCCCGACGCCACCATCCGCAACAACGCCGGCGAGCTGGCAGTCAGCGTAACCAGTCAGCCGCCTCTTCATCCGGGCCATCAGTATCGATTGCTACTCGATGGTGCGCACGCAAGCGCACCCGGTGAGAGTCCAGTTCTGACTTTGCAGAACGTCGACCGAGGCAGCCACCAGCTGGTGGTCGAAGTGATCGACAGTCAGGGCGAGCGCGTACTGTCCAGCGAGCCACGCGTGTTCCACATGATGCGCACCTCTCTTGCGCAACGCCGAATGATCAACCCGTGCAGAGAGGCGGATTACGGTGTCCGCCCGGAGTGTCCGCTGAAGGATAAGCCCAAGGAAAAGAAAGATATTCCATTCGTGCCCTTTCTGTGACCACTCTATGCACCTTACTGGTGCACTGATTCAGCCATCTGGTTTAGCGCAGCCCTTCTCGATCGATGCCCCGCGCTGGAGCGCCAGTGCCAGCGGTGCCGCGCCGAAAAGGAGCGCATTGGTTTGCTTCTTGCATTTCCTGACTCACACCCCGGATGCAGACTGCCATGATCAACGAAGCCCTACAGCGCCTGCTGATCGAGAATCTCACCACCGCCACCCTTTTGCTGAATTCGCGGTTGCGCCTGGAATATATGAACCCGGCTGCCGAGATGCTGCTGGCAGTCAGCGGCCAGCGCAGTCACGGGCAATTCATCAGCGAGCTCTTTACTGAATCCTCCGAGGCCCTGGCTGCGTTGCGGCTGGCTGTGGAAGAAGCGCACCCCTTCACCAAGCGCGAAGCGACGCTGACCTCCGCCAGCGGACAGACGCTAACCGTGGACTACGCGGTGACGCCGGTACTGACGAAGCAGGAGACCATGCTGCTGCTGGAAGTGCTACCGCGTGACCGACTGCTGCGCATCACCAAGGAAGAGGCACAGCTGTCAAAGCAGGAAACCACCAAGATGCTGGTTCGCGGCCTCGCCCATGAGATCAAGAATCCGCTCGGTGGCATACGCGGAGCCGCTCAGCTGCTGGCTCGCGAGTTGCCCGAGGAGCACCTCAAGGACTACACCGAGGTCATCATCGAAGAGGCTGACCGCCTGCGAAACCTGGTGGACCGCATGCTTGGTTCGAACAAGCTCCCCTCGCTGGCGATGACCAACATTCACGAAGTTCTCGAGCATGTCGCGAGCCTGATAGAAGCTGAGTGCCAAGGCAGCCTCATTTTGGTGCGCGACTACGACCCAAGCATTCCCGAGGTCCTGATGGACCGCGCACAGATGATTCAGGCCGTGCTCAATATCATGCGCAACGCCATGCAGGCGCTTGCCGGGCAATCCGAATTGGGCCTGGGCCGGTTGACCCTACGCACTCGTTCGCTGCGCCAATTCACCATCGGCCACATTCGCCATCGCCTCGTGGCGCGGATCGAAATCATCGACAACGGGCCAGGCATCCCTGCCGAGCTGCAGAACACCCTCTTCTACCCAATGGTCAGCGGTCGCCCAGACGGCACCGGGCTCGGCTTGGCCATTACCCAGAACATCATCAGTCAGCACCAGGGTCTGATCGAATGCGAAAGCCATCCCGGGCATACCGCGTTCTCGATCTTCCTGCCGCTGGAACAAGGAGCACCAACCGCATGAGCCGCAGCGAAACTGTCTGGATTGTCGACGATGACCGCTCCATCCGTTGGGTTTTGGAGAAAGCCCTGCAGCAAGAGGGCATGACGACTCAAAGCTTCGACAGTGCCGATGGCGTGCTGGCGAAGCTCGCGCGGCAGCAGCCGGACGTGATCATTTCCGACATCCGCATGCCCGGTGTCAGCGGTCTCGACATGCTGGCGCAGATCCGTGATCTCTATCCGCGCCTGCCGGTGATCATCATGACCGCGCATTCGGACCTCGACAGCGCGGTGGCTTCCTACCAGGGCGGTGCGTTTGAATACCTGCCCAAGCCCTTCGACGTCGATGAAGCGGTGTCTCTGGTCAAGCGCGCCAATCAGCACGCGAAAGAACAACAAGGCCTCAAAGCGCCTGCCGACCAGCGCCAAACGACAGAAATCATCGGCGAAGCGCCGGCAATGCAGGAGGTGTTCCGCGCGATTGGGCGCCTCTCGCACTCCAACATCACCGTCCTGATCAATGGCGAGTCCGGCACCGGTAAAGAACTGGTCGCCCACGCCCTGCACCGGCACAGCCCGCGCTCGGCCTCCCCCTTCATCGCGCTCAACATGGCCGCGATTCCCAAGGATCTGATGGAGTCGGAGCTGTTCGGTCACGAAAAAGGCGCCTTCACCGGCGCCGCCAACCAGCGTCGCGGCCGCTTCGAGCAGGCTGATGGCGGCACCCTGTTCCTGGACGAAATCGGCGACATGCCCGCCGACACCCAGACCCGACTCTTGCGCGTACTGGCTGACGGCGAGTTCTATCGGGTCGGCGGCCATACACCGGTCAAAGTTGACGTGCGCATCATTGCCGCGACCCACCAGGACCTGGAAACCTTGGTTCAGGCCGGCAAATTTCGCGAGGACCTGTTCCATCGACTGAACGTCATTCGCATTCATATACCCCGTCTGTCCGACCGCCGCGAAGACATCCCGACGCTGGCCTCACACTTCCTCGCCAGTGCCGCTACCGAGCTGGCAGTCGAAACCAAGCTGCTCAAGTCGGAAACCGAGGAATACCTGCAGAATCTGCCGTGGCCAGGCAACGTCCGCCAACTGGAAAATACCTGCCGCTGGATCACGGTAATGGCGTCCGGGCGGGAGGTGCATGTCGATGACCTGCCCCCGGAGCTGCTCAATCAGCCGGCCGATGCCATGCCGTCGAACAACTGGGAGCAGGCGCTGCGCCATTGGGCGGACCTGGCGCTGGCTCGCGGCCAGTCGAATCTGCTCGACGAGGCGGTACCGGCATTCGAGCGCATCATGATCGAGACAGCACTCAAGCACACCGCCGGTCGGCGCCGCGATGCGGCCCTGCTGCTGGGCTGGGGCCGAAATACGCTGACGCGCAAGATCAAGGAGCTGGGCATGGGCGGGGACAGCGCTGACGAGGACGAGGGAGACGAGGCCTGAGTCGGCAACGGCGGGTAGGCGGGTTCGCTTCAGCGCGGCTCGACCTCGATCAGCAAGCGCCACTCGCCATCGGTTTTTTCCCCCGACCAGCTGGCTATCAGCGGTCGGGTCGCCACGAAATGCAGTAACAACCCCTTCTCGGTTGATTGCACGCGCCACCCCGCACTGCCGCCCTCGATTTCCACGCGCCCGGCATCTGCATTGCCCTTGGACTGGAAGAGCATTCCGACCGCGCCATCGACATCCTGGCTGTAGAGTTCCGGCTCGCGGTTGAACCATAACTGCAATCCCCTCGCGACAGGCTCGATACGCAACAACTCAACCGGCCCCGGCCGAAAGACGTGGCCGAGAAACGAGCCGAACAACAGCCCGAGCAGCACCAGCGAGCCAAAAAAACGCCGGCGAATGCGCGGTAGCGGGTCGTCAGCCGCAGGGCCGTCTGCCGCAGTAGAATGCCGATCGTTTTCAGAGTCGGTGCCGCGCATGTTTCATGTAATCCTTTTTCAACCGGAAATTCCGCCGAATACCGGCAACATTATCAGGCTCTGCACCAACGCCGGCTGCAGCCTGCACCTGATCGAGCCCTTGGGCTTCGAACTGGATGACAAGCGGCTGCGCCGCGCCGGGCTGGATTATCACGAGTATGCGCCGCTCAAGCGACACGCCGACCTCGACAGCTGCCTCGAAAGCCTCGGTCACCCTCGCCTGTTTGCCTTCACGACCAAAGGTTCGCAACCGTTTCATGAGGTCAGATTCCAGCGCGGCGATGCCTTCCTGTTCGGCCCGGAAAGTCGCGGCTTGCCGCCTGAAATCCGCGACGCACTGCCCACCGAGCAGCGCCTGCGCCTGCCAATGCGTCCCGACAGCCGCAGCCTGAATCTGTCAAACACCGTAGCCGTCGCCGTCTACGAGGCTTGGCGACAGCTGGATTTCGCATTGCAATAGCGCCGCCCCGCCAGCCGCGTATTGCTCGGCGCCCAATCGCGCTCAGCTCTACCTGCACCGCAAGCTGCCTCGCCTCACTCGACGGGCTCATAAGGGGGTCGGGACGTGATTCCCTCGCATCGGTTGAAATGCGCGGCAGCGTCCCCCATATCAAGCGCATTCGGGCATTCATCGCCCCGCTGCGTGGAGATTTTTCCTTTGACCACCATCGTTTCAGTACGCCGCAACGGCAAAGTCGTCATGGGCGGCGACGGCCAGGTTTCCCTGGGCAATACCGTCATGAAAGGCAACGCCAAAAAGGTTCGGCGGCTCTATCACGGCCAGGTCCTGGCGGGCTTCGCTGGTGCCACCGCTGACGCCTTCACCCTGTTCGAGCGATTCGAAGGTCAGCTGGAGAAACACCAGGGCCATCTTGTGCGCGCCGCCGTTGAGCTGGCCAAGGACTGGCGGACCGACCGTTCGCTGAGCCGCCTGGAAGCCATGCTGGCAGTGGCCAACAAAGACGCCTCGCTGATCATCACCGGCAACGGCGACGTGGTGCAGCCGGAAAACGACCTGATCGCCATGGGCTCCGGTGGCGGGTTCGCCCAAGCCGCCGCAATGGCGCTGATGCAGAAAGGTGATCAGAGCATGTCCGCGCAGGACATCACCGAAACCGCGTTGAACATTGCCGGCACCATCTGTGTCTTCACCAACCAGAATCTCACCATCGAGGAGCTCGACAGCGCGATCTGATCGCCCTTGAGCCCCGGAGTACCGCACCATGTCCATGACGCCCCGCGAGATCGTCCACGAACTCAATCGCCATATCATCGGCCAGGACGACGCCAAGCGTGCCGTCGCCATTGCCCTGCGCAACCGCTGGCGGCGGATGCAGCTCTCCGCTGAGCTGCGCCCCGAAGTCACCCCGAAAAACATCCTGATGATCGGCCCCACCGGCGTGGGCAAGACCGAGATCGCTCGGCGCCTGGCCAAGCTCGCCAACGCGCCATTCATCAAGGTTGAAGCGACCAAGTTCACCGAGGTCGGTTATGTCGGGCGTGACGTCGAGTCAATCATCCGTGACCTCGCCGATGCCGCTCTGAAAATGCTGCGCGAACAAGAAGTGGTCAAAATGCGCCATCGCGCCGAGGATGCTGCCGAAGATCGAATCCTCGACGCGCTGCTTCCCCAGGCCCGGCCGGCCGGCTTCAACGAAGAGCAGCCCACGCAGAGCACCGACTCCAATACGCGCCAGCTATTTCGCAAGCGCCTGCGAGAAGGCCAGCTGGACGACAAGGAAATCGACATCGATGTAGCCGAGAGCCCGGCCGGCGTCGAGATCATGGCCCCGCCGGGCATGGAGGAGATGACCAATCAGCTACAGAGCCTCTTCTCCAATATGGGCAAAGGCAAGACGAAGAGTCGCAAGCTGAAGATCAAGGACGCGCTCAAACTGGTCCGCGATGAAGAAGCCGCGCGTCTGGTCAATGAGGAAGAGCTCAAAGCCCGCGCCCTGGAAGCCGTCGAGCAACACGGCATCGTCTTCATCGACGAAATCGACAAGGTCGCCAAGCGCGGCAACACCAGCGGCGCCGACGTTTCCCGCGAAGGCGTTCAGCGCGATCTGCTGCCACTGATAGAAGGCAGCACGGTCAACACCAAGCTGGGCATGGTCAAGACCGACCATATCCTGTTCATCGCCTCGGGCGCGTTCCACCTGTCCAAGCCCAGTGATCTGGTGCCCGAGTTGCAGGGTCGCCTGCCGATTCGCGTCGAGCTCAAGGCGCTGTCGCCGGAAGACTTCGAGCGCATCCTCACTGAACCGCACGCCTCGCTGACCGAACAGTACCGCGAGCTGCTGAAGACCGAAGGACTAGGGATCGAATTCGCCGCGGACGGTATCAAGCGTTTGGCCGAGATCGCCTGGCAGGTCAACGAGAAGACCGAGAACATTGGCGCTCGACGCTTGCACACGCTGCTCGAGCGGCTGTTGGAAGAGGTCTCGTTCAGCGCCGGCGACCTGGCCGGACAGCAGAACGGCGAGCCGATCCGCATCGACACAGCCTACGTCAACAGCCACCTCGGTGAGCTGGCCGAGGATGAAGACCTGTCGCGCTACATTCTCTAACGCAAGCGATTGCGCCGGGTCTCGCTAAACGCGACCCGGCGCCTTTGTCTGGAGCACTCGATGCGCATCCCCACCGCGATCAAACTACACAAGACATCGAAAACGCTGGAGCTGGAGTACGGACCCGAGCAGCGCTACGTGCTGCCGGCGGAGTTTTTGCGGGTGCACTCGCCGTCTGCCGAGGTCCAGGGCCACGGTAATCCGATCCTGCAGACCGGCAAGATCAACGTTGCACTCGACGGCATCGAGCCGGCCGGACAGTACGCGTTGAAGCTGACCTTTAGCGATGGCCATGACAGCGGCCTGTACAGCTGGGACTATCTCTATCGATTGGCGACCAATCAAGAGCAGATATGGGCGGATTACGTCGAGGCACTTGCCGCCGCTGGGAAGTCCCGGGACCCGGACATCTCACCGGTCAAGCTGATGCTGTAACGGCTGGGCCGTAGCGTGGATCACGCTTCACCGATCCACCAACACTGGTACAAACCCAGCAGAGCGGTGGATGTAAAAAGCGACATCCACCCTACGCTACCTCAGGCCTGCAGCGCCTTGTCCAGCGCACGCTCGATCTGCGCCTGAACACTGGCGCCCATGGCCGACATCAGCAGGCCGAGGTTGAGCAACACGCGCACACGGTCTTCCTCGACCTCGATGCGGCCGTCCGCGCCGCTGCGGCGCACTTCCAGTACGTCACCTTGCCACTCGCAGCGCACGCCGAAATCGCGCTCCAGCTTCGCCGCCAGCTGCTCGGCCTTCACACGAGCGGCGTCCCGGCCAAGGCTGTGGTTGCGCTCGACGATGATGCGGGCCATGGCGACTCCTGACTGATACTAAAAAAAGGCGCGCACTATAGCAGCTGCCCAGCTGCCAGCCTGCCTCCGGTCAGCCATAGGCTGCGCTGACTTGCCGCTCGCGGCTTGGCGCTCGACGATGCTTTTAGGTTTAGAATGCGAGCACATTCTTCCGGTGACAGTGACATGACCGATCCCCGCAAAGAGCGTGACGCAGAAGCCACCACCCACTTCGGCTACAAGAACGTACCGGAGAGCGAAAAAGCGCAAAAGGTGGCCGAGGTATTCCATTCTGTAGCCGCCAAATACGACCTGATGAACGACCTGATGTCCGGTGGCGTGCATCGCCTCTGGAAGCGCTTCACCATCGAGCTGTCCGGTGTCCGCCACGGCAATCGCGTGCTGGATATCGCCGGCGGCACCGGCGACCTGGCACGCCAGTTCTCGCGCATCGTCGGCCCGACTGGCGAAGTGGTGCTTGCCGATATCAACGCATCGATGCTCAAGGTCGGCCGTGACCGTCTGCTGGACAAGGGCGTGGCCGACAACGTCAAGTTCGTCCAGGCCGATGCCGAGAAGCTGCCGTTCCCGGACAACCATTTCGATGTGGTCACCATTGCCTTCGGCCTACGCAACGTGACGCACAAGGAAGACGCCATCGCCTCCATGCTGCGCGTACTGAAGCCTGGCGGTCGCCTGCTGGTTCTGGAGTTTTCCAAACCGACCAACCAGCTGTTTTCCAAGGCCTACGACGCCTACTCATTCAGCCTTCTGCCGATGATGGGCAAGCTGATCACCAACGACTCCGAGAGCTATCGCTACCTGGCCGAGTCGATCCGCATGCATCCGGATCAGGAAACCCTCAAAGGCATGATGGCCGACGCCGGATTCGAGCGCGTCACTTATCACAACATGACCGGCGGCATTGTCGCTCTGCACCGCGGCATCAAGCCCTGATGTTGCGCGCTGCCCTCCTGGCCGGCGCCGAGCGCGGCCTCAATGGCGTGTTGCGCCTGGACCCGACCGCCTTGCCGCGGCTGGCCAAGCTCAGCGGTCAGATCATAGAAATCGACTGCACGGCACCGGCGTGGAAGGTCTTCATCCTGGCCGATGCCGATGGGCTTCGGTTGGCAACGCAATGGGGCAGCGAACCGGATTGCCGCCTGCGCGCTTCCGCCACGGATCTGCTGCGCCTGGCGACAAGCCGCAACAAAACAGCGATCCTGCATGGTCCGGATGTCGAAATTGACGGCGACAGCGGTGTGCTGATGAGCCTCGCCGAAGTCCTGCAGGATCTCGAGCTGGACTGGGAGTACGAGGTGTCGCGCTGGCTGGGTCCGGTCGGTGCGCATCTGCTCGGCTCCAGCGTTCGGCGTCAATCCGAATGGTTGCGACAAAGCGCTGACAGCCTGCAGCAGAACCTGCCTGAATACCTCAGCGAAGAATCACGCGCGCTGGTCGGCACAGCCGAAGCTGAAACGCGCTTCGCTGAACTCGACCGCCTCAAGCTCGACCTCGACCGTCTCGACGCCCGCATCGAGCGGCTCACCCACTTCCAGAAACCAGACCGATCCGAATGAAGCTGTTCGCCGCGGCCCGCCGCCTGTTTCGCATCCTGCTGGTGGTGATCCGCTACCGCCTGGACGACATCATTCTTGACCTGCCGATGCCGTGGTGGCTGCGCGCGACCAGTTACCTGCTGCCATGGCGCTGGCTGCCACGCCGGCGCACCGAGCTCTCTCGAGGCGCTCGCCTGCGCCTGGCACTGGAGGGTCTGGGGCCAATCTTCATCAAGTTCGGCCAGATTCTTTCGACCCGACGTGATCTCCTGCCGCTCGACATCGCCGAAGAGCTGGCCATGCTTCAGGATCGGGTACCGCCGTTCGACTCGGCAGTCGCCACAACGCTCATCGAGCGGGAGCTGGGCGCTCCGGTGGGCGAGGTGTTCGCCCGTTTCGACAGCAAGCCATTGGCGTCTGCCTCCGTCGCCCAAGTGCATGCGGCCAAACTGCGCAGCGGCGAAGAGGTGGTGGTAAAAGTGGTGCGACCGAACCTTCGCCCGATCATCAGCCAGGACATTGCATGGCTGTTCCTGCTGGCGAAAACCGCCGAGCGAGCATCGAACGAGGCGCGCCGCCTGCACCTGGTTGAAGTGGTCGACGACTACGCCAAGACCATCTACGACGAACTCGATCTGTTACGCGAGGCGGCCAACGCCAGCCAGCTCAAGCGCAACTTCCAGGGTTCGCCGCTGCTCTACGTCCCGCAGGTTTATTGGGATTACTGCCGCCCGCAGGTGCTGGTAATGGAGCGCATCTACGGCGTGCCGGTGACCGACATGAAGCGCCTGGCCGAGCAGCGCACCGACATGAAACAGCTGGCCGAGCGCGGGGTGGAGATCTTCTTCACCCAAGTCTTTCGCGACAGCTTCTTCCATGCCGACATGCACCCCGGCAACATCTTCGTCAGCACGCATCAGCCATGGAACCCACAGTACATCGCGGTGGACTTCGGCATCGTCGGCAGCCTTACTCCAGAAGATCAGGACTACCTGGCGCGCAACCTGATGGCGTTTTTCCGGCGCGACTACCGCAAGGTGGCGCAGCTGCACATCGATTCGGGCTGGGTCCCGGCAGAGACCAAGGTCAACGAATTCGAGGCGGCGATCCGTACGGTCTGCGAGCCGATCTTCGAAAAACCCTTGAAGGACATTTCCTTCGGCCAGTTGCTGGTGCGCCTGTTCCAGGTCGCCCGACGCTTCAACATGGAGGTCCAGCCGCAGCTGGTGCTGCTACAGAAGACGCTGCTGAACATCGAAGGGCTGGGTCGCGAGCTCTATCCGGAACTGGATCTGTGGGCCACGGGCCAGCCATACCTCGAGCGCTGGATGCGCGAACGGATGAGCCCCAAGCAGCTGCTGAAGAACGCCCAGGCGCAGATCGAACAGCTGCCACACCTGGCGGGCATGACCCGCGAGCTGCTCGAGCGCATGTCGGGGCCCCATGCGAATAACCTGCCGCCGCCCTGGCGCGAGCGCCGTCACCACTGGCCACTGCGTCTGGTTGGCGCGGCACTGCTAGCCGGAGGCGCCACGCTGGCCGCAGCCGCTGAAAGCCTTTCCGCGCTGGCCACCTGGCCTGCCTGGTTGATGCTGGCGGCCGGCATCTACATCGTGGTGCGCCGATAGCCAGCGGTCGGGCAGGCTGGCACACTGCGCGTACAGAGGGGAGAATCCGATGAACTGGCTGGACCAAATCAACTGGAACGAAGACGGGCTGGTACCGGCGATTGCCCAGGACCATCAGACCGGACGCATTCTGATGATGGCCTGGATGAACCGCGAAGCGCTGGAGCTGACGGCCGTGGAGAACCGCGCCATCTATTGGTCACGTTCGCGTGGCAAGCTGTGGCGCAAGGGCGAGGAATCCGGTCATGTGCAGAAGCTTCACGAGCTGCGTCTGGACTGCGACGCCGATGTCATCGTGCTGATGGTCGAGCAGGTGGGCGGCATCGCCTGTCATACCGGACGCGAGAGCTGCTTCTACCGCGTCTTCGAGAATGGCGATTGGAAAACCGTCGAACCGGTCCTCAAAGACCCGCAGGCGATATACGCGGAGCTCACACATGAGTGATACCTTTTCCCGTCTGGCTGAGGTGCTGGAAGCCCGCAAAGGCGCCGCGGCAGACAGCTCCTATGTAGCCAGCCTCTACGATAAGGGACTCAACAAGATTCTCGAAAAGGTCGGCGAAGAGTCGGTGGAAACCATATTGGCGGCAAAGGATGCTGCAGCCAGCGGTGACGCCAGCGACCTGATCTACGAAACCGCCGACCTCTGGTTTCACAGCCTGGTGATGCTGGCTGCGCTGGATCAGCACCCACAGGCGGTGCTCGACGAACTCGACCGGCGATTCGGTCTCTCTGGGCACGCGGAAAAAGCCGCTCGCCCGCAATCCTGAAAACAACTTTCGGAGTACTTCAGCATGGGTTTTGGTGGAATCAGCGTCTGGCAACTCCTGATCGTTCTGCTCATCGTGGTCATGCTTTTTGGCACCAAGCGCCTCAAGGGCATGGGCTCGGATCTGGGCGATGCGATCAAGGGGTTCCGCAAGTCCATGGGCACCGATGAGGAAAAACCCGGTGTTGATGAGAAACAAAACCACACCATCGATGCCGAGGCCCGCAAGGTCGAAGAACCGACGAAGAAGAACTGAGGCGCCATGTTCGATATCGGTTTCACCGAACTGCTGCTGATCGGCCTGGTTGCGCTATTCGTACTTGGCCCGGAGCGGCTTCCCGGTGCCGTGCGTACCGCTGGCCTGTGGATCGGCCGGGCCAAGCGCAGCTTTGCCAACATCAAGTCAGAGGTCGAGCGCGAGATTGGCGCCGACGAGATTCGTCGCCAGCTGCATAACGAACGCATCCTCGACCTCGAGCGCGAAATGAAGCAGAGCATCATGCCCAGTTCGCCCAGCACCAACAGCACGCCGTCCCCGCAATCAGCCACACCGCCACCGGATGCCAGCCATCTGGAAGACGCAGCGCCCGCTGAAGCCAAACCCGCCGACACGGCGCCCGTACCTCGCCCGGACAAAACGCCTGAGCCATGAGCAATACTTCCACTGATGACCAGGAAATGCCGCTGGTTGCCCACCTGACAGAATTGCGCAAGCGCCTGCTGCGCTGTGTGGTGGCTATCCTGTTGCTGTTTGGCGGGTTGTTCTACTTCTCGCAGCAGATTTATGCGTTGGTGGCCGCGCCTCTGCGCGCCTACCTGCCGGAAGGCGCAACGATGATCGCCACTGGCGTGGCCTCGCCGTTCCTAACGCCGTTCAAGCTGACTATGATGGTCGCTCTGTTCCTGTCGATGCCGGTCATCCTACATCAGATCTGGAGCTTCATTGCCCCCGGTCTGTACAAGCATGAAAAACGCGTAGCGGTGCCCTTGCTGATCTCCAGCATCTTTCTGTTCTACGGCGGCATGGCCTTCGCCTACTTCGTGGTGTTCCCCATCATGTTCGGCTTCTTTGCCAGCGTGACGCCCGAAGGCGTGGCGATGATGACCGACATTGGTCAGTACCTGGATTTCGTCCTGACGTTGTTCTTCGCCTTTGGTGTGGCCTTCGAGATTCCGGTGGCGACCTTTCTGCTGATATGGGTAGGAATCGTCGATGTCGCGACCTTGCGCAAGAGCCGCCCTTACGTAGTGGTCGGCTGCTTTGTCGTCGGCATGGTGCTGACGCCGCCTGACGTGTTCTCACAGGCACTGCTCGCCATACCCATGTGGATACTGTTCGAGGCCGGGCTGATCTGCGGCAGCATGGTGAAGAAGCGCGAAGAGGAATTTCGCGGCGACGCCGATAGCAGCGAGCCTCACCCCGGCGACCAGCCGCCCGCTTCACGTCCGTGAACCTGTTGCTGCTAGAGGCGGCCGACTTCGTCGCCGCCGATCGGGTAATCCTGCGTGACCGGCGCCTGAAGCACCTCCAAGAAGTTCACCGCGCGGAGGCGGGCGAATTCCTGCGTGTCGGGCTGCTAGGGGGGCAGATGGGCCGGGGGCACCTGCTACGTCTGGATGCCCAGGAAGCGGAACTTGAGGTCCAGCTGCAGCAGGCACCACCCGCCAAGTTGCCCGTAACGCTGCTGTTGGCCTTGCCTCGACCAAAGATGCTGCGCCGCGTGCTACAGACAGTCGCCAGCATGGGCGTGCCCCGGCTTGTACTGCTCAACAGCTATCGCGTGGAAAAAAGCTTTTGGCAGACACCGTTTCTTGAGCCCCAAGCCATCCGCGAACAGCTGCTGCTGGGTTTGGAGCAAGCCCGCGATACCCTGTTGCCTGAGGTCATCATCGAGAAGCGCTTCAAACCTTTCGTCGAGGACCGTCTGCCACAACTGGTCGCCGGCACTCGGGGCCTGGTCGGTCACCCAGGTGAATACGCTCCCTGCCCACGCGCACTGAGCGAACCGGTGACACTCGCCATCGGTCCCGAAGGCGGCTGGATACCCTATGAAATCGAGAAGCTGACCGAAGCAGGGCTGCAGCCCGTGCAGCTTGGTGATCGCATTCTGCGCGTTGAGACCGCTGTCAGCGCCTTGCTGGCGCGCCTGTTCTGAATAGTCGCTAGCCGAGATGCGACGCAGTACCGATGAACGTAGCGCACGCAAGCGGTGCACACAGGTCAGAGCCTGTGAACCCCTCAATCATAGTTGTAGCCATGCGACCTTTGACCATAGATCTTCACCGCTTGGAGTACGCGCTGGAAAACCGTGATGCCAGTGAGCATTACCTGGACTTGGAGTCCGGCCAGATTCAGGCGGTTTTCCCGGGAGAAACCGTCCCGGGGGCCGACGAAAAATATGATGTGCAGGAGGATCGCTACCTGCATATCGAGCCACTCGGGCTGCCCCAGTCTATTGCGATGCGTGAGGCGTTCCTGTTCACCCAGCATGACCCCAACGCCCACACCGTCCTCGCTCATGCTCTGCAAGGGCGCAAGCCGCTGCGAACTTTCGATTTCAAGCTGGAAGACTTTCCGGATGTTCGCCAGGCCTGGCTGGACTACCAGACCGTCCAGCTACGCGAGTACGCCATCACCTGGTTGCACGATAACGGCCTCGAAGCCTCAAGCTGCTGACCGCCCCTGGCGTCGCAGCCTCAGGTCTCCAGCAGGAAGGTCACCGGCCCGTCGTTTTGCAGATACACCTGCATATCGGCACCGAAGCGGCCGCAGGCGACATTCGCGTGCTGCAGGCGCGCCTGAACGACCAGATAATCGTAGAGTTCTTCGCCAAGTGCCGGAGGGGCGGCGGTTGAGAAGCTCGGCCTCAGACCACTGCCTGTGTCTGCCGCCAAGGTGAATTGAGATACCAGCAACAAACCACCACTGACGTCTGACAGCGAGCGGTTCATCTTGCCGTTTTCATCGCTGAAGACCCGGTATCGCAGTAGTTTGTGCAAGAGCTTATCGGCACCCGCCCGATCATCTTCTCGCTCTACACCGACCAACACCAGCAGCCCCTGATCAATCGAGCCGACCACCTCGTCTGCCACCTCGACCCGCGCCTGTCGCACGCGCTGGATCAATGCCTTCATCAGGCTTCCTCAGGGGGAAGGTCGAGCAGCCGTTGCGCTATATCGGCGGCAGCACGGACCAGCGCATCGCAAATTCCCGACTCGGAAGCCGAGTGCCCCGCTTCACGGATGATCTGCAGCTCGCTGTTCGTCCACGCCTCGTGGAGCGCCCAGGCATTGTCCAGCGGGCAGATGACATCGTAGCGGCCATGCACAATGATGCCTGGCAGGTGCGCGATCTTGTGCATGTCGCGCAAGAGCTGATCGGGCTCCAGAAAAGCCTGGTTGACGAAGTAATGACATTCGATACGTGCCATTGCGAGTGCACGATGTGTATCGGAGAAGCGGTCGACAACCTGGGTGTTTGGCCGCAAGGTGGCGGTACGCCCCTCCCAGCATGACCAGGCTTTGGCCGCATGCATCTGGGCGATCTGGTCGGTCCCAGTCAGGCGCTTGTGGTACGCCTGCATCAGGTCACCGCGCTCCTCCGGTGGAATCGGCGCAATGAAATCCTGCCAATAGTCCGGGAACAGTCGGCTGGCACCATCCTGATAGAACCACTCGAAGTCCTTCGGCCGGCAGAGAAAGATGCCCCGAAGGATCAGCGCATGCACGTGTTCTGGAAAAGCCTGGGCGTAAGCAAGTGAAAGGGTTGACCCCCAGGAACCGCCGAACAGCACCCACTTATCAACACCCAGGAATTCGCGGATGCGCTCCATGTCGGCGATCAGGTGCGCCGTGGTGTTATTTTCCAGGCTGGCGTGGGGGGTCGAGCGACCGCAACCACGCTGATCGAATGTGACAATGCGGTAAAGGTTGGGGTCGAAGAAGCGACGACTCAATGCATCACATCCGCCACCAGGTCCACCGTGCACGAACAACACAGGCAAGCCTTCCGGCGACCCACTCTCGTCGACGTAAAGCAAATGCGGCGCTTCGACCGCCAGCTCATGCCGGGCGTAGGGTTTGATCTCCGGATACAAGGTCTGCATGGCACACTCCATGGTCGGTGCGCGGGTCGCGAACCCGCCTGACGTTTCCGGCATCATAACGAGGTTCGAGAGGTTAGGCATGCCCGTATGGAAATTAGCTGCCGCGTTCGTGGCAGTAATGATAATGCTGGTCGGATGTGGTCGCGATGATCCAGAAGCTGCGCTGCTGGCGGCGGTTGAATCGCTGCAGGAAAGCATCGAAAACAAGGACACCTCAGAACTGATGGATCTCATCCACGACGAGTTCAGCGCCAACCGAGAGTTGGACCGGGACTGGGCTCGACGCACGGCTGCCTTGATGTTCCTGCGTCACCGCAACGTGGGCGTCATCGCGCTTAATAGCCGAAGTTGGCTAGATCCAACCTACGCGGACAAAGGCTACAGCGAGGCGCAGGTCGCACTGACCGGCGCTGAGGGCTGGTTACCGCAGCGCCTCGGCCACTACGACGTGCGCCTCGAGTGGTGGCTTACGGACGGACAATGGCAGCTAGCGCGGTTGAATTGGGAATAGTAGGACCGCAGACTCGGGCGCGCAGTGAAGCCAACACATGCGCGACAATCTCAGCCCGCCTCGCCGCGCCAGATCAGCTCGCGGGTGTCATAGCCCCGCTTACGCGCTTCGTTGAGCAGCTTGTCGCGCGTAGCCGCGTCGATTTCTTTGTCTCGCGACAGTAGCCAGAGGTTGTCTCGGTCCGGGCTGCCGACCAGTGCGACGCTGTAGTCGTCGGCCAGATATAGGATCCAATAGTGACCCTTGGTCAGGCCTGGAAAAATATTGCTGAACCAATTGTCGAAGCGAACCCAGAGCTTATCTGTCTGGCCTTGCTGCTGCGGCACGGCCTCACCGCGCGCCTCTTGCTGCTCACCGTCTTCGGTTTCGCAACGATTGGTCACCGCCACACTGCCGTCGTCCTGGAGGCGGTAATTCGCCTGCGAACGCACACAATTGCGCTGAAAGAACATCGGCAGGCGCGCCTGCTCGTACCAAGTGCCTTGATAGCGTTCCAGATTGACCTTGCCAGCGGTTTCCGGCCCGTCCGCACTGCTACCGGCACCGGCGCATCCGGTGATCAGCAGTGCAGAAAAAAGCGCAACGCCCAGACGCATAGGGACTCCTTATTTCAGGCCTTGGCCCGAAAACATCATGACTTTGTCACCAGCGAACTGGATGCTGATAAAACGGTTTTTCTGCCCCCAGGTACAGCTCGACATGCCTAGCGCGCCAGCACACTCGCCCGGTTTGCCTAGCAACTTCTCGACCTCGGCACGGGACATTCCCGCCTGCAGTTTGGCGAAGTTTTCCTGGGTGACCGGGCTGCACGCAGCCAATAGCACAACAGCAACGATCAGCGATAGATAACGCAACGACATGGCAGATTCCTTTATTCCGAGTCAGCGGCGGGCCTTGCTTGGCCTTGCCTTGCGGTAACAGATAGAAAACAAGCCGCCCAGGAAGGTTCCTCGGCAAAGCTAGAAGCGGGAGCCAGGCTCAGTGAGAAAAGCCCGTTCAGCCTCGCTAGAGCTGCGCCCAAGAATCGCATTGCGATGGGGGAAACGGCCGAAACGCGCAATGACTTGTCGGTGGCGCTCAGCGAAGTCGAGAAAGCCGGCAAAAAGGTTTTGCTCATCGGTATCGGCTATGCCCAGAAGCTGCTCGAACTGCTGCACGGCCTGATCCTGCACACTGAGGTTTTCAGCGTGTTCTAGCACCAGATAGATGAATACTCGCTGGAGCGGCGCCAGCAGAACATCGCCGCCATGAGCCATGCCCTCCCGCACGAGCTGCAGCGCTCGTTCGTCGCCGGCATAGGCCCTCGGTGTGCCGCGATAGATCATGCGTGGGAGTTGATCAAGCAGAAGGACGAGCGCGAGCCAGCCATGCGGCGACTCGGCCCACTCGCTCAACTCGCCAGCGAGCGCGCGCTCAGTCAGATCACCGAAACGCTCGCGGGCTTCGGCATCCTGTTCGGGCTTGTAACCGAACCAAAGGCCGTTTTTTGCGTCAGCTATATCACGAGCGGTAGCGCCCTCACCGAACCACCAGTCCAGCAGGTCCTGCGAGGGCAAGCTCACCTGTCAGGCCTTGTGGTAGGCAGTGACGCGCTCGACTTCTTCCTTCGAACCCAGGAACACCGGCACACGCTGGTGCAGCGACTCGGGCTGAACGTCGAGGATACGCTGAGTGCCGGTGGTTGCTGCGCCACCGGCCTGTTCGATGATGAAGGACATCGGGTTGGCTTCATACATCAGGCGCAGCTTGCCAGCCTTGCCCGGCTCGCGAGAGTCCTTGGGATACATGAACATGCCACCGCGGGTCAGGATGCGGTGCACGTCGGCCACCATCGAGGCGATCCAGCGCATGTTGTAGTTCTTGTTCAGCGGGCCTTCGTTGCCGGCCAACAATTCACCCACGTAGCGCTGAACCGGTGCCTCCCAGTGGCGCTGGTTGGACATGTTAATAGCGAATTCAGCGGTGCTTTCCGGAACGCGGATGTTCTCATGGGTCAGCACGAAGCTGCCCAGTTCGCGGTCGAGGGTAAAGCCCATGACGCCGTTGCCCAACGTCAGCATCAGCATGGTTTGCGGTCCGTAGATCGCATAACCCGCAGCGACCTGCTTGGTGCCCGGCTGCAGGAATGCTTCCTCACCGAGCGCATCGTTCTGCGTGAAGCATTCACCGGGGCAGCGCAGCACGGAGAAGATGGTGCCGACCGACACGTTGACATCGATATTGCTGGAGCCGTCCAGCGGATCGAAGACCAGCAGGTAGGCGCCCTTCGGGTACTTGCCAGGAATCTGGTAAGCATTGTCCATCTCTTCAGACGCCATGCCGGCCAGGTGGCCGCCCCACTCGTTGGCTTCGAGCAGGATCTCGTTAGAGAGGACGTCGAGTTTCTTTTGGACTTCGCCCTGGATGTTCTCGGTTTCGGTCGCGCCGAGAACGCCGCCCAGCGCGCCCTTGGAAACGGCGTAGCTGATCTCCTTGCACGCTCGAGCCACTACTTCGATAAGGAAGCGCAGATCTGCAGGGGTGTTGTTGCTGCGGGTCTGCTCAATCAAGTAGCGACTCAGGGTTACGCGTGACATGGAATGGCTCCGGAGGATGGATAAGCCCGCGCAGTTTAGCAGGCCGGGGGGAAACTAACCCTCCGTCAGACCGTCCGACAGGCCCCAGAGTTCAGCGAAGCGGCAAAGTGCCTGCAGGCACCCTTTCACCAATCTGGAGCCACGTCCCCTTACGCGGAGGCGGCATCGGCCCAAGTAACCATGCCGACAAGCCGCCCCACATCGCCCGTCAGAGCACCTTCCAGATCTCCTGAGCGTACTCACGGATAGTACGGTCCGACGAGAACCAGCCAGTACGCGCCGTATTGAGCACTGCCGAGCGCCACCAGCTGTCGGCGTCGCGCCAGCGCGCTTCAACCTCTAGCTGCGCCGCCCAGTAGGCTTCGAAGTCGGCACACACCATGAAGGTGTCGTGCCATTTCAAGCCATCAATCAAGGCGGTATAACGACCCGGGTCTTCAGCAGAGAAGGCGCCGTTGCGGATCGCCATCAGGACTTCGTTGAGCCGCGGCGAACCGATAATGGTGGCTTCGGCGTTGTACTCGTTGGCCTGTTTGCGCGCCTCGACCTCCTGCGCGGTCATGCCAAAGATGAACATGTGCTCGGCAGCAATCTGCTCGCACATCTCGACGTTGGCGCCATCCAGCGTTCCGATGGTCAGCGCGCCGTTGAGGGCGAACTTCATGTTGCTGGTCCCCGACGCCTCGAGTCCGGCGGTGGAGATCTGCTCGGACAGATCCGCGGCGGGGATGATGCGCTCGGCCAGACTGACGTTGTAGTTCGGCAGGAACACGACCTTCAGCAGACCACGCACGGTCGGATCATCGTTGATGGTCCGTGCGATATCGTTGGTCAGTTTGATGATCAGTTTGGCCGTGTGATAACTGGCCGCCGCCTTGCCGGCGAAGATCTTCACGCGCGGCACCCAATGGCCGCCCGGATCCGAGCGAATCGCCTGATACAACGCGACGGTATGCAGCAGGTTCAGCAGCTGACGCTTGTACTCGTGGATGCGTTTGACGTGCACATCGAACAGCGCATTTGGGTCAACGGTGATCCCCAGCCGCTCCTGAATCATGCGCGCCAGCAACTTCTTGTTGCCCAGGCGCTGGGCGGCGAAGCGGGCGCGGAAGTCTGCCTGATCGGCGTAGGGCTCTAGCTGGCGCAGCAATGTCTCCGGCGAGTCGAGCAGTTCCTCGCCGATATGCTCGACCAGCAGACGGGTCAGCTGCGGGTTGGCCTGATACAGCCAGCGGCGGAAGGTGATGCCGTTGGTCTTGTTGCTGATCCGCTTGGGGTACAGCGAATGCAGATCGGTGAACACCGTTTCGCGCATCAGGCCGGTGTGCAGCGCTGATACACCGTTGACGCAATGCGAACCGAGAAACGCCAGGTTGCCCATACGCACGCGACGGCCGTGGCCTTCTTCGATCAGCGAGACCGAGCGCAGCAGGTTGACGTCATGGATGCCGCGCTCACGCAAGGCATCGAGATGCTGGGCGTTGATCAGATAGATGATCTGCATGTGCCGCGGCAGCAGGCGCTCCATCAGCCCGACAGGCCAGGTTTCCAGCGCTTCGGGCAGCAGCGTGTGGTTGGTGTAGGACAGGGTGCCAACCGTCAGCTCCCACGCCTTGCGCCACGGGATGTCGTGCACGTCCACCAGCAGGCGCATCAGCTCGGCAACGGCAATGGCCGGGTGCGTGTCGTTGAGCTGGATCGAAGCGAATTCGGGCAGGTTCATCAGTGTGCCGCGCTGGTCCAGATGCCGGCGCAAGAGGTCCTGCAAGGATGCCGCAACGAAGAAATACTCCTGCCGCAGGCGCAACTCCTGCCCGGCTTCGGTGCTGTCGGCGGGGTACAGCACGCGCGAAATACTCTCAGCGCGTGCTTCCTCGGCGACCGCACCGATGTGATCGCCCGCGTTGAAGCGCTCCAGATGGAAGTCCGCCTCCGCCCGCGCACGCCAGAGGCGCAGCGTGTTGACGCTAGCACCGCGCCACCCCACCACGGGCGTGTCATAGGCAATCGCGCGAACCCCTTCGGCCCAATGCCAGAAATGCTTGGGTTGATCGCTGCTGCTGCCATCGGAGGGCATCGCCGCCACGCTGCCGCCAAAGCCGATCAGGTAGCTGACTTCCGGGCGCTCGAATTCCCATGGATTGCCGAAGTTCAGCCAGGTTTCGGTCTGCTCGTGTTGCCAGCCGTCGACGATGGCCTGGCGGAACAGGCCATGGTCGTAGCGGATGCCGTAGCCATGCGCAGCCACACCCAGGGTCGCCATGCTTTCCATGAAGCAAGCCGCAAGCCGACCCAACCCACCATTGCCCAGTGCAGCATCAGGTTCCAATGTACGGATACGCTCGAAGTCGATGTCTACGCCGGCCAGCGCCTCGCGCGCCACATCGAGCAGGCCCAGATTGCTGAGACTGTCGGTAAGCAGGCGGCCGATGAGAAATTCCAGTGAGAGGTAATAGACTCGCTTCTTCCCTTCACGGTAACCCTGCCGAGTACGGTCCATCCACTGGTCGATCATGCGGTCACGCGTGGCCAGCGCCACCGCCTCGAACCAGTCATGGTCGGAGGCATGCTCGGGGTCCTTGCCGATCGAGTAGGTCAGCTTGCTGATCACGTTTTCCCGAAAAGCGGCGACCTCATCAGCGTTGGGAGCAATCGTTTCTTGCGTCATGGACAGACCTCATGCAGCGGGTGAAGGGATATGAAGGATTCATGGCAGCGCCAGGCCACCTCGGAAAAACCGCACTACAGACAGGTTTGCAGGTTTCTGCAGCATCCGGGCGACCGTCTGTCCGGCGTTCGACTCGTCGGTTTCACTGGAAATTCCACCCCGTGTCGCTATGATCGCGCGCCGCCATTACCGATACCCTCGCCGTGAAGACACGTTTGATCGCCTCTGCCGACCCCGAACGCCTGGAAACCTGGGCGCGCTACAGCAACGGCCTGTGCCGAGATTGCCACGCCACTTGTTGCACCTTGCCGGTCGAAGTACGAATTGACGACCTGATCCGTCTCGAGGTGGTCGATGCCTTCGAGCGTGATGAGCCGCTGAAGAGTGTTGCCAAACGCCTGAGCAAGGAAGGCCTCATCGAACACTTCAATCAGAAGCACGGCATTTTCACCCTCACGCGACTGGCCAACGGCGACTGTCTCTACCTCGATCGCAAGACTCGCTTGTGCACGGTCTATGCCAAGCGCCCGGACACTTGCCGCAACCACCCGCATGTCGGTCCACGGCCCGGCTACTGTGCCTATCAGCAGAAAACCGCAGCGCGCTGATCGCAGCTTGCGGGTCATCCGGAACGGCACCTCGTGGTCGCCAAAAAGCGTTGCGGAAACTGGCAATATCGTGACTCAGCAGTCATGCTTGACGTCTGCCTGTATCCGCACACGTTAGGAATCCACCCGGCATGAGCCGCGATAGCCGCTACCTGGAAGCCATTCTGCACCACGACATCCCACTGACCCGGGCGATGGGCCTGCGCGTCGAGCATTGGGAAAACCATGAGCTGCGTGTAAAGGTGCCGCTGCAAGCGAACATCAACCACAAAAGCAGCATGTTCGGCGGCAGTCTTTACTGCGCCTCCGTACTGGCTGGCTGGGGCTGGCTGCACCTGCGCCTGCGCGAGGCCGGGATCGACGATGGTCATATCGTCATCCAGGAAGGTCAGATCGACTATCCGCTGCCAGTGGTGGATGACGCCACTGCTATCTGCTCGGCGCCGGACGAGGGTGCCTGGGAGCGATTCGAGACGATTTACCGTCGCCGTGGCCGCTCACGCCTGACCCTGCACAGCCGCATTCTCGCTGCGGATGGCCGCGACGCGGTGCGCTTCACCGGCCAGTTCGTGCTGCATAAGTAACCTCACAGCCGCTTCATCTGCACTGCCGGGGTGCGCGCAGCTTGTTGAGCACGCGGACGCCCCGGCGTCGCTGAATCCTCGGGCGCCACTGCAAACGCTTGAGTCGACGCGTGATCGCCGCCGGTACACGCGTCTCGCCTCCGCCTGGCCACCGCGCCAGCACCCTCCTCCGACTGGCATGCAAGCTCCCAGCAGACTACGCTGCAACCGCCAACAATAAAAAAACAGCGTCAAGGAGCCGATGCCATGGGCCTGCCCCGTATAGCCATCCTATTGCTCAGTATTCTGCTCGCCATCAGCGGTGAGGCGCATGCCGAGTTACCGAAGAACTATCAGATCATCCTGCAGACCGACAACTTCCCACCCTTCAACATGGGGCCCAGCCACAAGAACTTCGCCCGTGGTGATGAGGTTCAAGGCATCGCCACCGACACCGTTCGGGAAATCTTCAAACGCGCCGGCATCGGCTACAGCCTGACGCTGCGCTCCCCTTGGGACCGCATTTACACCCAGACCCTCACAGACAGCGGTCACGGATTGTTTTCCGTCGCCCGCACGCCGCAGAACGAAGGGCAGTTCAAGTGGGTAGGCCCCTTGGCCCGCTATGAAAGCGTACTGCTTGCGGCCGCAGACAAGCGCATCGATCTGAGCACCCTGACGCAGGCCAAGGGGTTGCAGATCGGCGCACAGAAAAGCAGCGGTGTCAGCCAGTATCTGGAGAGCCAGGGCTTGCGGCCGACCGACAGTCTCAGCGAAGAGGAAAACCTGCGCAAACTCCTCAGTGGCCGCCTCGATCTATGGGCCACGGCCGATCCAGTCTGGCGTTATCACGCCAAGGAGCAGGGAGCAGAAGGCCTCACGCAAGTGCTGAGTTTTCGCGCTGAAGACCTGTACCTGGCGCTGCACAAGGACACGCCCGACGAAGCCGTCGAGCGTTTGCAGGGCGCGCTCAATGAGGTGATCGGTGAGGGGTATGCCGGCTGCAGCAAGACCCCTGACCTCTGCTACCTGATCCGTGACCGCAAGGTGCCGTGACCGCAACGGGTCACTTCAAGCTCACACGTAGCGCGACTTGGGCGTAGCCATGGGCAACGGGCCGTCGCCGATCAGACGGAACTCGCCCTTGGACGCATCATAGGCGCGAATTTCGCTGGTGCCGATGTTGTAGACCCAACCGTGAATGAACAGCTGCCCACTGGCCAACCGCGCCGCGACCGAAGGGTGCGTGCGCAGGTGATCAAGCTGCGCAAGGACGTTTTCCTCGGTCAGCACGCCCAGTGTGTTGTGGTCGGCGCAGCCGCAATTTTCTTCGACAACGGTGCGGGCCACTTCAGCGTGACGCAGCCAACTGCGTACGGTCGGCATGCCGTCGAGGCTCGAAGGGTTCAGCACCGCTTTCATCGCGCCGCAATCGGAATGCCCGCAGACAATGATGTGATGCACGCCAAGCGCCATCACAGCGAATTCGATAGCGGTCGATACACCGCCATTCATGATCCCGTAGGGTGGCACGATGTTGCCGACATTGCGGGTCACGAACAGGTCGCCCGGCGAGCTCTGGGTGATCAACTCGGGCAGGATGCGCGAGTCTGCACAGGTGATGAACATCGCCCGCGGCGTCTGCTCGTGGGCAAGCTTGTTGAATAGCTCGCGCTGCTCCGGATAGATATCTTCGCGGAACTGAATAACCCCTGCGATCAGGTTGTCGAGCGCCTCCTGCGCTGTTTCGGTCGTCTTCTCATCGAGACTCATAACACGATCTCTCTTGTGGTTTGGTTAGGTACGACGTTGCACGTTCAAGGCCGGACACTGCACAGATGTGACAGACCGTAACGAACGCCGGAGCCTGGCCCGGCGTGATGAATTAGAAGATAGACCAGCCAATGCGCTGCGAGAGCTTCTCCAGTGCCGCCATGCCAATCAGCGAATTGCCAGCCTGGTTCAGCTCCGGCGACCAGACGCAGACCGTGAAGCGCCCCGGCACGACCGCCACGATGCCACCGCCTACGCCGCTCTTGCCGGGCAACCCGACGCGATAAGCAAAGTTGCCGGCTTCGTCATAAAGGCCGCTGGTGGCCATGATCGCATTGACCTGCTTCGCTTGGCGCGGCGTCAGCACCGGCTCGCCGCCCGCCAGGCACGCCCCGTCGCGGGCCAGAAAGCCAAACGCACGGGCCAGGTCGACGCAGCTCATGCGCAGCGCGCAATGATGGAAGTAGCTGCGCAACACCGCCTCGACATCGTTATGGAAATTGCCGAATGCCTGCATCAGAAACGCCATCGCGGCGTTACGCGCACGGTGCTGGTACTCCGAATCTGCCACTACCGAGTCGGACACAATCAGCGGATTGCCCGACAGATGCCGAACAAAGTCGCGCATGGACAGGGCCGGCACGGCGAAGCGCGACTGGTTGATGTCGCAGATCACCAGCGCCCCGGCATTGATAAAAGGGTTACGTGGCTTGCCGCGTTCGAACTCCAGCTGCACCAGCGAATTGAACGGTTGCCCTGACGGCTCGTGCCCCAGCCGCTCCCACAACGACTCACCACCATGCTGAATCGCCTGCACCAGGCTGAAGACCTTCGAGATACTCTGGATGGAAAACGGCGTTTTCGCATCGCCAGCGTGATAGAGCTCACCGTCGGCGCTGTACACCGCGATCCCCAACTGATCAGCCGGCACGTGCGCCAGCGCCGGAATGTAGCTTGCTACCTTGCCCTGCCCAAGTAACGGGCGGACTTCAGCAAGGATTTCACTCAGCAGGTCCTGCATGAAAACCCCATGTAAGTTGCACGAAACACATTAGGCTACTAGACGCCAGAGCAGCCCCGGTCATCACAGTGCGAACAGATGCGCATGCTCCATAGTCATTCCCCGGCTCCTGCCCGCGACCTACCGCCTCGCACCTTCAGCAAGTGCGGAAGACCCAGCGCTGTTGAAAATCCACCGCACCCCGGCGGGGTTTTTACGACATATAGCACCCTGTTTTCACGATCGTGATGGGCTCCGGTATAGTGCCGCCCGCTTCACGGGGCACGGCCTGTGCCTCGGGCATCACGACAAGGAAAGAAAACAGATGAAACTGAAACGTGCGGCGGGCCTGCTGGCGCTCGCGATCGCAGTCAGCGGCTGCTCTACCGCGACCTACTTCAAGCTTCCCGAGAACAGCAAGGTCTCCGTCTATGAGCGGCCTCAGCAATACCCTCAGGGACTGGTCAAGACGCGTCCGTTTTTCTGGACCGCCGCTGGCGGCATTCCCTACAAACTCAGCAGCGAAAACGGAGAGCTGCTGCAGCAAGGCAAACTGCGTGCGCGCTTCCGTGTCGCCTCCATTTTCTGGCCGCCGGGCGGCATCATCTATTGGCCGATGGGCTTCGGTCAGCGCTGCTACGACCTGACCGGCGCCGCGCCGCTCAGCTGCACTCAGGGCGACCTGAAGGATCTTCGAAGTCAGCGCCGTCTCGACCGCTAGGCTTCGGCGACGCATCGCCCCGGCACACACCGGGGCGGTGCTCGATCCAGCCGTCGACCCGCGAACACGCGCATCAAATCGTCTAAAACTTTTCCGGCCGCAGCACTTCGACCTCAGCCAGGTAGCAGACCATGGCGAAGTTGTCGTAGTAGCGAACCTGCAGGTGCTCGGCGATGCGCTCGGCAAGTTCGCGGTTGCAGATGACTTCCAGCCGTATATTGCTTTCGGTGTCCCATTCGGCGCTGCGCACGCCGCGGCTGCCTCGTCCGCGCGCTTCGGACAGGGTCCAGCCCGGTGCGCCGAGGTGGTCGAGATCGGCCACCAGTTTTTTTTCCAGTGCTGCTTCGCAGATAACGGTAAGCAGCGTTCGGGTCGCGGTCGTCATGTCAAAGTCCCCAGGCGATCAAGGTTTCGGCCAGCGCGAGATACAGCGGAATACCAATCAGGATGTTGAACGGAAAGGTAATCCCCAACGACGCCGTCAACGACAGCGAGGGATTGGCTTCCGGCAATGCCAGGCGCATGGCTGCCGGCACGGCGATATAGGACGCACTTGCTGCCAGCGTAGCGAGCATTGCGGTGCCGCCGAGCGACAGGCCCATCAGCCGCGCCAGCAACGCACCGATCACCGCGCCAATCAGCGGCATGCCCAGACCGAACACCGCCAGACGCAGGCCATAGCGCTTCAATGAGCCCATCTGGCCGGAGGCGATAAGCCCCATCTCCAACAGAAAAAGCGCCAGCACCGGCTTGAACATGCTGGTGTAGAACGGTTCAAGCGGCTTGATGCCTTCCTTGCCGGCGATGGCGCCAATGATCAAACCGCCCAGCAGCAGCATGATGCTCTTGCCCAGGAAGATCTCGCGCCCCAGTTCCTTCCAATGGGTATCACGGCTGATGCCCTTCGCGAGGATGATGCCGATCAGGATCGCCGGGATCTCAAGGATCGCTACGAACAATGGCATGTAGCTCTCAAAGGCAATCTTGTTGGCCAGCAGAAAGGCGACCACCACGGCGAAGGTACCGGCACTGACCGACCCGTAGTGCGCCGCGACGCTGGCTGAGTCGACGCGAGAAAAGCCCAGCAGGCGCAGCAACGGAAACGCCAGCAGCGGCAGCATACAGCCAAGCAGCAGGACCAACGCCGACTGGCCCAGCAATGCCGCACTGGCCTGCTCGGCCAGCTCGACGCCGCCGTGCAGACCGATGGCCAGTAGCAGCAGGATGGACAGCGTTTCGTACAACGCCGGTGGCAGTTTCAACTCACTCTTCACCAACCCGGCAAACAGGCCGAACAGGAAGAACAGCACTACTGGGTCGAGCCCCATCGATACCTCCCGGATGCGTTAAACAGGCAAAAAAAGGGAGCCTTTCGGCTCCCTGGTGACAATTGCTTAAGCCTCGATCTCGATCAAAAGATCGCCTGGGGTAACCCGATCACCCTTGGCCACGTGCACCGCTTTCACCTTACCTGCAATCGGAGCCTGAATCTCGGTTTCCATCTTCATCGCTTCGCTGATCAGCACGGCCTGGCCGGCATTGACCGTGTCGCCTTCCTTGACCAGCACATCCACGACGTTGCCCGGCATGCTGGTGCTGACGTCGCCTGGGCCATTGGCCTGCTTGCGCTGACCACCGCTGCCGCTACCGACAAAGTTGTTCAACGGCTCGAAGACCACCTCTTCCGGCATGCCGTCGATGGAGAGGAAGAAATGTCGCTTGCCCTCGCCTTTGACGCCTACACCGGTGATGTCGACGCGGTAGGTCTCGCCGTGGACGTCGATGACGAATTCGGTGGGCACGCCTTCGCCGCTGGCCGCGGTCGCCGTGCTGCCGTCTGGAATTGGTAGCAGTACCTCCGGTTGCAGGGTGCCGGCCTCGCGCTCCTCAAGGAACTTGCGCCCAATGTCGGGGAACATGGCGTAGGTCAGCACGTCCTCTTCGCTATGAGCCAGCGCACCGATTTCCTGGCGCAGCTTGTCCAGTTCCGGCTTGATCAGGTCGGCCGGGCGGACTTCGATGATTTCCTCGCCGCCGATGGCCTGGCGCTGCAGCTTGGTGTCGATGGCGCCCGGCGCTTTGCCGTAGCGGCCCTGCAGGTAGAGTTTCACCTCGTTAGTGATGGTCTTGTAGCGCTCGCCCGCCAGTACGTTGAAGAACGCCTGGGTGCCGACGATTTGCGAGGTCGGGGTAACCAGCGGCGGATAGCCCAGATCCTTGCGCACGCGAGGGATTTCGGCGAGCACTTCGTTCATGCGGTTGAGAGCACCCTGCTCCTTGAGCTGGTTGGCCAGGTTGGAAATCATCCCGCCCGGAACCTGATTGACCTGCACGCGAGTATCGACACCGGTGAATTCGCTCTCAAACTGGTGGTATTTCTTGCGCACCGCATGGAAGTACAGGCCGATCTCCTGGATCAGTTCCAAGTCGAGACCAGTGTCATAGGGCGTACCGCGCAGCGCGGCAACCATGGATTCGGTGCCCGGGTGGCTGGTGCCCCAAGCCATGGAAGAAATCGCCGTGTCGATATGATCGGCGCCGTTTTCGATGGCCTTGAGCTGACACATGCTGGCCACACCGGCGGTGTCATGGGAGTGGATGAACACCGGCAGGTCGATTTCGGCTTTCAGCGCGCGCACCAGATCGCCGGTGGCAAACGGCGTGAGCAGGCCGGCCATGTCCTTGATCGCAATGGAGTCGACGCCCATGTCGCGCATCGCCCGGCCCTGCTCGACGAACAGCTCGACGGTATGCACCGGGCTGGTGGTATAGGCGATGGTGCCCTGGGCATGCTTGCCGGTCTTCTTCACCGCCCGGATGGCGGTTTCAAGGTTACGTACATCATTCATTGCATCGAAGATGCGGAACACGTCGATGCCGTTCTCGGCCGCCTTGGCGCAAAAGGCCTCGACCACGTCATCGGCGTAGTGCCGGTAGCCAAGGAGATTCTGTCCGCGCAGCAGCATCTGCAGGCGCGTGTTGGGCAGCGCCGCTTTGAGCTGGCGCAAACGCTCCCAAGGGTCTTCCTTGAGGAAGCGCACGCAGGCGTCGAACGTCGCGCCGCCCCAGACTTCCAGCGACCAGTAACCGACGCGGTCGAGCTTGTCGCAGATCGGCAACATGTCTTCGGTGCGCATGCGGGTGGCGATCAGCGACTGGTGGGCGTCACGCAGGATGGTGTCGGTAACGGTAATTTTCTTCTGAGCAGTCATTGGTTCGTTCCTCACAGGCCTGCGTGGGCGGCGATGGCGGCGGCGATGGCCAGGGCCAGTTCGCCCGGCTTGCGTTTGATCGAGTAGTTCAGCAGTTCCGGATGGTTATCGACGAAGCTGGTATTGAACTGCCCGCTGCGGAAATCCGGATTTTCGAGAATCTTCTGGTAGTAGCTGGCGGTGGTTTTCACGCCCTGCACGCGCATGTCGTCCAGCGCGCGCGAGCCACGCGCCAGCGCCTCTTCCCAGGTCAGTGCCCAGACGATCAGCTTCAGGCACATGGAGTCGTAGTACGGCGGAATGGTGTAACCGGTATAGATTGCCGTATCGGTGCGCACACCCGGCCCGCCGGGGGCGTAGTAACGCGTGATCTTGCCGAAGCACGGCAGGAAGTTGTTTCGCGGCTCCTCGGCGTTGATCCGAAACTGCAGGGCGAAGCCGCGGTACTGAATGTCTTCCTGCTTCACCGAGAGCGGCAGGCCGGAGGCGATACGAATCTGCTCGCGGACGATGTCGATGCCGGTGATTTCCTCGGTGATGGT
>CETJ01020774.1_pt1 | contig 63578 bp, 60 predicted proteins | sample 531341 | NCBI WGS metagenome assembly CETJ01 (sample SAMEA2622677, study PRJEB7988) | marine metagenome | isolation source: saline water (ENVO:00002010), including | reverse complement strand
TCGGCTTCCTCGATGCGCTTGTACAGCGCCAGCGCCTGCCCCACCACCTGATCCATGTTGTAGTACTTATAGGTGCCAAGCCGGCCGACGAAGGTCACGCCGGGCGTCTGGTCCGCCAGCTGCTGGTAACGCCTGTACAGCTCGGCATTTTCCGGCCGCGGGATCGGGTAGTAGGGATCACCCTCAGCCGAAGGGTATTCGTAGGTGATGCTGGTCTTTGGATGGACCTGACCGGTGAGATGCTTGTACTCGCTGATGCGCGTGTAAGGCACGTCTTCGCTGGGGTAGTTGACCGTGCCGACCGCCTGAAACTGTTCCTGCTCCAACTGCTTGTGCTCGAACTTCAGCGAGCGGTACGGCAGCTTGCCGAAGCGGTAGTCGAAGTATTCGTCGATCGGGCCGCAGAAGATCAGGTGGTCATGCTGAATCTCGTCACGGATTTCGCGGTAGTCCGTGTTGATCATCACCTTGATGTTCGGGTGCGCCAGCATCTTCTCGAACATCCTGGTGTAGCCATGCTTGGGCATCTGCTGGAAGCTGTCGGTGAAGTAGCGGTCGTCGGTGTTGGTGCGCGTGGGGATGCGCGCGGTCACCGATTTGTCCAGCTGTGACGGGTCCAGCCCCCATTGCTTGCGGGTGTAGCCGCGGAAAAACTTCTGGTACAGCTCGCGGCCGATGCCGTTGATCACCACGTCTTCGCTGGTCTGGATGTCCGCTACCGGCTCGGCGCGGCTGGCGAGGAAATCCGCCGCTTCCTGCTCGGTGGTCATGTTCAGGCCGTAGAGCCTGTTCAGCGTGGTCAGGTTGATCGGGATCGGCACCTGCTGCCCGTCCACCTGCGCCAGCACGCGGTGTTCGTAGGGGCGCCACTCGGTGAACTGCGAGAGGTAATCGACGATACGCTGGGCATTGGTGTGGAAGATGTGCGGCCCGTAGCGGTGGATCAGCACGCCGGCTTCGTCGTAATGATCGTATGCATTGCCGCCGATGTGCGGGCGCCGGTCGACCACCAGCACACGCTTGTTAAGCCCGGCCGCTAGCCGTTCGGCCAGCACGCTGCCGGCGAAACCGGCGCCGACGATCAGGTAGTCGAAGCCGCGCCGACCATTGGTTGAGCCTTCGCTGGCGCCGCCGCCTGCCATCTCTGGGTTGCTGTCTCGCAGGCTTACATCGCGCATTGCATCTTTTCCTTCATCAACGCCCAGGTATGGTCCCAGGACATGTCGCCGAGAATCTCGTCAGCGGTTTTCAGCAGACGGTCGCGGTCCTCGCCATCGGCCAGGGCCTTGTCCACCGCGTCGATGAACGAATCAGGCGTGTCGGCGATATGGACAATCTCGGTATCGCCGTAGGTGCGCACCACGTCCTTGATCGGCGTAGACACCACCGGACAGCCGCCGGCCAGGTATTCGGGCGTCTTGGTCGGGCTGATGAAACGGGTCGACTCGTTCATCGCAAACGGCATGATCGCCACGTCCCAGCCGGACAGATATTTGGGCAACTCGTCGTACGTCTTGCCGCCCAGATAATGGATGTTGTCGCGCTGCGGCAGGTCGGCCGAGTCGATCTTCACCACCGGGCCGACCAGCACGAACTGCCAGTCCGGCCGCTGCTCGGCGACACGGGCGACCAGCTCGATATCGAAGCGCTCATCGATCACGCCGTAGAAGCCCAGCCGTGGATGCGGAATCTCGGCCTGGTCCTCGGGGTCGGCCTGAGTCCGCCGCGCCTCGGCAAAATGTGCCACGTCGACGCTGCTGGGAAAGGCGAAGGCGTTGTCGTGAAGCGTGCGCTTGGCTTCCCAAAGACTGTAGCCACCGGTAAATACCAAATCGGCGCGCTCGAGCAGCTCGCGCTCGCGCTGCACCAGCTCGGGCGGAGCGCCACGGAAGGCCGAGAGTTCGTCCATGCAGTCATAAATGGTGAGCTTGGGCTTCAGGTGGCCGGCATAACCCAGCGCCATCGGCGTGTAGTACCAGAGCATCAGCTCATTGACGCCGAGCTTTTCCAGATAACCGTCGAGCAGGTCGCGCTGCACGCGCAGCGCCGTCTCGCCCTCGCAACCCTTGGGCAAACGTGGAATCAGCACCTGAACATCGTTCTCCTCGGGCCGCACCTCCAGCCAGGGCTGGGCGTCCTCGGTGGGCATCGGCTCTTCGGCATACAGCACGTTGAAGTCCCGCGCGAACCGCGACATCAGATGCTGGGGTCGCTGATAGACGAAGCGCCAGCGCAGGTGCGAGAGACAGAGCAAGGTCGGCACCTGCTCGTCAAAGACGACTTCCGGTGGCGTCGCTTGTTTCTCGGGGGATTTGCCAATTTCGTATTGGTAGGGGCCGGCCCAGCTCATGGAAACCTCGTCAAGGGTGGCAATGCCCTCCAGAGTCCTTTCTGCCGCATCGCATAAGCCTGCGCAGCCCGCGCAAAGCAAAACCTGAAGCGCTCAATCGTCGACCATCCTGCAAGCGCTGCCCGCCGGCTATGGACGGCGGCCAATGTGCCAAGGTTCCCTATGCCCTACCGGAGAGGTCGGTCATCGGCTGACTGCCGCTTCGTTGGAACTTGCTCGCAGCTTCACCCGTCCCTATCCCAGGACGCCTGATTCACCCCGGCATCGGTGCTGCGTGCTTCCTGCAGTCAGTACCGCCCGATCCGCCGACCCAACCCTGGAGATGCTTGCAGCGGCCGCGCTCATACGGTCAGCCGAACGTTCCCGTGCGCGTCAGATAATTTGGTTCGAGGTAGAGAGATGATTCTAGTCACGGGTGGTGCGGGTTATATCGGATCCCATGCAGTGCTGGAGCTCCTGCAAGCTGGCCATGAAGTGCTGGTCCTGGACGACCTCTGCAACGGCTCGAAGGTGGCGCTCGACCGCGTCGAACAGTTGGCCGGACGCAGCCTGCAATTCGTCAAGGGTGACGTGCGTAACCGCTCGCTGCTCAAGGCACTGTTCGCCTCGTATCCCATCACGTCGGTACTGCACCTGGCCGGTCTCAAGGCCGTCGGCGAGAGCGTGCGCGAGCCGCTGCGCTATTACGAAACCAACGTCAGCGGCAGCATCGCGCTGTGTCAGGCCATGGCCGAAGCCGGCGTCTTCAAGCTGGTGTTCAGCTCATCGGCGACCGTCTACGGTGATTCACCGAGGATGCCGATCACCGAAAACTGCGCGACCGGCCTGCCCGCCAGCCCTTACGGCCAGTCCAAACTGATGGCGGAAAACGTGCTCAAGGGTCTGGCCGAGTCGGACCCGCGCTGGTCGATTGCCCTGTTGCGCTATTTCAACCCGATCGGCGCACACGAATCCGGCCTGATCGGCGAGGACCCCAACGGCATTCCCAATAACCTGCTGCCCTACATGCTGCAGGTTGCCGTGGGTCGTCGAAAGCAATTGAACATCTACGGAGCGGATTACCCAACGCCAGACGGTACGGGTGTGCGCGACTACATCCACGTCGTGGATCTGGCTAAAGGGCATCTCAAGGCCCTGGAGCGCCTGGAACAGGTGCACGGTGTTTCCACGTGGAACCTCGGCACCGGACGAGGCTATTCGGTACGTCAGATGATCACCGCGTTTGAAGAAGTGATCGGCTGCCCCCTGCCCCACGTGTTCAAGGCGCGGCGCCCCGGCGACATCGCGCAGTGCTGGTCCGACCCGAGCAAAGCCCGCGATGACCTGGGCTGGGAAGCGGAGCGAGACCTGCAGGCAATGCTGACTGATGCCTGGCGCTGGCAGAGCCGCCACCCGCAGGGCTACGCCGAAGACGCAGCGGCCTCAGCGAAACTTGCGGCTAACACCGAAACGGCCCTGGCCAGCTGAGCACCCGCAGCGCGGATGCCCGTCCGGGTCTCGCTTAGGGTGCGCTGCAGTTCAGCTCGGCGCGGATTTCCGACACATCGAGCCGACGGTTCTGCTGCACTGCGCCCGTGAGCTGAGGGTCGATCACCGCAGTGCGCAGCAATGCCTCTCGAATCTGTGCGGCGGTGGCACAAGGATTCAGCGAGGCATATAGCGCCGCCGCGCCCGTCACATGTGGCGTCGCCATGGAGGTGCCGCTCATGTAGGCATAGCCGGCAGCACCCGTAGAGGTCGGTACCGTCGAGACGATATCGACGCCCGGCGCAGCGATGTGCACGTTGTTCACGCCGTAGTTCGAGAAGCCCGCGCGACGGCCATTCTGGTCGATGGCACCGACAGAAATCACGTTAGGAAGCAGGTAGCTCGCCGGGTAGCTCGGCGTGCTGTCGATGTTGAGTCCGCTGTTGCCCGCCGCGGCGATGAACAGGATGTTGGCATTACCGGCCGCCTGGATGGCGTCATACAGCGCCTGCGAGTAGCCGCCGCCGCCCCAGGAGTTGTTGGTCGCCACCAGATTGATCTTCTTCGCCAGCTTCAGCTGTGTCAGGTAGTTGATGGCCTTAACCGCACCCGCGGTAGTGCCGCCGTTGGCACCGAGGAACTTGGCCGAGATCAGCTTGGCGCTTGGGCAGACGCCGAAAACGCCAGCGCCATTGTTCGCCACCGCGCCAACCGTACCGGCGACATGCGTACCGTGATCATCTGCCGGGCCGTCGTAGACGCTGGCGTTGTTGGCGGCAAAGTCCCAGCCATATATGTCGTCGGCGAAACCGTTGCGGTCGTTGTCCTTGCGGTCGGCGCGGCTGCCCTCGCCCGGGTTGATCCAGATATTGGCGCGCAGATCGCCATGGGTGGTCATCACGCCTTCGTCGATGATGCCCACGTGAACCTTGTTCGAGCACAGCGCCCCGGCGTTCCAGTTCGCCAGCGCACCGCTGCCGTAAGGAGAAGCAGGCGAGGTGGTTGCGCCTTGCATGCCCCAGAGGATGCTGAGCCCCGGGTCGTTGGGGTTGGCCAGTTGGGTCTTGTAGATCCAGTTGGGCTCGACGTACTCGACCGCAGGGTCCGCCGCCAGCGATGCGATCAATGCGGCGTCGATCTTCTTGCCCTTGCCCAGCTGCGCCTGAATCAGATCACCTTTGGCATCCTTGCGCGCTGCCTTGTCGAGCAGCTTCTGCGCGGCCTTTGCGCCCCGCTTGCTCAGCGCGGCGGTTTTGGCAGCCTCGGAGGCGCCCGCCTTGAATTGCACCAACAGCTCACCTTCAACGAAAGGCCGACCGGCCCTGAGCGACGCATCCACGGCAGGGTTGGGCTTGGCTGCTACCTGTTCTGCCCCGGCCGCGAGCAGCGCACACATCAAAATACCGACACGCTTTTTATTGACCATCACTGTTCTCCCGAACGACTACAGACAGCCCCACGAACAGGCAAGACGGCTCCTCGGTGGGTGTCTGAACTGTATCGGCAAAGATGATGTCGATTTAGTGGCGCCGGACGAATGGCGCAGCCTTTCGTCGGCAAGCGAGACGCCATCCATAGGCAGCCCCATTTCCGCTCAGCGTTTCAAGCCGCCGCCGTAATCCTGGCAAGGGGCGGCCTTCGACTGACCCGTCAGGCCAGCTGCTGCCGCAACCAGTCTGCCAATCGCTCTGCCCTTCGATCCGTCCGCCGTGAGGGCACCCATAGCGACAGCCGTGCTCGTGTTTCAACAAACCCCCAGGGCGCCAGCAAACGGCCCTGGCGCAGGTCATCGGCCACCAGCTGTTGCGGCGCGATGGCCACGCCAAGCCCGGCCAGCGCGGCTTCCAACAGGAAGTAGAGATGTTCGAAGCCCTGCCCCATGCGCAACGCGGCGGGATCAAGACCAGTAGCCCTTGCCCAGGCCGGCCATGCCTGTGGCCGAGAGGCGGTAAACAGCAGCGCTTCGTTGAACAGCACCGAGGGTGGGGCCTGGCGCAGCGCGGCACAGTTCGGATGGTGCGGGCTGAGCACTGGGCCGATGCATTCGGTGGCCAGCTCAAACACCTGCATATCAGCCGGCCACGGCGGCTCGGCGTACACCAGCGTGGCGTCCAGTCCGGGCCTGCGCGGGTCCAATTCGCCCTCGCTGGCGGACAATTGCAGATGCAAATCGGGCAGCTCGCGGTTGAGCCGGTCTAGCCGCGGGATGAACCAGCGCGCCAGCAGGCTGCCGGGACAGCCGAGCACGAACGGCGCATCGACCGTCTGCTGGCGAAGCTCGGCACAGGTACTGCGCAAACGCTCGAACGCCTCACCCGCTGCGTCACGCAGGCGCACGCCCGCATCGGTGAGTTTTACGCCGCGACCTTCCTTGCTGAACAGCGCCACGCCCAGGTCATCCTCAAGCAGACGAATCTGTCGACTGACAGCACCGTGGGTCACGCTGAGTTCCGCCGCCGCTTGGCTTATGCTCTGCAGGCGCGCAGCGGCTTCAAAGGCGCGCAACGCGTTGAGGGGAGGAAGGGCTTGGCTCATTGGTGAGATTTCCTGACAGGATCAGGCGATCTTATCGCTTTTTATCCCGGCTCGACTCGGGTAATTTCCTGCCCATCGCGCATGCCTTGGCTGAGCCAGGGCGGCTGCCACTCATTCCCGCAGGAGATGACCATGACTTCATTCCGCAGCGGCCCTGACGCCAGGGGCCTGTTCGGCCGCTTCGGCGGCCAGTTCGTCGCCGAAACACTGATGCCGCTGATCAACCAGCTGGCCGCCGAGTATGAGAAGGCCAAGGACGATCCAGCATTTCTCGAAGAGCTGGCCTACTTCCAGCGCGACTACATCGGTCGCGCCAGCCCGCTGTATTACGCCGAGCGCCTGAGTCAGCACTTCGGCGGCGCCAAGATCTACCTCAAGCGCGAAGACCTGAACCACACCGGCGCGCACAAGATCAACAACTGCATCGGCCAGATCCTGCTGGCCAAGCGGATGGGCAAACAACGCATCATCGCCGAGACCGGCGCCGGCATGCACGGCGTGGCCACCGCCACCGTGGCCGCGCGTTTCGGCATGCAGTGCGTGGTCTACATGGGCACCACCGACATCGAGCGCCAGCAGGCCAACGTCTTCCGCATGAAGCTCCTCGGCGCCGAGGTGATCCCGGTCACCGCCGGCACCGGCACGCTGAAGGATGCGATGAACGAAGCCCTGCGCGACTGGGTGACCAACGTCCACAACACCTTCTACCTGATCGGCACGGCCGCCGGCCCGCACCCCTACCCGGCCATGGTGCGCGACTTCCAGTCGGTGATCGGCAACGAAGTGCGCGAGCAGATCATGGAGAAGGAAGGCCGCCTGCCCGACTCGCTGGTCGCCTGCATCGGTGGTGGCTCCAACGCCATCGGCCTGTTCCACCCCTTCCTCGATGACGAAGCGGTGCAGATCATCGGCGTCGAAGCGGCAGGTCATGGCATTGAAACCGGCAAGCACGCCGCGAGCATGGCCGGTGGCGCACCGGGTGTGCTGCACGGCAACCGCACCTTCCTGTTGCAGGATGCCGACGGCCAGATCACTGACGCGCACTCCATCTCCGCCGGCCTCGACTACCCAGGCGTCGGCCCTGAGCACGCCTGGTTGCACGAGATCAAGCGCGTCGAGTACGTGCCCTGCACTGACGACGAAGCCTTGAAAGCCTTCCACCAGTGCTGCCGCCTGGAAGGCATCATCCCGGCGCTGGAATCCGCCCATGCCCTGGCCGAAGCCTTCAAGCGCGCGGCGACGCTGCCCAAGGATCACCTGATGGTGGTCAACCTCTCCGGGCGCGGCGACAAGGACATGCAAACCGTCATGCACCACTACGACGAACAGGAAGAACACATATGAGCTCGGTAAACGCCCGTTTGCAGACGCGCTTCGACCAGCTGAAGCAGGAAAACCGCGCCGCGCTGGTCACCTTCGTGACCGCCGGTGACCCGGACTACGCCACCTCGCTCGCCATTCTCAAGGGGTTGCCGGAGGCCGGCGCCGACGTTATCGAGCTGGGCATGCCGTTCACCGACCCGATGGCTGATGGCCCGGCGATCCAGCTGGCCAACATCCGCGCCTTGGCGGCCAAGCAGAACCTGCCGAAAACGCTGCAGATGGTCCGCGAATTTCGCGAGACCAACAGCAGCACTCCGCTGGTGCTGATGGGTTACTACAACCCGATCTTCGCCTACGGCGTCGAGCGCTTCGTCAGCGAGGCCAAGGAAGCCGGTGTCGACGGCCTGATCGTCGTCGACCTGCCGCCGGAGCATAACGACGAACTGTGCGACCCGGCCCAGAGCGCCGGCATCGACTTCATTCGCCTGACCACTCCGACCACCGACGACCAGCGCCTGCCCACCGTGCTCAACGGCAGCTCGGGCTTCGTCTACTACGTCTCGGTGGCCGGCGTGACCGGTGCCGGTTCGGCCACCTTGGAACACGTCGAAGAAGCCGTGGCGCGCCTGAAGCGCCACACCGACCTGCCCGTATGCGTCGGCTTCGGCATCCGCACGCCGGAACAAGCCGCCGCCATCGCCCGCCTGACCGACGGTGTGGTGGTGGGTTCAGCGCTGATCGATCAGATCGCCAGCGCCGAAACGCCAGAGCAAGCCGTCGAGGGTGTGCTGGGACTGTGCCGCGAGATTAGTGCAGGGGTGCGCGGCGCACGCGGCTGATTGCGCTGGTGGGCTGAAGCCCACCCTACATGGACCTTCAATTCCGTAGGGTGGGCTTCAGCCCACCACTGCGTTAATACCATCCGCACCACCCCATGAAGGCAAGGAGGCCTCCATGTCGAACTACCGGCGCAGCACCGTGCCCGGCGGCACCTGGTTCTTCACCCTGACCCTGGCCGACCGTCGCTCCCGGCTGTTGGTCGAGGAAATCGCGCTCCTTCGCCAAGCCTATGGCCAGACGCTGCAGGCCCGTCCCTTCCGCACCCTCGCCATTTGCATCCTGCCCGATCACCTCCATGCCATCTGGACATTGCCGGAAGGCGACGCCGACTACTCCGGCCGCTGGAGCCTGCTCAAGAGCACGTTTTCGCGACAGTTCCCGGCGAGCGTCCGGACCGCAAGCAAAACTCGCAAGCGAGAAAAAGGTCTGTGGCAGCGCCGCTTTTGGGAACACCAGATCCGCGACGCTACCGACCTGCAGCGGCATGTGGATTACGTCCACTTCAATCCGGTCAAGCACGGGCTAGTCAACAGCGTTGCGAACTGGCCGCACTCGAGCTACCACAGGTATGTCGAAAAAGGGCTGCTGTCCCAGGATTGGGCTGGCAGTAATACGGCGATTGGCTCGTTCGGCGAATGATTGGCGATACGAGTCCAGCCCCCGCATGCCGATCACACGCTTCTAGAACATGGTGTTGTCGTTCGCCGACTCGGCGGGCACATCCTGAATCACGTCCCAATGTTCGACGATAACGCCATCGTCGACCCGGAAGATGTCGACCACCGCCTGACCGCGGTCCTCGGGGCCATTGGTTGAGTGCACGTGCAGGTAGACCAGATCGCCGTCCGTCGCGCTACGCACGATACGAGCGCGTGATTGCGGGTTTTCTTTGAAGAAGCCGCTGAAGTAACCCACGAAGGGCGCCTTGCCGTCCGGCACGTCAGGGTTGTGCTGCGTGTAGTCATCGGCAACGACACGTGCGGCCTCTTCCACCTGATGCTTGTTGAAGAACTGGTCGTAGAACTCGACGACCAGGGTGCGATTGGCATCCTCGGCCGCGAGATCCCGTGTGGATGGGCTGGCGGCGAAGATGGTGGTCGACAAAGCGGACAGCAGCGCGGCTGTCATCATAAGCGTACGAAGCATGAGCAAATTTCCTTAGTAACCGACGGTAAAACGCTGGCGCACATGCGCCGGGTGCTCGATCTCGTCGACCAGCGCTACGGCGTAGTCTTCGAATGAAATACGGCTGCCTTGCGCGTTGCTGAGCAGCGCATCTTTGCCAAGGCGAAACTGGCCCGTCCGCTCGCCTGGGACGAACTCGGCCGAAGGCGACAGAAAGGTCCATTCAAGCTCGCTTTCCTGCCTGAGCTGCTCGAGAAAGGCCGCGCCGCCAGAGGCTTCAGCTTTGTAGGCTTCGGGAAAATCAGGCAGGTCGACAACGCGCCGACCAGGCGCGACCTCCAGGCTGCCGGCTCCACCGACGACCAGATAACGCTTTACGCCAGAGGCGCGTACCGCCTCGATCAGGGTGTGCGGCTCGGACGAGGTGAAGTTGACCGCGCTGACGACGGCATCGTGACCGCGCAGCGCCGACGTCAGGCCCTGCAGGTCTTGGGCGTCGCCCTTGACGGCAGTGACACCGGGCAGCTCGGCGATTCGCTCGGGATGGCGAGCAATCGCGGTCACGCGATGCCCGCGGTCGGTGAGCTCTCTGAGAATGCGCGAGCCGGCTGAGCCAGAGGCGCCAATCAATGCGATATGGGACACGACGCAATCCTTTGTCTAGTTTATGGACCAGGTATGTTTTGTAGACCTTAGGTGCGAGCAATGCTACGTTTCGCCGCCTCGCCCCACAAGAAGTTAGGTTCGTGGTACCTGGTCACACTGGGCTGACCTGCCTCGCCGACGGAGAACCCTATGCTGCGCGATGAAGTCATTAACGCTGCCTTCGACCACCCCTGCCCGATCCGCGATGTGCTCGATCGCATAGGTGACCAATGGAGTTTTCTGGTGCTTGAAGCGCTGGCCGAACGCACGCTGCGCTTCAATGAGCTCAGCCGTGAGATCGGTGATATCTCCAAGCAGATGCTTTCGCGAACCCTCAAGCGGCTAGAGATGGATGGATTCGTGCACCGCACCCTGTACGCCGAGGTTCCTCCGCGGGTGGAGTACCAGCTGACGGACCTGGGCCGAGGGTTTCTGGTCCCCATGCAGGCGTTGGTGCAATGGGCCGATACCCACCACGCTCAGGTCTGCCAGTCACGTCGCGCGTATCGCTCAGCCGAAGGGGCTGTCGATTGATGCCGCATCAGTGCCAAGCCCAAGACAGGTATCCCGAACAAACCATCCCCCATCGATGACCAATATCAACCGGCTCGATTTCGACCGCGCCGTCTGAGCGCGTAGGATGCCCTGCACATCCCCAGTACCCACGCGAGGAGATTGTTCATGCCCGATAGCACTTACGTACCGCCGAAAGTCTGGACCCACGACGCGCCTTCGGGCGGCAAGTTCGCCAGCATCAACGCCCCGACCGCCGGTGCGCGCGAGGACAAGGCGTTGCCGGTGGGCAAGCATCCGCTGCAGCTCTACTCCCTGGCCACGCCCAACGGCGTGAAAGTCAGCATCATGCTCGAAGAGCTGCTCGCTCTCGGCCACAGCGGCGCGGAATACGACGCCTGGCTGATCAAGATCGGTGACGGCGACCAGTTCGGCAGCGGCTTTGTCGAGATCAACCCGAACTCCAAGATTCCCGCGCTGGCCGACCACAGCGTCGACGGCGAGCCATTGCGGGTGTTCGAGTCGGGCTCGATCCTGGTGTACCTGGCCGAGAAGTTTGGCGCCTTCCTGCCGACCGAAATCCGTGCGCGCACCGAAACGATGAACTGGCTGTTCTGGCAGATGGGCTCGGCGCCCTTCCTCGGCGGCGGCTTCGGCCACTTCTATGCCTACGCGCCGGAGAAGTACGAGTACCCGATCAACCGCTACGCGATGGAGGTCAAGCGCCAGCTCGACGTGCTCGATCGCCAACTGGCCGAGAACCGCTACATCGCCGGCGACGACTACACCATCGCCGACATGGCCATCTGGCCCTGGTACGGCGTGTTGGCCCGCGGTGAGCTGTACCAGGCCGGTGAGTTTCTCTCGGTGCAGGACTACAAACATGTGCAGCGCTGGGCCGCCGAACTGGCCGAGCGACCGGGCGTGATTCGTGGACGCAAGGTCAACCGCACCTGGGGCGACAAGACCGAACAGGCACCCGAACGTCACAGCGCAGCGGATCTGGATTAAACACGGCCCCCAATGAGGCAGGCCGCGCGCTAGCGGCCTCACCCCCATGGCGCGGACATTGCGGGTCTCGACCGCGAATTGGGTAGCCGCGCCGCACGAACGTCCACGCCCACTGAGAAGGGCTCTTCGCAAGCCGGTACCGCTTGAGCAAACACTGACTCGTAAGCCGTATCTCAACTCCTATCGCGGTCGAGACCGCTCCCCACTGAAGCCCCTGCACTGAGCACCACTCACAAAAAGCGCGTCGGCGGCTCGCCCTACGACCTGCTGCCTGCTTAACCGAAGCGGTCCGACCTGTACCACTTATTTTTCTGAACTATGGCCGCCCCGCCAGACCCAATATTCATGAGCGCTGCTCCGAGGAGCGGATGAGCCGCCATCACTATGGCAGGTGTCCTCATCAGTCCCGGGATAAGCGCAGTGCTCGGATAACCCAGTTGTTCAACACAACGCGAGGTGAACCATGAAACACACACTAGTAGCGGCGTTTGCGACGTCGACCGATGCCAACCGTACCGTCGGCGACCTGATGTCGCGGGGCATCGCCCGGGAACAGATTCACTCAGTAGGTGCTGACAGCGCGAACATTCATGCCTACGACGCGCCCTACTCCACCGAAGGCGGCACTGTCGACCGCGAGCATCACGAGGGCAAGGTCGCGCACTTCTTCAAATCGTTGTTCGGCCATGAGCCGCACGAAGAACACCGTCGCCATGCCACCGCCTACCCGGAAGCCGTACGCCGAGGCTCGCTGGTGATCGCCGTCGACGTGCATGACGACGATCAGCTGGTCCGTGCACGCGACGCCCTGGAGTACAACGGCGCGCTCAATATCGACGACAACGGCAACGGTGCGGGCGCAACCCCAGGCTATTCCGGCGCAACCAGCCCCTATGCCGGCGCCACCGGCGGCGACAGCCACCTGGACAAGCATTTCGCTGGGTCCGCCAGCCATGCAGGCCATTCAGCCGATACCCATCGCGATACAGGCGCCCCGGGTGCGGGAACAACGGATACAGCGGCAACAGGCCGTACGGCTGATACCCATGCAGGCTCCGGCGATACCGGCCGCTACGATGTGGGCACGGCGGCCAAACGGGCCGGCACGGACTACCCAGAGAACGCCGGCACCGCGTCCCCGACTGGCGGCGGCCTGGCCGGCGAGACGGTCGGCACTCGCGACGCGACGGAAAGCCTGGACGCCACCCACGCGGGCACCTGCACAGACCGGATTTGCGTGATCAAGCGGTAAAACGGTTGACCGACCGGTGAGCGATCAAGGGCCGCAAGACGCGGCCCGTTTTTTTGCCGGCTTCAGCGAGGCGCGTCCAGACCCTCAGCGCCCGTCCAGTGCGCGCCGCAACCCGGCGTTGCCGATCGCCAGGGCCACGCAGTCTTCAGTCAGCCCTAACGCAGCATTGACATAAGGATTGGCCTGATAGGGTTTGCGCAGGTCGAGTCCAATCTTCGACGCGACCAGCGCGGCCGTTGCGCCAACCACTGCCGGAAGCCATATCGGTTGTCGCTGTGCGCTGGCCAACGCTGCCGCGGTCACCCCGCCCGACAAGGCCCGAAACATCATCGATGGCAGGATGGTCCTGTCCGGCGCAAAGGGCATCTTGTCACCCACCAGTTCGCCCACCGCCATGGGTACAAGAAATTGCTGCATGCGATGCGAGGCCAGGGTGCGCGCCGGCTCGTCCGCCTGGTCGATGTCGTCCCGCGCGGCCAGTGCCCGGCTGGTCATGGTGGGGGCCAGGGTGCTGCGCATTCCGGTTACCAGGCCGAGCGCCAGCGCGCCCCACAAAACATTGCTCAGAGTGGTCATGCGTGTGTCTCCCGGTGGCTTTTAGATGCGACCGGGTCAGCGCATCAGCCGTTCATGTTCATCTCCGAGCGGTCAGCTCGTCCCGCTCGGTGATGTCGCTAGCCCTTGGCCGCTGCAAACTTCTCTACCCGTTTGGTTTCACCCGCCACGATCAGGATGTCGCCCGGGTGGATCAGGGTTTCAGGCTTGGCGTAGATGAAGTCTTCGTGCGCCCGTTTCACCCCGACGATGGTGACGCCGTAGCGCTTGTGCACGCCGGCGTCCGCCAGGGTCTTGTCATGAATGTTGCGTGGCGCGTGCGTCGAGGCGATGGCAAACCCGTCGTCGAACTCGATGAACTCGAGCATCTTGCCGGTCACCAGATGCGCCACGCGCTCGCCCATGGAGGTTTCCGGATAGACGACGTGGTGGGCTCCGGTGCGCTCGAGGATCAGCCCGTGGCGCTTGCTCAAGGCCTTGGCCCAGATGTCCGGTACGCCGAGTTCCTGCAGCGCGAGGACGGTCAGCACGCTGGCTTCCAGGTCGGTGCCGATACTCACCACCACATGGCGGAACTGATCCACCCCGAGCTGGCGCAGGGCGCGGATGTCGGTCGCGTCGGCCTGCGCCACATGGGTCAGCTGGTCGACCCACTGCTGCACGTTGGCGCTGTTGCTGTCGATGCCCAGCACTTCGTGGCCCATGGACGTGAGCGAATCGGCAACCGCCGAGCCGAATCGCCCCAGGCCGATGACGGCGACACTGTCGTTCTCGAATGTCTTGCCGAACAGGTTATCCAACAATGGGGCGTTCCTCCGGATAGCGGTAATGTTTGGTCACGCTGCGCAGCGCAAGGGCCGTCGCCAGCGTAATGGTGCCGACCCGCCCGATGAACATCAGGGCGATGATCACCAGCTGGCCGGACGCGGGCAGATCGTCGGTGATCCCGGTCGACAAACCGACCGTGGCGAACGCGGACACCGCCTCGAACAGCACCACGCCGAGCTCGTAGTCCGTCATGCTGAGCAGCAACATGGTGCCGATACCCACAATGAGCGAGCTGAGAAACAGCACCGTCAGCGCCTGGCGTTGCGTGGCGTAAGAGATGCGCCGACGGAAGGCGACTGTGTCCTCATTGCCACGGATCTCGGCCCAGATGAAGAAGAACAGCAGGAAGAAGGTCGTCACCTTGATCCCGCCCGCTGTACTAGCGCTGCCGCCGCCGACAAACATCAGAAAGTAGTGAACGGCCAGCGTCTGCGCTTCGAACTGGCTGACGTCCAGGCTGTTGAAGCCCGCCGTGCGCGCCACCGCCGAGCTGAACAGGGCTGACAACAGCTTGTCACCCAGCGACATGCCGCCCAGCGTGCCGGGGTTGCCCCACTCGTAGAACAGAATCGCCAGCGTGCCGCCGAACAGGAGCACGGCCGAGCCCCAGAGCGTGATACGGGTGTGGATTGTCCAAGGCTTGCCGCGCTGGTCGCGGCGAAACTCGTAGAGCACCGGAAAGCCCAGGCCGCCGATGATCAGCGCAAGCATGATCGGCACCAGCACCACCGGGTCCGTTGCGAAGCGCATCAGGCTGTCGGAATAGGTCGAGAAACCGGCGTTGTTGAAGGCCGATACCGCGTGGAAAAGACCGTCCCAGAGCGCCTTCGGCCAAGGCACGTCATAGGTGAAGTGCAAATGGACGGTGAGAATGGCGGTCACGACCAGCTCAACACCGACCGTGACCAGCAGAATCAGCCGCAGCACGCCGGCCACATCGCCGAGACCTAACGAGCGCGTCTCCTGCTGCGCGACCAGGCGGCTGCTGAGCTGTAAGCGGCGCTTGACCAACAGCCCGAGCAGGGTCGCGCCACTCATGATGCCGAAGCCACCCACCTGAAACAGCAGCAGGATCACGCACTGGCCGAAGAACGACCAATAGGTCGCCGTGTCCTGCACGATCAAACCTGTCACGCAGACGGCCGAAACTGCCGTGAACAGGGCCGTCAGCAATGACGCGCTTTCAGGCCCGGCGGTCGATACCGGCAACAGCAAGAGCACCGTGCCCAACAGGGTCGCAGCAAGAAAAGCGAGCGGAATGAGGCGAGCCGGTCGGCGAACTGCGTTGCTGAGCAAAGTCGATTCCTTAGGTGTTCCCTTGGCTGCTGACGTTCGCGCAAAGCCTTGGCACGAGCCTCTACCTTGTGCGGCCACCCTCGATCAGTGGGCCGCGACAATAGCAAAAAGCATCGTGGCTGCGCTGCACAGCGCGGTTAGGCTGGCACGACGGATCTAGCGCCCTGATGCTCTATCGACAGGCCTTGTCCGCAGCTGTTCACCTGCAGCGCGGGGCACTACCCGAGCCAACCGCACCTTGTTTCTTGCGAACCTCATCGGTTTCTTCAACCCAAGGGCGATCCATCATCGCCGCCGATTCAACCGGCACATGCAATCGACGTTGCAGCTCCGGTTCTCGTCCGATCAAAAAAGGCGACCCGAAGGTCGCCTTTTTCACACGGTACGGGCCGTTACTGGCCGAGCAGGCCGGCGCCCAGTACCGAACCGAAGGCAAAGCCGATGAATTCCTGAACGCTCATATCTTGGCCATTCAAGGTCACCTTGTTGTCGGCGTAATGCAGTGAGCTGGCCAGGCGATCGCCTTGCAGCTGGAACCAGCCCGCACCGAGTGCCATACCGCTGAACAACTCGGTCGTCAGGTCTACCTGCTGCTGCAACGCAGCCGGGTCGGCGCTGTACTGCGGTTCGCGCTGAGCAATCAGGCTGGCAACATCGCGCACCAGGCCTTTATCGATGCCTGCTTCGGCTTTGAGCGACGCCAGCATGCTGGTGATCATCGCATCAGGAGTAAAGGCTTCTGCTCTCGGGGCCTGCAGGTCGGCCACAACAGACAGGCGGGCCGCACCGTTAGCGGTCTCGAAGCCGAACTCGTCGAGCGCCAAGGTGGGCTTGTGCTCCAGCAGTTGCAGGGCAAGCGCTTGCAGCTCCTGCGGCTGAGCGTCGCTGATGCTGTCGAGTGCCTCCTGCGGGGTGGCACCGCTGTCGAGGATCTGCTTGTAACTTTCCAGCAGTGCCTTGAGGCTGCTTTCGTCCAGATTGCGCAGGCTGAGGGCCAGCGCCAGGTTGCGGATGGACTGACCATTGGCCCCCACCTCGCCAACGCGGTAGGCGATCGACTGGTCGAAGCCGCCGCTGCTTCGACTCGACACTTCATCAATGGAGGCTTTGTTGATGATTACGGCAGAATTGTTGTCGGTCTGGATTTCCATGCGTTCGAGCGTAATGGCGGACGGGCCTTGGCCGAACCCGTTGACATAGTCGTGCTTGTCCACGGTCATGCCGATACCGCTTAGCTTCACCCGCACCGGCTTGCCATCATCACGGCGTTGCAGGTTCATGTCGATTTCCGGCAGCTGACCTTCCAGGCGCACGGTAGTGGTTTCGTCGGCCACTTCGAAGTTCACGCTGCCAGCCGCAACGCGAACCGTGCCGTCTTCGTTCTCAAGATTGAGAGGCGCCGAGCGCAGCGCGCCTTGCTGGCTGCCGTCATAGCCGAAGGCGACGTCACCAACCAGGGGGTTTTCACCTGAAGCGGCCTCGAACAGCGCTTCGGTCTGCGCTGATCGCTCAAGACGGAAATGGCTCTGGGCCGCAACCGGCATCAGCTGCCCATTGGTCAGGCGTGAAACCGGAAACGGGCCATGCTCGATGCGGTCTTCCAACAGCACGGCGTATTGCCGGGGCTCGCCGTCGCTGTCCTGAACCTCGATGTCGACCTGATAGCGGGCGCTGCTGGAAAGCAGACCGCCTTCGAAACTGAGCATTTTGACGGTGACGTCGGCACCGGCTCCAACGCTCATCTCGCGCAACTGGATATTGGCCTGCTCGACGGCATCACGGGCAGTCGATTCAACCTGGGTGCTGGTGTAAACAGTGGCGCCGCCGACGAGGGCCAGTGGAATGGCAACGGCAAGTGCGATTTTTTTCATGGAAACATCCTGTGCGGCGGCTGGGCAGACGTCCTGTCAGCCGGTGGTTGGCAAGCGGCCGCACTCTATCAGCGAGCCTGTACAGTCTCCAGCGCGCCTTGCAGCGGGATCGGAAGGCTGAGAACGCGGCGACAAATCAGGACGCTCTCACCGCTGATAAACCAAACCAAGCTAAGGATTCCAACTCACCGTCCGCGCCAGCGGTGGATGTGCAAAGCGACATCCACCCTACAACCGTAGGAGTGGATCACGCCTCACCAGTCCACCCTACGCCCCACGTCAGCGGTCATTTACCCGCGCTTCCTTGTGTATTGATCATTGCGCCAACAGCGCCTGGGCCTGAGCGATCGCCTGCTGCTCGCGGCTGGCCCAATCCCCGCCGATCTCCACGAAGGGTTGCTCGTTCCGCTGGAGCCATTGGCGGCAGGCGTCGTGGAAGCGCAGACGCTCAACGGTCTCCGGTTGGCAGCGCTGGCCGTCTGCGTGCCATACGGCCCCTTCGGGCGAAAGCAGCAGGTGCTGGTCGTAACGGCGGGCGAGCAGTTCATCTTCCAGCCACGCCGGGCAATCATCGAACAGCGTCCGGCTCCAGAGCATATTGCTCAGCAGGTGAGTATCGAGGATTAGCAGCGCCGGGCGCTGACCTCGCGCGGCATCTTCCCAGACCAATTGCCCGCGGGCGATGGCCGGGATGTCGGCGAGGCAGGTGTCGCGCTGTTCGCGGTCGATGAAATGCCGAACATACTCGCCCACCACCATGCCGCCGAAGCGTTGCTGCAGGCGCGCGGCGAGCCAGCTCTTGCCGGTCGATTCCGCGCCGGTGAGCACCAGCACCTTCATTGGCCCGCACCCCTCGCCTGTCTGGTGTTCCCGTTCATCTGCCCCTGCCGTCCCGTTCAATCCACACCCACAAAGCCGCCGGTCTGATGCTGCCACAGCCTCGCATAGAGGCCGCCGCGCGCGATCAACTCGGCGTGGGTGCCGGTCTCGATCACCTGGCCCCCATCAATCACTACCAGCCGGTCCATGCGCGCGATGGTCGAGAGTCGGTGCGCGATGGCGATCACCGTCTTGCCCTCCATCAGCGTATCCAGGCTCTCCTGAATCGCCGCTTCGACTTCCGAATCCAGTGCTGAGGTGGCTTCGTCCAACACCAGAATCGGCGCATCCTTGAGCAGGACGCGGGCAATGGCGATGCGTTGACGCTGGCCGCCGGAGAGCTTCACGCCGCGCTCGCCGACCGTTGCCTCGAAACCCAGGCCGCCTTGGCTGTCGTCCAGCGTTTTGATGAACTCGTCCGCGCGGGCCTTGTGCGCGGCGCCCCAGAGGTCTTCTTCGGTGGCGTCGGGCTTGCCGTAACGCAGGTTGTCGCGGATGGAGCGATGCAGCAGCGAGGTGTCCTGGGTGACCACGCCGATGTTGGCGCGCAAGCTTTCCTGGCTGACCTCGGCGACGTTCTGCCCGTCGATGAGGATGCGGCCGCTCTCCAGGTCATAGAGGCGCAGCAGCAGATTGACCAGCGTGGACTTGCCGGCACCCGACGGCCCGACCAGGCCGATCTTCTCGCCGGGGGTAATGTCGATGGAGAGCCCGCTGATCACGCCGCCCTGCTTGCCGTAGTGGAAATGCACGTCCTCAAAACGCACACCGCCCTGCTCCACCGCTAGCGGCTTGGCGTCCTCACGGTCGAGCACGTGGCGCGGCTGGACGATGGTCTGCATGCCGTCCTGCACGGTGCCGACGTTCTCGAAAATGCCGTTGACCACCCACATGATCCATTCGGCCATGTTGTTGATGCGGATCACCAGGCCCAGCGCCAGGGCGATGGCGCCGGTGCTGATTAGCGCCTCGCTCCACAGCCACAGCGCCAGGGCGCCGGTACCGACGATCAGTAGACCGTTCATGCAGGTGATCAGGAAATCCAGGCTAGTGATGGTGCGCGACTGCAGGCGGAACTTGCCGAGCAACTCCTGCATGGCCTCGCGGGCATAGCTTTCTTCTTCCTTGGAATGAGCGAACAGCTTGAGCGTGGCGACGTTGCTGTAACCGTCCACCACCCTTCCCATCACCTTCGAGCGCGCCGCGGAAGCAGCCGCCGAGCGCGCCCGGATGCGCGGCACGAAGTACCAGAGCGCCGCGCTGTACCCGATGATCCACAGCGCCAACGGCACGATCAGCCGCAGGTCGGCGGCGGCAAACAGGTACAGCGCGCTACCGGCGTAAACCACCACGTGCCAGAGCGCGTCGATCACCTGCATGGCCGAATCACGCAGCGACGGCCCGGTCTGCATGATGCGCTGGGCAATGCGCCCGGCGAAATCGTTCTGGAAGAAGTTCAGGCTCTGCTTGAGCACGTAGCGGTGGTTCTGCCAGCGGATCAGATTGGTCAGCCCCGGGTTGATGGCCTGATGGGTGAGCAGGTTGTGCAGGCCGAAGACCAAGGGCCGGATGATCATAGCCACCACCGCCATCCACAGCAGCTCATTGCGGTGTTCGGCGAAAAAACTCCGCGCATCGCCCGTGGTCTGCGCCATGTCGATCAACTGGCCAAGAAAGCTGAACAGCGCCACTTCGATCAACGCCGCAAAGAAGCCGACCACCAGTACAGCAGTCATCAATGGCCAGACCTGCTTCAGATAATGCGCATAGAACCGCAGCATGCCCGCAGGCGGCTCGACGTCCGGGCTGGGCTTGAAGACATCGATCAGGTTTTCGAAGCGGCTGAACAACATGGGGCACGGTCTGCTGTGGCGAGTGGGCGGGGTTGTTGCTGACAGGGGCATGTCGATCTTTTAGAGCGGCAACTGGGGTCTAGCTGAGCGTGGGTCGAGGCGCTCTGAAACGCGGGTTTTGCTGATGCAGCGTAGCAGTATCCGAAGTGCCTGGCGGCACCTTGGTCGGAACGAGCGCCGTGCCGAACGTGGACAGGCCTGCCAATTTAGACGTGCAAGAAGAGCTTAAAGTGCGCCGGCCAGCCTGGGACTAGTTGGGCCTATTCATCAGGTCTACGACACCGGGGCCGCCGGCCCTTATCCGTACGGTGGGCTTCAGCCCACCACCCTCGGCCCAACACCGTTCCGGTGGGCTAAAAGCCCACCCTACATCGTTAACTGTCTGCGGGCGCCGCGTGATCATGAACCGCCGCCCTCGCCTGCCGCCACTCGCGCAGGCCCATTACCGCCAGCAGGGTGAAAAAGCCGTACAACCCCGCGGTGAGCCAGTATTCCTGAAAGGCAAAGAACCCCACGTAGAGCGAGTCCACCACAATCCACAACACCCAGCACTGCCAGCGCTTGAGCGCCATCCACAGCTGCGCGAGCAGGCTGAAGGCCGTGAGTGTCGCATCCGGCCAGGGGTACGCCGCTTCGGTAACCGTCGCCATCAACAAACCCAACCCGACACTCCCCAGTGCCGCCACAGCGAGCCCAACGCCTACCTCTCTCGCTGTCGCCCCCACCACCGGCCGCCCTCCCTCACCGTTGCTGCCCCGCGTCCACTGCCACCAGCCATACAGCTGCATGGCGGCGAACACCCCGTTGAGCAGCACCTGCGAATACAACCGCACCTCGAAAAAGAACCAGGCATACAGCGACACCATCACCAACCCGATGGGCCAGCAAAGCGGGTTCTGCCGCACCGTAAGCCAGACGGAAAGGACGCCGAGGGCGGAGGCGATGAGTTCGAGGGAGGTCATGGGGTGGAGGTCAGAAGCAGCTACGGGGCGGGCATGATACGGCAAGCATGCGGAACGGTTCGAAGCGCACCGGGTGAGTGAGAATGGCTGGGCTATTCAGTTCAGGTTCACAAATATTGGTCAGCCACGCACGTACTCGTAGGGTGGGCTTCAGCCCACCGTCAAACCCCACCCCTCCGGTGGGCTAAAGCCCACCCTACGTTTACTGCCTTCGCCGGCGGGTGACTGCCCCCTTTTTCAGTAATCTGTTCTTCGTTGTTCATGTGCGAGCCCTAGCTCTACCGAAAACCCCGAACTGGAATCATTGATGACCGAGGACACGGCAACCAACCCAGGTACCACTGGGCTCATTCTCTCGGGCGGTGGCGCACGAGCGGCATATCAGGTTGGCGTGCTTTCCGCGATTGCCGATCTGCTGCCCGATTCTTCACGCAACCCGTTCCCCGTGATCGTCGGCACCTCGGCGGGTGCGATCAATGCCGTCAGCCTGGCGTGTGGCGCCCTGCACTTTTGCGAGGCGGTGCGGCGGCTGAGCAACGTGTGGCGCAGCATTCATACCGATCAGGTGTACCGCAGCGACTGGCCGGGTGTGTTGCACCAAGCCAGCCGTTTCATTGGCCACAGCGTGCTCGGTATTGGCAAGCAAGTGCCCGTTGCGCTGCTCGATAGTTCGCCACTGGCCGCGCTGCTCGAACGCGAACTGGATTTCTCGGGAATCGCCGCGGCAATGCGCCATCGGCAACTACGCGCAATAGCGGTGACGGCATTCGGCTACGAGTCGGCCGAGGCGGTGACCTTCTATCAGGGCCATGGCGCCATCGACCCGTGGCTCCGCCATCGTCGGGTGGGTGTGCCGACCCGCCTGGCTATTCCCCATTTGCTGGCCAGCTCTGCCATTCCGCTGATCTTTGAGCCGGTCAAGATCAACCGCGAGTATTTTGGTGATGGCGCGGTACGCCAGACCGCACCGATCAGCCCCGCCCTCCATCTGGGCGCTACACGTGTACTAGTGGTCGGGGTCAGTGGCAACCCGATAGATGACCAGACCAAGACTGCACCAACACCAAGGCCGACAGGCACCATCCCGAGCCTGGCGCAAATCGCCGGGCACATGCTCAACAGTACCTTCATCGACAACGTGGAGAGTGATATCGAGCTGCTGGAGCGCCTAAATCTACTGGGGAAACTGGTGCCTATCGAACAGCGCAAGCGCGCCTATGGCCTGACGCCCATCGAGGTGCTGGTGATTTCGCCCAGCCAACCGCTGGACAAGATCGCCGCCCGCCATCGGCACGAAATGCCTGCGGCCCTGAGACTTTTCCTGCGCGGCCCTGGCGGCACACGCGAAGGCGGCGGTGGGCTGTTGAGTTATCTGTTGTTCGAACCCGGCTACTGCAGCGAGCTGATCGAACTGGGTTACCAGGACGCCATGGCCAAGAAAAGCGAGCTCACGGCGTTTTTAAGGCTTGAGCGTCCAGAGTTCGCATAGCGCTTTACAGCGCCCTCGGCAGAAAGCTGTGGGTCTCGGGTGGCAAACGAAGCGTTGTCCACGCTACTTTAGCCGCCTGCTCTGCCGAAGCCCGGACGCTGCGTAGGGTGGAAAACGGCGGAGCCTTTTCCACGCGCCACGTCCGGGCTATTTAGCTAGCCCTTCGGAATGGTTTCCGGACGCACATAGGGCAGCATGTGCGCCACGTAATCCGCCTTGCCGAGATTGATGCCTTCTTTACGCAAGATCGAATACGCGGTCATGACGTGAAAATAGAACTGACCCAACGTCCAGTCACGAGCGTATTGGTCTGCGGTCAGATCCAGAACCATCCCGTTCGGAAGTTCATGGGCGATGGGCTTATCCCCACATACATCGAGCGCATCGGCGGCAAGGCCGTCGAGCACCGCCACCGTCTCATTGATCCGGGCATAAGCTTCAGCGAGCGATCCGGGGCTTTTGACAGCCTGACGCCCCTCGCTCAGTAGCTCGTTGATAGCAGGCGGGAACGCCTCTCCCCTCAGCCGGCACATGGCTTCTCGCGCCTGCACACAGGCAAAGCGAACCTGCGTCGACAGCGGATACATGTCGGGCGCCAAACGTGAGGATAACAGTGCTTGTGCCTCTGCTTCCGGTAGCTGGGCCTGGGCCTTCTTTAGCCAGCCTGCGAGGGTTTTGAGCATTTGCCTGTAGGTTGGGACGAGCAGTGTCGTTAGTTGCATGGCTTCGCACCTTGGGGAATTGGGAGGCAACGTCGAAGAAGGTGACAGGGTGTTATGAAGCCAGCTACCTGAAAGGTAGATAGCCGGTCGCTTTTCCCAACTCAGAGTGATCAGTCCAGGAGGCGGTGACCCGCGTCTTTCAGAACCTCCACAGCATTTTCGAGATTCATCGACTTGATCAAGATGTAGTCGGTATCGAAGGTGCTCACCGCGAAAATGCCGATAGCGGCAGCCGCGAGCGGATCAAGCAAGGAGGCCAGGACACCCGTCTGATCAAAGGCGAACGGCCCCTGCACCTTGATCGCGCGCCAATCGCTGTCCACTCGGGCTAAACCGGTTGCGACACCCTCAGCGCAAACAATCGAAAGCTCATCGTCCGTCCGGGTGATCGACATAAACCCAGGAGACGCAAAAACCGCGTTCGGCAGGTCAGCATCCCGCTCCAACTGGGCAATCACGAAGCTTTGGGGGAGGACAGAGAAGGCGTGGTTCATGTCAGGTCACCTCGTAACTAAGCGAGCGGGCCACGAAGGCAGGACATAGGCGACCCGGTAAATAACGGCGAAATATAAATCTGGCCCTTTTCTCAGGCGTTGCCATCAGACAGTAGCGCGGACAAGCGAAGCGTTGTCCACCCTACGCCACCACCCTCGCCTGCTCCGCCAGGCCTCGGCATCACGTAGGGTGGAAAACGGCGGAGTCTTTTCCACGCGTTTCGTCCAGGCTAACTCGCTGACAGTTCCTGCCTAAATCTCCGGCCGCAATGCTTCAATGTGTTTGAGCCACGCATCGAAGCGCTGGCATTCTGCGCGGATCGCCGATAAGCCAATTTCAATAGCTGCTAGGGAGCCGTGTAAGGGTTTTTCATACCCATCATATAGATTCAAAATTCGTTTGCTTGGGGCGGTGATGCGACTGTTGTTGATCGTCTCCGGAGTATCAAAAGCATCACGAATCTGCTGGAACTGTTCTCTCAGCGCGTGTTGGCTAATACCTGTTGCAAGACCCTCTGGGCTGCTAAACAAAAGCCCTTCAAATTCATACATCTGAATATAAGGAATAAAACGCCGCATCGGGCCAGCACCAAGCTTTTTCTGCAAGCTGTATGTCATTGCACTCATCAAACACTCAGCTTTTTCATTCATTGAGCCCTTGGTATTAGCTTCTGCTTTACCTGGGAACTCTTCAGGCAGACCGTAGAAATCAAAAAAAGTCGTGCAATAGGCCTGACGCTCACCCAAGAGTCTGTTTTCAACATCAGTTAGGAGGCGTTCGAATCGAAAATTACCGCCTTTGTGACCAGGCTTACCGATCAAAGCAGGGACTAAATAAATACCTTGAGGATACAGATCTGTCGCTAGCACTTCGTTAACAAACATCTCTTCCGTCTGACCTTCGCAAATGACATGTACCCTTACCATTTACGCGGCCTCCCGCCGAGAATGTTTTTCTCCCAAAGCTCGCCAACTGAATAATCCTCCAACCAGGCTTTAAACTCGTCTTCATCCAGACGCTTGAAAACCGTGGATCCCTGCTCACGCTCAACAATGATTAGATCCTCAATGGAAAACTCATTGACCAGCGGAACTGACTGGGTGGAGACAATAACCTGCATACGCATCGAAGCGGAGCGAAGAAGCGAGCCGAGAAGCGTAATGGCGTATGGATGCAGCCCCAGCTCTGGCTCGTCGATGATGATTGTGGAAGGTAGATCGGGTTGCAGCAAAGCTGTTGCTAGACAGATGAAACGGATCGAGCCATCCGACAACTGACTGGGCCAAAAGGTATAGTCACTACCCTTTTGCTTCCACAGCAAATTGATCACCATTTCCTCAGTTTTCAGCTCAATGGGCTTGAGGCAAAAATCATCGAAGAAAGGAATGGCGAGCTGGATAGTCTTGCGAATCTGCTCATAAACCTCCGGCGTTTCACTTTTCAATCGATACAAGAACGCCGCAAGGTTGGACGCATCAGGCCGGAGGTAATCGTTGATATGCGCCGGACCATAACGCTTGACACCGGCTGTCTCACTGGTGTCGTGAAAGTGGAACACCTTCCAGCTAGAAATCGAGCTGTAGCAATAATCTGCTTCACTATCAGCACCTGATGTTTTGTATTTGTCCTTGAGTTTGGCCTCTTGATGACCCGTGCCTAAATGAATCCATTTTGGTCCATAAAATGGCCCATCAAAAAAGAGCTTCTCATTAGCAAACACAAAGCCGCCCTCAACTGTCGGCTCCAGCTCGAACTTGTAGCCGTTCAAACCAAAACGAACGAAAGACTCGATTTTGTCGGTTTCTTTAACTCCGAAACTAACGATGCGATCAGCAGAACCTTGTTGAGCTGTCCACTTTTGTAGACGCAACTCCACCAGCTCGCCTAGCATCCGAAAATAAGACACGAAGCTGCTTTTTCCAGCACCGTTGCCGCCGAGAAGTACATTGAGGCTGCCCAGATAAAGCTGATCCAAATCCTTTATCGACTTGAAGCCTTTTATGGAGAGCCGGCTGATCTGGTTCTTTTTGCTCATGAGTGTTGTTCCTTGCGCAGCGCCGATGGGCGAGCGTTCGATCATGTACGGCGAAACTATGGTCAGTATGCTGGAGCTGAGCCACATGCAACATACTCATGCAATCCTGCGCTCAAAAAGCGCCCTAACCACACGGTAGTCGGGCCTCGCGGTGGGCCAGGTGCAATCGGCATCGCGCTTTCCAGCCTTGCGGGGGCAGAACAGGCCTTTACTGGCATCGAAGACGATGCGGCGATTAGCGTCATCATCAGGTCTCACGTCCGCATCGGCGCACTACCGGGAACTGCAAGCGTTAGATGGTCAGTAACTCATCCAGGGTCAGACCAAGGGCCTGTGCGGCGAGTACATCGATTACCACCAGCGCGTGATCGCCATCAGCGGATAGGCCGGACGACTATCTTTACCATCGCGGTGGTGGGGTTCGATCCAGGCAATCAAGCCTTCCACGGCACCATTCGATCCACTTCAATCAGGAGCGGGTCTCCTTACACTTGCCGGCGTACTCGGCATCGGCGGAGGTCATTTGCTTCATGTGGATCCAGGTTTTGTGACCAAATCAGAAAGTCTGATCCTCCCTAGCCGAACGGCTCTAGCGCGGGCAACCACATTATCGGCACCCGTCCGGAATGTTATACACCATGATTTTTCAGCTGGATGCGCACCATTCCGCTCCGTCGGCATCTGGTTCAAACACAGCAAGGGCCGGTAGTTACCGGCCCAGTTCCAGCCGTTACTGCCCAACCTCCAACATGATCTTCCCAATATGCTTGCTGCTTTCCATCAGCCGGTGCGCTTCGGCGGTTTGATCGAGGGGGAAGGTGGCGTGGATCACGGGGTGGCAGAGGCCCTGGTCCAGCAGGGGCCAGACCTTGTCCTGCAGCGCCTTGGCGATGTCGGCTTTTTCCTCGCGGCTGCGTGGGCGCAGGGTGGAGCCGGTGAAGGTCAGGCGCTTGCGCATGATCGGCGAGGTGTCGAGTTCGACACGGCTGCCTTTGAGGAAGGCGATCTGCACCAAGCGGCCTTCAATGGCCAGGGATTTGATGTTGCGGGGGATGTAGTCGCCGCCGACCATGTCGAGGATGACGTCGACGCCGTTGCCGTCGGTGGCTTGCTTGAGCACTTCGACGAAGTCTTCTTCGTGGTAGTTGATCACCCGGTCCGCACCGGCACGCCGGCAGGCGTCGGCCTTTTCGCTGCTGCCGACGGTGGTGAAGACGGTGGCGCCGAACTGCTTGGCCAGCTGGATGGCGGTCAGGCCGATGCCGCTGGAGCCGCCGTGTACCAGGAAGGCTTCGCCGGGCTGCAGGCGACCGCGCTCGAACACGTTGCTCCACACGGTGAAGTAGGTTTCCGGCAGGGCGGCCGCTTCCAGCAGCGACAGCCCGGCGGGCACTGGCAGGCAGTGTTCGGCCGGCGCCACGCAGTATTCGGCGTAGCCACCGCCAGGGGTGAGGGCGCAGACCTGATCGCCGACCTTCCAGCCGCTGACGTCAGCGCCGAGCGCGACGATTTCACCGGAGATTTCCAGGCCGAGCAGCGGCGAGGCGTCAGGCGGAGGCGGGTAGCTGCCGGAGCGCTGGAACACGTCCGGGCGGTTGATGCCGGCGTAGGCCACACGCACCAGCACATCCTGCGGGCCGGGCTCAGGCACGGGCCCTTCGGCCATCCGCAGGCACTCGGCGCCGCCGCCGGGACGGTGATCGATATGTCGCATGGTTTCTGCACTCATCAGCTGTTTCTCCTTTCGAGGGGCCGGACCCTGTGAATCTGCTGCGCTCAGCCATGCTGCGTTCCGAGCAGCCTGACGTTCGCTCGCTAGCGGTTCACTGGGGCTGTGTGGCCGCGTTGATTGAATGGTCTGGTCGGTACACGGTAGTGCCCGCGTGTCGCGGCGCCAACCTTGATTGTTCAGGGCAAGCGTTGCGCTTAGCTGAAACGTAGCGCAACGGCTAGGCGCCGCTGGCGCAATTCAGCAAACCCGTGCCCGAACCGCGCTGTAGCGAGCGCGGCTCAACGGCCATGCGGACTCAGCATTTCCCCGACCTTGAGGGCAAAGGCGTCGATGGCGAACGGTTTGGTCATCACAGCCATGTCAGGGCCAAGCAGGTCATTGGCGGCGAAGCTTTCGGCATAGCCGGTGGCGAAGAGCACTTTCAGCCCGGGACGTTGCTGGCGGACGATTTCGGCCAGCTGCCGGCCGTTCATGCCGGGCAGCCAACGTCAGAAACCATCAGGTCGATCCGCTGCTGGCTTTCGGTGATCTCCAGCGCTTCGGAGGCTTCGCCGGCTTCAAGTGTTTCGTAGCCAAGGTCATTGAGCACTTCGACCACCAACGAGCGAACCACGGGCTCGTCCTCAACCACGAGGATGGTTTCGCCAGTGCCCTGTGGCGTGCGCTCAGGCTCCACTTTTACCGGGCTCATGGCGCCGTGGTGGACCGGCAAGTAGAGGTAAACGCTGGTGCCATCGAAGGGCTTGGACTCAAGCTGTATGTAACCTTTGGCCTGCTTGATGTAGCCGTACACCATGGAAAGCCCGAGGCCGGTGCCCTGGCCGATCGGCTTGGTAGTAAAGAAGGGCTCGAAGGCGCGCTCGACCACTTCCGGCGTCATGCCGGTACCGGTGTCGGTTACCGACAGCAGCACGTAGTCGCCTTCGGTCAGGCCGCGCCGGGCGGGATCCGGCTCGCTGCCGATCTGGACACTGCGGGTGGCCAGGGTGACCCGGCCGCCGTGGGGCATGGAATCGCGTGCGTTGATCACCAGGTTGATGACGGCGCTTTCCAGCTGGTTCATGTCCATACAGGCAGGCGGCAACCCGACGCTGAGCTGGGTGACCACTGCGATGTTCTCGCCGGTGGTGCGATGGAGCAGGTCTTCCAGCGAGGCGACCATCTGGTTGACGTCCACCGGCCTGAGGTCGAGAGCCTGCTGACGGGAGAAGGCCAGCAGGCGTTGCGTCAGCGCCGCGGCGCGCTGGGCGGAATTAACGGCGGCGTTGATGTAACGCTCGTGATCCTGCTCGCCGCGCGCGTGGCGCCGCTGCATGAGGTCAAGACTGCCGATGATGCCGGTCAGCAGGTTGTTGAAGTCGTGAGCAATGCCGCCGGTGAGCTGGCCGACGGCATCCATCTTCTGCGCCTGACGTAGCGCGTCCTCGGTCTGGCGGTGCTTGGCGACTTCCGCGGCCACGCGGGCTTCGAGGTCTTCGTTGAGTTGGCGCAGCCGGGTCTCGCTGATGCGCAGGGCGTCTTCGGCGTGTCTGCGGGCGCTGACGTCGGTGCAAGCACCGGCCATGTAGGCGACCATGCCGCTGGCATCGCGAAAGGTTTTGGCCTTGCAGGCCAGCCATTGCTGCGGGCCCGGCCGGGCCAGACGAAACTCCACGGCAACGTCCTGAGCCTGGCTTTGGTTGTTGAAGACGAAGCGCACCTGCGTGCGGTCATCTGGGTGCACCTGCTCGATAAAGCGCTCGATCGTGTCGAGCTTCATCCCCAGTGGCAACTGAAGAATCTGTTCCAGCGCACTGTCGAGGTAGAAACCGCCATCGTCCAGATACCAGGTAAAGGTGCCTGTACCTGAGGCCAGCAGGGCGGCGCGAAATCGCTCTTCGGAATGGCTCAGGGTGGCAGCGTCCTGCCTGAGCACCTGCTCGGTGACATCCTGCGTCTGGTGGATGATGCAGGTGACCTCTCCCTTTTCGTCCAGCACCGGCACGTTGATCGGATTCCAGTAACGCACCTCGAAACCACCGCCTTCGGACGCACGCCGGGGAATGTCGTACTTGGTGGTCGCCATGCGATCCGGCGCGCGGGTCTCCAGCACCCGCTCCAGCGATGCGCGCAATACTCCGGGCCCGGAGGCAGCCGTTTCGTCCGGGTTGTTGCCGAAGACCTCGAAAATCGAGCGACCGATGCAATCCTCGCGGCTGATATTGGTCGCCTGCAACCGTACTTCACTGGCTGCCAACATGATGAACTCCGGGTCTGCGGAGAGGATCAGGTTGATATTGGGAAGGGCTTCGAAGATTGCCTGAAAGTCGAGTGGCTGTTTCATCGGGACGGTCGGGCCTTATGGATGGTTTTGGCGCTGAGCGGCGAGTAAACCGACAAGGCGGAGAAGCGACCAAGTTTCCATCGGTCGCCATGACTGATCAGGGCCGACCCCACCGCATGGGCGTATGCCACGCCGTGTTCGGTGCTGGTCGGGGTGGCATCGGACCTGAGCCAGAGGCAAATCATTACCCGTCTTCACGCTTGGGCATTGGAATCGCGACGCTGCTCTCGACGCTGCCTGCGGTGGCATCGCCTTCCTTGTAGAAGGGCTCCAACTCGTCACGGGCCTGCGCCCAGTGCTCCTGCTCCTGACCTTCGGGACGGCCCTTGGCTTCCCATATTTCGTGGGCGCGTTCGCGGATACGCTGTTCGTCAGCCATCTAGTTACCCTCGCTGTGCTGGCCGAAGCGCCGTTGCAAGGCGTCTCGGTTCGGTTCGGTGCTTTCTCACCGGGTATTCAGCAGAGGCAAGGAGCGGGCAGATGGTTCCAGTGCAAAACAGGTTAGCCGACGAAAGCCCTAGCGAAAGGGTAGGAATTCAGCCGCGCAGCGCGGTCGACTGCCCGATGAGCTCGTGCATCCGCTCGGCCAGGTCGTTGACCGAGAACGGCTTGGTAAGTACCGCCATACCCGATTCAAGCCGACCGTTGTGGAACACGGCACTCTCGGCATACCCGGTGATGAACAGCACGCGCAGATCGGGCCGACTGAGGCGGCCGGCGTTGGCGAGCTGCAGCCCGTTCATGCCGCCGGGCAGACCGACATCGGTGACCAGCAAATCGATGTGTACACCCGATTGCAGCACTTCGAGCCCGGCTATGCCGTCCGCCACCTCAATAGCGCGATAACCGAGCTCTCCTAGGAGATCGGTGACCAATAAGCGCACCGTCGGCTCGTCATCGACTACGAGCACCGTTTCGCCTCGCTGCGCAGGCAGGATGGGTGGCAAGCCGGGTGAGCCGCTCTCGCCTTCGGCCGTGCCGAGGTAGCGCGGCAGATAAAGGCTGACCGTGGTGCCGGTACCCAGCTTTGAGTAGATACGTACCTGACCACCCGATTGCTGGGTGAAGCCGTAGATCATCGACAGGCCAAGGCCGGTGCCTTCGCCCATCGGCTTGGTGGTGAAAAACGGATCGAACGCCTTGGCCAGCACCTCGGGCGACATGCCGGTGCCGCTATCGGTGACCCGGATCGCCAGGTACTCACCTTTTGGAATGTCGTGCTGGCTGGCGCTCGCGGCATCGAAAACCCGGTTGCCGGTTTCAACCGTGATGCGACCGCCCTCGGGCATGGCATCGCGGGCATTGAGACACAGGTTGAGCAGCGCGTTTTCCAGTTGTGACGGATCGACCAGCGCTGTCCACAAATCCGCTGTGCAGAAGCTCTCCACCACCACGTTCGGTCCGACGGTGCGCTGGACCATGTCGAGCATGCCGCTGACCAGCTTGCCGCCATCTATGGCCTTGGGCGCCAGGGTCTGCCGACGGGAAAAGGCCAACAGACGATGAGTCAGCGCTGCGGCCCGCTTGGTGGCACTCTGAGCGACCAGCAGGTACTTCGCAACGTCGCCGAGGCGATCCTGCCTGACGCGGGTCTCGATCATTTCCAGGCTGACCGAGATGCCTGCGAGCAGGTTGTTGAAGTCGTGTGCCAGGCCGCCGGTGAGCTGGCCAACGGCTTCCATTTTCTGTGCCTGACGCAGCTGATCATGGGTCGATTCGAGCTGCGCCTGTCGCGCCCTTTCCTCGGTGATGTCTCGGCCGGTGGCGTACGTCCTGTCACCCGACGGGGCGGCGACCCATGAAATCCAGTGTTCAGTCCCGCTCTTGTGCCGGTAGCGATTGACGATCCGAACCTGGTCGCCAACGGCCGTGGCCAAGTAGGCATCAACGGTACGTGGATGGTCTTCTTCGGTGATGAACTCGTTGACGTGGTGTCCGATCAACTCTTCAGGCTGGTAGCCAAGCACGGTCGTCCATGCCGGATTCACACGCTGGAAGATCCCCTCGAAGTTGATCACCACCATCAAGTCGGGCGAGGTGTCCCACATCAGGTTGCGCTCCTCCGTTCGGATGGCAACCTCGTGGACCAACTGCTCGTTCATGTCACGCAATTGCTGTTTAACGACCAGGCGCTGCTGCTCGGCGATTACCTGACCGGTGATCTCGATGCCCTGGTTCAGCAGGCCGAGAATGCGGCCGTCTTCACCGAAAATCGGCGTAGCGCTGATGTTCCAGTAGGTGACCTCAGGCTGGCCGTTGCGCACCATTGGCAGCTCGACCCTGTTCTGTGCGAAGCCTTGTCCCGTGCGCATCGCGTGAAGAAAAGGTGGCGCCACGATATCCCAGACGTCCCCCCAGACCACCGACACCGGCTGGCCCAACGCTGCGGGATGACGATCGGCCATGGAAGGGATGTACGCGTCGTTATAGAGCATTCGCAGCTCTGGTCCCCAGAGCACGGTGCCCAGCAGCGGTGAATTCAGGCAGGCACCCACCATGGAGCGCAACGACTGCGGCCAATCCTCGATCGGGCCGAACGGCGTGGCCGCCCAGTCATGGCTGCGCATCAACGCCCCCATCTCCCCGCCACCGGAGAGAAAAGCAGGCACCTCATCTATCGCGTCAGGCATGTCCGGGCTTCGTCCTTTGGAGCCGCCACCTGGCATGTGAGCGGCATCCTGCTGATGGTTGTCGGCTGTTGAACCCCACCGGGGCTGCATTCACCTGCAAGGGATAAGGGTTGGAAAACGATGCGGCCAAGGCGTTCCAGAGCGACACCGAAGAGAGAATCCTACACATACGCGAGCGTGGATCCGAGACGAGGACGCCCACGCCAACACCACTGCACCTCTTGTCGGCACCTCGTCAAGGAACAAACGCACCGGTCGATATGTTGGCAAGAGGTTCTGTTGTGCTGATTCCTTGGGCCTGTCCCTGATGTCCGCACAACCCATTCCGGACGTCGCGCTGACAGTTCGGGCCCATTTGAATTTCCAGGCAGTGATCGTATGGCTGGTGCTCCAATCCCGATAAATGAAGCGCAGCGTCAGTTGCAGGTGACGCAGTTGTGCCGGCTGGACACAACGCCCGACGAGGTGTTCGAGCACATCGTGAGCATGGTGGCGGAGTATTTTCAGGCGCCGATCGCATTGATCTCGATCGTCGACGAACAGCGCCAGTGGTTTACCGCGCGGGTTGGGCTGCTGGCGCAGGAGACGCCGCGGAAGGACTCCTTCTGCGCCTATGCCATTCTCGCCAACGAACCGTTCCAGGTGCTCGATGCCACCCGGGACGCTCGTTTCCAGGACAACCCGCTGGTCACCGGTGAGCCGGGCATTCGTTTCTATGCGGGCATGCCCCTGGTCACGCCGGAAGGGCTGGGCCTGGGCAGCCTGTGCATCATCGACACCCAGCCGCGGCGGGCGATGACCCCGCAGGAACTGTCGATGCTCGAGCATTTCGCCAAGCTGACGATGGCGCGCATCCTGACCCTGCGTCGCACCAACTTCATCGACGCATCCACCGGATTGCTCAACCGCTCGCGGCTCGAGGATGACGTGGCGCGGGCGGCCTCGACCTCCCAGAGCAATGTATTGGTCGTGGCTGATGTGATCGGGCCGATGCTGCTGAACGACATCATCAAGGTGCTGGGTCACAGCTTTGCCCAAGCGCTGATGTTGCGCATGAAGCAGACGCTGCAAGCGCAGCTTCCCGACCCGTGCGGGCTGTATTGCATCAGCCCGAGCCGTTTTGCCTTTCTGATCCCGGACGGCCCGTCGGGTGAACTGACCCAACTCTACGACCGGATCATCGCGGCGTTCGACGCGCCGGTGCAGTGCAATTCGATTCCGATCAAGACCCAGATTGGGCTCGGCGTGCTGCCGCTGCACAGCGGGGTGCTGGAGCAGGACTGGCTGCGCCTGGCGATCACCTCGGCTGACGACGCGCGCGACCGTGACATCGGCTGGTCGCCTTACGAGTCCCGACTCGATGCCGTGCAGCAGCGTGCCTTCACCTTGCTCAGGGGGCTCGCCGAGGCGCTGCACGGCGACGGCCAGCTGCGGTTGGTCTACCAGCCGCGCATCAGCCTGGACGACGGGCGTTGCACTTCGGTCGAGGCGCTGCTGCGTTGGGATCACCCGACGCTCGGCGCCATCGGCCCGGCCGAATTCATTCCGCTGGCCGAGAAGACCGCGCTGATCCGCGAGCTGAGCCTGTGGGTGGCCGAGCAGGCCGTGCTGCAGGCGGCAGCGTGGCAACGCCAGGGGGCCAGGTTCAAGGTGGCGATCAACGTGTCGGCGTCGGACCTGGACAGCCCGGCCTTTGCCAACCGTTTCATCGAGTTGCTGAACAGCCAGCACATCGACCCGACGAGCCTGGAGGTGGAGTTCACCGAAAGCGCGCTGATGCGTAATCCGGGCGAAGTCAGCCACCAATTGCAGCGTTTGCGCTCATTGGGCGTGGAAGTGGCCATCGACGATTTCGGCACGGGCTACAGCAACTGGACCTATCTGCGCGACCTGCCGGCCTCGACGGTCAAGCTCGATCAGTCGTTCATCCGCAACCTGAGTGACGACGAGAAGGATCGACGACTGGTACGGACCATCATCGACCTGGCCAAGCGCCTGGAGCTGCGCGTCGTTGCCGAGGGCATCGAAACCAAGGCGATCTGCGAGCTGGTGGCCCAGTGGGGGTGTGACGAGGGGCAGGGCTATTACATCGCCCGACCCATGGCGCCCGAGTTGCTGCTGGGTTGGACTGCTCAAAACGCGCTGACAGCTCAGGGCAGCGCAGGCTGAATCACTGCGACAAGACCGTATCGGTCAGCCTCGGACGCTGACCGAGACTCAGGCGCCAGCCCGCGTTCCACGGGCCGCAGCGGTCACTCTTTCCTAGCATGATGGTCATCACTGACGCGCACGGCAGTTTGCGCGGCCTCCACATCATCGAGCAGGTATTGCGTGTTGCCCTCGTGGTCGGTGATGCGAAAGACCACCTGAACGTCGGGCCCACGCATCGCCTCGGGTATATCGTTGCCGCGGAGCTTGGTCACGGTCACAGACATGGCGGTCTCCTTATGGCGATAAGGTTGTGACCGGAGCCGATCCAAGGCGATCCCTCGGCCTAAATCATTCGGCTGAGTGGCGCCGAGCTGCGCTTTCGCCAGCTTGGCGCAGGGCCGCCTCGCGCTCGAGCTGCAGCTCCATGGCATAGCCCGGCTGCTCGACGCTGCCGTAGTCGCGGGTGTAGCGCCGGGCAAACTCGCCCACACCCCATTCGAGGTATTGCTCGACGTGCTTGAGCTCATGGGCCCAGAGCGCGACGTTGTCGAGCGCGTCGGCCTCGTTGCGGAAGACGATGATGTCGATCAGCGTTACCGCGACGATGTCCGGGTTACGCAACAGGGTATTGGCCGCGGTCAGCACGCCGTCGTCACCGACGCGGTAGCGCGCGGTCTCCAGCACCGCCAGGTCGAAATAGGGCTCCAGTTGCGAGCGAATGTGCAGCGGGATCGGCCGGCTCTCCTGCAACGCCAGCCTATCGCGCGACTGACGGATCCAGGTCTCAAGCCCCGCGGCCGCCAGCCATTGCATCTGCTCGTACAAGGTTTCGGACTGCTGCGCAGAGGCCGGCACGCAGACGCAGGCGCCCAGGCAGAGGGGCTGTTGACCGGTCGGGCAGGCGGTCTGCGCCTGGCTCGAAAATATCGACGAACCGAGCACGCAGGCGAACACCGTGCGCAGGAAACGGAAGCGGGAGGTGGCGGACACGTAGGTACTCTTCGGATGAGCTAGGCGGCCCGCAGGGCCGGCCGGCGCGCACTATAGCTGCGCCGGCCGGCCAGGCGAAGAGGGCGCTGATGCCCGGTCAGAGCACCGGTGATGCGGCGCTGACCACGCGCAGGGCAAGGCCTTCGTAGGGGTCGAGATTGAAGGTCATCTCACCGTTTTCGGTCAGGTCGCCTTCGATGCTTTCATGAATGATGTCCACCACCGGCCCGGGCGCTACGCCGGGGAGGGTGACCGTCTCGCTGATGGTCTCGGAGCTGAAGTTGAGCGCCGTGATCTGCACGCCTTTACCTGCGGGCAGTTCATGAACCATGACCAGTAACCCTGGCGCCTGCACATCCGGAATCAGGATCTGCTTGCTCGCCGCAATGTCGTAGGCGCGGCGTACGCTGAGGATGCGCTTGAGCTGGCAGGCGAAGGAACCGCCATTCTGCAGCTGCTCGACCAGGCTGCCGTACAGCGAGCGCGCCTTGGGCAGGCCTTCGCTGGAGGTTTCCACCTCGGGTGCGATATCGGCCAGGTCGTAACCGCCGCGATGCAGCCAGCGGGTGTCGCCTTCGGTCATCAGGTGTTCCACCTGCTCGGCTTCCAGCGGCAACGCGCCGACCAGATCCCAGCCGGAGAGGGCGAACACACCGGGCTGCATGGCGTTGAACATCACCAGCAGAATATGCAGGCGCTGGATCTGTTCGATATCGGCCGCGCTGATGGTGTTGAGGTCACGGATGCCCAGCGCCGCCGTGATGACGCTGACGGTGGTGCAGGACACGCCGTTGGTGACGAACTTGAGGTTGTAGGGTGCGTGCTCGCCTGTCAGGCGTTCGTACATCTCCTCGCGGATGTGCTCGCGCAGGACGCCGCCGGGCAAGGTCTGCCCGTGGTAGTGATAATGGTCGTAGGCGTGCAATGTCCAGAAATGCACCAGCTCCAGGGTCAGCTCGTCGTGGTTCTGCATCGCGTGGATCAGCGAAGCCGGATCGATGCCGAACGCGTGGACTTCACGCAGCATCAACCGCAGGAACTCGGTATCACCGGTGACCAGAGCATGGTGATAGGCCGGGCGGGTGATGAAGTCATAGGACAGGTCGGCGCCACCGTGAGACATCGAGGCGATGTCGTCGATGGTCAGGTTCAGCTCCTGGAAGCTGAAGCCGCCGGCCTTGCGGATGGCGCCGGCAATCAGCTGGTTGCCGGTCACTGACAGCGGATGGCCTTCGGACCAGGCGGTGCCTTCAGCGCGACGCTCTACACCGAGGAAGCCGTTGGCATCCAGGCGCAAGACGCGCGCGCCCGAGACGTCGATGGCATGCAGCGCATCGCCAATGATCAGTTGCTGGGCGGCGAAGGTCGGGTCGAGCCAGTTCAGCGAAGGCTGGCCTTCCTTGAAGTAGTGCAGATAGACCCAGCGACGGCGTTTTCCGTCGACCCCAGTGACCACATTGGTGACGCTCCAGTCGGTGTCCTTGATGCCGGGCTCGAAGAAGATTACCCGCTGCAGCTGGCCGACGATGTAGTGCTTTTCCTTGAGCTGATCAACCACCGGCGGCGGGAGGTTTACCGCATCCCGGCCCTTGGGCACGGCCGGCAACAACGGCCAGTCTTCCTCGTTGATCTCAACCATGTGGTAGAGGCCGGGATAGTCGCCGTAGGCCATCTCGGCGAGGCGGAAATCCGCGCCCTTGCCGGTGTGCGCCGGGACGACGTCGTCGATGACGATGGCGTTGTGCGCGGCGGCCATGCGGCTGAGCTGCTGCATCTCCTGCTCGGTCCCGAGGTTGGGGTCGATGTCGAAGCTGATGCGGTCGAAGTTGCCGTCGATGGTCGGCGTGTACTCGCGGCCGCGCAGACCGCCGGAGCGCTTCATCGGGCCGTTGTGAATACCTTGCACGCCCAGCTCGGACAGCGCGCTCCAGAGGCGGTCGTCCCCCAGCGCCTGCAACACCGAGCTTCCTTCAGGGGTGATGATGGCCGCCGGGTAGGCGGTGAACCACACCGAGGAGATCGCACTGGCGTCGCGCGGGCGTGCCTGGGCGTAAGGCCGCTGCCAGAGCCGCGCCTGGCCGGCATAGAGTCGCGCCCGCTCGCGGGCGGCGTGAAGCATGGACTGGCTTTCCAGCCACTCGATGTAGGTATTGTCTGGCGTGCTCATAACGACCTTCGATTCCCGTTGCGCTGAGGGCGAATGTAGTCGTTTGAGTCGACTGCACCCGCATCGTTGCATCGAAAAGTCACGCCGTCGCCGGTTGCTCAGTGCAGCGCTGTGAGCGCGGCGGGTCTGGAGGTGCCGGCCGGGGTGGGCAATGAGCCGGCTCGACGTGACGCAGGGGACGCACTGCAACCCGCCGCTTCACCTCAGCCGCCAGGCACGCACCCCGGCGGTGAAGCGCTTGCTTGCCGCCTCGGTCAGCGGGTGCCGATCACCGTAGCGGCGTCACCCGGCTGCCCGGCCAGCTGACGCTGCGCCATCTTCTGCTGCTTGTAGGCCAGGGCCGCAGGCGCGACCGGCGTGACCTTGCCGGTTTCCATCCACTTCTTCAGGCGGTTGGCATCAGCCATATGGGTGTACTTGCCAAAGGCGTCGAGCACCACAAAGGCCACCGGGCGCTTGTCCATCACCGTGCGCATCACCAGGCAATGGCCGGCGGCGTTGGTGAAACCGGTCTTGGTCAGCTGGATACTCCAGTCAGGTTTGCGCACCAGGGCGTTGGTATTGCGGAACCCCAAGGTGTAGTTGGGCTTGTGAAAAGCCACGGTTTTCTCGCTGGTGGTGCTGAACTGTTCGATCAGCGGGTAGGCCTGACTGGCCTTGAGCAGTTTGACCAGGTCATTGGCGCTGGAGACGTTCTGCTCGGACAGACCGGTCGGTTCGACATAGCGCGTATGGGTCATGCCCAGCGCCTTGGCCTTGGCGTTCATTGCCTGGATGAAGGCACCGTAGCCGCCGGGATAATGATGAGCCAGGCTCGCGGCGGCGCGGTTCTCGGATGACATCAGCGTCAGCAGCAGCATTTCCCGGCGGCTGATTTCGCTGCCGATGCGCACGCGCGAGTAGACGCCCTGCATCTCACGCGCATCGCGGATGGTGACGGACAGGCGCTGGTCGAGTGGCAACTTGGCGTCGAGCGCCACCATTGCGGTCATCAGCTTGGTCACCGAGGCAATCGGCACAACCACGTCTGGATTGCTGGAATAGAGAATTTCGTTGGTTTTCAGATCGACCAGCAGCGCGCTGCCAGAAGCCAGTTCCTGCTGAGCAGGGGCTTTGGGTGCAGCGAGCGAGACGGGGGACGACATGACGCTGCTGCAGGCGAGCAGCAGACCGAGAAGGGTATGACGAAGCTTCAAGATGGACACCGATGAATTGGCAGTGAAAAAAGGCGCGCCGAAGCAGACGGACGCGGCGCGCATTATACGGAAAAGGCGAGCATAAACATGGCCGCCAGCCCTTATATTTCGGCGCCTCCAGCGGATCGACCGGACGCAGGGCGCCAGCCGTTTCGCTCGTTTCGCAGTCCAGACCGCTCAGCGAAGCGGCCACAATACAAAGCGTAGATCAACCGACTCAGCGCTGCCGCAGGCATACGAATTCGCCGTTAAACACGCTATCGGCCGCGCGGCTTTTCGCCACAACCGAGCCGACCAGCGGAACCCGGCTGCCATTGATAGGTCCGCTCATAGCAGTCTGGGTGTTTTGGTTGAGCACGGCCGAACGCACCTTCACGGCTTCGCAGAGTCCAAACCGTACATTCAAAGGGGAGAACGCTATGTCCCGCTTCAGCCGCACACCGACCACCCGTGACGAAATCGAACGCGAAATACAGAACCTGATGGCTGCGCTCGACGACCTCAAGGACGACGCCTCGCGCGAATCGCGTAACCGTTTCAATGCGCTGCGCTCGCGCGCCGAAACGCTGTGGAACGAAAACCGATTGGACGAGCACTGCCACGACCTGTCCCGCCGCGGTCGTGACGCCGGGCGCATGGCCAAGGACTGCGCACGCGAGCACCCGCTGAGCACCGTCGCCCTGGCCGCTGGCGCCGTTGCGCTGATTGGCTATCTGGCCACCCGACGCTGATCCGGCCAGGCCATCATGCTCAACGCTGAAACGCCGCGGCTCAAATTCGCTCTGTACGGGGCGCATTCGAGCCTCGGCAATGCGCTGCTTTGCGAGCTGCTGACCCGCCAGCACGAAGCCGTGACCCTGGTCGACGATCTCAACTCGATGACCGTACGACCGGGCCTGCGCGCCAAAACCGGCGATCTGTTCGATGCCACCAGCGTCTCGCAGAGCGTGGCCGGGATGGATGCGGTGATCTGTCTATTCGACAGCCCTGCATTGGCGACAGCCTCCGGCTCGGCAGCCAACCACCAACCGCATGATCTGTCTCAGGCGGTCGACGCTCTGCTGTCGGGGTTGCCTAAAGTCGGTGTCGATCGGTTGCTGCTGGTCGTGGACCTGTCAGCCAAGGGTGACAATCCAGCTGTTGCGGCAGCGCTGCAACGCATTGCAGCGCATCCGTTGAAGTGGACCCTGGTGGATGCCAAAGCCGATGGTGACGATCTGTCGATCGAGGATTTCAGCGTGATCGACGATCTCGACCCCGAAGATCGCCGCGTGCAGCTACGGCGTATCGCGGCCGGGATCGCCGACGAGCTGGAGACACCGCAGCACCTGCACGAGCAGATTCATTTCCGCCTCTGATTGCGCTGGCTTTCAGCCAGCGAGCTGAAGACGCAGTGCCGCCAGCACAGTGGCCGATTCCGGCCGCACACCTCGCCAGAGTTCGAACGCCGCAGCCGCCTGCTCCACCAGCATGCCGAGCCCATCCCGATTCGACGCATCACGCTCAGCCGCCCATTGGCAAAAAGGCGTCGCCTGAGCCGCATACATCATGTCGTAGCAGAAGGTGACGCCCGGCTCGATCAGGCTATCGCCCAGCGGTGGCAGCTCGCCGCCGAGGCTCGCCGACGTGCCGTTGATGATCACATCGAACGGGCCTTGCAGCTGCTCAAAGGCGCTGGCACTCACCGGCCCCAGCTCGGCAAATTCGCCCACCAGCTGTTCGGCCTTGGACAGGGTGCGGTTGGCGATGACCAGTGCGGCCGGCCGCTGCGCCAGTAGCGGCTCGAGTACACCGCGCACCGCGCCCCCGGCGCCCAGCAGCAGGATCCTCTTGCCTTGCAAGACGACGCCGGCGTTATCCAGCAGATCCCGGACCAGACCGATACCGTCGGTGTTGTCACCTAGCAAACTGCCGTCTTCGAGCTTTTTCAGGGTATTCACCGCGCCGGCACGCTGGGCGCGCTCACTCAGCCTGTCGGCCAGGCGGTAGGCCTGTTCCTTGAACGGCACGGTGACGTTGGCGCCCAGACCCGTCTCGAAAAAGGCGTTGGCAAAGCCAGGAAAGTCATCCAGCGGCGCCAGCAAGGGTTCGTAGCTGAGATCCTGCCCGGTCTGTTCGGCAAACAACCGGTGGATCTGGGGCGACTTGCTGTGCCCGATGGGGTTACCAAAAACGCCGTAGCGGTCCATCAACAATTACTCCGCTTCAAATATGTTCTGCACCCGCCACGCGTAAGCGTCTGGCAGACGCAGCGTGTGAGAAAGCCGCGTCAGCGCTGCTCGCCCAGCCAGTCTCGATCCTGCAGGAAATACTCGGTCAGGCGCGCCTCCGGCGAACCGGGTTCGGGATGCTTGTCGTAACCCCAGCGCACCAGCGGCGGCAGCGACATGAGGATCGACTCGGTGCGTCCACCCGATTGCAGACCGAACAGGGTGCCGCGGTCGTACACCAGGTTGTATTCCACATAGCGGCCGCGGCGCAGCTCCTGGAAGGCGCGCTCGCGTTCGCCGAACGGTATCGCCTTGCGACGCTGGACGATGGGCAGGTAAGCCTCGATGTAGGCATCGCCCACCGCCCGCATGAAGGCAAAGCTGGTATCGAAATCCCATTCGTTCAGATCATCGAAGAACAGCCCACCGACTCCGCGCGGCTCGTTGCGATGCTTGATGTGGAAATAGTGGTCGCACCATTCCTTGTAGCGCGGGTAGACATCGGCACCGAACGGCGCGCAGGCATCCCGGGCCACCCGGTGCCAGTGCACGCAGTCCTCTTCGTTGCCGTAGTAGGGCGTCAGGTCGAAGCCGCCACCAAACCACCAGACCGGCTCTTCACCTTCCTTTTCAGCAATGAAAAAGCGCACGTTGGCGTGCGAGGTAGGCACATAAGGATTTTCCGGGTGAATCACCAGCGAAACGCCAAGCGCTTCGAAACCACGGCCGGCCAGTTCTGGACGATGGGCACTGGCCGAAGGCGGCAGACCGCTGCCGTGAACGTGGGAGAAGTTGACGCCGCCCTTTTCGATCAGCGCACCGTTTTCGATGACCCGGGTCCGGCCACCGCCGCCTGCAGGGCGGGTCCAGGCATCCTCGACGAAGCGCGCGCCGCCGTCCTCGGTCTCAAGGGTGGCGCAGATACGGTCCTGCAGATCGAGCAGGTAGGCTTTGACGGCTTCGGTACGCTCGTTCACGAATTCACCTTGGCAAGTGGGCTGCGCTGCCGCCGGCCATGGGCCCAGAGCGGCAGCGCTAGAACAGAAGGCCGGCAAGCATATCACCGGGCCAATTGACGGACGCGCCCGGGAAGCGTTGGATAGGCTCCTTTGTATTTGCCAGGAGTCGATATGTCGCAGCGCATCCAGTTCAGTCAGCACGGTGGTCCTGAAGTCCTCGAACAGGTCGACGTCACGGTCGCCGCACCCGGTGTCGGTGAGGTCCGCGTGCGCAACCATGCGATCGGCCTGAACTTCATCGACACTTACTTTCGCAGCGGGCTCTACGCGCCGCCGAGCCTGCCGTCGGGCCTGGGCACCGAAGGTGCTGGCGTCGTCGACGCGCTGGGGGAGGGCGTCGATGATTTCGCGGTAGGTGATCGTGTCGCTTACGCGACCGGACCGCTGGGTGCTTACGGTGAACACCACACCCTGCCAGCGCGGCATCTGGTCAAGCTGCCCGAAAGCGTGAGCTTCGAACAAGCCGCCTCGGTAATGCTCAAGGGCCTGACGACCCAATATCTGCTGCGCCAGACCTATGCGCTTAAAGCCGGCGAAACCATCCTGTTCCATGCGGCGGCGGGCGGTGTCGGATCGATCGCTTGCCAGTGGGCCAAAGCCATCGGCGCCAGACTGATCGGCGTGGTGGGCTCGGCGGAAAAGGCTGAGCGCGCCAAGTCGCTGGGCGCCTGGGCAACCATCGACCGCACGCAGGAAGACGTGGTGCAGCGCGTATTGGAGCTGACCGATGGCCAGAAATGTCCGGTGGTCTACGACTCGGTGGGCAAGAGCAGCTGGGACGTCTCGCTCGATTGCGTTGCCCCGCGTGGCCTGCTGGTCAGCTTCGGCAATGCCTCCGGCGCGGTGACGGGGGTCAACCTCGGTGTACTGGCCCAGAAGGGCTCGCTGTATGTCACCCGGCCGACTCTGGCCGGCTACGCCACCTCAGCCGAACGCCTGCGAGACATGGCGGCCGAGCTGTTCGAGATGATCGCCCGCGGAAAGATAGAGGTGGAGATCGGCCAACGCTACACACTCGCCGACGCCGCCGAGGCACAGCGCCAGCTCGCCGCGGGCAGGACGACCGGCTCGACCATTCTCCTGCCCTGAGCCGGCAGGCGTGTACGCCCTGACGCCAGCGGCGTCAGGAGGCGCGAATCACCTCGCCGTTGCGTATGTCGCGGATGGTGGAGGGGTTTTTACGACCGCCCAGGCTGCCGCCAAGCACGCCGTCCAGATCGCCAGGGAAGTATTGCTCGACGCGCAGACGCGACCGCGCCGAAGGTCGGCCGGCCGGGTTGGCCGATGTAGATACCAATGGGCCGGTCAGGGCGCATAGCCTGGCCACCAGCGGGTGATCGGTCACACGAAGCGCCACGCTGTCATGCTCGCCGGTGATCCAGTCAGGCAGACGGTCGCGGTGCGGGACCAGCCAGGTGTTCGGCCCCGGCCAGCTGCCAACCAACCGGTCCAGCCAGCGCTCAGGAAGATCGTCCAGCAGAAATTCGAACTGCTCGATGCAATCGGCGACCAGGATCAGGCCTTTCTCCACTGGCCGCTCCTTGAGAGCGAGCAACCGATGCACCGCATCGCTGTCCCAGGGATCGCAGCCCAGCCCCCACACCGCCTCGGTCGGATAAGCGATGACTCCACCACGCCTAACGACTCGCGCCGCCTGCTGCACACGCCAATTGCCGACCATTGCCAACTCCACTGAGACTGATCGGCGAAGTGTACCCAAGCGCCGGTGGCAGCACAGCAGCCCTCAACCCGTACAGGCGATCCAGCGCCCGTTCTCGCAAACAATCACGCCCTCGATTTCAAGCTCGGTAAGCGCTGCGAGGGTTTCCGACAAAGGCTGGTTCACGGCACTGGCCAGCGCCTCGCTGCTCATGGGGGCGGCATGCAGCTGGGCGACTAGTGGATGCATCGGCTCGGATCGTTGCGCTTCGGGAGCGGCCGGGCCTTGCTGCCAGCCGCGCAAGGCTTGCAGCACATCTTCGACACTTTCCACCAGCGCCGCGCCCTGGCGAATCAGCTGATGACAGCCTCGGGCGCCCGGATGGTGGATCGAGCCGGGAATCGCATAGACCTCACGGCCCTGCTCGGCAGCCAGACGGGCGGTGATCAGCGAGCCGCTCGAAGGGCTTGCCTCGACCACCAGCACACCCAACGACAAGCCGCTGATGATGCGATTACGACGTGGAAAGTTGGCGGCCTGCGGCGGGCAATCGAGCGGTAACTCGGATACCAGCGCACCACCTCCTTCAACGATGCGTGCAGCCAGCCCCAGATGGCGACGCGGATACAGTTGTTCGAGCCCGGTACCCAGTACGGCGATAGTCTTGCCGCCGACGTCCAGTGCGCCTTGATGAGCCGCACCATCAATACCCAGCGCTAGACCGCTGGTGATCACGAAACCACCGCGAGCCAGGCTGCGCGCAAAGGCGGTGGCGTTATCCAGCCCCGGCCGGGAAGCACGTCGGCTGCCAACCATCGCCAGCTGCGGGCGCTCCAACAGGCCAGGGTCACCCTCGACGAACAGCAGCGGCGGAGCGTCCGGCAGCTCTTCCAGCAAACCGGGATAAGCAGGGTCATCCCACATCAGCAGATGCCGCGCCGGCGCTTCCAGCCACTTGAGGCTGGCGGCGGCTCGCTCACGGATGGCCGGACTGCGCCTGGCTTCGGCGCAACCAGCCGGTAAACCCAGCGAGCGCCAGGCGGTGGCTGGCGCACTGAGGGCAGAAGACGCATCGGGAAACGCGCTGAGCAACTTACGCAGGCGACGCGGGCCCAGCTCCGGCAACACGTGCAGGCGCAGGCGCGCTTCCAGTTCGGCAGGGGAAATCGAAAGCATAAGAGCAGTCCTTGTCTCGTCGCACCGCATCCATGCAGTGCTTGTTCAGCAGAAATGACAAGCCCCGCAATGCGGGGCTTGGGGTCTCAGGGGTTGCGGACCTTGTCCATCACCGAAAGTGAGCGTGTCGCCTGCAGGACCAGCCCATAGCTGAGCTTGTCGTAGGTGCGGAACACCATCAGCAGGCCCGAGCGCTCGTCCGGGATCTTCACGTTTTCACCGGTGACCCGGTCGCGGACGGTTTCGCCGGTCTTGTACACCGCCAGCACATTGCCGACGTTCAGCCCGTCACGCGCGCCGCGGTTCAGGGTGACCACATCGAACTGACCGATCTGGGTCACGCCGCGCGGCACGTCCAGAATCACGCCGTTGATTTCTTCTTTCGGCTCGCTCGGCATGAAGGTCGAATTTATCGCACGCTCTTCACTGGGGAACAGACGGTCGCCAATGCGCGCTTCCTGAGTAACCCGGGTGAGCATCATGGTGGCAATGTCGCCCTCCATGTCGAGAAGCTCGGCAGTGCCTACATCGTCGGCGTTAATACCGAGGAATTCCCCGCTCTCCGGGTCCACATAGGTCTTGCCCTGACGGAAGATGCCGTAGACGCCGATGTCATCCTGGAACTCGCCGCGGCCGTAGACGCGGTCACCAGAGCCACTGATCACGCGCTCGGCATTGCCGGCAACAATGTAGGGCGCGGCCTCGAATTCAGCAGCGCTATCGACAATGCGGTTACTCAGCAGAAAGCTGTTGATGGCTTCCAGCGGGATGGTACTGATGGCCTCAGCCATGGGTGTTGTGCGAACAGTCGGCGAGAGTTTGATCGTCCCGCGCGAGGCGCCACGGTTGAGCATGAGGCGCGGTTGGCCTTCGATGTAGACCAGGCTGAGGCTGTCGCCGGGATAGATCAGGTGCGGATTTTCGACCTGCGGATTGGCGTGCCAGAGTTCGGGCCACTTCCAGGGCTCGCTGAGAAAGCGACCGGAAATGTCCCAGAGTGTGTCGCCTTTCACTACGGTGTACTGCTCCGGATGGTCATCCTTGAGCTGTACAGCGGCGTGTGCCATGCCGCCAACCGCCACCAACAGCAGGGCGAGTAGTGATTTCCTCATGTGGTGAATCCCTTTATGATGTGCCTTCACGTAAAGCGCCCTAGCGCCGCAGTAACCCTTGTGGAAAGCGGCGTTAAGCCGTTTACAAGCTGCTCGGCATCTTAGCAGCGGCTTTTGACTTTATTCCATAAGTGCATCACAAACGCATATGGCAATCCTGAACATCCTAGAATTTCCCGATCCACGCCTGCGCACCATCGCCAAACCGGTGGACGTGGTCGATGACGGCATTCGTCAGTTGATCGACGACATGTTCGAGACCATGTACGACGCACCCGGCATCGGCCTGGCCGCGACGCAGGTCAACGTGCACAAGCGGGTCGTGGTGATGGACCTGTCCGAGGACAAGACCGATCCACGGGTCTTCATCAATCCCGAGTTCGAGTTTCTCACCGACGAGATGGAGCAGTATCAGGAAGGATGCCTGTCAGTGCCCGGCTTCTACGAAAACGTCGACCGGCCACAGAAGGTGAAGATCAAGGCGCTGGACCGCGACGGCCAGCCCTATGAGCTGATCGCCGAAGGCCTGCTCGCGGTATGCATCCAGCACGAATGCGATCACCTCAACGGCAAGCTGTTCGTCGACTACCTGTCCAATCTCAAGCGTGACCGGATCAAGAAGAAGCTGGAAAAGCTTCACCGTCAGCAGGCTTGATCTCCCACCCCAAAGGCTTGCAGCAGCAAGCCTTTTTTATTGATGAGTCCTTCTATGCGCATCGTTTTCGCCGGCACGCCGGAATTCGCCGCTCAGCATCTACAAGCCTTGATCGACGCCAAGCGTCAGGTCGTGGCGGTGTATACGCAGCCGGATCGCCCAGCGGGCCGTGGCCAGAAACTGATGCCCAGCCCCGTCAAGCAGCTCGCGCTGCAGCATGAGATTCCGGTGTATCAGCCGCAGACCCTGCGTGACCCGGCTGCGCAGGCGGAACTGGCGGGCTTGCAGGCGGACCTCATGGTCGTGGTCGCCTACGGTTTGATCCTGCCGCAGGCCGTGCTGGATATGCCGCGCCTGGGCTGTATCAACAGCCATGCCTCGCTGCTGCCACGCTGGCGAGGCGCGGCGCCGATTCAGCGGGCTATCGAAGCAGGCGATACCGAATCTGGCGTGACCGTCATGCAGATGGAAGCGGGTCTGGACACCGGGCCGATGCTGCTCAAGGTCCGCACACCGATCACAGCGGAGGATACCGGTGGCTCGCTACATGATCGGCTGGCCGACCTCGGTTCGCATGCCTTGATCGAAGCGGTCACTGCGCTGGAAGCCAGCACGCTCGTTGGTGAGGCTCAGGACGACAATCTGGCCACCTATGCCCACAAGCTGAACAAGGACGAAGCACGGCTCGACTGGAAGCGACCGTCAGTCGAGCTTGAGCGGCTCGTGCGGGCATTCAATCCCTGGCCGACCTGCCACAGCAGCCTCGACGGCGCTGCAGTGAAAATTCATGCTGCGTGTGCGTCCGCAGGGCAGGGCACGCCTGGACAGATCATCGAGGCAAGCAAGGACGGCCTGGAGGTCGCCTGTGGCGAGGGTTCGCTGATCATTACTCGCCTGCAACTCCCGGGCGGCAAGACGCTGGCCGTCAGCGACGTGTTCAACAGCCGCCGCGAACAGTTCACTGTCGGCAAGGTGTTTGAATAATGTCGATGAACCCGCGTCTCGCCGCTGCCCGCGCATTGGCCGTGGTGCTGTCCGGCAAAGCCTCGCTGAACAGCAGCCTGCCCGACGTGCTGGCCAAGGTGGACGCGCGTGATCGTGGCCTGACCCAGGAGCTGGCGTTCGGCACCGCCCGCTGGCAGCCGCGTCTATCCGGTCTTGCCGAGCGATTGCTGCAAAAGCCATTCAAGGCAGCGGATCGCGATGTCGAGGCCTTGCTGCTGGTCGGCCTGTACCAGCTGTTCTACACCCGGATTCCGCCGCATGCCGCCATTGGTGAAACCGTGGGCTGCGCGGATAAGCTGAAGAAGCCCTGGGCAAAAGGGCTGCTCAACGCCGTGTTGCGCAACGCCCAGCGTGACGGCGAAGCGCTGTTCGCCGAGCTCGAACGTGACCCGGTGATTCGCTTTGCCCACCCGCGCTGGCTGCAGAAGTCGCTCAAGGCTCATTGGCCGGAACATTGGGAGGCGATCTGTACCGCAAACAACCTGCATCCGCCGATGATATTGCGGGTCAACCATCGCCAGGTCGGGCGCGACACCTATCTCGCCGAACTGCAGGACGCCGGCATCGAAGCGTTCCCCTGCAGCCACAGCGAAGACGGCATTCGACTCGCCGCGGCCTGCGATGTCACGCAGCTGCCGGGCTTCGCCGAGGGGCGCATCAGCGTGCAAGACGAAGCCGCGCAACTGGCCGCCAGCCTGCTCGATCTGGCACCCGGCCAGCGGGTGCTGGATGCCTGCTGCGCCCCGGGCGGCAAGACCTGCCACATCCTCGAACGCGAACCTGCGCTGGCTGAAGTCATCGCCCTGGACCTTGAGCCGAAGCGCTTGCAGCGTGTGCAGGAAAACCTCGATCGCCTGCAGCTCGATGCCAAACTGGTGGCTGCCGACGCACGAGCCACCGACGCTTGGTGGGATGGACAACTCTTTCAACGGATCCTGCTCGACGCACCGTGCTCGGCGACCGGCGTTATCCGTCGGCATCCCGATATCAAGCTGGCGCGCCAGGCCGACGACATCGCCCCCCTGGCGGCGCTGCAGGGCGAGCTGCTCGACGCGCTATGGCCGACCCTGGCTGTCGGCGGGGTTCTGCTGTACGCCACCTGTTCGGTACTGCCGACCGAAAACCGCGAGGTGATCGAAGCCTTTCTCACGCGCACACCCGGCGCCCGCGAACTGGACCTGCCCAAGGGGTTCGGCGTCGAACAGCCGCATGGACGTCAGCTTTTGCCTCAGGACAATGGCCACGATGGCTTCTACTACGCCAAATTGATTAAAGTCGCGGCCCAACCCAATGGCCGACAATCCTAAGGTGAGCCAGACGCCAACGTCTCGGCTACCTCATGCTGTGGCGGTTACAAGCCGCCTTTCAGGAGCGATCGCGTGAAGATCATCATTCTCGGCGCAGGGCAGGTGGGCGGTACGCTTGCCGAAAACCTCGCCAGCGAAGCCAACGACATCACCGTGGTCGACACTGACGTCGATCGCCTGCGCGACCTCGGCGACCGCCTGGACATCCGCACGGTAGTCGGTCGTGGCTCATTCCCCACGGTGCTGCGCCAGGCCGGTGCAGACGATGCCGATATGCTGGTGGCCGTCACCAACAGCGACGAGACCAACATGGTCGCCTGCCAGGTCGCTTACACCCTGTTCCACACCCCGACCAAGATTGCGCGGGTGCGCGAGTCGGTGTACCTCACCCGTTCAGGTCTCTTCAGCAACGAGGCGATCCCGGTCGACGTACTGATCAGCCCCGAGCAGGTGGTGACCAACTACATCAAGCGCTTGATCGAACACCCCGGCTCGCTGCAGGTGATCGACTTTGCCGAGGGTAAGGCGCAGCTGGTCGCCGTACGCGCCTACTATGGCGGACCGCTGGTGGGCCAGGAGCTGCGCCAGATCCGCAAACACATGCCCAACGTCGACACCCGCGTGGCAGCGATCTTCCGCCGCAATCAGGCAATCCTGCCGCAGGGCGACACGGTCATCGAAGCGGACGATGAGGTGTTCTTCATCGCCGCGAGCGGGCATATCCGTGCAGTGATGAGCGAGATGCGCCGGCTGGATGACAACTACAAACGCATCGTCATTGCCGGCGGCGGCCACATCGGCGAGCGCCTCGCCGAGGCCATCGAAAGCCGCTATCAGGTCAAGATCATCGAGATGAACCCGGCGCGCTGCCGCTACCTCTCCGACACCCTGGACAGCACCATCATCCTTCAGGGCAGCGCTTCTGATCGCGACCTTTTGGTGGAAGAGAACATCAACGATGCCGACGTCTTCCTCGCGCTGACCAATGACGACGAGGCCAACATCATGTCCTCGCTGCTGGCCAAGCGCCTGGGCGCACGCAAAGTGATGTGCATCATCAACAACCCGGCCTATGTGGACCTGGTTCAGGGCGGTGAAATCGACATTGCCATCAGCCCGCAACTGGCGACTATCGGCACGCTGCTGACCCACGTGCGCCGCGGCGATATCGTCAGCGCTCACTCCTTGCGCCGTGGCGCCGCCGAGGCCATCGAGGTGATCGCCCACGGTGACTCCCGTTCGAGCAAGGTGGTCGGCCGGGCCATCGGCAAGATCGCCCTGCCGCCCGGCACAACGATCGGTGCGGTGATCCGTGACGAAGAAGTGCTGATCGCCCATGACAACACGGTTATCGAGTCAGGCGATCACGTGATCCTGTTCCTGGTGGACAAGAAGCATATCCGCGACGTGGAACGCCTGTTCCAGGCCGGGCTTACCTTCTTCTGACAGGCAGCGCTAGCGCACCCCGCTCGATCTTTGCCCCGATCGAGCGGTGACGCGTCGCCCTTCGCTTATGCCGTCACCGTGCGCTGGCCGGGCAGCAGACGCACGATGGCGTTAAGCAGCATGCCGTAGAGCGGAACGAACAGCACCAGACTGATGATCAGCTTGATGACGTAATCGACGCTGGCAATCTCCACCCAATTCGCCGCCATGAAGGGGTCGTCGCTGTGCCAGAAGGCGATGGAGAAGAACAGGAAGGTGTCCAGCAGGTTGCCGAAGATGGTCGAAGCGCTTGGCGCGATCCACCACTGGCGCAAGCGGCGCAGCCGGTCGAACACCTGAATGTCGAGAATCTGGCCGAACGCATAGGCAAGGAAGCTGGCGACCGCAATGCGGAACACGAACAGGTTGAATTCACCCAGCGCTGCGAACCCGCCAAACGCGCCCTGGTGAAACAGCACCGAGACCACATAGGAAGCGACCAGCGCCGGAACCATCACCTGCGCGATGACTCGGCGTGCCGGGCCTTTGCCGAGTAGACGCACGGTCAGGTCGGTGGCGAGAAAGATGAACGGAAAACTGAACGCGCCCCAGGTGGTGTGCCAGCCGAACAGGGTGATCGGCAGCTGCACCAGATAGTTGCTGGCGATGATGATGAGGATGTGAAACGCGATCAGACCGGCCAACGTGGCGCGGCGGACCGATGGTGGGAGCTGCAACATGGCATTTCCTTTTTGAGGTGATGGGGTTAGGGAACCCATTGCCGTGCCGACATGGCCCGAGCGGCGCGCATTCTAGTGTCATTTCGACCTGGCGGATAGCGCGCCGGTCGGAACGCCCGGATGCATTTGTCTCCGTCTGTCCCAAGAGGCAACAGCATTCGTGGCTCAAAGCGCTTAGCGGCAGGCCGCCGAGTGGCTAACGAGCGCCGCGGAATTCATGGATTTCCGGGTACTGCTCGAAGACGTCTCGAATGTTTGCCAGGCCGGTGCGCAAGCGCTGATCGCTGCACTCCGCGCCGATGCATAGGCGCATGGCTCTGGGCCTTTGGCTGCCGGGCGGAAGGAACGGATCAGGCAGCGTCAGCGCTATACCGCGCGCGCGCAACTCGTGCTGCAGGGCGTCGAGATCCCAGTGCTCGGGAACATCCAGCCAGGCACTGAGCGAAGCCGGATGGCTGCCGCGCAGGTAATCGCCCAGTTCGGCGCTCACCGCAGCCTGCCGAGCCGCGATCAGCTCCCGCTGCAGGCTCACCAGCTCCTCGGCGCGGCCACGCTCGATCCAGCGCGTCGCGATCTCGCCAAGCAGGGGTGCTGCCATCCAGCTGTTCACCCTGAAAATGCTCTCGGTGCGCAACGCCAACCGCCGAGGCATCGCCAGGTAGCCGAGGCGCAAGCCTGTCAGTACGGACTTGGTCAGACTGGTGCAATAGAAGGCCAGCTCCGGCAGATAATGGCTCAGCGGCGGCGCCGGCCGGTCGTTACCGAGCAAGGGGCCGTACACGTCGTCTTCGATCACGTAGACGCCGTAGCGGCGTGCGATCTCGGCAATTTCTCGCCGACGGCTGTCTGGCATCAGGCTGCTGGTGGGGTTGTTCAGGTTCGGCGTGCAGACCAGTGCGGTGACACGTTCGTTGGCACAGATGTCTTCGAAATGCTCCGGATCGAGGCCGTCGCGGTCAGCCTCTACGCCCTGGAGCTTGAAGCCCAGAACCTGCGCGGTACCGATTACGCCGTGATCCGTACAATTTTCACAGAGCACCAGGTCATCGGGGCCGGCCAACGAGGCAAGGGCAAGGAAGATCGCCTGGGAAGCGCCATTGGTCAGCAGCAGATCCTGAGGTTCAACACACAGGCCCAGCCCGGCGAGCCACTGCACGCCGGCCTCGCGGTGATGTTCAAAGCCGGCAATCGGCCGGCAGGCATGAATCCATGGCTGTTCGTGCTCGGCAGCCAGTTCTGCGCAAGCCTGCCGCCAGTAGCGATCATGGCGTTCGTTGCGGACGATGCGCGCCGTGGAGAAGTCGAGCAGCGAATGTTCGCCGCGGTCGAGCATGGAGGTGGCGACCCGCTCACTGATACGCCGACTGACAAAGCTGCCGCGTCCGACCTCGCAGCGCACCCAGCCCTGGCGCTCCAGTTCCTTGTAGGCGTTGGTCACCGTCTGCACGCTGATGTCCAGCTGCTCGGCCAGCAGCCGTTGCGTTGGGAGTCGTTGGCCATCCTCCAGCTCACCCCGCTCGATATCGGTCGCGATGGCTGTGACCAGCAGCTTGTACTTCGACCCGCCGCCATGCGCGGCGAGCAAGGCGTCTTTCCAGTTGTGCATGACGTTCCACCTCCGTCGAGCCAACAGGATCGGCCGAAGCGCAATGTCATGCAATTGTCCTAGTGCAATCCTATGAGGAAAACCGCTTTTGTATGCTCAGGCAGCGAAACGCGGCGCACCCTCCGGCAGAAGAAGGGGTCGAAAGCCGCGTTGAGGCAGGGAATGCCCTGTCCTGATGCTCTTGAAGCTGCCCTCTGAACTGCAGGTCTCGGCCCGCGAACGATAAAAAGCACAGGAGAATTCACGATGAATCGCGCACGTCCTTTCCGTTTCGGCAAACTTTTGCTGGCCTCCGCCGTAATGACCGGCCTATCCATCGGTGGCCTGGCCCAGGCGGATACCTTCGACGACATCAAGGCGAAGAGCAGCGTTCGTATCGGCTACGCCAACGAGACCCCCTTTGCCTACACCGATACTGACGGCAGCGTCACCGGCGAATCCCCTGAGATCGTCGAGAAGATTTTCCAGGCAATGGGCGTCGAAACCATCAAGCCCGTGCTTACGGAATGGGGCTCCCTGATCCCTGGGCTGCGCGCAAGCCGTTTCGACCTGATCGCGGCCGGCATGTACATCACACCCGAGCGCTGCAAGCAGGTGCTGTTTACCGATCCGCACTACCAGTTGCAGGACACCCTGTTGGTCAAGGCCGGTAACCCCAAGCAGTTGCAGAGCTACGAAGACATCGCCAAGGATGATTCGATCAAGCTGGCCATCATGTCCGGCACCGTCAATCTCAACTACGCCCGCAAGGCCGGCATCAAGGATTCTCAGATCGTTCAGGTGCCTGACACCACCTCACAACTGCAGGCCGTACGCACCGGCCGCGCCGATGCAGCCGTGGGTACTCAGCTGACCATGCGTGGCCTGGCCGAGAAGGCCGGGGATCAGGTCGAAGCCACCGACGACTTCAAGGACGATCCGGCCAACACCGGCTATGGCGCCCTGGCGTTCCGCCCGGAAGACAAGGCGCTGCGTGACGCAGTCAACGCCGAACTGAAGAAATGGCTCGGCAGCGAAGAGCATCTGAAGACCGTCGAACCCTTCGGCTTCGACCGCTCGAACATCACCGACAAGACCGCCGAAGAGTTGTGTAGCGCCTGATCAATGGAGCCGGTACGGCAGCTTGGCTGCCGCACCGGACTTTCCTCTGTGAATAGCCTTTTCATTACTCTGCCACCTGCTCTCGGCTCTATCGCACTCATGCGATATGGCCCGCTCCCGGCTGGCTGCTGCCCGTTCCTCGACGCTGGCAGGCAAGTCTGTCACCGCGCTCACGCAGCCAAGCTTCGCGAGCCGCTTGTCTTCTCAGCGGCTACCGCCGCGCCGGCCACTGGAAATCCAAGATGACCGAACTCCTCCCCCTCCTGCTGCAAGGGGCCTGGGTGACCGTACAGATCACCTTTTTCGGCTCCCTGTTGGCAATTGTCGCCGCGCTGATCGGCGCTCTGGGCAGACTGTCGCCAATCAAGCCGCTGCGCTGGCTGGCCATCGTTTACATCGAAGTCTTCCGCGGCAGTTCGCTGCTGGTGCAGCTGTTCTGGCTGTACTTTGTCCTGCCGATGCCGCCTTTCAATATCGCCATGAGCGCGTTCAATGTTGCCGTGATCGGACTCGGCCTGAACATCGGCTCCTATGGTGCCGAGGTGCTGCGTGGCGCCATCCGCTCGGTGCACGAAGGGCAGTACGAGGCCTGCCAGGCGCTGAACATGACCGCCGGCCAGCGCTTGCGCCGGGTCATCCTGCCGCAGGCATTGCTGGCCGCGATCCCGCCCGGTACCAACCTGCTGATCGAACTGCTGAAAAATACCTCGCTGGTATCCCTGATTACGCTGTCCGATCTGGCCTTCCGGGCTCGCCAGCTTGATCAGGCCACCCTGATGACACTGGAAATCTTCGGCCTGGCACTGGTGATGTACTTCGTGCTCGCACAGATCATCAATTTTTCCATGCGCACCCTTGAGCGGCGACTGGCGCGCGGCCGCATGCGGGGAGGCATGTCATGAATTTCTTCGATTGGGAATTTGCCTGGGAGATTCTTCCCAGGCTGCTTGATGCCTCACTGAAAACCATCGGCATCACCATCGCCGGGTTTTCCATCGCCATCGTGCTGGGGCTGTTCCTGGCAGTAGGGCGTCGCAGCCGGCATCGCTGGTTGTCCTGGCCAATGACAGGTCTGATCGAATTCGTCCGCAGCACACCGCTGCTGATTCAGGTGTATTTCCTGTTTTTCGTCCTGCCCAACTACGGTTTCAACCTGTCCGCGCTGCAGGCGGGCATCTTTGGTATCGCGCTGCACTACGCCTGCTACACCGCCGAGGTCTACCGCGCCGGGCTCGATGCGGTGCCGCGTGCGCAATGGGAGGCAGTCACCGCGCTGAACATGAAGCCCCTCAACGCCTACCGCAAGGTAATCCTGCCGCAAGCGTTGCGACCGATTCTCCCGGCGCTGGGTAACTACATGATTTCGATGCTCAAGGACACGCCGGTGCTTTCCGCCATCACGGTGGTGGAGATCATGCAGCGGGCCAAGAACATCGGCTCGGAACACTTCCGTTACCTTGAACCGATCACCATGGTCGGCCTGTTCTTCCTCATTCTCAGTCTCGGCCTTGCCTGGTTCGTACGCCGACTGGAAAACCGTATGGAGCTTGCCCGATGAACGCACCGATGCCTGCCGGCGACACACAGAACTCAGCCAGCACCGCCAACGAGCCGGAGCTGATGGTGCAGTTTCGCGATGTGAGCAAACACTTCGGCGATCTGACCGTGCTCAATCACCTCGACCTCGATGTCCGAACCGGAGAGAAAGTCGCCATCATTGGCCCCAGTGGGTCCGGTAAGTCCACGCTTTTACGGGCGCTCATGACCCTGGAAGATATCGACGAAGGCGTGATCATGGTCGATGACGAACCGCTGACCCACATGCCGGATGCCCACGGCAATCTGGTGCGCGCCAACGCACGGCATCTTCGTCGCGTCCGCGGCAAGGTGGGTATGGTGTTCCAGAGCTTCAACCTGTTCCCGCACATGAGCACCCGGCAGAACGTGATGGAAGCACCGGTGCAAGTGCTAGGGCTGTCGAAAAAGGAAGCCCGTGAGCGTGCCGAAGAGCTGCTGGCCATGGTCGGTCTGGAAGACAAACTCGACCATTACCCCTCGCAACTGTCCGGTGGTCAGCAACAGCGCGTAGCCATTGCCCGAGCCTTGGCAATGCGGCCCAAGGTCATGCTTTTCGACGAAGTGACCTCTGCGCTGGATCCTGAACTCTGCGGCGAAGTCCTCAACGTCATCCGGCGGCTGGGTGATGCGCACAGCCTGACGATGCTGATGGTCACTCACCAGATGGGCTTCGCGCGGGAATTCGCCGACCGTGTATGCTTCTTCAACGAGGGCCGGATCCACGAACAGGGCACCCCGGACGAGCTGTTTGGCAATCCGCAGGAGACGCGCACGCAGGAATTTCTCAGCGCAGTCACCCAGGCGAGCTAGGCTGGTGGTGCAAGTACGCCACTGCTTTGGCGGCTACCGCAGGTTTGAATTTCCAGGGGAGTGCGATGATCGAATCACTGCAGAAGATGCTGGCCAAGGGCATGGACAACCCCATGCTGCGCTTCGGGCTGGGCAAGGGTTATCTGGACGCTGGTGACGCTGCAGAAGCCGCGATTCACCTGCAACGCAGCGTCGAACAGGATCCGAACTACTCTGCCGCCTGGAAACTGCTCGGCAAGGCACGACAGGCCAGTGGAGATCTAGACGGCGCGAGGCGCGCCTGGGAACAAGGCCTGCTCGCGGCGCAAGCGCATGGCGACAAGCAGGCCGAGAAAGAAATGCACGTGTTTCTTCGCAAACTCAACAAACCGGCCGGCAGCTAGGCCAGCCGCTCAAGCCTGGGCGGGCTGCTGAATCAGTCTTCTTGCTGGACGAAGCGCAACCCAACACCTTCGGCATCGACCCGCATCACTTCCATTTGCAGCACCGGCGCGGGAATCGGGAGATCCTGAACCTGCCCACTGACCGTCATGCCCGGCTGCAGCTCGGTCAGCTGCGGGTGTTTGACATACACGCCGCCATCGGAGAGATCGCGGGTGTGCGCGAACACTTCGCCAAATGATTCATGGGTGATGCGGATGCGGCACTTCATCGGTGCGCGCGGATGCTGTCGCTGATTCGGGTTGCTCATTGAAGTCCCTTTGCTGGATGAGCTGTCGTTAATACCAGCGTTTTTCGCCGGCGGGTCGCTTTTTGAAGCGCTTCATGGTCCACATGTACTGGCTCGGCCAAGTACGCACGTAGCGCTCGATGACGCCGCTCATGGCCGCCACCGCGACCTCGACATCCTCGTCGTACATGGCAGGCGGCGCCGCCTCGAGGATCACCTTGTAGCCCGAACCGTCATCCAAGCGCAACGCATGAAGAAACACGCCCACAGCCTTGCCGCCCGTGAGCATGCCGGGCACGAACTTGCTCGTCAGCGCTTGCGTGCCGAGGAACGGCACGAACACGCCAGCGCCTTCGCTGGGTTCCGGATCCGCCGGTATGCCCACGGCGCCGCCCTTACGGACTTCCTTGATGACACTGATGATGCCTTCGCGAGTCGAGGGTGCGACCTTGTTGCCCAGCTGGACACGCTGGCGTTGCAGAAGATCATCGACCGCCTTGAGCTTTGGTGGGCGATAAAAAATGATTGGTTTGCACTGTGCGCAGTAGAAGTGATTGAGCACTTCCCAGTTGCCGAGATGACTGGTGATGCCCACCACACCCTTGCCTGAAGCCAGCGCCTGCTCCAGAACCTCAAGGCCCTGGACTTCCTTGACCAGACGCAGCGTCTTGTCTGCTGGCCAGATCCAGGCGCAGGCACTCTCAGTAAAAGCCATGCCGATCTGCTGCAGGCTCTGTCCGAGCAAGCGCTCCCGTTCGGCAGTTTCGAGTTCTGGAAAGCATCTGGAAAGATTGATCCGGGCGACTTCGCGTGAGCGGTTGGGTAGCTTCCACATCAGCCAGCCAATGAAGCGACCCGACCCCTGAACCGCGCGCCAGGGGAGTAGGGCGAACAGGCGCAGAAAACCAACCACCAGCGCACCTTTGAGCTTGTCCAAGGATCTCTCCCGAAAAATCAAAGACGCTAGTGTAACTGCTTCGTGCAGTTGGCAACTCCTGAAGCCGTCGTGGCGTCAGGCGCTGCTCGCGGTTGTCGCCAGCGCCGGGTATTGATCGCAGTCCGTGGTGTGATCCATAACCATGCCGCACGCTTGCATAAAGGCGTAACAGATGGTCGGCCCGACAAAGCTGAACCCGGCCTTCTTCAACGCACGGCTCATCGCTTCCGCTTCGGCAGTTACTGCCGGAACCTGGCTGATCGAGTCGAAGTGGTTGATCTTCGGTTCGCCACCCACAAAGGACCACAACCAACCGGCCGGATCGTCCAGCTCGAGCCAGCGCTGCGCATTGCACCGTGCGGCTTCCAGTTTTCGACGGTTGCGGATGATGCCGGCGTCGAGCATACGTTCGTCAATTTCGGCATCGGTCATCTGTGCCAGACGCTTCGGATCGAAGCCGAACAGCACTTGGCGATAACGCTCTCGCTTGCGCAATACCGTGATCCAGGACAGCCCCGCCTGTGCACCTTCGAGGATGAGAAATTCGAAGAGGATCTGAGGATCACGGGTAGGCACGCCCCATTCGCGGTCGTGGTATTCGATGTACAACGGGTCGTCATTGCACCAGGCGCAACGCGGCATGTTTTCAAGTCCTTGAACGAGGCGAATGGCCGATCGGAAAGTGGGAGTGGCGATACGCCGTAGAGCACCCGTCGCCACGGGTTCGAGCTGTTATCGGGTATACTCCGAGGCTTTCTGTCGAAGCCAGCACAGGTGAAATTTTGACTCAGCCTACGCCTGCCGTGCGCACCTTCCAAGACCTGATCCTTGCCCTGCAAAACTATTGGGCAGAGCAGGGGTGTGTCGTTCTGCAACCCTATGACATGGAAGTCGGCGCCGGTACCTTTCATACCGCCACCTTCCTGCGCGCGATCGGTCCCGAGACCTGGAACGCAGCCTATGTGCAGCCTTCGCGCCGGCCCACCGACGGCCGCTATGGCGAAAACCCGAACCGCCTGCAGCATTACTACCAGTTCCAGGTGGTCCTCAAGCCCAACCCGGAGAACTTCCAGGAGTTGTACCTCGGTTCGCTCAAGGCCATCGGGGTCGACCCGCTGGTCCACGATATCCGCTTCGTCGAAGACAACTGGGAATCCCCGACATTGGGCGCCTGGGGTCTGGGCTGGGAGATATGGCTCAACGGCATGGAAGTCACTCAGTTCACCTACTTCCAGCAAGTAGGCGGCATCGAGTGCTATCCGGTGACCGGCGAAATTACCTATGGCCTCGAGCGACTGGCCATGTACCTGCAAGGCGTTGACTCGGTCTACGACCTGATCTGGACGGATGGCCCGTTTGGCACCGTCACCTACGGTGATGTGTTCCATCAGAACGAGGTGGAGCAGTCCACCTACAACTTCGAACACGCCAATGTCGAAAAGCTGTTCGAACTCTTCGACTTCTACGAATCGGAAGCCAACCGGTTGATCGAACTGGAGCTGCCGTTGCCCACCTATGAAATGGTGCTGAAGGCCTCGCACACCTTCAACCTGCTGGATGCGCGCCGGGCTATCTCGGTAACCGCACGGCAGCAGTACATCCTGCGTGTGCGGGCGCTGGCTCGCTCGGTCGCGCAGAGCTATTTGCAGGCGCGCGCCAAACTCGGCTTTCCCATGGCCACCCCGGACCTGCGTGACGAAGTACTGGCCAAGTTGGAGGCAGCAGAATGAGTGCACTGGATTTCCTGGTCGAGCTCGGCACCGAAGAGCTGCCGCCCAAGGCCCTGGGCAAACTGTCCGACGCGTTCCGCGCAGGCATCGAAAACGGCTTGAAGGACGCCGGCCTCAAGCATGGTCGGGTGCAGGCCTTCGCCGCACCTCGGCGTCTGGCGGTATTGATCGAGCAGCTCGACACCGAACAGCCTGACCGCAGTATCAACCTCGACGGGCCGCCTCTGCAGGCGGCCTTCGACGCCGAAGGCGAGCCGACCCAGGCGGCCTTGGGCTTCGCTCGCAAGTGTGGCGTGGACCTGGCAGAAATCGACCGCAGCGGCCCGAAGCTCAGATACAGCCGTTCGATACCCGGCCAGGCAACCTCCGAGCTGCTTCCGGCTATCGTCAAAACATCGCTCAATGAGTTGCCGATCCCCAAGCGCATGCGCTGGGCCTCGCTTAGGGAAGAGTTCGTCCGGCCAACGCAGTGGCTGGTCATGCTGTTCGGTGATCAGGTCATCGATTGCACTATCCTTACGCAACGCGCCGGTCGCGAATCGCGCGGGCATCGCTTTCACAGCCCGAACCCGGTCCGCATTTCCAAGCCAGCGAGCTATCTTGAAGACCTGCGCGGCGCTTACGTCATCGCCGATTTTGCTGAGCGTCGCGAGCTGATCGCCAAGCGGGTCGAGCAGCTGGCCAGCGAGCAGAGCGGCCGCGCCATCGTGCCGCCAGCGCTGCTGGACGAGGTGACTGCGCTGGTCGAGTGGCCTGTACCGCTGGTGTGTTCCTTTGAAGAGCGCTTCCTGGAAGTGCCGCAGGAAGCCTTGATCACCACCATGCAGGACAACCAGAAGTATTTCTGTCTGCTGGACGCCAACGGCAAGCTGCTTCCGCGCTTCATCACGGTTGCGAACGTTGAATCCAAGGATCCGGCTCAGATCGTTGCAGGTAACGAGAAGGTGGTGCGCCCGCGCCTCACCGACGCCGAGTTCTTCTTCAAGCAGGACAAGAAACAAGCGCTCGACAGCTTCAATGAACGTCTGAAAAACGTGGTCTTCCAGGCTCAACTCGGGACTGTCTACGACAAAGCAGTGCGCGTCTCCAAGCTGTCCGCGTTTATCGCCGAACGCACCGAAGGCAATGCGCAGTGGGCCGCACGCGCGGGCCTGCTGAGCAAATGCGACCTGGCTACCGAAATGGTGGCCGAATTTCCCGAAATGCAGGGCATCGCGGGTTACTACTACGCTGTCAACGATGGTGAACCCACCGACGTCGCCTTGGCACTGAATGAGCAATACATGCCCCGCGGTGCCGGTGCAGAGCTACCCAGCACCCATACAGGCGCCATCCTGGCTGTGGCCGACAAGCTCGACACCCTGGTCGGCATCTTTGGCATCGGCATGCTTCCCACAGGCAGCAAGGATCCCTACGCACTTCGCCGCGCGGCTTTGGGCATCCTGCGCATCCTGATCGAGAAGCGCCTGGATCTTGATCTGGTCGCCGCGGTGCGCTTCTCCATCAGTCAGTTCGCTGGCCAGGTGAAAACCGAGGGCCTGGCCGATCAGGTTCTCGAATTCATCTTTGATCGACTGCGTGCACGGTATGAGGATGAAGGCGTCGAGGTGGCATCCTATCTGGCGGTTCGTGCCGTTCAGCCGGGCTCGGCCCTCGACTTCGATCAGCGCGTGCAAGCCGTACAGGCGTTCCGCAATCTGCCGGAGGCCGAGGCCTTGGCTGCAGCGAACAAGCGCGTCTCGAATCTGTTGAGCAAGTTCGAGGCGAAGCTGCCAGCCACCGTCGAGCCCCGTTACTTCGACAGCGCTACCGAGTTCTCTTTGTATTCTGCGCTGCAGCAGGCCGAGCAAGCCGTGCAGCCTCTGGCTGCGGACCGTCAGTATCGCGAGGCGCTTGAGCGTCTGGCGCACCTGCGCGGTCCGGTGGATGCCTTCTTCGAGGCGGTACTGGTCAACGCCGAAGACGCTTCGGTCCGCGCCAACCGCTATGCCTTGCTTGCCCGGTTGAGAGGATTGTTCCTTGGCGTTGCCGATATTTCCGCACTTGGCTAAGCCGGTGAAGCTGATCGTGCTGGATCGCGACGGCGTGATCAACGAGGACTCTGACGCCTATGTAAAGAGTCTGGATGAATGGATTCCGATTCCAGGCTCGATCCAGGCGATCGCACGGCTGTGCAAGGCCGGCTGGACAGTGGCAGTCGCCACCAACCAGTCGGGACTTGCCCGAGGTCTGTTTGACGCTACTACGCTCGGCGATATGCATTTCAAGATGCAGCAGCTAGCAATGGAAGAGGGTGGTCGCGTCGACTTGATCGTGCACTGTCCGCATGGTCCCGACGATGGTTGTGATTGCCGCAAACCGCTGCCCGGCTTGTTCCAGCAGATCGCAGAACACTTCCATCTGGACGATCTCAAGGGCGTTCCGGTGGTAGGTGACAGTCAACGCGATCTGGTTGCTGGCATGCGTCTTGGCGGCCTGCCTTATCTGGTTCGCACCGGAAAAGGCTTGAAAGCTTCAGACGGTACGCTGCCACCTGGCACCCAGGTGTTCGATGACCTGGCTGCCGTGGTCGATCATCTGTTGGGAGCGAAACGATGAGCGCCTTGCTGCCAATTCGCATCGTCCTGTTCTACCTGTTGCTGTCATTCACGGCGTTTGCCTGGTGTTTGGTCAGCCTGGTGTTCGCACCCTTCATGTCATTCCGCACACGCTACCGTTTCGTGGTCCAGACCTGGTGCCGCAGCGCCGTCTGGTTAGCCAAGACCGTTATCTGTCTGCGTTATGAGGTGAGCGGTGCGGAAAACGTGCCGGAGAAGCCCTGCGTGATTCTGTCCAAGCACCAGAGCACCTGGGAAACGTTTTTCCTTTCGGCTTACTTCGAACCATTGAGTCAGGTGCTCAAGCGCGAACTGCTCAACGTGCCGTTCTTTGGATGGGCAATCCGGCTGCTCAAACCCATTGCGATTGACCGTGAGAATCCCAAGGAGGCGTTACGTCAGGTCGCCAGGCAGGGACTGGAACGGCTCGAGCAGGGTGCCTGGGTGTTGATCTTTCCAGAAGGTACTCGCGTTCCCGTTGGCCAAGTCGGCAAGTTCTCGCGCAGCGGTGCGGCGCTGGCAGTCAACGCCAAGCTTCCGATTTTGCCTGTCGCGCACAATGCCGGTACGTTCTGGCCCAAGTCCGGTTGGGGCAAGCGACCTGGGGTCATTCAGGTGGTCATAGGTCCTGCCATGTATGCCGAGAGCGAAGGTCCCCGGGCTGCAGCTGAGCTCAACCAGCGCGCCGAAGACTGGATCAATTCGACCGTGGCGGAGTTGGAACGCAACGTTTGACCTAAAAAAATAGGGCAATACAAAAGGGGAGCAGACTGATAACTGCTCCCCTTTTTTTTACCCCAACCCTCAGTCTTCGACTGAGCTGCGAATCAAATGATCGAAGGCACTCAGCGAAGCTTTAGCGCCTTCACCAACGGCGATGACGATCTGCTTGTACGGCACCGTAGTGACGTCACCCGCAGCAAAGATGCCGGGTAGTGACGTCTCGCCACGCGCATCGACGATGATCTCGCCGCGTGAGGTCAGCTCTACCGTACCTTTCAGCCA
>CETJ01089631.1_pt1 | contig 73223 bp, 58 predicted proteins | sample 531341 | NCBI WGS metagenome assembly CETJ01 (sample SAMEA2622677, study PRJEB7988) | marine metagenome | isolation source: saline water (ENVO:00002010), including | reverse complement strand
GCCCTGGTAGACCTCGGCGAAGCTCATCTTGCGCGGGTTGGCGCGCAGGGCCTTGAACTGCTCGTCCAGTACGGCGGAAGCCTGTACGCGGAACTTCAGGCCGCGGGCGTCTTTCGGCTCACGCAGTTCCTTGTTGGCAGACAGCTGCTTCATGCCGTTGTGCCAGTAGGCCAGGCCGGTAATGTTCTTGTCTTCCATCGAGCTCAGCAGCTTCTGGCCGGCATCGCTCTGCTGAAAGCGGTCAACCGCCTGAATGTCGTCGAACAGGAACGGCAGGTCGAACACCTGAACGCCCTTGGAGTAATGCTCGAACTTCGCCAGCGACGGCGCGATCAGCTGTACGTCGCCCAGCAGCAGTGCTTCCATTTCCTTGCCATCGCCGAACAGGGACGAGTTCGGGTAAACCTGAACTTCCACCTTGCCGGGCAGACGCTCTTCAACGAGCTTCTTGAACATGATGGCACCCTGACCTTTCGGGGTGTTCTCGGCAACCACGTGGGAGAACTTGATCAGGATCGGGTCGGCGGCCTGGGCCAGGCTTGCCATACCGAGGGACAGAGCACAGGCGAGCGCAGTAGCAGTCAGCTTGAACATTGTTGTGTTTCCTCTTGTTGTGAATGAGCACCCGCATTGGGAAAGGGCGCTCGGCTGAAACCAGCAAGACAAGTCTAGGCGTAATTGATTACATCGTTGCGCCGCACGACGGCCCGGCTTGCCGATCCATGGATTAGCGGGAGCAAGTGCTGTGCCAGAAATGGCAGCGGCCTCCCGTGCCGCGGGAGTTTACTCGTATGATGGCAAAATACTGACGAGTATTTCTCAGCTAGGCCGCTCTAGCCTGCAGGTTCTATACGGATACATGCGCCATGGGCGCTGGGCCGTGCTACAGCAAAAAAACAAGGGCCGGCGACATGTCGGCAGGCAATGATGGGAGGGCGACCCCGATCATAGCCGTGAGTTGGCGGGAAACCGCCAGCTATTCGCCCTCGTCGGGCGGGGTTCCGCCAGCATCGTTGAACACCAGGCCATGCTTACGCAGTTTGTCGTGCAAGGTCTTACGCGGCAGCCCCAGAGTCTCGGCAACACTGCGCAAGGAGCCATGGGGCCGCGCCAGTTCGGCCGCGATCAGGGCGCGTTCGAACGCGTCCACTTGCTCACCAAGCCCGTAGGCTGCGCCAGCGCCGCTGTCGTCAGCAGCGCGAGCGTGATCATCCAGGCCCAAATCAAGCCCGAGCGCGAAACGTTCGGCGGTGTTCTGCAGCTCACGCACGTTGCCCGGCCAGGCATGCCGGAGCAACTGCGCCCGCTGCTCAGGGCGCAGCTCACGGATTGGCAGGGCGTGGCGGTTGGCGGCGGTTTCGGCAAAATGCTGGAACAGGAACAGCAAGTCTTCGCTGCGTTCGCGCAGAGGCGGGATACGCAGAGGGGCGACGTTCAGGCGGTAATAGAGATCGGCGCGGAAGCGCCCCTGGTCGGCGGCCTGGCGCAGATCTTCCTTGGTCGCAGCGATCACCCGGATGTCCAACGGGATCGACTGATTGCCGCCGAGGCGCTCGACGATGCGTTCCTGCAGCATGCGCAGCAGTTTTACCTGAACGTCCAGGCTCATGCTCTCGATCTCGTCGAGGAACAGGGTGCCGCCGTTGGCAAACTCGAACTTGCCGATGCGGCGTTTCTGCGCGCCGGTGAAGGCGCCGGCTTCATGTCCGAACAGCTCGCTTTCAACCACCGACTCGGCCAGTGCCCCGGCATTGATTGCCACGAACGGCCCGTTGCGACGGCTGGAAAGGTCGTGCAGCGCGCGCGCTACGACCTCTTTGCCTGCGCCGGTTTCGCCAAGGATCAGCACGTCTGCCTGGGTCCCTGCGAGCGCACCGATCTGCTCACGAAGGCGTTGCATGGCCGATGACTGGCCGAGCAGCCGGGTCGACAGCTGCTGACGGTCGGCCAGTGCCAGCCGCAGACTGCGGTTGTCGAGAACCAGTTGGCGCAGGGCGAGGGCGCGGCGCACGCTGTCGAGCAGCGCCTCGCTGGGGAAGGGCTTCTCGAGAAAGTCATAGGCACCGGCCCGCATGGCTTGAACCGCCAGCTGGATATCACCATGGCCGGTAATCAACAGAACCGGTAGTTCGCGGTCGATTGCGTGCAGTTGTTGTTGCAGCTCCAGGCCGTCGATACCGGGCATGCGGATGTCGCTGACCACCACGCCGCCCCAGTCCTGGGGCAACATGCCCGGCAAACCGCGCGCATCACTCAGACTGAGCACCTTGAGCCCGGCGAGATCGAGGGTCTGGCTCAGCGCCTTACGCAGATGGGGATCGTCATCGACCAGGATGACCTGAGTCTGCGGGTCGATCGGGTGGGTCATGCTAGTCCTCGCTCGGAAAGGCAACGCCGGGGTCGGCGCAATGCAGATAAAGACTGATCTGCGCACCGCCCTCTGGATGGTTGGCCAGAATCAGTTCACCGTCCAGGGCGCGGGCCAGGGTATCGCAGATGGCCAGTCCCAAGCCCAGCCCCTGAGCGCTGGTCTTGGTGGTAAAGAAGGGCTCGCGAGCACGTTTCATTGCCTCGTCGGAAAAGCCCGGTCCGTTATCGCGCAAGGTCAGCAGCACACCCTCGCCCTGGCGCTCGGCGCGCAGCCAGATGCGCCTCACCGGCGGGCGTTCGACCAGGGCGTCCAGCGCGTTGCTCAGGAGGTTGGAGATGATCTGCCGCAGGCGCGTCTCGCCGGCCTGTACCCAGAGCGTGGCGTCCGGCAGGTCGCGAATCAGTTCGACGCCCATGGCCTGGCGCCGCTTGGCCAGCAACGCCAGCGCGTCGTCCAGCGCCGGCTGCAGCGCGACCCGCTCCGGTGCATGACGGTCGCGTCGAGCAAAGGCGCGCAGATGAGCAATGATCGAGGCCATGCGCGCGGTCAGCTCGCTGATCAGGCGCAGATTATCGCGAGCCTCGTCGTTTCGCTGCTGGTCGAGCAGGACGCCTGCGTTTTCCGCATAGCTGCGAATCGCCCCGAGCGGCTGGTTGAGTTCGTGGCTGATGCTGGCGGACATGGTGCCAAGCGCCGAGAGTTTGCCGGCCTGAAGCAGCTCGTCCTGGGCACGGACCAGCTCTTGCTGGGCCTGCTCGCGCTCCAGCACTTCTTCCTTGAGCCGGCTGTTCAGCGCTTCCAGATCGTACGTCCGCTCCTGTACACGTCGCTCGAGCTGCTGGCGCGCCTTGGCATCCAGGGCGATGCGCTCGAGATAATGACGGCGCCGCTGCATCAGCAGGCCAAGCAACAGCAAGAGCGCGGCGAGGGTGGCCGCGCCGATAGCGACGACCGTCTGCACGGGGCGCTCGACCAGGCTGATCGGTGCCAGGATGCGCACCGTCCAACCGGTTTCCTTGAGTTCGCGGCTCTGGATCAGCCAGGTATCGATATCGAGGGTCAGATCCCGAGGTTTGAGCGTGGGGTAGGGACGTTCAGACGCGATCTGCTCGCGCTCTTCAATATCGAGCGCGCGGCTGGCGCGAAACCGCCATTCCGGTTTCGAGGTAAGGATCACCACGCCGAAACTGTCGGTCACCATCAGTTGCTCGGGCGTGCTGCCCCAGAGCGTTTCGGTATGGTCCAGATCCACCTTGACCACCAGCACGCCGAGGACTTCGTCACCGTCACGGACCGCAGCCCCGAAATAGTAACCGCGCTTGCCCGAAGTGGTGCCGAGGCCGAAGAAGCGGCCCAGCTCTCCGGCCATGGCCTCTCTGAAATAGGGTCTGAAGGCGAAGTTTCGACTGACGAAGCTGTCTTCTTCGTTCCAGTTCGATGCCGCCAGCGTGTTGCCGTCGGGGGCCATCAGATAGATGACGTCGGCGCCGGTTTCCTTGCGCAGCTGATTCAGCAGGCGGTTGGCCTGGTCCTTGGCAGCCGGGTTGTCAGGCTGGCGCAGCGCCGTGCGCAGGGTCGGCAGATCACCAAGGATGCGCGGCAGCACTTCGTAACGGCGCAACGAGCCGAGCAGGTTGGCGACGTAGAGATCGAGCGTCTGGCGGTTCTGCTCGATCAGCTCGTTGCTGTAATAACTTTTGGCCAGCTGTTGCAGGGGCCAGAGTAGTGGCGCCAGCAACAGTGCAACCACGGCCAGGTTGCGCCAGCGAGGGCGGCGGGGGGAATCGGGTGAGGTCATGCACATGCGCCTGTGGTTCGGGCGCCATTATGCACGTCCGGCCAGCTTTGGGGCTTGCGGCTGGTTGAGCGGTGCAGTCAACTCTACCGGCGTACGCCAGCCTCTCGGTGCTATCAGACGCTTTGCGCAGCAGGAACGGCGTGCTCTTCCCGGGCATGGGCCATATCGCCAAGGCACTGCTGCAGGGCGGTTTCCCAGTGCGGCAAGCTAATCTGCCAGTCGTGCTGCAGGCGTGCGCAGTTGAGGCGTGAGTTGAGCGGGCGCTGAGCTGCCGTGAGGTAGTCTGCAGACAGGATCGGCTCGACCCTTGCGCGCAGCCGGCCCTGGTTCTGCAGGTGCTGAGCGATATGACAGGCGAAGCCGTACCAGGACGTCTCGCCGCTGGCGGTCAGATGATAAAGCCCGCCGGGCCCACCGCTACCAGAACGTCGCTTTCGTACGATCTCCGCGGTGACTTGCGCGATAGTGCCTGCCCAGGTTGGCGCACCGACTTCATCATCGACCACCGACAGCGCGTCGCGCTCCTGTAGCAGGCGCTGCATGGTCAGCAGAAAGTTGCGTCCATGCAGCGAGTACACCCAGCTAGTGCGCAGGATCAGGTGATCGCCGCCTACAGCCTGAATCGCCTGCTCACCGGCCAGCTTGCTCGCCCCGTATACGCTCAACGGAGCTGGCAAATCCTCTTCCCGGTAGGGCTCGGTCTTGCTGCCGTCGAAAACATAGTCGGTGGAGTAGTGGATCAGCGGTACACCCAGGGCTGCCGCTTCCTCGGCGAGCACACCCGGGCCGGTAGCGTTTACGGCGAAGGCTCGCTCGCGGTCGCCTTGTGCCGAGTCCACTGCCGTATACGCGGCTGCGTTGACGATCAGATCGGGGCGTAGCAGACGAACCTGTCGACGGATCTGTGTCGGTTCGGCCAGGTCCAGCAGCTTGTGACCCAGCGCGAGGACTTTCCCTTCACCGGCCAACGCCAGTTGCAGCTCCCGAGACAGTTGCCCCGCGCTACCGGTGATGAGGATTTTCATGCAAACAGCTCCGCTTCGCTGAGTACCTTGCCGTCGATATCTTTCTGGGAAAGCTGGGGCGGCTCGGTGAACGGCCAATCGATGCCGATCTGCGGGTCATTCCAGAGCAACGAGCGCTCGTGGGCTGGCGCGTAGTAGTCGGTGGTCTTGTAGAGAAACTCTGCGCTCTCGCTGAGCACCACGAAGCCGTGGGCAAAGCCTTCCGGGATCCACAGCTGGCGCTGGTTCTGCGCGCTCAGATGGACACCAACCCAGCGACCGAAGCTTGGCGAACTGCGGCGCAGGTCAACCGCGACGTCGAACACTTCGCCGGCCACAACGCGTACCAGTTTCCCCTGGGGCTGCTGGATCTGGTAGTGCAGCCCGCGCAGCACGCCGCGCTGGGACTTGGAATGATTGTCCTGGACGAAGCTGCGCTTGAGGCCTGTCGCGGCCTCGAAGGCGGCGGCGTTGAAGCTTTCGTAGAAGAACCCCCGCTCATCGCCGAACACCTTCGGTTCGATGATCAACACGTCGGGAATGGCGGTTTCGACGACCTTCATGCGTCTTCACCTGCCAGCTTGAACAGGTACTGGCCGTAGCCGGTCTTGCCCAGGGCATCGGCGCGCTGCAGCAGCTGCTCGCGGTCGATCCATTTGTGCTGATAGGCGATCTCTTCCAGGCAGGCGACTTTCAGGCCCTGGCGGTGCTCGATGGTCTGCACGTACTGCGAGGCTTCCAGCAGGCTGTCGTGGGTGCCGGTGTCGAGCCAGGCGAAACCGCGACCGAAGCGCTCGACATTCAGGTCGCCGCGCTTGAGGTAGGCATTGTTGACGTCGGTGATCTCCAGCTCGCCGCGTGGCGAGGGCTTGATCGACTTGGCTATCTCGACCACGTCGTTGTCATAGAAGTACAGACCGGTCACGGCGTAGCTGGACTTCGGCTTGGCTGGCTTTTCCTCGATGGACAGCGCCTTGCCGGTCTCGTCGAAATCGATCACGCCGAAGCGCTCCGGGTCCTTGACCCAGTAGCCGAATACCGTGGCGCCTTTTTCCTGCGCTGAGGCGCGCTGCAGTTTCTCGGTGAAGTGCTGTCCATGGAAAATGTTGTCGCCGAGGATCAGACACACCGAGTCATCGCCGATGAATTCTTCACCAATCAGGAAGGCCTGGGCCAGACCGTCAGGAGAGGGCTGTTCGGCATAGCTGATGCTGATGCCGAACTGGCTGCCGTCGCCCAGCAGGTTGCGATACTGGGGCAGGTCCTGCGGGGTGGAAATCAGCAGGATGTCGCGAATCCCGGCCAGCATCAGCACCGAGATCGGGTAATAGGCCATCGGCTTGTCGTAGATCGGCAGCAGCTGCTTGGATACGCCCAGGGTGATGGGGTGCAGACGGGTGCCGGAGCCCCCTGCGAGGATGATTCCTTTCATGCGTTCTCCAGCGCGCCGAGGCGCTCACGTTGATAGCTGCCGTCCTGGACGCGACGGCACCATTCGAGGTTGCTCAGGTACCACTGCACGGTTTTGCGCAGGCCGGTCTCGAAGGTTTCCTGCGGGACCCAACCGAGTTCGCGCTCGATCTTGCTGGCATCGATGGCGTAGCGCAGGTCGTGGCCTGGCCGATCCTTGACGAAGGTGATCAGGTCCTCGAAACGCTCAAGACCTTCTGGTTTCCCCGGTGCCAGTTCTTCGAGCAGGGCGCAGATACCGCGCACCACGTCGATGTTCTTCTGTTCGTTGTGGCCGCCGATGTTGTAGGTTTCGCCGACCTGGCCTTCGCTGACCACCTTGAACAGGGCGCGGGCATGGTCTTCGACGAACAGCCAGTCGCGTACCTGAGTGCCGTTGCCATAGACCGGCAGAGGCTTGCCATCGAGTGCGTTGAGGATCACCAGCGGGATCAGCTTCTCGGGGAAGTGATAGGGCCCGTAGTTGTTCGAGCAGTTGGTGATCAGTACCGGCAGCCCATAGGTACGCTGCCAGGCCCGGACCAAGTGATCCGAGGAGGCCTTGCTCGCGGAATAAGGCGAGCTGGGCGCGTAGGGCGTGGTTTCGGTGAACAGGTCATCGACGCCGTGCAGGTCGCCGTACACCTCGTCGGTGGAGATGTGGTGGAAGCGAAAGGCTTCGCGGCGCTCGGCTGGCAGGGACTGCCAATAGGCACGCGTCGCCTCGAGCAGCTGGTAGGTCCCAACGATGTTGGTCTGAATGAATTCGGCCGGGCCGTCGATCGAGCGGTCGACATGGGATTCGGCGGCCAGGTGCATGATGGCATCCGGCTGAAATTCCAGGAGCGCTTCACTGACACCTTCGCGATCGGCGATATCGGCTTGAAGGAATTGATAGCGGTCGCTGCTGTGGACTTCGGCCAACGACTCGAGATTGCCGGCGTAGGTCAGCTTGTCCAGATTGAGGACGCTGTGCCCGGTGTCTTGGATCAGATGGCGGATCAGAGCAGAGCCGATGAATCCGGCTCCGCCGGTTACGAGAATGCGCATGATTGAGTGGCTTCCTTGGCGCGCTACAGAGCTACAGGCTCTTGGCATGTCGGCAGGATAGACCCGCCGAAAATACAAAAATTCCCGCTCGCGGCTGTGAGCAATGAACGGGTGTGAATGTGCCGGTCCGCGTTGTTCCGGCAAACCGCTGGCCAGAGCCCTGCCCGCCGTGACGGGCCGCGTAGCCTATTTTTCTCACCGAATTGCCCTGGCTGACTCGAGATTGTCCGGGGTCTGTCCAGACGCTGTAGCGATTCGACCAGAGCGCTGGTGCTGGCAAGTGGCAGAAATGCAGTAAGATCATGGCGATATCAATTATTGGTGGCAATGGAATGCACACTTGTAGCAAGCAATTGGCCGAGTTTCTGAGCCTGACCGCGCGCAGCCTGTCGCAACTGAGCGACGCTCTGGCCACCCATTCGTTCGAGATGATGGCCAGCGAAGACCCTGCTGTGCGCATCGCCAGCCGCCGTATGGTGTCGCGGGTGGCGCAGATTCAGTCGAGCTTTGATCGTCAGCTGCGATTGGTCAGCGCGCTGACCGGGTTCGAGCACGCTGCGGGCGGTTCGATTCTCGAGGTCGAACTGCAACCTTCGCCCGAGAGCGACCAGTCCGGCGGCAACGACCGCTAACGCAACGACTGCCGCAGCCGCGACAACGCCCCGAAAAAGAACACCGCGCCAATTGCCAGCAGCGCCAGCAGTTGTGGCCAGATGACCGAGACGCCTGCACCGCGGAAGAGAATGGCCTGCGCCAGTTCGACGAAATGGGTGGTTGGCGCCGCCAGCATGATGTTCTGGATCAGCGTGGGCATGCTCTCGCGCGGGGTCACCCCACCGGAGAGGATCTGCAACGGGATCAGCGTGAGGATCACCAGCAGCCCCAGTTGCGGCATCGAGCGCGCCACCGTGCCGAAGAAAATGCCCATGGATGTCGCGGCAAACAGGTGCAGCGCGGCTCCGCCGGCGAACAGCAAAAGCGAGCCCTGAATTGGAATATCGAGCCAGCCCTCGACCACGAAGCGCAGGGCGAACGCCGCGGCAACCAGCACCACCAGCCCCATCGCCCAGACCTTGCCCACCATGATCTCGACGGGCGTCACCGGCATCACCAGGAGGTGCTCGATGGTGCCGTGTTCACGCTCTCGGATCAGCGCAGCGCCGGTGAGGATGATCGCCAGCATGGTGATCTGGTTGATCACCTCGTTCACGGCACCGAACCAGGCCCGATTCAGGTTGGGGTTGAATGCCGTGCGCACCACTGCCGTGACCGGCAGGGCATCGCCATTGCGGTAGTGGCGGACGAACTCGGCGGTCTCGCTGGCGATGATCTGCTGGATATGCCCGGCGCCCGTGAACGCCTGGCTGACCTGGGTGGCATCCACATTGAGCTGAAGGGTCGGCTGGCGGCCAGCCAGCAAGTCTGCCTGGAAGCCTGGTGGAATGTTCAGGGTAAAGGTGTAGAGGCCGGCATCCATGCCGCTGTCCATCTGCTGCAGGGTGATGGCCTTGGGCTCGATGAAGTAGGGCAGCTGGAAGGCGTTGATGATACGCAGCGAGGCCTGAGAGCGATCCTCGTCGACCACGGCAATGCTGGCGCGGTGTGGCGCCTCGGGCACGGCGGTGGCGCCTTCATAGATGGCCAGGGTGAACGAATAGATGATCAGCACCAGCATCGCCGGATCGCGGTAGAGGCTGCGCAGCTCCTTGAGGCCGAGCTGGATGATGTTGCTGAGCTTGCGCCGAATGCTGGCCATGCTAGCGCTCCTGCTTGCGCAGGCCGGCGACGCTGAGCAGGGTCAGCAGCGGAATCGCCAGTAGCATCGGAATGAAATAGGGGTACAGGTCGGCCAGGCCCAGTGCTTTGGAAAACACCCCGCGGCTTATGATCAGAAAATGGGTGGTGGGATAGAGTTTGCCGATAAAGGCGCCGGCGCCCTCCATTGCCGAGGTCGGATGGATCAGCCCGGAAAACTGGATGGCTGGCAGCAGGGTAACGATGGTGGTGCCAAAAATCGCCGCGATCTGGCTGCTCAGGATCGAGGACATCAACAGGCCCAGCCCGGTGGCGCAGGCCACGTAGAGCAGAGCGCCAAGGCAGAGGGTGAGGATACTGCCCTTGATTGGAATGCCGAAGACAAACACCGCCAGCAACGCCAGGGTGGCGAAGTTGAACATGCCCAGGGCGATGTAGGGCAGCTGCTTGCCGAGCAGGAATTCCAGGCGGGTGGTCGGGGTGACGTAGAAGTTGGTGATCGAGCCCAGCTCTTTCTCGCGCACCACGCCGAGGGCGGTGAGCATCGCCGGAATCATCATCAAGAGCAGCGGGATCATCGCCGGCGCCATGGCCGGCAGGCTTTGCACGTCGGGGTTGTAGCGATAGCGGATGGCAACGTCGGCTGGCGCCAGTTGTCCGTCCACGCCGGCTTCGCGGGCCAGTTGTTGCAGGTAGGTCAGATGAATCCCTTGCACGTAACCCTTGATGGTGTCGGCGCGCATGGGCATGGCGCCATCGATCCAGAATGCAACTTCAGGCACGGCCCCGCGTTTGAGGTCGCGGCCGAAGTTGGGCGGGATTTCCACCGCCAGGCTGATCTCGCCGCTGCGCAGGCGTGCATCCAGGTCGGCATGGCCGGCCAACGACGGCTTCTCCAGAAAGTAGCGCGAGCCGGCGATGTTCTGCAGGTAGCGCTGACTGGTGGTGGTCTGGTCTCCGTCGAGTACCGCGTAGGTCAGGTCTTCCACGTCGAAACTGACCCCGTAACCCATGATGAACATCAGCAACACGCTGCCGAGCATCGCCAGCGTTGCGCGCATCGGGTCGCGGCGCAGTTCCATGGCCTCGCGGCGGGTGTAGCTGAGCAGCCGACGCAGGCTGAAGCGGGCCTGGCGGACGCTGGTGCGGGTCGCGTCGAGCGGGCCATGCGTAGCGGCTGGCGCGGCGGCTGGCTGCCCGGCAACGTTGGCTGCGGCGGCTTCTTGCAGGTAGGCGATAAACGTCTCTTCAAGGGTCGGCAGGCCGCGCTTGGCCATCAGCGCCTGTGGTGTGTCGCTGTCGAGCACCCGGCCGGCGTGCATCAACGAAATGCGGTCGCAGCGCAGCGCTTCGTTCATGAAGTGGGTGGAGATGAAGATGGTCACGCCGTCTTCCCGTGACAGCTGCACCAGCAACTCCCAGAAGCCGTCGCGGGCCACCGGATCGACGCCAGAAGTGGGTTCGTCGAGAATCAGGATTTCCGGGTTGTGGATCACGGCCACCGCCAGCGACAGACGCTGACGCACACCCAGCGGCAAGCGACTGGGCAGGCTGTCGGCCTCGCCGCTGAGGTCGAAGCGCGTGAGCATCTCCTGCACGCGCGGGCCACGCCGTTCGGCCGGCAGGTGGAACAGCCGTGCGTGCAGGTCGAGGTTCTGCCGCACGGTCAGCTCGCTGTACAGCGAAAACGCCTGGGACATGTAGCCGACCCGCTGGCGGGTCTGCATGTCATGCGGGTCCACCGGCTTGCCGAACAGCAGCGCCTCGCCCTCGCTGGCCGGCAGCAGACCGGTGAGCATTTTCATGGTGGTGGTCTTGCCGCAGCCGTTAGAGCCGAGAAAGCCGAAGATTTCACCGCGGGCAATGCGGAAATTGACCTGATCCACCGCGACGAAATCGCCGAAGCGCATGGTCAGCCCATGGGCCTCGATGGCAATGCTTTCGCTGTGCGGCTGCGGCGGGATGACCAGTTCACGATGCTGACTGCGCTTGGCTTCCGGCAGCAGGCGGATAAAGGCTTGTTCCAGCGAGTCGCTGCCAGTGCTCGCCAGTAGCTCGGCCGGTGTGCCGGTGGCGAGTACGCGGCCGGCGTCCATCGCCACCAGCTGGTCGAAGCGCTGCGCCTCATCCATATAGGCGGTGGCCACCAGCACGCTCATCTGCGGGCGCTCGTGGCGGATGCGTTCGATCAATTCCCAGAACTGCGCGCGTGACAGCGGATCGACGCCGGTCGTGGGCTCGTCGAGGATCAACAGGTCAGGGTCGTGGATCAGTGCGCAGCAGAGGCCCAGCTTCTGCTTCATGCCGCCAGAGAGTTTGCCCGCCGGTCGTTCGAGGAAGGGCGCGAGACCTGTGCTGCGCGTCAGTTCGGCAATGCGCCAGCGGCGCTCCTCGGTTGCCTGGCCGAACAGGCGACCAAAAAACTCGAGGTTTTCGCGCACAGTCAGTGTTGGATAAAGGTTCTTGCCCAGGCCCTGAGGCATGTAGGCGATGCGAGGGCAGACCCTGCGCCGGTGGCCGGCGTCAGCGATGTCACCGCCGAGCACCTGTAGCGTGCCTTGCTGGAGCTTGCGCGCCCCGGAAATCAGCGCTAGCAGGCTGGATTTGCCCACGCCATCGGGGCCAATCAGGCCGACCATGCATCGCGCGGGCAAACTCAGCGTCAGCTCATCCAGCGCACGCGTCTTGCCATACTGCAGGCTGACCCCCGCCACCTGCACCACTGAATCGAGCGGCTCGCTCATGGCGTGACATTGATCTGCAGGTCGGCGGGCCACTCGCTGTCAGCGTCGAGTTTCAGATAGGCCATGCCCGGCAGGCCGGTCTTGACCTGCTCCATGTGGCGCTTGAGCAGTTCGGGATCGATACGTGCCTTGACCCGGAACATCAGCTTTTCGCGCTCGCTTTCGGTTTCCACCGTCTTTGGCGTGAACTGCGCCACGCTGGCCACATAGCTGACCTTGGCCGGGATCACATACTGCGGAGCGGCGTCGATCACCAGGCGTGCCTCGGCGCCGATGGCCACGCGGCCGGCCTGACGTTCGGGAAGAAAGAAGGTCATGTAGACGTCGGTCAGGTCGACCAGGTTGAGCAGCTTGCCCCCCGCGCCAAGGACTTCACCGGGTTGCGCCACCCGGTATTGCACGCGAGCCACCCGGTCGCTCTTCAATTCGCTGTCACGAATGTCCGCTTGCAGGCGCTCGACGCCAGCCTGCGCCGCCTCGACAGCTGATCGTGCCTCGACTACCTGGGATCTTGCGGCGGCAATGCCGGCGTCGGCAGAAATCACCTGTGAACGTGCGGCGGCCAGCGCCGCCTGGGCGCTTTGCATTGCGGCCAGGTCATCGTCGAGTTGCTGTCGCGCCATGGCGTTGCGTGCGACCAGGGTCTCGGTACGCTGGTGGCGCTTCTGGGCCGCGGTCAGTTCGGCGCGGCGCTGGGTCACCACGGCTTCGGCGGTGGCGCGTTCGCTTTCGCGCTGGGCGACCATGGCCTCTGCGGTAAGGATGGCGTTCTCGCCCTGGCGGACCTGCGCACGCGCCTGGTTCAGTTGCGCCTGGAGTACATCGGTATCCATACGGGCCAGCACCTGGCCCGGTTGGACGAAATCGCCCTCGTCCGCGAGGATCTCCAGTACCCGGCCGGGGCTCTTGGTGGCGACATCGATTTCGGTCGCTTCGATACGGCCGTTACCGCTGGCGAAACCTTCGCCGAGACCGCTGGGGCGCAGTTCGCTCCACAGCAGCGCCCCGATGACGGCAATCACGGCGACGGCCGCAAGCACCTTGAGGGTGGCTCTGGTGCGTGGCTGACTCATGACTCTGCTCCGGCTGTTGAATGTGCGGAGTCATCTTAGGCGCTCTAGTACGCAGTTTGTGTGTATCTGGATCAATTCCGGCGCGATTAGCGCCTAGCGTACGGCATTTGCTCAGGGCTGCTGTTGGGCATGGCTCAGCGTCCACTCGAGAATCTCGGCGCTGAGCCTGTCGCTGGCCTGACCGAAGGCCTCGACCACACTTTCCACGCTGGGGTCGGCACTCGGCTGACGTACTTCAAAGCGGTGATTGGCCAGGGTGCGCTGGTCGTTGCGATTGACCAGCCGCGCATCGAGGGCAATCACCACCACCGGCTTGCCATCAATGTACACGGCCTGGAAGGCCCGCAGATCGCTATGCAGGCTGAGATCGGCATAGAGGTTGACGTCCTCGTTGCTCACCGAGGGCATGCGCCCGTCACGCTGGAAGGCTTCGATCAGCCGGTCACGCAGCAACGCCGGCGCCGCATCGCTCCAGCGTGCGCTGCCGTAGGCGCTGATCTCGTTGCCTTGTGGCACCACGGCGATGCGTTGGCTGGCGAGAATCCGGCTGGCCTGCGGGGTATTGATACGCAGCGCCTGCTGGATGGTCGGCTCGCTGGCCTGTTGCGGTGTCGGTGAGGTCGGCAGCAAGAAGATCCGCAGGGTTTCGGATTCCGGCAGAACCGAACAGGCGGTGAGCGCCGTGATCAGTCCAAACAGGGCGAGGCGGCGCATGGAACGGTGGCGAAGGCTCATGGGTTGAACTCCTGCACTTTGTCGCGGCCGAGGAGGAACCCGCTGGGGTTGTCTTCCAGGCGCTGGGTGACACGGCGCAGCGCCCCGAGAGTGCTGCGCAGTTCGTTGATCGCCGGGCCGAGCTCGTTGAAACCCTGCATGCCGTTGTTCAGCGCGCCCTGGTTTTCTTCGAGCAGGGTATCCAGGCGTGATGTGGTGCGGTCCAGAGCGCTCATCGCCTGAGTCGCACTGTCCAGCACGCTGCGGCCCTGGTTATCGAGCAGGCCGTTGGCGTTGCGCGCCAGGCTCGACAGCTCACCCATCACGGTATTGGCCTGCTGACTCAGCTGGTTGAATTGCTGGAGCGTCTGGGCCAGATCGCCGCGTTGCTCCGAGAGCACGCTGGTGGCCTGCTCCAGGTGTTCCAGCGTGCGGCTCAGGCGGGTGGTGTTTTCCTCGGAGAAGATCTGGTTGGCGCTGAGCAGCAGGTTGTTGATGTTGCTCATCAGGTCTTCGCCGTTTTCCAGCAGCGCGCTGAGCGAGGACGGGTCGGCGATGATCAAGGGCGGATCGTCCCGGTCACCTTCCAACCGCGGGGCTTCCGGTGTGCCGCCGTGCAGCTGGATGACCATGCTGCCGGTGATATTGGCCAGCGCCAGGCGCGCCTGGGTATCGGTCTTGATCGGGGTGCCGGCGTAGACGCGAATGCGCGCGCGCACCTTGCGCGGATCGTCCGGCTGCAGCCACAGCTCGGTGACATCGCCGACCTTGATGCCGCTGTATTCCACCGAGCTTCCACTGGACAGCCCGCTGACGGCCTGGCTGAAGCCGATGTCGTAATAGCTGTATTCGCGGTCCATGCTGGATTTGCCCAGCCACAGGGCGAAGAGCAGGGCGCAGCCAACCGCGACCACGGTGAACAGTCCGATCAGTACATGATGGGCACGGGTTTCCATTAGGGGTTCTCCAACCGTTGCGCGGCTTCGTGCGCGGCGCGGCCACGCGGGCCGTGAAAATACTCGCGAATCCATTCGTCGTCAGTGGCGGCGACCTTTTCCAGCGTGTCGACGACCAGGACGCGTTTCTGCGCCAGCACAGCAATGCGATCGCAGATGGTGTACAGGGTGTCGAGATCATGAGTGACCAGAAACACACTGAAACCCAGCGCATCGCGCAGGGTCAGGATCAACTGGTCGAAGGCCGCTGCGCCGATCGGGTCGAGACCGGCGGTGGGCTCGTCGAGGAACAGCACCTCCGGGTCCAGTGCCAGCGCGCGGGCCAGCGCGGCGCGCTTGACCATGCCACCGGACAGCTCGTCGGGATATTTGCAGGCGGCCTCCGGCGGCAGGCCGGCCAGCGCCAGCTTCTGCCGCGCCAGGTGTTCGGCATCGGCGCGCTTGAGGCCGATGTGCTCGATCAGCGGCAGGGCGACGTTTTCCTGCAGATTGAGCGAGGTGAACAGGGCTCCGCGCTGGAACAGCACGCCGAAGCGTCGCTCGACTTCCGAGCGGCGCTGGGCTGAAAGCTTCAGCAGGTTCTCGCCAAACACCTTGACGCTGCCTGCATTTGGCTGGCGCAGGCCAACGATGCTGCGCAGCAGCACCGATTTACCAGTGCCAGAGCCGCCAACCACGCCAAGAATCTCGCCGCGGCGGATGTTCAGGTCGAGATTGACGTGCACCGCCTGATTGCCGAAGCGGTTGACCAGCCCCTGGACCTGAATCACGGGATCGTCATTCACCAGCCCATCTCCATGAAGAACAGCGCGGCAACGGCGTCCAGCAGGATCACCATGAAGATCGACTGCACCACGCTCGAGGTGGTGTGTTCGCCTACCGACTGGGCGCTGCCGCTGGCCTTGAAGCCTTCCAGGCAGCCGATTACCGCGATCAGGAAGGCGAACACCGGCGCCTTGCCCATGCCCACCAGGAAGTGATTGAGCGGAATATCCCGCTGCAGGATGGTGAAGAACATCGCCGGCGAGATATCCAGCGCCAGTGAGCAGACCACCAGCCCGCCGACGATGCCGCTGAGAATGCCGATAAAGGTCAGGATCGGCAGCGTGATCAGCATCGCCAACACCCGCGGCAGCACCAGCAGCTCGATGGGGCTCAAGCCAAGGGTACGAATGGCGTCGATTTCCTCATTGGCTTTCATCGCACCGATCTGCGCGGCAAAGGCGCTGGCCGTGCGCCCGGCCAGCAGGATAGCCGCCAGCAGCACGCCGAATTCACGCAGGAAGGAAAAGGCCACCAGGTTGACCGTATAGATGGTGGCGCCGAAATCGGCCAGCACCGTGGCGCCGAGAAAGGCCACGACCGCACCGACCAGAAACGTCAGCAGGGCAACGATGGGGATCGCGTCCAAGCCGGTCTGCTCGATGTGCACCACCAGTGCGGTGATCCGCCAGCGGCGCGGATTGGGCAGCGCCGTGAACAAGGTCTGCAGGGTCAGGCCGATGAAACCGAGCAGGGTGCGTTGCTGGTTCCAGACGCCGGACACGCTACGGCCTACATCAGCCAGCACATCGGCCAGGCCATTGGTTGCCGGCGCCTGTTCGGCTTCAGGCTGGTCCAGCGCGGCGGCCACGGTTTTCAGCAAGGCCTGGCGCTCGGCGGGCAGCTGTGACGCCCCGTCGCTAAGGCGGGCAGCCCGCTCGGGGCCGAGGAGCTCGATCAGCAGCCCGGCACCGGCGGTATCCAGCTCGCCAAGCGAGTCGAGCTTGAGCTGGTCGGAGTCGGTGATCTGGCGCCGCGTGCGCTCGATTTCGCGCCGCAGCGTTGCGTAGTGCTGCAGGGTCCAGTCGCCGCCAATGGTGAGTATGGCGTGTGCGTCCTGTGTGGGCTGCCGCTGCAGACTGCCTGGCAGCGAAGTGGGGTGCGTCAAAGTGGTATCCCGTAGTGCTGGTAGCGGAGCGCGGAGCATGCCGTTCCCCGTAGCATTGCCCAGATCCTACCAGTTCGGACCTCGAACACGAGGTTACGTTTGGGTCTCCAGGGTTTTGAATGTCGGCCGTCGGTCATGGCAGCGCAATTTGTTACAGGCCCGCACGAACTATCGATGGCTTTGGTCCTCCATAGCGTGCACGCCGACGACCATGCTCGGTACGCACCGCGTCAAGGGGCTGCTATGTTACGCCGCCTTTGTAGTCGTCTTCATCACGCCCGCGATTCGGGCCCTGCCAAATTTCGCCTTTTCCATCTCATCTCAGCGAGAGCTTCCGATTGCCTATGAATTACTTGCGCATCCTGCCTTTCTTCGCGGTGCTAGCAATCATCCTTTTCAGCGGGCTGCGGCCTGAACCGGTCCCCCAGGTCTTTGATCAGCAGGACAAGCTGCATCACATGCTTGGCTTTGCCGCGCTGATGTTCTCGTTGCGCCTGGCTGTTCCGCAGTGGCACGTATTCTGGGCGGTGGCGGCGAGCCTGGTCGCGGCGACGCTGATCGAGGTCGGCCAGAGCCTGTTGCCCAATCGACAGGCGTCGCTGGGCGACATGCTCGCCAATACCCTCGGCGTTCTGCTCGGCTGGGGTTGCTCGTACCTGGCTTATCAGTGGTATTTGCGGCGGATCGGTGTGACCACTGATCCCGAGACCCCCGACGCGCCCGAGCGGCTCGGAGACACCGCCCGACCCTGAAGCCGGTGGCCGTCGTCACTCCTGCGATTCTCTGTGCGGGCGCCGTGCTCGGGCCATGATTCCAGTGACGATCATGGCGATGAGTGCGCCGCCGGCCGCCAGCGCCATGTCCTTTTGCGGGTCCCAGCGATCATTCTGGGTGGCAAGAAAGGTGCGCCCCAGGCCGCCGTCCAACACTTCCGCGCCTGCCCATTCGATCAGCTCGTAGATCGCCGAGGTCGACAGCACGATGTCTATCGGCAGGATCAGGCTCCAGATCCCTGGGCGAATGCCCAGTCGGATCAGCACCTCACGCATCGGATAGGCCAGCAGCAGCCCATAGCTGAAGTGCGCCAGGCGGTCGAACTGATTGCGCTCCCAGCCCAGCTGTTCATTCAGCCCTTCGCCTGTCAGCGCCTGCCACCAGTCGTTGTAGGGCACGTTGGCGTAGGTGTAATGAGCGCCGAGCTGGTGAATGCAGAGGTAAAGGAATATCAGCGTCGCAGCACTGCGGGAGGGCAGGTAGTGCTTGTGGCCCAGCAGCAAAGCCGTGGCCAGCCCCACAACCAACAGGTTCTCCAACAGCCAGTCGTGGCGGTTGAAGGGGTTGATCGCCAGCGCGCCCCAGATCAACAGGAACATGCCGACCAGGGTCAAAAGGTAACGTCGGTGGCGTCTGTCTGTAGCCATGGAATCTCCTGAGTCGTTCTCCTTGTTCTTTAGGACAAGCGCAACGACTCAAGGGTCCACCACTTGCGAATTCGACCGTTTATCCAACTTTTCCTGCCTGCGGAGTGTCACAAAACGTGACCCACAGCGAGGCGGACCATGCGGCTGACTCTGACAAACGACCTCACCGGTGCATGCTTTCGAGCGCGTGGCGTCTCGCTGTTGCTGCTGAGCGCCGTGTTAGCGGGTTGCGACGGTCAGCAGTCCGCGCTGAATCCGGCCGGGGTCGGTGCGCAGAGCATCGCCACGCTGTTCTGGTGGATGGCTGGCGGTGCGCTGGTCATCTGGCTGGTAGTGATGGGGATCGCCGTGTATGCCACCCAGGCCCACCCGGAAGCCCACGGCATTCGCGGTGCTCGGTGGTTGATCATCGGTGGCGGAGTCATTTTTCCCGTCGTGGTCCTGACCGGCCTGCTGATCTACGGGCTGATGCTGATGCCGCAACTGCGTTCCTCGGAAAACGTCGCCCTGCGTGTCGATGTGTCGGGCGAGCAGTGGTGGTGGCGGGTGCGCTACCGGACCGAGGCGGGTGAGGCTGTCGAGCTGGCGAACGAAATACGGCTGCCAGTGGGGGAGCGAGTGGCTTTCAGCCTGACCAGCCCGGACGTGATCCACTCGTTCTGGATTCCGTCGCTGGGCGGCAAGGTCGACATGATCCCCGGGCGCACCAATGAGCTCGTGCTGGAGCCGACCGAGACCGGCACCTTTCGCGGCGCCTGCGCCGAATATTGCGGGACTTCCCATGCGCTGATGAATTTCGCCGTGGTAGTGATGACGCGCGAGGCCTTCGATCTGTGGCTTGCCAAACAGGCCGAGCCTGCTCAGCCACCCACCACCGAATTGCAGCAGACCGGCCAGCAGGCGTTTCTCGCCAATGGTTGCGGTGCTTGTCATCAGGTGCGCGGCACGGCCGCCGACGGCACGGTCGGCCCCGACCTGACCCACGTCGGCAGTCGTCTGACCCTGGCAGCAGGCACGCTTCCGACCGATGTCGATACGTTCAAGCGCTGGATCGGCCACAGCGGCGCGATCAAACCAGACGTGAAGATGCCCGCCTTTGGCATGCTGCCCGAGGCGCAGCTGAACGCCATGGCGCACTACCTGAAGGGCCTCGAATGAGCGAGCCGATCGAGTACCGCGACCCGCAGGAAGAAGCCCGCGCCAATGCGCAGGCCGAACGCCTGGCAGCGGCCTGGAAGACACCCACCGGCTGGCGTTACTGGTCCGCGGTAAACAACACCGAGGTGGGGCTCTGGTATACCGGCGTGTCGTTCCTGTTCTTCCTGTTTGCCGGCGTGCTGGCGATGCTGATCCGCGCCCAGCTGGCGGTGCCGAACAACGATCTGCTGTCTGCCGAAACCTACAACCAGGTCTTCACCCTGCACGGCTCGGTGATGATGTTCCTGTTCGGCGTGCCGATTTTCGAAGCCTTTTCCATCCTCATCCTGCCGCAGATGCTGGGTGCGCGGGATCTGCCCTTTCCCCGGCTGTCCGCCTACGGCTTCTGGTGTTTCATCATTGGTGGCGTGTTCGTCTGCGGCTCGATCTTTTTCGGCGTGGCGCCCCAGGGCGGCTGGTTCATGTATCCGCCGCTCACCACCACCTATCAGGACGGCCTCGGTGCGGATATCTGGCTGCTCGGGCTGTCGTTCATCGAGGTGTCATCGATTGCGGCGGCGGTGGAGCTGATTGTCGGCGTGCTGAAGACCCGGCCTCCAGGCATGCGCATCAACCTGATCCCTCTATATTCCTGGTACATCTTGGTGGTCGCGGGAATGATCCTGTTCGCCTTCCCGCCGCTGATCGCGGGCGACCTCCTGTTCGAACTGGAGCGCGCCTTCGACTGGCCGTTCTTCGATGCCAGCCGTGGCGGCGATCCGCTCTTGTGGCAGCACCTGTTCTGGATCTTCGGCCACCCCGAGGTGTACATCATCTTTTTGCCCGCCGTGGCGCTGGTGGCGACCATCGTGCCCACCGCAGCCGGGCGGCCCATCGTCGGCTACAGCTTTATCGTGCTGGCTGCGGTGGGCACCGGGTTCATCAGCTTCGGGTTGTGGGTGCATCACATGTTTACCACCGGGATGCCCGGCATCTCGCTGGCCTTTTTCTCGGCTGCCTCCGAGGCCGTGGCAATCCCTACCGGCGTGCAGATCTTCTGCTTCCTGGCGACAGCCCTGGCCGGGCGCTTCGTCAAATCGGTGCCGATGCTATTCGTCGCCGGTGCGCTGGCGATCTTCGTGCTTGGCGGGCTGACCGGGGTAATGGTGGCGCTGGCGCCGTTCGACTTCCAGGCGCACGACACCTATTTCATCGTCGCGCATCTGCACTACGTACTGATCGGCGGCATGCTGTTCCCGGTGATCGCCGGCCTGTACTACTTCTTCCCGCTGGCGCGCAACAAGACGCTCTCGGACCGCCTCGGGCGCATTGCCTTCTGGCTGATGTTCATTGGCTTCAACATTGCCTTCCTGCCCATGCATTTCACCGGTTTGCTGGGCATGCCGCGGCGTGTTTATACCTACGGGCCGGACATGGGCTTCGACATGCTCAACATGGTCTCCACGGTGGGCGCGTTCATCCTCGCCGCTGGCGTCGCGGTGCTGGTCTGGGACGTCTTGCGACCCAAGGGCAAGCAACCCTACAGCGCGCGCAACCCGTGGAACGCCGGAACGCTCGAATGGCTCGCGGAAATGCCCGGCAGGGCCTGGGGTGCACGCTCGATTCCGATCATCAAGAGCCGCTACCCGCTGTGGGATCAGCCAAACCTGATGCGTGACGTCGACGCCGGGCGCTTCTACTTGCCGGACGCCGAGGAGGGCAAGCGCGAGACCCTGATCAGCAGCATCATCGACGCCGAGCCGATCCAGTGCCTGCGCGTGCCGGGCCCAACCTTTCTGAGCATGTGGGCGGCTATCTTCACCGGCGGCCTGTTTATCTTCGCCACCTACAGCTGGTACGTCGCCGCACTGGTCAGCGGTGGCCTTGCGCTGATCACCATTTTGATCTGGCTATGGACCGGCACGGCGGTGATCCCGGAGAAACCGAAAAAGGACATCGGCCTGGACGTGACGGTGCCGCTTTATGCGTCGGGCGCCAAGTCGGTGGGCTGGTGGGCCATGTTCATCACCATGATCGGCGACATGAGCGCCTTCGGCAGCCTGGTGTTCGGCTACTTCTTCTTCTGGACCGTGCACGAGGATTTTCCACCCGCGGATGCGGCCGGCCCCGGCGTGTTCTGGCCGGTATTGGGGCTGGGGTTGATTGCCGTGTCCTGGGCGCTGACGCTGCTGGCGCGGCGCTGCAACTTCCGTGATCAGGCGGCGGGCTTTTACGGTTCGCTGGGGCTGGCCGCGATCTGCACCCTGGCAGGTGCCTATTCGATGTGGGCCGGGCCGCATTTCAGTGGCCTGGACCCAACCACTAACGTGTACCCGGCCACGGTCTGGGTGCTGGTGCTCTGGTGCCTGATCCACCTGTCCATCGGCCTGATCATGCAGCTCTATTGCTTGGCGCGCCGTGCTGCCGGCCGGATGACGGCGGTGCATGACATCGATATCCGCAATGTCGCGCTGTTCTGGCATTTCATGCTCATCACCATTGGTGTCACCGTGGCGGTCATCGCCGGCTTTCCGGAGGTGCTATGAGTGAACATCTGAACGAACCGCAACGGCCAATCGAGCAGCAGCCGCCCGAGGCACCGCCGCAGGAGCGCGACACGCTGTGGCTGATCACCTTCAGCCCGACCATCTGGGCGGCGCATTTTCTGCTGTCCTACCAGGCTGTGTCTGTGTGGTGCGCGAAGGTGGCGGGCCGCAGTGGCGAGCTGGGCGACATTCGACTCGCCATCGGTGTGCTGACACTGATCGCCCTGGTCGGTATTGGATTGACCGGCTGGAAAGGCTGGCGCCATCACTCCTTTGGTCATGCAACGGCACCGCACGACTTCGACACACCGGGCGACCGCCATCGCTTTCTTGGTTTCGCCACACTGCTGCTTAGCGGCCTGAGCTTCGTGGCGACGATTTTCGTCGCCTTGAGTGTGGTGTTCATCAGGAGCTGCACGTGATCTGGCGGCCGCTCTCGCTGCTGCTCGGCCTGGCCACGCTGGGTGCGGTCTGGCTCGGGCCTTTGCCGGACATGGCGGACCGGCTGTTCGTCGGCCACATGCTGATGCACGTGATGGTGGTAGCGGTGGCGGCGCCGCTGCTGGCAATCGGTTTGGCCGGTGGCCGGTTTGATTTTTCCAACCGCATCCCGTTGCTGTTCTCGCCGATCCTGGCCTCGGTGATCGAACTGTTCGTGGTCTGGGCCTGGCACATGCCGGCGCTGCACCATGCGGCGCGCACCTCGCAGTCGGCGGAACTGCTGGAGCAGGGCAGCTACCTGTTCGTTGGCCTGCTGGTGTGGCTTGCGGCATTCGGCGGCGTACGGCATCAGCGCGCCCTGGCCGGCATCGCCGGGCTGCTGCTGACTTCGATGCACATGACGCTGCTCGGCGTGCTGCTGGCGATGTCGAGCCGACCACTATTCGAGCACACCGGCTCGGTGTTGTCGGGCATGAGCCCGCTGGAAGATCAGCAGATGGGCGGTGTGATCATGCTGGCCTTTGGCGGCAGCGCCTATCTCATCGGCGGGCTGTACCTGCTGTTCGGCCTATTACAGGACAAGCGCAATGCCGTTTCAGTCAGCTAAACGCATGGTTCAGCGATGCTCGGCGCCCTTGCGGCGCTGGCTGTACTGGCTGACAGGAGGCTCCTGGAAACGAGTTGTAGCCGCTGTCGCGTTGCTGGCGGCGCTCGCGGGGACCGGCGCGTTTGTGCTGGTTTCGCTGGGGCTGGTCTCGATCAGTGCCAGCTCGGGTCACTGGAAGGCGACCGGCTGGATGCTGCACTACGCCATGCGTCGTGCGGTGAGCACGCAATCGATGGGCATAAAGGTGCCGCCGCTGGACGATCCGGCGCTGCTGCTCAAGGGCGCCGGGCATTATCACACCGGCTGTCTGGCCTGCCATGGCGCCCCAGGTAAGGAGCGCTCGCTGATCGTCCAACAGATGACACCCGAGCCGCCATACCTGCCGCCGCGGATCGAACACTGGGCGCCGCAGGAGCTGTTCTGGATTGTGAAGAATGGTGTCAAGTTCACCGCCATGCCGGCCTGGCCCGCGCAGAAAAGGGACGATGAGGTCTGGGCCGTGGTGGCCTTCCTGCAGGCGATGTCAGACATGTCGCCCGAGCGCTATAAAGAGCTCGCGCTGGGCGGGCGCCGCGACGAAACCATCAAACCCATCACGCCTGATCATCTGCGGCCACTGCAGGACTCACTCGGTTCGGTGTTGGCCAACTGCAACCGTTGTCATGCCGAGGACGGCGGCGGCCGAGGCGAAGGCGCTTTCCCGCGGTTGGCCGGGCAGAGCGAGCCTTATCTGCTCGGTGCGCTGCAGGCCTACGCCCGCGGCGAGCGGCATAGCGGCGTCATGCAGCCGATCGCCGCAGGCCTGGAGCCGGAAGTGCTCGAGGCATTGGCGCAACACTACGCCGAGCTGCCACCGGTCAGCCGAACGGAGGCTCCGGAGCCGGCGCCGGACATTCTGGCAGAAGGCCTAACGCTGGCCGAGCGCGGTGTACGAGCGCGCGGCATCCCTTCATGCGTGCACTGCCATGGGCCGAAGGACGGACCACGCAATCCCATGTACCCGAACATTGCCGGTCAGTACGCGCCCTATCTGAAGTTGCAGCTGGAGTTGTTCACCGAGGGTAAGCGTGGCGGCACGGAGTACGCGCATATCATGCACAGCGCTGCGCAGCGGCTTACGTCGGAGCAGATGCAGGCGCTGGCCGACTACTACGCATCGTTGCCGGCTGCGGCAGCGCCGCTCGTCACGGAGGCCACACCAAACCGTGCCGAGACCCCGGCGCAGAATTCTTCCACCCAACAGCAGAGGTAACCGATGTTCGACAAGATCGTGGAAATCGTCTCGGCGTTCGGCTACATCGGCGTGTTCTTGCTGATGTTGCTGGAGAATATCTTCCCGCCCATCCCGTCCGAGCTGATCATGCCGCTGGCCGGTTTCGTTGCGGCGCGGGGTGATCTCAACTTCATTGCAGTGATCCTGGTCGGCACGGCAGGTTCGGTCGTCGGCGCCTTGCCTTGGTACTACGCCGGCGCCAAGCTCGGCCAGGCGCGCATGAAACGCTTTGCCGAACGTTGGGGGCATTGGCTCACGTTATCGCCAGAGGATGTCGACAAGGCCAGCGAGTGGTTCGACCGGCACGGCAAGGGTGCGGTTTTCTTCGGCCGCCTGATCCCGGCGGTGCGTACCCTGATCTCGGTCCCGGCCGGTATTGCCGGGATGTCGATGACCAAGTTCCTGATCTACTCGACGCTGGGGTCGCTGATCTGGACCGCACTGCTGGCACTGGCCGGCTATCTGCTCGAGTCGCAGTACGAGAAGGTCTCCGAGTACATGAACCCGATCTCCACCGGGGTGGTCGTGTTGATGGTGCTCTACTACCTGTACCGGCTGATCCGTCAGCGCTTCGGCAGGAAAGAGCACTAGGCCGTGACGCCAGCCTGCGACGCCACGGCTATCGGTCAGGTCAGATCAGGCCGCGCCAGCCCTGTGGTGTTGCGGCTGGTGAGCACGCTCGCACTGATCGATCACGGCGAACACCTGCTGCCACATCTGCTCTGACTGTTGCTTGAGTTGTTCGGTACGGGCCTGGATCAAAGTTTGGATCCGCGCCGCATCGTCTGTGATCAGGTCGATCTTGCGCTTGATTTCCGCCTCATCGGTGGTGACCTGAACCAGCCCTTCGGGGAAGCCATAGTCTTCAAACAGCATCTGATACTTGTGGCTCCAGCCGGTGGCCAGCGCCGGAACGCCTTGTGACAGCGCGCTGACCAGGCCATGAAAGCGGCTGCCCAAGGTGCCGCTGCAGGCGCCGAGGATGCCCTTGATCTCCAGCGCGCCGCTTTCCTTGACGATTGGAATGCCGCCCACCGCTGCGGACAATTCGTCAGCCAGGCGCTGATCGTCCTTGCCTTCGTGCACCAGCACGAACGGCTTGGCGCCTTTTTCCAGCAGGTACCGCGTGCAGCTGATGAGGAAAGGCAGGTAAGCCTCGCGCGTCTTCTGGTCCGTCTTATCGAGCATCCGACAATTGGGCACGATGCAGAAACGGTTCTGCTCGGTATCGAAGCCTTGCGGCAGCACGCCGGTCATGAGGTTGGTGAAGTCCGGCGATTGCTTGATCTTGGCCTGCTCACCCACCAGTTCAGTCAGGTGTTCGTAGGACACGCGCTCGCGCGGGAAAATCAGGTCGACGTTTTCGACCACCGTCTTCATCGCCGCGCGGTTTTTCTCGGACTTGAACGGCCCCAACGCCTGCGGCAGCAGGATCACGCGGGTGCCGTTCTTCTTCCAGCGCCGGGTCGATTGCGCCAGTTCCGCGCAGGGATCCTCGCCCCATTGATCGCTGTAGGCGAAGCCCGCCGCGTCAACGACCACGTCGACTTCCCTATCCAGCACCACGCCGTACATCTCGCGCAGCGGGCGCGGGGCGAAGTTGGCGAGGGTGCCCCACTGTATGCCGTAGCGCCACAGCCAGGCCTTGGGGTAGAAGCCCAGCTGCACCAGCTTACGGAACGGTTGTTCGGCTTTTTTCGGGGTCGGCGCCATGACGAAGGTAGCGTCGGGATACCGGGTCCTCAGCTTCTGCAGCGCCGCGTGCAACATCAGCTCAGCGCCTTTATTGACGAAGCCTGCCTTTCTGATCTCGATAATCATCGCTTACCTCAGTTGTATACGATCAAGTCTTTCTCGGTCTTCTTGTCCGAATAAGGAATCCCTCCCGTTGGATCGGCATAGCCCACCGCCAAGAGCATCACGGTGCGCTCCTGATACGTTAGGCCCAGTATTTTCGCCAGTTGGCGTTCTCTTTCTTCAACGTCTGGCCAGTTGATCGAGCAGCTCGACAACCCCAGGCTTTCCAAGGCCAGCATCAGCTGCATCGCTGCCAGCGAGCCGTCGATATAAACCACGTGGCGGTCGCGTGCTTCCGGGTAGCAGCCGAGGTCGCCGACCACGGCAATCACGCAGGGCAGGTTGTCGTGAAAACCTGCGGTGCCTCCGGCGCACTTGGCGACCTCGGCGGCCTTTTCCTTGCCGTTGCTGACATAGAAACGGAACGGTTGGCGGTTGCAGGCCGATGGCGCCAGCGCGGCGGCCCGCACCGCCTGCTCGAGCAGTTCGTTGCTGACCGGCTTGTCCTGATACCAGCGCACCGAGCGACGACGGCGGAACAGCACCATCAGCTCGTCATAGCTGACCGGGCACTCAGGCAGCTGGCTGTGCGGGTAGGGCACGCAGCGGTTGGTGTCGTCAGGCGTCTGGGTGCTGGTGAAGGCGCGCTTGGCCGAGTCGATGCGTGGCGTGCTGCCAACGGCGGAAAAATAGTCGGTGAGCACGTCGTTGGCCCAGCGCTGCTGGCCGTTGATGACGCCCGCCTGGTTCGCATTGGCATAGCAGCGGACCGTCGGTCCAATGTAGTCCTCGGCAAAGGTGCTGCGCCGAGGGCGCATGATCAGCCCTTTCTCCAGGCGATGAACGTTGCGGCGCAGAAAGGCGTCGTTTTCGCCCTCTCCGCGCATCCGTTTGGCGAAATTCAGCCGGCCGAGCAGTACTGCGCGGTGCTCCCGGTCGAACTCGCGGCTGATCAGGCAGTAATAGACAGAGGCCAGGAATCCGCTGGAGGAAAACAGGTGGACAAGGGCCAGGCCAGTGTTGTCGCGGGTGGCCTTGATCGCGTTCTTGACGGGATCAGGCAAGGCTCTGGCGAGCGACATCAGGCTCATCGGGCGGCTCCTACTGCGTTGAATGCGTAACGGACGGGGCTGAACATCGATTTGGTCATCATGTAGAACACCGGGCGGGTCTTCTTGTGCACCAGCAGGGCAGCGTAGGAAGCAACCGCATAAGAAATGAGCGTGGCCATGGCGGCGCCTTCGCCGCCGTAGTGTGGAATCAGCAGCAGGTTGATGCCGATGTTGGCCAGCGCGCCCAGGCCCTGAGTGATCAGTGAAAACATCAGTGCGCCCTCGATCAGAATCCAACGGCTGAACGCGGCCCGCATGAAGATGAACACGCCTGCCCAGATATGGATGGTGAGGATCGCGGCGGAGTTCTGGTACTCGTCGCCAAACAGCAGGGCGATCACGGGTTCGGCGACGAGCGACACCAGCACTGCGACGGCAATGGCAAGGATGAACAGGACATCGAACAGCTGCTGGAAGCGCTTGTTGAAGAGCGCCGGGTCGGCGGCGTGCAGCTTGATCAGCTTCGGGAAGAACGAAGCGACAATGGCGATCGGCAGGAAGTACCAGGCTTCCGAGAGTTGCGCCGCAACGGCGTACACACCGACTTCCTCGGCGCCCACCATCCACTTGAGCATGACCTGATCAATCTTCATGTAGACCACCGCGAAGATCGAACCGAGGTACAGAATCCAGCCCTGGCTGAGCAACTCCTTGGCCTTGGCCAAGCTGGCTTTCCAGCTCATCAGCGAGACGGTGGTGGTGCCTTTATAGAGCAGCGCGAGAATCAGCGCCGCCATCGCGAATTGCGCTGTGTGGGCAAAGGCGAAGGCGATTACGCCAGCGCCGCTGAACACCATCAGCAGTTTGAGAGCCGCTGACAGCAGGATCGCACTGGACTTAGCGATGGCCGGGTAGCGGGCCTGCACCTGGGACTGGAACCAGTACTCCACCACGTCGAAGGTCTGGAAGAAGATGGCCGAGGCGACGATCAGCAACATCCAGAACTCGGTACCGCCGACCTCTTCGAACAGCGATGCGTAAACGAGCACCAGGACGAAACCAATGGTCATGCCCGTCAGCTTAAGCATGAACGTGGTGCCCAGCGTCTCCGGGACCTTGTCCGGCTGCTTTACCACCTCGCGCACCACCAGGCCCGCCAATCCCATGTGACCGGCCGAGGCGAAGATCGCGGTCATGGAAATGGCGTAGGCAAGAATCCCGAACTGTTCCGGTCCCAGGTAGCGGGCCAGCACGATCGCCATGAGAAAGCCCACGCCGATGTTCAGCAACCGCTCCGCCATCATCCATGAAGCATTGAACAGGTACAGTTTGAGTTTGTGGAAGAGGGTGGTGATTACGCTCATCGAGTGGCTCGGCTCCTCAAGGCTGGCTCCGTGGTGGCAAGCATTGCCTTCAGTTGCGCTGGAGTGGCGACGCACAGCAGACCGTGGTTTGCCTGGCATGTTCCGGGCGTAAACAATTGGAAATGTATCGCGGGTCCGCCGGGCAAGGCGCTGGCGAAAGGCCGTTAGAGCAGGTCGGTTTGCAGGAAACTGGCGGGCTGACAGCAGGCGAAACGGTCGGCCGGAGGCTCATCTGGGCAAGCGTGCCCCACGGCGTGGCCGACTGACGGTTACATGGGCATTTTCTGGCAGTGCTTAATCTGATGGCCTTTTCATTTCAAAAGTGGAACTTTTGCCATCACACCTGTTCTTAACCCTGCTGCCGCTGCTGGCCGTTCCCTGACCCATCTCGATGTGCCATGGAGCGCCTAGCACGGCGACCAGCCCTCCGCCTTGGGGCTGGTGCAAGGCTGCCGCGAAGGATCTCGCGAAACGTCAGGACTGACGCAAGGAATCGCTGCTGGAAGCGGCCGAAGGGACAGGACTCAGCCAGACAGAAAAGCCCCGCATCGTTTGATGCGGGGCTTTTTTGCGTCTGGCTATGCGACTAGGTTCGCTGACTCATACCGTTTCCGGGTGGTCCTGGTGGACGCTCTCGTTGCTTGCGAAGTTAAAGTTCGCCCGTCCCTTGCCTGCTCCCTTGGCCTGATACAACGCTTCGTCGGCCAGCATCAGCGCTTCAGAAAACTCGCCTCCGGACCAGAGTGCGCCGCCGACGCTGCCGCCGATGGTGATCTTTTCGCCCGCCAGCAATACCGGCTCAGCCAGCCTGGCGATGATGCGCTTGGCCGCGAGTTGCACATTGCGCACGGACTCGCCCTTCCGCAGGCGCAAAAGCAGGACGAACTCATCGCCGCCATGGCGCACCGCAATATCACCGTCGCGGATCGAGGCGGAGAGCCGCAAACCAACCTCATGGAGCAACGCATCGCCGGCGGCATGGCCAAAGCGATCATTGATCGGCTTGAAGCCGTCGAGGTCCAGGCATAACACGCCAAAGCTGCATTGAAGCTCGTCTGCTGTACGCACGGTTTCGACGTATTTCTGCAGCGCTGCTCGGTTTGGCAGTCCGGTTACGGTATCGCGATAGGCAATGCCTTCGACGACCGCCAACTGACTTCTCTTGCGGGTCAGGCTGTCCACCAGATGCCGTATCGCAACGCTCAAGGCTTCAACTTCCCGCGTGCTTGTCAGTAACGGGATGCGGACATCAGCTCCCTCGGAAATACGAGCGGCTGCGTCAACGATCTCCTTTAGCGGTCGTGTGATCATGCCCGCAGCAAACCAGCCAATCGCTGCGAAGGCCAAGGACAATAGGGCGCCCCAGGCAAAGATTTCGTTGCGCAACTGGCGTGCTTCGGCAAACGCGAGCTTAACCGGCTGACGGGCAATGACTGTCCACCCCAGTCCCGGATAGTCTTCGAAGCCCAGGCTTTCGGCAAAACCGGTCAAGTACTGCGTGCCGTCTGGCCAGTGCACAACAGACCAATTCTGCACGGGCCGATCTTCGAGCCTGATGCCAATGGGCTTGCCGATCATTTCCCTGGGGCCGAGCAGTACCGTCCGGTCTTTGCTGACGACGAGAAACTCCAGCCCGGGCAAACGCTCCTGCAACGGTTCAAACAGTGACCGGCCCACCTCGTCTGCCCACTCCCAGGACAGATGGGTCGCCAGCACGCCTACCAGCGCCCCGGCGGCGTCGCGCACCGGCATGCTGATGTCGACAAACTTCATCGCCTCTCCCGACAGATTCGGGAGCAGCTGGGCCAGGAGCACCGCTTCGTGGACATCGCCGATAAAAGTGGTTTCCAGCCCGTTGGTGAATACGGGTCTGGCCGAAATATCCACGCCCTCCAGCAAGCCGTCGGTCGACGCTACGACCTTGCCGCTGGCATTGGTGAGACCAATCCAGGAGTAGCTCGGAAAGTGATCGCTCAGATCATTGAGAAGCGCGCGGGCTTCGCCAACATTCTCCGGATTGCGAAGCGCCTGTAGCTCACTGAGCACAGCCAGTTCCTGGGAGCGCCCGCTCATGTCCCGGTCAAGGCGATCAACCATGGAAAATGCAGCTTCTCCAAGCTGCAAGCCTGTCCATTCCTCCAGGCGCGAAATGGAAGACTCACCAATGGCGGCGCCGAAGATGCAGCTGAGTACAAGGACAACCGAGGCGACAACGATTGCGAAACGAGCCCGCAAGCTGCGTAGAGGAGAGTTAAGCATCAAGCGCAACCGTGAGAAATTAAGTCAAAACGCCATTGTCTGCCCGGCGTAACACGCCGCTATGTCGGCCTCGGGTCTGGATTCTTCAATAAAATCAATCGTAGCGACCGATTTACGGGCTCTCGCGCGAAGCCCCGGCACGCCGCCGATGAGGCCATTTCGTCCCGAGCGCTGCATGAAACAAAAAAGGCCCACCATGCGGTGAGCCTTTTCTGTTGTTTCGTATGGTGCCGGCACCAAGAGTCGAACTCGGGACCTACTGATTACAAGTCAGTTGCTCTACCAGCTGAGCTATACCGGCTAAAAGATGGGCGCCATTATAGCCATTGCTCGCGGCGAGTAAACTGTTTGTTGCCAGTTGTTTGCATGAGTTTTCTCAGGTGCTTGCACTTGGGTGCTCGAACTCGGCAATCAGCATCAGATTGCGAGGCGTCAGCTCGGCTGGGCAGAAGGTGCCCAGGCGTATCGCATAGCCGTTTTCGGACAGCAGCAGCGCGCGGTCGAGCAGCAGCCAGATCTCTAGCGGCCGCCGAAACAGGCCGCGTAACAATTCCAGATTGCGCACCTCAGCGAGTCGTTGCCAGCCGCGTTTTTCGAGCGCGTCCCAGTTCTGCTCAGGTGGCTCGGGTAGTTGCTTGAGGGCCGCCAGGTCGCGGCAGTAGTGGGCGAAGCTTTTTTTCAGCCAGCTGCTGGGAAGTGACGGTGTGGGCAGGTATTCGTCCTTACTACGCAGATCACGCTGGAGCAGGTCGAAACCGAGGCGCCAGGCCATCGATTGATCACGCTGACGGCGTTCGCGTGCGCCGGCGGTCACGGTTTCGCTGAGGGGTAGGCCAAGATCGTCGCGTGATAACTCAAGGGCGGATTGTCGCGCGAGGGATGACATGGGCTGGTAGCGATTGGTCTGGATGCGGTTGTAGCAGCAGGGCGCTAGCGCCAGCTGGCGACAATGTTGCGCAATGCTCAGGTCGATCAGTCGAACATGCAGATCGCCGCAAGCATGTAGCGCCACTGGCGTCATCGTCGGATCGATCCTTGATGACGCGCTGTCAGTCATCACGTCCTGCTGACAGTGGGTCGCAACGACGCCCAGCTTCTGACTGAGCTGGGTTCCGGCTGTAACCAAGGCCTTATCCCACTCGAGACAGGTCAGCCCGCCGCCGCGACTGGCCAGTTGACGGCCCAGGTGGCCCTTGCCCGCACACCAGTCGAGCCAGTGCTGGGGTGTTTCTCTGAGCCTCAGCGCTGCACCGAATGCCTGGATCTGCTGCCATTTTCGCCCCGGTACATCGACCGATTGCCGGGCGTCAGGGACGGGCGTCGACGAGGTGGGTAACTCATCCATCCAGCTCAGGGCGGCGGCCTGCGCAGCAAGCTGAGGAAATGGGGCGGGCGCTAGCAGCTGTGCAGGCTGGTTGTGCGCGACTTCAGCATCTTCCAGCGAGCGGCCCCGCAGCCAACAGGCAAGCTCGGGGAGCTCAGCTTCCCAGGCAAGGCGCCTATGAGTGAAGGGGCGCGGACGCCACAACGCCTGGTGCTGCAGCAGGAACTCGTCGAGTCGCCGAAAGCGCTCTGCCAGTTGTGCGTAGCTGAATGAGGTCGACATGAGGGTTCGGCGATGGCGGGTTCATGGCTATGATCGCGCCGAAAGCCGCTGCCGAAAAGCCAGACGCCCGTCAAAACGGGCGTCTGCTTGGGGCTATTGACCGTAGATCTGTTCGGGTAGCCAGGTAACCAGCCCCGGGAACTGGTAGGCAATCACCAACAGCAGTAGCTGAATCAGGATGAACGGCAGCACACCTTTGTAGATCGTGCTGGTGGGCACAGATTTTGGCGTAACGCCGCGCAGATAGAACAGCGCGAAGCCGAAGGGTGGCGTGAGGAACGAGGTCTGCAGGTTCAGTGCGATCATCACGCCGAGCCACACTGGATCGAGCCCCATGGCCAGCAGTACTGGGCCGACGATCGGGACGACCACAAAGGTGATCTCGATGAAGTCGAGAATGAAGCCCAGCAGGAAGATCACGACCATGACCAGGAAGAAGGCACCGAGCACGCCACCTGGCAATTGGGCAAAGACGTCTTCGATCAGCACTTCTCCGCCGAAGCCGCGGAACACGAGCGAGAACAGCGAGGCGCCAATCAGGATCAGAAACACCATGGCGCTGATTTCAGTGGTGCCATAGGCCACTTCGCGCAGCTGACCGAAGTTCAGCTTGCCCTTGTAGAGCGCCAGGATCATCGCACCTAGCGCACCCAGCGCCGCGGCCTCTGTCGGTGTGGCGTAGCCGGCAAGGATGGAGCCGAGCACGGCGCTGATCAGCAGCAGTGGCGGCACCAGAGCGTTGATCAGCTTGCCCCATTCGATCGGGCCCAGCTCTTCCTGCGGCAGTGCCGGCAGTTTCTTGGGTTGTAAGATGGCTACCGCGATGATGTAGAGGATGTACATGCCGACCAGCAACAGGCCGGGCAGTAGTGCACCGACAAACAGATCGCCGACGGAGACGGTCTTCGGCGAGAAGATGCCCATCTTCAGCTGCGCCTGCTGGTAGGCGCTGGACATCACATCGCCCAGCAGGACCAGCACGATCGACGGCGGAATGATCTGGCCGAGTGTGCCGGTGGCGGCCAAAGTGCCGGTCGAGATGGCTGGATCATAGCCGCGGCGCAGCATGGTCGGCAGCGCCAGCAGGCCCATGGTTACTACCGTGGCGCCGACAATGCCGGTGCTGGCCGCGAGCAATGCACCTACCACGCAAACGGAGATCGCCAGGCCGCCGCGCAGGGTGCCGAATAGCCGCGACATGGACTCGAGCAGGTCTTCGGCCACTCGACTCTTTTCCAGCATCACACCCATGAACACGAACAGCGGGACCGCCAGCATCGTCTGGTTGTTCATGATGCCGAACAGGCGGTTCGGCAGGGCGCTCAGGTAGCCGCCGTCAAAGGTGTCGGTGATGATGCCGAGGCCGGCGAACAGCAGTGAAACGCCGCCAAGCGTGAACGCCACCGGGTAGCCTGCCATCAAGGCCGCGCAGATGCTGATGAACAGCAGTATTGCCATCAACTCAGCCATGCTTCACCTCCTGCTCAGGCAGGCGTCCGGCCATGGCGTAGCCAGCTTTTATGATCTCGGAAAAGCCTTGCAGGATGAGGCAAATCACCAGCACGAGGATGATGCTCTTCTGCAGGTAAACGAATTTCAGCCCGCCGGACTCGCTGGAGCCTTCCAGCGTCGCCCAGGAGTTGGCGACATAGTCCCAGCTTGCCCAGCCGAGAAACAGGCAGACAGGCAGGAGAAACAGCAGGGTGCCGAGCACTTCGACCAAGGCCTGGTAGCGCGGGGTAAAGCGCTGGTAGAAGATGTCGACGCGGACATGGCCGTTGCGTTGCAGCACCCAGGCAGCGGCGCCCATGAACACCAGTGCATGTGCGTAAAGGACGGCTTCCTGCAGCGCAGTCGCGCCGATACCGAATCCGTAGCGCAGTACGACGACCACGGCGGTGCCCAGGACGAGGAAAAGGGTCAGCCAGGCGCAGGCCTGTCCGAAGCGGGCGTTCACGGCGTCGATGACTCTGGCGAGTCCGAGCAGTGGAGGGGCATGTTTCGACATGGCAGATCCTTTATTGTTATGGCCAGGCGGCCGGCGATTCTAGGCGGCTGTGCGAACGTGTCGCAACCGGCAGTACTACGTACGTAGTGCCTGTACGTAGTCACGGTGCTTGAGTGAGAGATAGCCATATGATAGCTAGAACTACCTGATTTCGGGGTTCCGACATTCAGCATTACAACAACAAGGAGTGACTCATGAAACGTCGTCAAATTCTGGCCGCCGCTGGCGTTGGTCTGGCCGCAACCGCACTGGCCGGTTGCAATAAGGAAACCGAAACCGCCGCCAAGTCCGAAGGCACAGCAAGCACCGAGAAATTCAACTGGAAGATGGTCACTTCCTGGCCGAAGAACTTCCCCGGCGTGGGCGTTGGCGCTGAGAATTTCGCCAAGCGGGTCAATGAAATGAGCGATGGCCGCCTCACGGTCAAGGTCTACGCTGCAGGTGAGCTGGTACCGGCACTCGAAGTGTTCGATGCAGTTTCGCGCGGTACTGCCGAGATGGGGCATGGCGCGCCCTACTACTGGAAAGGCAAGGTTCCGGCTGCTCAGTTCTTCTGCGCTCTGCCATTCGGTCCCAACGCCCAGGAAATGAACGCCTGGCTGCATCGCGGCGGTGGCATGGAACTGTGGGAAGAGGTCTACAAGCCGTTTGGCGTATTGCCCATGGCCTGTGGCGCGACCGGTGTACAGACTGCCGGCTGGTTCAACAAGGAAATCAAATCGGTAGACGATTTCAACGGTTTGAAGATGCGTACCCCCGGCCTGGGTGGTGAAGTGCTGACCAAGATGGGCGGCACCGTAGTGAACATGCCGGCCGGCGAGATCTTCACCGCGCTGCAGACCGGTGCCATCGACGCGACTGAGTGGATTGGTCCATACAACGATCTGGCGCTGGGGCTGCACAAAGCGGCCAAGTACTACTACACGCCGGGCTGGCAGGAGCCGAACGTTACCTTCGAACTGGACGTCAACCTCAAGGCTTGGGAAACCCTGCCGGATGATCTGAAGGCCATCGTTCGTTCCGCTGCCCGTGCAGTCAACGGAGACATGCTCGACGACTACAACGCGAAGAACATGGAGGCCATGGAGCAGCTGCGTGAGCAGGGCGTTGAAGTTCGCCGCCTTCCCGACGAAGTGCTGGCCCGCCTGAGGGAAGTGGCTGCCGAGGTGGTCGACGCCTCTGCCGCAGCTGATCCGGTCGCCAGCAAAGTCTGGGAACAGCAGAGCGCCTACCTCAATCGCTTGTACGAATACGCCGAGCTGAACGAGAAGGACATCTACAACATCCGCGGCTGACCCAGCGAACCGCACGAACAAAAAACGCCGCCCCATGGGCGGCGTTTTTGTTTGCGCGGACTTAGCTCTCCAGCGTCGCGTCCAGGCTGATCTGTGCATTGAGCACGCGCGATACTGGGCAGCCTTCCTTCGCTTGGTTAGCGATCTGTTGGAACTGCTCGTTGTCGGCTCCAGGCACCTTGGCCTTCAGCGTCAGAGCGATGGCGGTAATGGAGAAGCCTTTGTCATCTTTGTCCAGAGTGACTTCGGCGGCGGTGTTGATGCGTTCGGCAGTCAGTCCCGCCTGACCGAGCATCATCGACAGGGCCATCGAGAAGCAGCCAGCGTGTGCTGCGCCAATCAGCTCTTCCGGATTGGTGCCAGGCGCACCTTCGAAGCGGGTGTTAAAGCCGTACGGATTGTCCTTAAGCGCGCCACTTTCGGTGCTGATGGTGCCTTTGCCGCTTTTCAGATCACCTTGCCAGACGGCGGATGCGGTTTTCTTCATGGAGTTCTCCGGATGCTGCGAGTGGACGAATGGCGATGCGATCTGCCGCTTTAGTGCATGCGGAGCGACATGCCGGCCGGCTGGCCGGCATCGCGTCACCTAGTGTTGTTCGGCTGCAAGGATGGCGCTGGCCAGCTGCATGTCGCTGGCTTCCAGTTGCGGTTGCTCGTGGCGGAGTTTGACGAGCATCGCTTCGAGATAAGGACCACGGATGGCACCATCGCTGGCCACGAAACTGCTGGCGTCTTCGCGTGCCGCAGCGACCAGCTTGTCGTCGCGGAACGTCATGTAGGTGGAAGCGGTGGTGGCGCCCGACGACAGAATCTGACGAACGAAGCCGTCATCCGCCATCGCCGCGCTAAAAGGGATACAGCTCAGGGTAACGGCTGCCAGAATAGTTTTGCGCATGATGGATGCCTCTGCTTGATCCTCCATTAGAGAGTGCGCAGCGATCAGCAGAGTTCCTTGGGGCTCTCCGCTCTTGGGGCTATCCGCTGCGCTCGATCAGTTGGCGAACCTTGGCGCCTAGCATGTCGATGCTGAAGGGCTTGGCCAGCATGTCCATGCCGGGGCCGAGGAACTCGCCACGGACCTGGGCATTGGGTGCATAGCCGGTGATGAACAGCACGTGCAGGTCGGGTCGGTGCTGGCGAGCGATCTCGGCCAGCTGACGCCCGTTGATGCCGGGCAGACCGATATCGCTGACCAGCAAGTCGATACGTCGCGTGCTCGTCAGGTGCGGCAGTGCACTATTGCCATCCACCGCTTCGATGACCTGATAGCCGAGCTCTTGCAGCACCTCGACCACCAACATGCGCACCGCGGCTTCATCCTCGACAACCAGCACGGTTTCGTCTGCCTCGGCACCGCTGACGGCTACCGGTTTGCTGGATGGTTCCTCGACATGGGCCGCCTGTGTCCGGTTGCGCGGCAGGAACAGCGTGATCAGGGTGCCTTGTCCCGGTGTACTGTCGATGCGTACGTGGCCGCCAGTCTGTTTGACGAAGCCATAGACCATCGAAAGCCCAAGGCCGGTGCCCTGGCCGATAGGTTTGGTGGTGAAGAACGGGTCGAATGCCTTGGCTACCACTTCCGGCGGCATGCCCGAGCCATTGTCTGCCACGCTGAGGGTGACGTATTCGCCGGGTTCGGGGCCGTCTGGTTGTGAGGTGTTGACCTGTACCGAACCGGTTTGAATGATCAGCTTGCCGCCTTCGCTCATGGCATCGCGCGCGTTGATCACAAGGTTGAGCAGGGCGTTCTCGAGCTGGTGCGCATCGGTGTAAGCCAACCAGGGGCTTTCCTGCAGGCGGGTGTCGAACTCGATGTGCTCGGCCATGGTGCGGCGCAGCATATCTTCCATCGACTCGACCAACAGGTTGACGTTTACCGGTTGCGGGTCCAGCGATTGGCGCCGCGCGAAGGCAAGCAGGCGATGGGTCAGCGCCGCGGCGCGGGTGGCCGAACTGGCCGCCGCATCCACGTAGCGACCGAGATCGTTTACCTGACCATTGGCGACTCGGCGCTGGATCAGGTCGAGGGCGCCGAGCACGCCGGTCAGCATGTTGTTGAAGTCGTGAGCGAGGCCACCAGTCAGTTGGCCGATGGCTTCCATCTTCTGGGCATGGCGCAAGGTGTCCTCGGCGCGTTCCCGTTCACCCATTTCCAGATGCAGCAGATGGTTGATCTCGGCCAGTTCACGCGTACGCTCGGCGACGCGCCGTTCCAGATTGTCGTTCAGCTCGCGCAGTGCTTCTTCTGCGGTGACCTGAGCGGTGATATCGGTGTTGGTGCCGAACCAGCGGGTCACCTGGCCGAAATCGTCGCGAATGGGCACTGCACGCGCAAGGAACCAACGATACTGGCCGCTCTTGCCACGCAGGGGGAAGGTCTCTTCCCAGATCGAGCCGATTGCCACGGCGCGCTTCATCGAGGCGCTGACGCGCTCGTGGTGGTCGGGGTGATGCACCGAGCGCCAGCCCAGCGCCCGCATGGCTTCCAGCGTGGTGCCGGTGTAGTCGTACCAGCGCTTGTTGTACCAGTAGATGCGGCCCGCGGGATCGGCCATCCAGGCAAACTGACTCATGTTGTCGGCGAGGGTGCGGAACTGCTCCTCGCTGGCGCGCAGTGCACTTTCCGCGCGCATCCGCTCATCGGCCGTCCAGGCACGGTCAGCGACTTCGCGGATAAAGGAAATATCCTCTTCGGCCCATTGCCGCGGTCGGTCCTGCAAGAGAATCAGGGCAGCGCTCAGGACGCCCTGCTCCTGCAGCGGTACGCAGACCAGGCTTTGAATGCGCCGTAGTCGCAGGCTCGCTGCTTGTGCGGCGGTCCGTGGGTCATGCAGCACGTCTTCTACCACCACCAGCTCGTCGTGCTGCAGGTCGTAGATGAAATCACCGTAGTCGGCAAAGCACATGCGCTCGCTGTAGTCACCCAGAGCGCCGTCGCTCCAGTAGCGCTCGACGGTGGCGTACTGTCCGCCCGGGTCGATGGACAGAAAGGCGGCGCGGGTCACCTGCAGCGTGGTGCCCAGCGCGCGCACGGCAGCCGTGACGATGGTGACGCTATCGGGTTGCCCGCGCAGCAGATCGCCCAGTTCCATTAGCACCGATTGGCGCTGCTCGGTGATCCGGCGTTCCTGTATCTGCTCTTCGAGCAGCGCGTTCATGCGTAGCAGTTTCAAGGCAGCGTTGCGTTCGGCGGTAATGTCTCGGGCGGTGCCGAGCAGGCTAACCCTGCCGTCGCCGTCGATCAGCCGGCGGCCACGGTTGGCCAACCAGCGGAACTGCTCGCTGCGCTCGTCATATACCCGGTAGTCCAGGCTCAACTCGCCGCCGCCGACGCCGTCGAGCGCATTACGAAAGGCCGCAATGAGAGTGTGCCGGTCATCAGGGTGAACCCGCGCAAGGAACTGGTCGACCGACAGCGCCGGCTCGTTCGGCCCCAGGTTTGCGAGCATCTTGAGTTGCGCATCCCAGTGCAGGCGGTTGTGCTCGAAATCGTATTCCCAGACGCCGATTGCAGCAATTTCGTTGGCCAGGCTGACGCGCTGTTCGGCTTCCAGCAGGGCTGAGCGCGCGCGTGCCCGGTCGGCGGCGGCACGGATGCGTTCGACCACTTCTCGTACAAACGAAATATCGGTCTGGCTCCAGGCTCGCGGTTGCCGGCTGCCGAACAACAAAAAGGCGCAGTTGGCAGTTTGCTGCAGTAGTGGCGCCAGCAGCAGGCTGCGATAGCCGAAATGCTCATGCAGAACACCGAAACGGCCGTGGCAACCGGCCTCATCGAGGAGGTCGTCGAAGGGCACGATCAGGCCCTGCGACAACCTTAGGCGCAACGGTTCGGCACAGGCGTCCAGCGTGTGAGCGGTGCGCGGCTTGCTGACAGCCTGTGGCCAGTGCTCATCGACGATCAGGTTATTGCGCTCGTCGAGATGTCCCTGATAGATGCACTCCGCCCCCATCAGCTGGGCAAGCCGCTCGGCCATCATGTCGGCCAGCTCGATGCGGCTGCTGCTGTCCTGGAGCTGGTCGCTGAGCTCCAGCAGATAGGATTGCTGGGCTTCACCGCGGGTTCGTTCGCTGATGTCGGTAAAGGTGCAGATCGCACCTTGCAAAACATTGTCCTGGTACAGCGGGGCGACCCGGTACTCGACGGGCAGGCTGCTGCCGTCCAGACGAAAGAACAGTTCGTACTCGACGTGTACCGACTCACCGGTTTTTGCCGTGCGTTGAATCGGACACTCTTCGATTGGGTAAGGCGAGCCGTCTGTGTGACTGTGGTGGATCAACGGGTGCAGCTGCCGGCCAAGCACCTCGTCCTTGCTGGTAAAGCCGAGCAGCTTGACGAACGCCTCGTTGCAGAGCGTGACCAAGCCTCGCGTGTCGATGGAATAGAAGCCTTCGCTGGCCGCGTCCAGCAGGCTGCGGGTGAACGCCTCGCTTTCCAGGCGCTTGATCTCGGCCAGGCGACGCTCGTGAATGTCCTGCGCGACCAATACCCAGTGCAGCAGCCGGCAATCGCAGTCATAAACGGGCGCCCCGCTGCCCTGAAACCAGCGTGAGCTGCCGTCGGCGGCCAGCAGCGGGACTTCGAAATTGCCGGCCTGGCCGGATTTCAGGGCGCCTTGCCATTGCTGCAGTATGGCGTCGCGGTGATCCGGCGCCACGGCCGACAGCCAGCCCATGCCGGCCGAGGCTTCGGCGCTCATCCCGGTGAAATCGCACCAGTAGCGATTACAGAAGATCAGCTGCCCGTCGGCATCGCACTGCCAGATCACCTGAGGGCTTAGATCGACCAGGGCCCGGTAGCGCTCTTCGGCTTGACGGATCGCTGCTTGCTCATGAAGACGTTCGGTCAGGTCGCGCAGGATATGCACGAAACCCAGGTGCTGTCCGTGATCATCCTTGAGCGGCATCTGCACGCCGCTGGCCCAGAAGCGGCTGCCGTCCTTGCGCACATGCCAGCGTTCGTTCATTGCCGAGCCGTCGCGCGCCGCAGTGGCCATTTCCTTGTCAGGCACGCCGCAGGCGACGTCCTCCGCTACGTAGAATCGCGCCGCGTGGCTGTCGACGGCCTCGCACGATGGCCAGCCGAGGATGCGTTCGGCGCCCTGGTTCCAGCTGGTGATGACACCCTCGGCGTCGGTGGTGAGAATCGCGTAGTCCACCGCACTATCTATGATCTGTCGGTTGCGCTCGTTGGCTTCACGGCTGCGACGCAACTCCAACAGCGCCATGACCTGGCGGCCCAGTGCCTCCAGATGGGCGGATTGGCGCTCCGACAGCTGCCGCGGCTTGCTGTCCAGAACACATAGCGTGCCGAGCGGCAGGCCCTCGGCGGTGCGCAGTACCGCTGCGGCATAGAAGCCCGTCATGCCGTTGGCCAGCGGCTCGTGGGTCAGGTCTTCGATCACCAGCGGTTCTGTGCACTCGAGGGCCCGGGAGCAGAGTGCTTCGTCCCGAGGGCGGTCGGCGCCCTCGACGTTGACCGAGGCCTTTACCCATTGGCGGTCCTCGTCGACAAACACGATGGCGGCGCTGGGACAGGCACATAGCTCGGCAGCAAGCTGCACCAGATCGTCGAATGCCGCCTCGGCGGGGGTGTCGAGAATGCGGTAACGCGCAAGGGCTGCCAGTCGGTCAGCTTCGTTCCATGTACTGCTTGTATTTTTTTTCTTCAAAACGTCTGCTCGGCTATCCGTGGCGGCAACGATCTTGGTGTTCCAGACTGCGTTGACCGAGCGCCTGCAGCGGCGAGTCAATGGCGTAAGTGCAGGCGGTTGTTGCTAGGCAAGATACCTGGGTTCGACCCCAAGGCAAGTAGACCTCGGTCGACGATCAATCTGCCAGAGCCGCCGGTCTGGTCCTGAGCGGTAGCTCCCAGCTTATTATGCTGGGCTGGCGTTAGTGCTCATCAATGGCCGGCATGGCGCGCAACATGGCGTTGCGATCTGCTGCTTGCAACGCTGCGAGCAGCTTTGGGTCACGGTGATAGACGTCGGGGCGATAGCGTGGCAGGCCGGTGCGGTCGGCTTCGGCTGTCCAGTAGGCCAGGAGTATCGGGGTGGTTTCTGCCGGGCGGTATTCATAGGTCAGGCCGGTTTCAAGCAATTGGCTAACGCGCTCGTGTTCGTCCTCGTTCAATAAAAGATCGACCAATTGCATCACCGATTCGACCCTTACACAGCCCGAGCTGAACGCCCGCTGCGAGCGTGCAAACAGGCCTTGGCTGGGCGTGTCGTGGAGGTAGATGGAGTAGGGGTTGGCGAAACGGATCACCACCCGGCCCAGCGGGTTGTCGGGCCCGGCGGCCTGGCGCAACAGGATCCGCCCCGGATTGCTCCAGTCGACAGTGGCTGGGTCGAGTACCTGACCCTGATAGTCCAGCACCTGCATGTTGTGTTGCCCGAGGTAGTCCAGGTTGTCGCGGATCTGCGGCAGCTTATCCTCGCGCAGGATGGTCGGCGGCACCGTCCAGGTCGGATTGAGACTGAGGCGCGTGACGGTCGACTTGATGGACGGCGTCTGCCGGGTATCGCGGCCGACCTGGATGCGCGCTTCCCATTGAGGGCTGCTGTCGCGAAAGTAGATCACCCGTCCGCCGGCGATATCGACCAGCAGCGAGCGCGGCTCGATGTCGGCCGATAGCCAGCGGAACCGCTCCAGATTCACCCGCAGTTGATTCAATCGGTCGGCTGGAGTGGCATTCAGTTCAATAAGGGTGTCGGCACCGAGGATGCCGTCGTCCTGCAGGGCGTGACGGCGCTGAAAAGCCTTGAGCGCCTCCACCAGTTGATCGCTGTAGCGTTCATTGCGGGTGCCCGGCGTGACTGCCGAAGGGGTCAGGTAGCCGTCGGCGCTTAAACGATGGCGCAGTTGGGGAACGCGCGGGTCCAACATGCCTGGGCGCAAAGTCTGGCCCGCGGGGATTGGTTGCCACTGGGGCTTGGGTTGATCGCGCAGCTGCGCATAGGCCTTGCGCAGGTTGTTGTATTGCTCCAACGACGGACGCGCTTTATTGAAGGCGTGCTCGAGATGTTCCAGCCCTTCGCTGGCGATCGCCATCAGCTGCGCCTCGGCCTGTAGTGTCCCAGGTGCATCAGGGCTGTGCCAGACGGGCTCGATGCGGTCTTGCGGCAGGCGACCCTGCGCCAGGTGACCCAAGGCCGACAGATAGGCGTGGCTGGCCAGTACATCGCTGCATTCGCGGTGCAGCGGATCACGGGTGGCGGTGTGCATGACCCGACGAATGGTTTCGGGATGGTAAGAAGCAGGTTGGAGCCCATCGTCCGCCAGCGACTCGAGCTGGGCCAACAGCGCGTCAATCTGCGCATAAGAGGTCCACAGCAAGGCAAAGTGGTTGCGTCGGTAGAGCTCGGAGAGCCGCGCCAGAGCTGTTTCGTCCACGTTGGTCAGAGGCTGCCCGCACGCCGTCGGAAGGTTCTCCAGGACACCCTGAACTGGGCCGGCGGGCTCTACTGCGGGTTCCGCCATCGCCAGCCATGGCGCCAACAACCAAGCGAACAGCAGACTCGATGTATGTTTTTTGTACAACGCTTCACTCCTGGCGGTCCCGCCGACTGCTAGACTCCGCCGCTGAACAAGCCGCGGTGCCTGAAAAAAACATGGCCCGTTCAGGCTACTAGAACACGATGTATCAGACGACGTGGGAGCGCTTCAGGTCCCGTCTGATTTAATTTCGCTACTTTTTGATTGTTTGGGCCTGGTAGCGAGCAGGGGGCGTCGGTCGGCAGGGATGATCGGCATTGGCGCCCGCCGAGGTTGATCTACGAATGATGGTTTCGCTTCGCCGCCTCTGTCTGGCCGCCGGCTTGCTCTTGTCCATGCCGCTGTTGGCCGCTCCGCCTGCTTATCAGCCGCTGGTGGACGATCTTTCCCGCGTGGCACCAACGCTCGATCCGGTCGTGTTGACCCATGCTGTCGCGGCTATGCAGTGCGCCGTGAATCATGGCGCGACGCCGGCTCAGCGGCTTGCCGTCATCGACTTTTCTCTGCCTTCCTCGGAGCGCCGACTGTGGATTTTCGACCTGCAGCGTGGGCGTTTGTTGCTCAAGGATTTCGTCGCTCATGGCAACGGTTCGGGTGAGAACCAGGCCACGCGTTTCTCCAATGTGGAGGGCAGTCATCAGTCGAGCCTCGGGCTGTTCCGCACCGCCGAGAGCTACAGCGGCAAGCATGGCTACTCGCTGCGCATGGACGGGCTCGAGCCCGGGGTGAATGACCTGGCGCGCGAGCGGGCCATCGTCATCCATCCGGCTGACTATGTGAATCCGGCCTGGATCGCGACCCAGGGGCGTATCGGCCGCAGTCAAGGCTGCCCCGCGGTGCGCCCGGAAGTGGCACGTATGGTGGTCGATAGCCTCAAGGGCGGGCAATTCATGTTTTCCTGGTACCCGGATCAGCAGTGGCTGCAGTCGTCGGCTTACCTCAACTGCGAGTCGGGCCAAGTGGCGACGCTGGTGGCGTCGAGAAGTGGCAACTAAAAGGTCCTGCTGCCTTAGAGCGGGGAGGGGTTGGAGGCTGGCTTAGCCTTCACTCAAAGCCGTCCCGCTATTTCTGCTCACTTTGCGGCGTGACCCTGAGAACCTCTTCCAGGGTTGTAAGCCCCGCGGCAATCTTCTGTGCACCGGACAGCCGCAAGCTGTGCATGCCGTCCTTGAAGGCCTGGCGGCGCAGGGCGATGAGGTCGGTGTCGGCGGTGATCAGCGGCTTGATCGCATCGTTGAGCAGCATGATCTCGTAGACCCCGGCGCGGCCGCGGTAGCCCGTGTCGCGGCATTCGATACAACCCACCGCCTGTTGCGCATGGCTAGGCAACGGCGCATTCCAGGGTTTGGTCAGCGCCTGCCAGTCATCCGCATCCAGCTGCACCGGTGCCTTGCAGTGCGGACATAACGTACGCACCAAGCGCTGCGCCATCACGCCCAGCAGTGTGGCCCTAAGCAGGTAATGCGGTACGCCCAGTTCCAGCAACCGCGTGATTGCCGATGGCGCATCATTGGTGTGCAGGGTCGACAGCACCAGATGCCCGGTCAGTGCCGCCTGGATCGCCATTTCCGCCGTTTCCAGATCGCGAATCTCGCCGACCATGATGATGTCCGGGTCCTGGCGCATCAGGGCGCGCACGCCGCTGGCGAAGGTTAGATCGATGTTGTGTTGCACCTGCATCTGGTTGAAGGCGCCCTCGATCATCTCGATTGGGTCTTCGATGGTGCAGACGTTCACTTCCGGCGTCGCCAGCTGCTTGAGGGTGGTGTAGAGCGTCGTCGTCTTGCCCGATCCGGTAGGGCCGGTGACCAGGATGATGCCGTTGGGCTGGCTGGTCATGCTCTGCCAGCGACGCAGGTCTTCGGCGGAAAAGCCCAGCTGGTCGAAGCCCTTGAGCAACACTTCAGGGTCGAAGATTCGCATCACCATCTTTTCGCCGAAGGCGGTCGGCAGCGTCGACAGGCGCAGCTCCACCTCGCCGCCGTCCGGCGTCTTGGTCTTGACGCGACCGTCCTGCGGCTTGCGCTTTTCAGCGACGTTCATTCGCCCCAAAGACTTGAGTCGGCTGACAACGGCCATCGCCACCTGCGGCGGAAACTGATAGACGTTGTGCAGGACGCCATCGATGCGGAAGCGCACGCTGCCCTGCTCACGACGCGGTTCGATGTGGATGTCACTGGCGCGCTGGTCGAAGGCGTACTGGAACAGCCAGTCAACGATGTTCACCACGTGCGCATCGTTGGCATCTGGCTCCTGATCACTGGCGCCAAGGTTCAGTAACTGCTCGAAATTGCCAGTACCGCTGACCTTTTGATCATTGGCAGTGGCGCCGCTGACCGACTTGGCCAGGCGGTAGAACTCGACGGTAAAGCGCTGCAGGTCGACCGGATTGGCCACTACCCGCTTGATCGGCCGCTGGAGCACATGGGTGAGGTTGGCTTCCCAACTTTTCACGAAAGGCTGGCTGCTGGCGATGGTCACCGCCGAGCTGTCGACCGCCACCGCGAGGATCTTGTGCCGCTGGGCGAAAGCGTAGGACATCAGCGGGGTGACCGCCGCGACGTTGATCTTCAGCGGATCGATACGCAGATAGGGTTGCCCGGCCTGCTCGGCGAGCCAGACGGTCAGTGTTTCGAGATCCAACTTCTTGCCGGGGCGAGCCAGATCATCGAGTTGCTGAGCGCCGAGAAATTCCAGCGGATGCTGCTGGCTGTTTGCCGAACTGCGCCGCAGGGTCATGCATTGCTCGGCCGTTTCCTGCGACAGTCGCCTCTGCGCGACCAAGTCACGCAGCAGGTCATTGAGGTCGAGGAAGCGATCCTGGCTAGGCGAGTTCAACACGGACATGGGGTCCTTCGGTCATGGCTGAGACGAGGGCCAAGCTTGCCGATAAATCGACGCGCTGTCTGCCGGCCGGTCCAACTTTACGTGATGTCGGGCTGGACCGAGCTGGACAGCACGCGGTGGCGCGAACCGGCGACTTTAGGATGGCTTTAGCCCAACGGGGTGGCGGTGCCGGATGTAGGTTGGGTGTTGGATGGGAGGTTGCGGGTCACCGGTGGACTGAAGCCCACCGGTGACGCCGCCGCCTGTGGCGGGGCCCGCTACTTCACCAGTCCTTCACCGAGGGGTGAAACAGGCATAGGCCGAATGCCAGCGGGGCCGCACGGCGAGCTATTTCGTCAGCAGCTTCCAGGATTTGAGCGTCCAGACCACGCGAGCCTGCTCTACGCGAGCCTCAAGCAGCTCGTCATCCAGTGGCTGTCCTGCCAGTTCGTACAGCTTGGCCAGTTCGCCGAAGAGACGGTCCGCTTCCGGCAGCTCAAGCGTGGCGCGGGCCAGGTGCAGCCAGACCAGCAGCCGCTCCATGCGCGGCCGCTGTTCGGCGAGGTCTTCGGGCTGTTGCTGGTAGCGCAGCAACTGCAATGCCTCGGCTTCCTCGCCCAGCAGGCGTGGCAGCCAGTTGCCCAGCTCGGCTGCGCCCTGGCGGTTGCCGCGGTTGTTGCGACTGGCGGTCCAGCTGCGCTGCAGCAGCCAGAGTGAGGCGTTCAGCGAGAACAGGCCCCAGCGTTGCGCAGACAATTCAGCGGCAAATCGTTCAGGCGCTGCCTGGCGCACGCTTTCATCGTCGCGTCCGGCTTCGACCTGGGGACGCCAATCCTGGATCAGCGCATCGAGTTGTTCGCGCAGCTCGCGACTGGTGGCGCGCGGAGCGGCCTGACCGAGGCTGCCCAGCAGGGCGCGCAGTTCGACCAGTTGCTGCAGCCATTCGCCCAGCAGTTTCCAGTGGCCATTGAAACGGTACTGTTCGGCCAACCGCTGGCTATTACCCAGCAGCTGCCAGGCCAGCGCGGCAAAGGCGTCGTCCAGCGGCATGGCCGCCGCAAGCGTCGGTGCCGGCAGGCTCAGCGAGTAGCTGTCGGCGTCATGCAGGCGGTAGCCGCGCTCGGCTTTGCTGATGTCGCAAGGCATCAACGGCAGATCGGCGGCCAGCTCGGCGGCCAGTTCCAGCAGGGCCTCGGGTTCGCCTTGGCGCAGTTCCAGCTCCAGCTCGCAGATTTCCTCGCTCTGTTTGCCGACCACGACCTTGCCCAGATCCAGCGCCGCTTCGATCACCACCTTGGCCTTGCCGCGACCCCAGGCGATTTCGGCCTTCTCGCGGACGAAGTCCGTGGTGAAAATCGGCTTCAGGGTTTTCTTGTCCAGCTCGGCCAGGCTCGCGGGCCAACACTCGTCCGCGAGTTTTTTCAAGTCCAGCTTGGCCTTGTCCAGGTACCAATCCCACTCGTTACGCTCGGACAGCCCAGCCACGCTCTGACCGCGGCTTTTCAGCGTCTGAATGAACTGCTCGCCGTCGCGGCGCAGACGCAGCGCGACCTTGGCCTGAGCCAGGTCGCGCTCGGGGGTGTCGTAGTACTGGTTGAACAATTCGTGCCGCTGCCAGCCGCTCTTGTTGCGTTTCTTCAGCAGCGGGTGCTCACGCAGGGCCGCCAGGGTTTCGCGACTGACGCGCAGTTTGATTTCGGTTTCTTTCTGCATGGTGCCGAGATGATGCCTATGTTTGAGTGTGACCTACGTCACTTGGTAGCGGCCCTTTGAGGTCATCCGTATACTTGCCGCCTTCTGAAGCCGGGGTGCTCCCTATGCCAATCAATCCTTTCGTCAGCCTGTTCGGACGTTCGCCCATCGGGCCGATGCAGCAGCACATGGCTAAATCTCACGAATGTGCCGCCAACCTGGTACCGCTGTTCCAGGCGATCACAGCCGAAGATTGGGAACGGGTCGAACAGATCCAGAAAGAGATGGCCCGACTGGAAAACGAGGCCGACAAGCTCAAGAAGAGCGTCCGTCAACATCTGCCCAAGAGCCTGTTTCTGCCGGTTCCGCGCTCGGATCTGCTGGAGCTGCTGAGTGTACAGGACAAAATTGCAAACCGTGCCAAGGACATCGCCGGTCTGATGCTGGGCCGTTGCATGACCATTCCGCCGGCCCTGCAGCCGGAAATGATGGCCTTCGTGCAGCGCAGTGTAGACGCCAGCTGCCAGGCGCTGAAAGCGCTGAAGGAGCTGGACTCGTTGCTGGAAACCGGCTTTGCCGGCCGTGAGGCCACGCTGGTCGAGAAAATGGTCGAGGAGCTCGAGGAAATCGAGCGCGAAACCGACCGCATGCAGATCACGGTTCGCCGTGCCCTGTTCAAGCTGGAAAAGGAATTGCCTCCAGTCGACGTCATGTTCCTCTACAAAATCATCGAATGGATCGGTGACGTAGCTGACCGTGCCGAGCGAGTCGGTAACCGTCTGGAACAATTGCTGGCGCGCTGAGGCGCCAGCGTCTTCTCTGGTTCAACAGGTAATTCCTTATGTCCTTTATCGCGGAATACGGCTTCGTACTTCTCGTGCTCGCCTGCGCTTTCGGTTTCTTCATGGCCTGGGGCGTAGGCGCCAATGACGTGGCCAACGCCATGGGCACCTCGGTGGGTTCCCGGGCGCTGACGATCAAGCAGGCCATCATCGTCGCGATGATCTTCGAGTTCTGCGGTGCCTATCTGGCGGGCGGCGAGGTCACCGAGACCATCAAGAACGGCATCGTCGATGCGGAAGTCATATCGCCCGATCTGATGGTGCTGGGCATGATGTCGGCGCTGCTGGCAGCCGGCACCTGGCTGATGATCGCCACCATGAAAGGCTGGCCGGTTTCCACCACGCACTCGATCATCGGTGCGGTGATCGGCTTTGCCGCGGTCGGCGTGTCCACCGACGCGGTGCATTGGGATGCCATCGGTCCCATCGTGGCCAGCTGGGTGGTGACACCGATGCTGTCGGGCATCGTCGCCTTTGGCCTGTTCATGAGCGTGCAGAAGCTGATCATCAATACCGATGATCCCTTTCTCAACGCCAAGCGATTCGTGCCGCTGTACATGTTCCTGACCGGTTTCATGGTCGCGCTGATGACCGTCACCAAGGGCCTCAAGCATGTCGGCCTGACGCTGAACGGCGGCCAAGGCATCCTCCTGGCGTTCGCCATCGGCGTCCTGGTGATGCTGGTCGGGATCGCGCTGCTGTCGCGGATCAAGCTTGATGTCGAGGCCGATCGCACCTTTCACTACGCCAGCGTGGAAAAGGTCTTCGCTGTGCTGATGATCTTCACCGCCTGTTCCATGGCCTTTGCCCACGGTGCCAATGACGTGGCCAACGCCGTCGGCCCGCTGGCGGCCGTGGTCGGGGTCATCCAATCGGGCGGCGCAGCAGAGGTTGCTGCCAAGTCGGCGGTGCCGGGCTGGGTACTGCTGCTGGGCGCTGTGGGTATCGTCATCGGTCTGGCCACCTATGGCTACAAGGTGATCGCCACCATTGGCAAGGAAATCACCGAGCTGACTCCCAGCCGTGGCTTCGCCGCAGAGCTGGCAACCGCAACCACGGTCGTTGGCGCGTCCGCCATTGGCCTGCCGGTCTCGACCACTCACACGCTGGTTGGCGCCGTACTCGGTATCGGCATTGCACGCGGTATCGGTGCGCTGAACCTCGGCGTGGTCGGCTCGATCTTCATGTCGTGGTTGATCACCCTGCCAGCCGGGGCGATCCTTTCGATCATCTTCTTCACCATTCTGAAGGCGATCTTCGTCTGATCTAGCCGTCGCCGCAGTTTTTACCTCGACGGTAAGGCTGCGGCGGCGCGTTTCATGTTTCACTGGGTGCCTTCGTCTTTTCCGTCTTTCAGGAGGCTGTCGGTGCCCATCCCCTCGCTTAAAGACCAGTTCGCCGCGCTGATCGCTGCGCCATCGGTAAGTTGCACCCAGGCGCATTGGGATCAAACCAACCGCCCTGTTATCGATTTGCTGGCAGGCTGGTTGAGCGATCTCGGCTTTACCTGCGACGTGCAGGAAATCACCCCCGGCAAGTTCAACCTTCTCGCCAGCTATGGCAGCGGCCCCGGCGGCCTGGTGTTGGCCGGACACAGCGATACCGTGCCCTTCGATGCCGAGCTGTGGACGGCCGAGCCGCTGCAGCTGCGCGAAGCTGATGACCGCTGGTACGGGTTGGGCAGCTGCGACATGAAAGGCTTCTTCGCGCTGATCATTGAGGCCGTGTTGCCGCTGCTGGATAAGCCGTTTCGCCAGCCGCTGCTGATCCTCGCTACCTGCGATGAAGAAAGCTCCATGTCCGGCGCCCGTGCCCTGGCCGACGCCGGGCGGCCGTTGGGCCGAGCTGCAGTGATCGGCGAGCCGACCGGGTTGCGCCCAGTGCGCTTGCACAAGGGCATCATGATGGAAGGCATCGAGATTCAAGGGCAAAGCGGGCACTCGTCCAATCCCGCTTATGGACGCAGCGCCTTGGAAGCCATGCATGACGTGATGAGCGAGCTGATGACGCTGCGCCGGGAGTGGCAAAGCCAATACAACAATCCGTTGTTCGACGTGCCACAGCCAACGCTCAACCTCGGCTGCATCCATGGCGGCGACAACCCCAACCGTATCTGCGGCCAGTGCTCACTGGAGTACGATTTGCGGCCCCTGCCGGGGATGGAGCCTGATCAGCTACGCGAAGCTATCGCCGGACGCCTGCGTCCGGTGGCTGACAGGCATCAGGTGAAAATCGACCTGGCCCCGTTGTTCCCCAGCGTGCCGGCCTTCGATCAGCCTGCCGAGGCCGAGCTGGTCAAACTGGCCGAACGCCTCACCGGTCATGTCGCCGAGGCAGTGGCCTTCGCCACCGAGGCGCCTTATCTTCAGCAGCTTGGCTGCGAGACGCTGGTGCTTGGCCCGGGTGATATCGCCTGCGCGCACCAGCCGGACGAATACCTGGACCTGGACCGAATCGAACCCACCGTGAGGCTGTTGCGCGGGATGATCGAACACTATTGCTTGCAGCCAGGCCGAGGATAGGAGCAGGTCTGGCGACATGTTCGCAGCGTGAACCTGCTCCCTGCATCTCCATACTCGACCCGGCTTCCGGACTGAACAAAGCTGTTATCTAAGGCTTGCGCAATGCACAACTACGTCACCTGGCTTCGCGACTCATCGCCCTACATCAACTCCCACCGTGACCGCACCTTCGTGGTCATGCTGCCCGGCGATGGCCTGGAACACCCCAATTTTGCCAACATCGTCCACGATCTGGTGCTGCTGCACAGCCTCGGCGTGCGTCTGGTACTGGCGTTCGGCTCACGACCGCAGATCGAGGCACGGCTGGCCTCGAGGGGGATCGAACCGCGCTTTCACCGTGACCTGCGGATCACCGACACGGCCACCCTGGAATGTGTGATCGATGCCGTCGGGCATATGCGCATCGCCCTGGAAGCCCGGCTTTCGATGGACATGGCCGCCTCGCCGATGCAGGGCGCGCGGCTGCGGGTGGCCAGTGGCAACTTCGTCACCGCGCGGCCCATCGGTGTTCACGACGGGGTCGACTATCAGCACACCGGCGAGGTGCGTCGTGTCGATCGCAAGGGCATCGGTCGGCTGCTGGACGAGCGCACCATCGTGTTGCTCTCGCCGCTGGGGTATTCCCCGACCGGTGAAATCTTCAACATTGCCTGCGAAGACATCGCCACCCGCGCAGCGATTGATCTGGAAGCCGACAAGCTGGTGCTTTATGGCTCCGAGCGAGGCCTGCGTGATGAAAGTGGCAAGCTGGTGCGCGAGCTGCGCCCGCCGCAGATCCCGGCCTATCTCGAACGCCTCGTTGGCACCTACCAGGCCGAGCTGCTGGATGCCGCCGCGCAAGCCTGCAAAGGCGGCGTGCGCCGCAGCCATGTGATCAGCTACGCCGAGGACGGTTCGCTGCTCAACGAGCTGTTCACCCGTGACGGCGGCGACGGCACCCTGGTGACCCAGGAGCAGTTCGAGCAACTGCGCGAGGCGACTATCGAGGACGTCGGCGGGCTGATCGACCTGATCACGCCGCTGGAAGAGCAGGGCATTCTTGTACGCCGCTCACGCGAAGTGCTGGAGCGCGAGGTCGAGCAGTTCAGCATCGTCGAGCGCGATGGCCTGATCATCGCCTGCGCCGCGCTTTACCCCATCGCCGATTCCGACTCCGGTGAGCTGGCCTGCCTGGCGGTGAACCCGGAGTACCGTCACGGCGGACGTGGCGACGAGTTGCTCGAGCGTATCGAGGCGCGTGCCAGGGCGTTGGGCCTGAAAACCCTGTTCGTGCTCACCACCCGCACGGCGCACTGGTTTCGCGAGCGCGGCTTCGAGCCCAGCGGTGTCGAGCGCCTCCCGGCCGCACGGGCCTCGCTCTATAACTTCCAGCGCAACTCGAAAATCTTCGAAAAGGCGCTGTGATCGAGCGGCGGCCCTGCGCCGCCTCGATTCAGTCCGGCGTCGGGTAGGGGCTCGCTGAGCGCACCTCGACCGCATCGCCGGTCAGGCGAAGCGCGGGGTCTGGGATAAGTCCATCAATCTGCAGAATCAGCCCGATCAGCAAGGCAATGGTGATTGCCGTGGTCAGGCTGCCCTTGCGGGCGGACACCAACAGGTCCAGTAGCGACATGAATGCACCTCTCTTCTTCTTGTTCTTTTGAGGCTTCGGCGCGCTGCATCGGCGCGGCGAAGACACACATTGGAACCCTGAGAAGGAGGGAAAAGTTCACATTTTGCCGCAGCATATCCGGCGCCCCGCCCAAGCCGCCGGACTAGAGCGATCCGCCGGACTGTTGGTGAGGACTAGGCTCCGCCGAGGCTGGTCAGGCTGCGCTGGTAGTCTTCGACAAAGCTGTCGAAGTCCTGAGTATCGGCGGCTTCCACCTGCGCCTGCTGTGCCAGCGAGTTACGCGAAGCCTCATCGAACCAGGCCATGTCGGCATCGGACAACGCACGCCCACGGAAGTATTCGGCGTGCTGGCGGGTCTGACGCAGGGCGAACTGGCTGAAGCTTTCGCCGTTGCGCTGCAACTCTTCAAGTACGCGGGCAGATGGCGTCAGGCTGCTGTCGTCAACCTTGGCCTGTTGTTCGGCAACCGCGCGAGCATGCTCGTCACCGCCATGGCTGCGGTCGAGCAGCGCGGCGACCTGGCCGATTTGGCCAATCAGTTCGCTCGCCCATTGCTGCAGGCTGACGTCTTCGTTGCAGCGACGCAGCTCGAGCCCGGGTTTGCGACCTTCCTTGACGACCTTGAGGAAGTTGTCGCTGCTGGCCCGGCATTCGCCTTCTATCAGGCAAGGGCTCTGCTGCAATGTGCAGAACACGAGGAAAGCATCGAGAAAACGCGCTTCGCTGACGTCTATGCCCAGCGGCAGGAAGGGATTTATGTCCAGACAGCGCACTTCGATGTACTGGATGCCCCGCGCGCGCAGCGCATGCAGCGGGCGTTCGCCGGTATCGGTGACGCGCTTGGGGCGGATGTTCGAGTAGTACTCGTTCTCGATCTGCAAGACGTTAGTGTTGAGCTGCTGCCAGTTGCCGTCAGCATCCTTGGTGCCCAGCGCTGCGTAATCGGGGTAGGGCGTCGACACCGCCTTGTGCAGGCTGCTGGTGTAGCTCGGTAGATCGTCATAGCAGGGCGTAAGGCCAGCTTGCGCGTTGCTTTGATAACCCATATCACTCATCCGCAGGCTGGTGGCATAGGGCAGATACAGGGTGTCTTCGTCGAGCTGCTGGAGCTGGTGCGACCGGCCCCGCATGAAGCTGGCATCCAGCGCCGGCGAAGCGCCGAACAGATACATCAGTAGCCAGCTGTAGCGGCGGAAGTTACGGATCAGTGCGATATAGCGCCAGGACTGATAGTCCTGCGCCGAGCGCCGGTCGCTCTCATCGGTCTGCAGCGTAGCCCACAGCGCCTCGGGCAACGAAAAGTTGTAATGGATGCCGGCGATGCACTGCATCGTCTTGCCGTAACGCAGCGCCAGGCCTTGGCGGTACACATATTTCAGTCGACCGATGTTCGAGCTACCGTACTCGGCGATCGGAATCTGCTCCTCCTCCGGAAGGTTTCCCGGCATCGAGGGGCTCCAGAGGTATTCGCCATCCAGCTGGCTATAGGTATAGCGATGGATGGCGTCGAGCTCGGCCAGCGTCTTGGTCGGGTCGGTTTCAGTGCCGGTGATGAACTCCAGCAGCGCTTCGGAATAATCCGTGGTGATCTTCGGATGAGTCAGTGCCGAGCCCAGTGCACGCGGATGCGGCGTCAGCGCCAGCTGACCATCGGCGTCGACACGCAGGCATTCACGCTCGATCCCATGCAGGCATTGCGAGAGCAGCGACAGGTTGTGGTGCTCGGCCAGCAGCGCCAGGCGGTGGGAGAGAAGATCGCTCAATTGGGAATTCCTTCACGCGTCAGTCGGCACAATATGGGGGTGGATCGCACGCTCTACAAGAGGCCGTCAGCGTTGGACGGCGCACTGCTGCGGGGCGTTTCCAGCGAACCCGACGCTGCAGTGCGGTGACTCAGATAACCGAGAAGGTCGCCTGGGCCTTGGCCACCAATTTTTCGCCCTGATGCACCTCGGCTTCGATGACCTGGGTGCGCCGACCGCCGTGCACCACCCAGGCCCGGCATGTCAGCTCGCCGTCGGTCACCGGGCGGATGTAGTTGACCTTGCACTCGAGCGTGACGCTGTTCGGCTCGCCGCCGTTGAGGCTGTGGCTGGCCTGGCCCATGGCGGTGTCGATCAGCGAGAACAGGGCGCCGCCGTGCAGCTTGCCGTGCAGATTGCGCAAGCCATCGTGCATGGCCAGGCGCAGCAGTGCTTCTCCACTTGCGACCTGGACGATCTCCAGCCCCAGCAGACGCCCGAAGGCACTGCTGCTGCCCACCGCTTCGACTTCGCGCACCGTTATTTCCTCAGATTTTTAGCGTTGGCGAACAGCGCAGCCATGGCGTTGTTGGCCGGAGCCGGCTTGGTCTCCGGCTTAGCCGTCTTGCGCTCGCCGCGTGCCTGGCCGCCACGGTTGTTGCCGTTGCCGCGCATGTTGTCCGCCTTTTCGCCAGGGGTATCGCTCATGCGCATGGACAGGCCGACGCGTTGGCGCGGGATGTCCACTTCCATGACCTTGACCTTGACGATGTCGCCGGCTTTGACCACTTCGTACGGATCCTTGACGAACTTCTCGGACAGCGCGGAAATGTGCACCAGCCCGTCCTGATGCACGCCAATGTCGACGAAGGCACCGAAGTTGGTCACGTTGGTTACCACGCCTTCGAGCACCATGCCAGGCGTCAGGTCGCTGAGCTTTTCCACGCCTTCCTGGAACTCGGCAGTCTTGAACTCGGGGCGCGGATCGCGTCCGGGCTTCTCCAGCTCCTGAAGAATGTCGCTGACAGTGACCAGGCCGAAGCTTTCGTCGGTGAACTGCTTCGGATCCAGGCGCTTGAGAAACGCCGAGTCACCGATCAGCGAGCGGATGTCGCGGCCAGTGTCGGTGGCGATGCGCTTGACCAGTGGATAGGTTTCCGGGTGAACGGCCGAGGCGTCCAGCGGGTTGCTGCCATTCATCACGCGCAGGAAGCCGGCGGCCTGCTCGAAGGTCTTGTCGCCCAGGCGCGGCACTTTTTTCAGCTCACTGCGTGCAGTGAACGCGCCGTTGGCATCACGGTAGGCCACAATGTTCTGCGCCAGGGTGGTGTTCAGCCCGGAAATGCGAGCCAGCAGCGCCACCGAGGCGGTGTTGACGTCGACGCCAACGGCGTTCACGCAGTCTTCTACAACGGCATCCAGCGAGCGTGCCAGCTTGAGCTGGGAAACGTCGTGCTGGTACTGGCCGACGCCGATGGCCTTGGGCTCGATCTTCACCAATTCGGCCAGCGGATCCTGCAGGCGACGGGCGATAGAGACGGCGCCTCGGATGGAGACGTCCAGGTCCGGGAATTCCTTGGCGGCCAGCTCCGACGCCGAGTACACCGAGGCGCCGGCTTCGGAGACCATCACCTTGGTCAGCTTGAGGCCGGGCACCTGCTTGATCAGATCGGCCGCGAGCCGGTCGCTTTCGCGGCTGGCGGTGCCGTTGCCGATGGCGATCAGGTCGACGGCGTGCTTGGCACAGAGCTTGGCCAGCACGGCCAGGGTGCCGTCCCAGTCATTGCGCGGGGCATGCGGATAGACGGTAGCGGTATCCAACAGCTTGCCGGTGGCGTCGACCACCGCCACCTTGCAGCCGGTGCGCAGACCGGGGTCGAGGCCCAGGGTGGCGCGCGGGCCAGCCGGCGCGGCCAGCAGCAGGTCATGCATGTTGCGCGCGAACACGCCGATGGCGTCGTCTTCAGCTTTGTCGCGCAGTTCGCCGAGCAAGTCGGTTTCCAGGTGGGTGTAAAGCTTGACCTTCCAGGTCCAGCGCACCACTTCGCTCAGCCACTTGTCCGCCGCGCGGCCGCGATTGGCGATACCGAAGCGCTCGCCGATCATCACCTCGCCCGGATGCATGGTGCCGGGTGCTTCGTCGCCCACTTTCAGGCTCACACTGAGCACGCCTTCGTTGCGCCCGCGGAAGATCGCCAAGGCGCGGTGAGAGGGCGCGCTCTTGAGCGGCTCGTCGTGTTCAAAATAGTCGCTGAACTTGGCGCCTTCGTTTTCCTTGCCGGGCACCACGCGCGCGCTGAGCGTAGCGTTGTGGGTCAGGAAATCGCGCAGCTTGGCCAGCAGGTTGGCGTCTTCGGCGAAGCGCTCCATGAGGATGTACTTGGCGCCTTCGAGCACAGCCTTGACTTCGGCGAAGCCCTTTTCGGCATCGACGAAACGTGCGGCTTCGGTTTCGGGATTCAGCTCGGGGTCGGCAAAGATCGCATCGGCCAGGTCGCCCAGACCTGCTTCCAGGGCAATCTGGCCCTTGGTACGACGCTTCTGCTTATAGGGCAGATAAAGGTCTTCGAGGCGGGTCTTGGTGTCGGCGAGGTCGATCTCGCGCTTGAGTTCGGGCGTCAGCTTGCCCTGTTCCTCGATGCTGGCGAGGATCGAGGCGCGGCGATCATCCAGCTCGCGCAGGTAGCGCAGACGCTCTTCGAGCAGGCGCAGCTGGGTGTCATCCAGGCTGCCGGTGACTTCCTTGCGGTAACGCGCGATGAAGGGCACGGTCGAGCCCTCGTCGAGCAGCGCCACGGTGGCGGCAACCTGTTGCGGGCGCACGCCCAGTTCAGCGGCGAGGCGAGAATTGATGCTGTCCATGAACCTACCTGGGTCAGTCAAACCATGCAGGCCGGGCCTGCGCGAAAGGGCGCGATTATAAAGGCAGCGGCTGGCTTGAGGCGGGCAGTCGGACGAAAAAGCCAGCAAGAGGCCTGTCGACTCATTCCATTGGCTCTCGGCTTCGCCCTGCAAAATCTGCTAACAATGGCTTCAGTTGCGTTTACATCACTGTGCGCATAATGCATTGACGATTTTTACGGGAGTTTCCATGAGCAGCACTGCGCCCGCCAGCGAAGGCGAAAAGATCCTTATTGTCGATGACGATGCCCGGTTGCGGCGCTTGCTCGAGCGGTTTCTCGATGAGCAGGGCTATCGCGTGCGGACCGTGGAGAGTGCCGAGCAGATGGATCGTCTGCTCAGCCGCGAGCTGTTCCATCTGGTCGTGCTGGACCTGATGATGCCGGGTGAGGACGGGCTTTCCGCCTGTTCACGCCTGCGCGAAGGCGGCAATCAGATTCCGATCATCATGCTGACTGCCAAGGGCGACGAGGCCAGCCGGATCCATGGGTTGGAGCAGGGCGCCGACGACTATCTGGCCAAGCCGTTCAACCCGCGCGAGTTGCTGGCGCGGATTCGGGCGGTACTGCGGCGCCAGGCGCCGCAGGTGCCAGGCGCGCCAGGCAGCGAGGACGAGACCGTCACCTTCGGCGATTACGAGCTGTTCCTTGGCACCCGCGAGCTGAAGAAGGGCGACCAGGTGCACATGCTGACTACCGGTGAATTCGCCGTGCTCAAGGCCCTGGTCCAGCATGCCCGTGAACCGCTGACCCGCGACAAGCTGATGAACCTGGCCCGCGGCCGCGAATGGGATGCGCTCGAGCGTTCCATCGATGTGCAGATCTCCCGCCTGCGCCGATTGATCGAGCCGGATCCTTCCAAACCGCGCTACATCCAGACCGTGTGGGGCGTGGGCTATGTGTTCGTGCCGGACGGCAACAAGTAAGTCGGCACGCCTCACTTCTGGCGGCGGATGCTTCAAGGTCCGCCGTATCGCTAATCAGCCTGTCCGCTCGGGCTGCTCGATAACCGGCGTCTGCGCCGTGGCTCTTCTATGAAAACACCGCTCTGGTTCCCGCAAAGCTTCTTCGCCCGCACGCTGTGGATGGTGCTGATCGTGGTGCTGTTCTCCAAGGTGCTGATGCTCGTGTACCTGATGATGAACGAGGACGTGATGGTCGACCGGCAGTACAGCCATGGTGCGGCGCTGACCCTGCGCGCGTACTGGGCGGCCGATCAGGAGAACCGTGAGCGTATTGCCGATGCGGCCGGGCTGCAGCGAGTTACGACGGAAGATGTACCGCCCAGTGAGTACCACTGGCCCTATACGGAAATTTTCCAGCGGCAGATGCAGGCCGAGCTTGGTGTCGAGACAGACGTGCGGGTTCGCATCCAGCCTGACACGGCCATTTGGGTGCGCGCGCCAAGCCTCGGGCCGGATTGGTTGCAAGTGCCGCTTTACGCATACCCGCTGCGCGGACAGCGCATCTGGAGCGTGCTCGGCTGGTTTCTCGGTATCGGGCTGCTGTCAACCGCCGCGGCATGGATTTTCGTCAGCCAGCTCAACCTGCCGCTCAAGCGCCTGGTCTACGCCGCTCGGCAGATCGGCAAGGGCCGCAGCGTGCGCTTGCCCATCAGCGATACGCCGAGCGAAATGACCGAGGTCTATCGCGCGTTCAATCAGATGGCCGAAGACGTCGAGCAGGCCGGCCGCGAGCGTGAGCTGATGCTGGCTGGTGTCTCTCATGATCTGCGCACGCCGCTGACGCGCTTGCGGCTGTCGCTCGAATTGATGTCCAGCGACGCTGAGCTGACCGAAGACATGGTTCGCGATATCGAGGACATGAACGCGATCCTCGACCAGTTTCTCGCCTTCGTCCGTGACGGCAGCGACGAGCCGGTGGAAAGTGTCGATCTCGGCGAACTGGTGCGTGAGGTCGTGGCGCCCTACAACCAGTACGGCGAAAGTGTTCGCCTGTGCGTCGAGCCGATGCCGCCACTGGCACTGCGGCGGGTGTCGATCAAGCGACTGCTGGTTAATCTGATCGAGAATGCGCTGCGTTATGGCGGCCATGGGGTCGAGGTTGCGGCCCATGTCTCGGGCGACAGCAATGCGCCCTATGTCGTGCTCAGCGTGCTCGACCGGGGGACGGGTATTGATCCGCAAGAGCTGGGCGAGATCTTCAATCCGTTCATTCGCGGCGACAAGGCCCGTGGCGGACAAGGCGCCGGGCTGGGGCTGGCGATCGTCAAGCGGATCGCCTCGCAGCATGGTGGCGTGATCGAGTTACGCAACCGAGAAGGCGGCGGGCTCGAGGCGCGGGTGAGCTTGCCTTTGGGGTTGCTGCTGCCGAGGGATGCGGTCAAACGATAGGGCAGCCGCAGCGCTTGAGCCTGCCTATTTCGATCCGCTTGTTGCGGCAGCGTTAGCCCATCAAACACTGCCAGACCGATGGAGAGCAGCGGTGGCTGGCTGCCAGGGCCTGCTTAGCCCTTTCCCTTGGTCCGTGTCAGATGCGGGCCGGCGTTCTTTTCCAGGTACTGGATAATCAGCCCGGCGACATCCTTGCCGGTAGTTTCTTCGATGCCCGCCAGACCTGGAGATGAGTTCACCTCCATCACCAGCGGGCCATGGTTGGAGCGAAGGATATCGACGCCGGCGACGCTGAGGCCCATCACCTTGGCCGCGCGGATGGCGGTCATCCGTTCTTCCGGGGTGATCTTGATCAGGCTGGCGGTGCCGCCGCGGTGCAGGTTGGAGCGAAACTCACCGGGCTTGGCCTGGCGTTTCATGGCGGCGATGACCTTGTCGCCAACCACGAAGCAGCGGATATCCGCACCACCGGCTTCCTTGATGTATTCCTGCACCATGATGTCCTGCTTGAGGCCCATGAAGGCCTCGATCACCGACTCGGCGGCGGTGGCGGTTTCACACATCACCACGCCGATGCCCTGGGTGCCTTCGAGCACCTTGATCACCAACGGCGCGCCGTTGACCATCTGGATCAGGTCGGCGATGTCGTCAGGGGAGTGGGCAAAGCCGGTCACTGGCAGGCCGATACCGCGGCGCGATAACAGTTGCAGCGAGCGCAGCTTGTCCCGCGAGCGGGCAATGGCCACCGATTCATTCAGCGGAAAAACGCCCTGCATTTCGAATTGGCGCAGCACCGCGCAGCCATAGAAGGTGACGGAGGCGCCGATCCGCGGGATCACCGCGTCGAAGCCTTCCAGCGGACGGCCGCGGTAATGGATCTGCGGCTTGTGGCTGGCGATGTTCATGTACGCGCGCAGGGTGTCGATGACGACCACCTCATGGCCACGTTGCTGGCCGGCCTCCACCAGACGGCGGGTCGAATACAGGCGTGGGTTGCGCGACAGCACGGCGATTTTCATTGGGCACCGGAAAGAGTGAGAGTCTGGGGTTTTTCCTGCACGTAGGTGCGGGCAGGGTCGACCAGCCATTTGCCGTCCATCAGGGCTTTTGACCCCAGTAGCAAGCGATAGCGCATGGTCTTGCGACAGGTAAGGGTGAATTCGACGGGCCACAGGTGGTCGCCCAGCGCCAACAGCGTACGCACCACATAACGCGTTTGTACGTGCCCGTTCGAGCTTTTGATGATCTTGCGCGCCACCAGCCGCGCTTCGCAGCGGTGGCGGCTCTGTACCAGCGTACCCAGGTGCGCCGTGAAACGGACCCAGCGTTCGCCATTGCGCTTGAATTCGCTGATGTCGGTCGCATGTAGGGCAGAGGTGCTGGCGCCGGTATCGATCTTTGCGCGCAGGCCGACCACGCCGAGTTCGGGCAGGGCGATCCATTCGCGCAAACCGATGATTGTCTGGAGGTCGGGACTGTTCAAAAGCGTATCCAGTAAATTTGCGCGCATTCTAGACAGGCTGCATGACAACCGCATCTCCCTGTTCCAACCTATGACAACGAGACGCTAGACAGAGTTGAACCATGAGTGAGAAAGACGACGGCAAAGTCCGTCTGGACAAATGGCTATGGGCGGCGCGTTTCTTCAAAACGCGGGCTCTGGCAAAGGCGGCCATCGAGGGCGGCAAGGTGCACTGCCGCGGTGAACGGTGCAAGCCGAGCAAAGAGCCCAAGCTGGGGGAAGAGCTGGTGATTCGAGCAGGCTTTGATGAGCGCACGGTGGTGATTCGTGCGCTGTCGGCGGTGCGCAAGGGCGCGCCAGAGGCCCAACTGCTCTATGAGGAGACGGCCGAAAGCTTGTCTCGACGCGAAACCGCTGCCGCCCTGCGTAAAGCTGGGAGTCTGGGTGTGGAAACCGATGGCAAGCCTAGCAAGAAGCAACGCCGCGCCTTGCAGCGCTTTCGTTCTGACGCTGGTTGAATGCGCCTGGTTGGACGGTCGCCACTTTCACCCTAGAATGCGGTCCCTTCTCTTTAGGCGCGGCCAGATTGCCGAGACGTAAACGTTTCGCTATTCGCTAACGGCCCCGAACGCCCACCTGCTCTGGTCATGCCCATGCTCGATACCGATTACACCCAACGCTTTCTCTTCGATGACACCGACGTGCGCGGCGAATGGGTCGGGCTTGAGCGCAGCTATGCCGAAGTCCTGGCCAAACACACCTATCCCGAACAGGTTGCCCAGTTGCTCGGCGAACTATTGGCAGCGGCGGCGCTGTTGGTTGGCACGCTGAAGTTCGACGGCCTGATGGTGTTGCAGGCTCGCTCTTCGGGCGCCGTACCCTTGTTAATGGTCGAATGCTCGAGCAGCCGCGAGATGCGTGGCATCGCTCGCTACGACGAAACGCAGCTGACACCTGGCGCAAGCTTGGCGGAGCTGATGCCCGATGGCGTGATGGCGATGACCATCGACCCGGCCCAAGGGCAACGTTATCAGGGCATTGTTGCGCTGGACGGCGTGACACTTGCGGACAGCCTGTCTAACTACTTTGCCTCGTCCGAACAGTTGCCGACGCGCTTCTGGCTGGCGGCGGATGGTCGCCGTGCTTGCGGCATGCTGCTGCAGCAGCTGCCGGCCGACCGCATCCGTGACGGCGAGGAGCGTGAAGCCAGCTGGCAGCACCTGCGTACGCTGGCCGATACCCTGTCGACCGAAGAGTTGCTGGGCCTCGATACCGAGACCATCCTGCATCGTCTCTATCATGAAGAGCAGGTTCGGTTGTTCGATCCGCGTCCGATCGTGTTCCGTTGCAGCTGCTCGCGAGAGCGTTCGGCCAATGCCGTCATCAGTCTCGGTCAGCAAGACGCTGAGCAATTACTGTCGGAGCAGGGCGGAGCCATCACCATCGACTGCCAGTTCTGCAACCACAGCTACCGCTTCGACGCGGCGGATATCGCCCAACTGTTCGCGGGTGCGGGAACAGAGGGCCCGTCCGGCACGCGACATTAAAGGCTTTGCGGGACTAGGAACCTTTTCGCCATCACGCCCTCATACCCAGCGCAGCGTCATTTCTGTCATAATCGCGCGCACTTTTTTTCGGTGTAGTCCACTACTCTGTGGGCTACAAAGCATGGAGGAATCGGCCCAGGGCCGACGGGAAACTCATGACGCAAGCCACTAACGCCGTATACATCGACATCAGCACCGCTCAACTGGTCGAAGAAGCCATCAAGCGCGGTGAAGGTGAATTGGCCGCCACTGGCGCGCTCGTCGTGAAAACCGGCCACCGGACCGGTCGTTCGCCAGCTGACCGCTATATCGTCGAGGAGCCCAGCACCCAGGCTTCTATTGCCTGGGGGCCGATCAACCGTCCGTTCCCGGCCGACAAGTTCGATGCGCTGTGGGATCGCGTCGAGGCGTTCAACCGCGGCCAGGATTTCTTCGTTTCTCACGTGCATGTTGGCTCCGCCGAGGATCACTACCTGCCGGTCAAGATGACCACCGCCACCGCGTGGCAGAACCTGTTCGGTCGCCAGCTGTTCATCAACCCGGAAACCTACAACCCGGCCGGCAAGGAAGAGTGGAAGGTACTCAACGTCGCCAACTTCGAGTGCGTGCCCGAGCGTGACGGCACAAACTCCGATGGTTGCGTGATCATCAACTTCGCCGCCAAGAAAGTGCTGATCGCCGGCATGCGCTACGCCGGTGAGATGAAGAAGGCCATGTTCTCGGTGCAGAACTACCTGCTGCCGGAAAAAGACGTGCTGCCGATGCACTGCGCCGCCAACATTGGCGACGATGGCGACGTGACGCTGTTCTTCGGTCTTTCCGGCACTGGCAAAACCACCTTGTCGGCAGACGAATCGCGTCATCTGATCGGCGACGACGAGCACGGCTGGGGCACTGGCGTAGTGTTCAACATCGAAGGCGGTTGCTACGCCAAGTGCATCGACCTGTCCGAGAAGAACGAGCCGGTCATCTGGAAAGCTATTCAGTTTGGCACCGTGCTGGAAAACGTCGTACTGAACGGTGAGCGCACCGCCGACTACACCGATGACAGCCTGACGCAGAACAGCCGCGCAGCCTATCCGCTGGAATACGTCGAGAAGCGTAGTGAGAAGAACCTGGGCGGCGAGCCGAACGCAGTGATCTTCCTGACTTGCGACCTGACTGGTGTTCTGCCTCCGGTGTCGATCCTTAACGAAGAACAGGCGGCTTACCACTTCCTTTCCGGCTACACCGCACTGGTGGGCTCTACCGAAATGGGTTCGGGCAGCGGCATCAAGTCGACCTTCTCCACCTGTTTCGGCGCGCCGTTCTTCCCACGGCCGGCCGGTGTCTATGCCGAGCTGCTGATCAAGCGCATCCAGGCGTTCGGCTCCAAGGTCTACCTGGTCAACACCGGCTGGACCGGCGGTGGCTATGGCGTCGGCAAGCGCTTCAACATCCCGACCACACGTGCCGTGATCGCTGCGATCCAGAGCGGTGCATTGGTGGGTGCAGAAACCGAGCATCTGCCAATCATCAACCTCGACGTGCCGAAGGCCGTCACCGGTGTCGACACCCAGTTGCTCAACCCGCGCAATACCTGGTCCGATGGCAACGCCTACGACGAGGCCGCGAAGGAGCTGGCGAACAAGTTCGTCGAGAACTTCAAGAAGTTCGACGTTTCCGACGCCATCAAGGCCGCTGGCCCGCAGCTCTAAGCTGTAACGCCAAGCGTTGGAGAAGCCGCCCCCGGGCGGCTTTTTCATGGGCGTTTTTCTGCCGGTTCACTATGTCGATGGCCTTCCGGTCGCCCTTGGCGGGATTGGCCACGAGTGCCGCCGTCCCGAACTGCGAGACATTGAACCCGAATCCTTCATCGGTTCGGTTGATAACTTCTATCAACCAAGACGGATGGATTCGATGGCTGTTGGCCCATAGCATAACGATCACTTTCACCCCATTGGAGCCACGCCATGCAAATCGAAGAAGCCATCCAGACCCGCCGCGCTGTCAAGGCGTATGACCCCAGCTTTCAGCTCAGCCGCGAAGAGAAGGACGAGCTCTTGCAGTTGGCGTTGCTGGCACCGTCCGCGTTCAACCTGCAGCACGTGCGCTTCGTCGAGGTGAGTAACCCGGAATTGCGCGCGCAGATCCGCGAGGTGGGCTGGGATCAGGCGCAGATGACCGATGCCTCGATGCTGGTGGTGGTCTGTGCTCAGGTCGACAGCTGGGAAAAGAACGTCCGCCGCGTCTGGGACGGTGCTCCGGCTGAAGTTCAGGACTACATGGCCGGCGCCATCGACAACTATTACCGCGGCAAGCCGCAGGTACAGCGTGACGAGGCCATGCGCAGCTGCGGCCTGATGGCGCAGACGCTGATGCTTGCTGCACGTGGCAAGGGCCTGGATTCCTGCCCCATGGACGGCTTCGATTTCGATGCGGTGTCCAAGCTGATCAACCTGCCGGATAACCACGTCATCGCCATGATGGTCGCGGTTGGTAAGCGCACGGTCGACCCCAAGCCCCGCGTGGGCAAGCTGCCGTTCGACGAAGTGATCATCCGCGACCGCTTCTGAATCATCCGAGCGAGCGCGCGAAGCGTTCTCTGTCTCTGCGCCGCCGCGGCACTTTCCGCGGCGGTGTGTTTTTGCCTGTTGCTGACGACGCTAGCCCGCTGCGTTTGCAGTCTCAAAGCGCGAGCATCGCGGCTTGCCCAAACGCGATGCCTGTTTACGTTTGCAGCGCTGTCCGCGCGTGCCGGTCGCTTTGCTGTACCGTCTCCCTCCTTTTGTTACCCTTCGGCCTCCCGTCCAAGGCGTGACCCCGCATGATCGAGCAGACCCTCAAGCAGACATTCGGCTACGACGGCTTTCGTCCCGGCCAGGAACAGGCCATCCGCGCGGTGGTGGCCGGTCGTTCGGCGGCGGCGATCTTCCCCACTGGTTCGGGCAAATCGCTGTGCTACCAGCTGCCGGCATTGCTGCTGCCACATCTGTCTTTGGTCGTCTCGCCGTTGCTGGCCTTGATGCAGGATCAACTGGCTTTTCTGCAGCGCCACGGCATCGCTGCCGGTAGCATCGATTCCGCGCAGAGCCGCGAGCAGGCCAGCGAGACCATGGCGAGGGCCAAGTCCGGCGAGCTGAAGATCCTGATGATTTCGGTGGAGCGGCTGAAGAACGAGCGCTTTCGCAATTTCATCAGCCAGGTGCCGATCTCCTTGCTGGTGGTCGATGAGGCGCACTGCATCTCCGAGTGGGGGCATAACTTCCGCCCGGATTACCTCAAGCTTCCCGACTACCAGCGGCAGTTCAATATCCCCCAGGTGCTGCTGTTGACCGCGACGGCGACGCCGCCGGTGATCGCCGATATGCAGGCCAAATTCTTGATTGCCGCGGACGACGTGGTCACCACCGGTTTCTACCGGCCCAATCTCAATCTGCTGGTGGAGCCGGTCAGCGGCTTCAACAAGCAGCGGCGGCTGGTGGAGTGGCTGGCGGACAAGGGCGGTCAGCCGACCATTGTCTACGTCACCCAGCAGAAGACGGCCGAGCAGGTCGCCGAGCATCTGGCGCAGCGCGGCTTTCCGGCCAGCGCCTACCACGCCGGCATGGCCCATGAAGCGCGCGAAGCGATCCAGCGCCGCTTCATGCACGGCGAGCTGAACTGCATCGTCGCCACCATCGCTTTCGGCATGGGTATCGACAAGGCCGATATCCGCAACGTGGTGCACTACGACCTGCCCAAGTCGGTGGAGAATTACAGCCAGGAGATCGGCCGTGCCGGACGCGACGGCCAGCCGTCCGATTGCCTGGTACTGGCCAACCGCGACAGCCTCAGCGTGCTGCAGAACTTCGTCTACGGCGACACGCCGGAACGCGAAGGCATCCGCTGCGTGCTTGATGAGTTGCTGCAAGCCGGCGCCGGCGGGCAGTGGGAGCTGATGCTCAACCAGCTGTCGGACCAGAGCAACATCCGCCAGTTGCCATTGAAAACTCTGCTGGTGCAACTGGAGTTGCGCGGCATCATTGCGCCACGTTTCGCCTATTTCGCTGAGTACCGCTTCAAATACCTGCTCGAGCCCGAGGCGCTGGTGGCGAAGTTCGACGGCGAGCGGCGGCAGTTCGTCGAGGCCATCGTGCACAGCTCAGCACGGGCGCGAACCTGGTGCACCCTGGATTTCGACGCGCTCTACGGGCAGCACGGCGCCGACCGCGCGCGAGTGGTCAAGGCGCTGGAGTACTTCCAGGAAAAGGGCTGGATCGAGCTGGAGAGCAAGCAGATGACCGAGGTCTATGCGCTGCTCGATCCGCGTTTCGATGCCGACGCCCTGAGTGGCGAGCTGCATGCCTATTTCAAGGGGCATGAAGCCAGCGAAATCACCCGCATCGACAACATGCTGGCGCTGTTCGAGTCCGCCGAGTGCCTGAGTCAGCGGCTGGCCGCCTATTTCGGTGATCGCCAGGCACCGCAGCGCTGCGGGCATTGCTCGGTCTGTCGCGGACAGGCCGCGCAACTGCCGGAACCGCCAGCCCTGGCGCCTCTGGCGCAGATGGATCTGAGCGCGCGTTGCGCCGATGTCATTCAGCGCTACCGGCAACTCAAGGGCGATGCGCCGGGCGCCGAGTGCCTGACGCGCTTTCTCTGCGGCATCAGCGTGCCGGTATTTACCAAGCTCAAAGCGCGCCAGATCCCCGGTTTCGCCTCGCTGGAGGCCTATCCCTACGCCGAGGTTCGCGCGCGCCTGACGCGCTAGATCAGTGGCGGAGAACTTCAGCGCGCGGTCAGACCGATCAGCCGGTCGGCGACACCTTTGGTTTGCCTCGACGTACCGGCGGTGAGGTTGCTCGAGTTTTCCAGCGCATCCAGCAAGCCGGTCAGCGAGCCGACACCGGCCGACTGGGTCTCGATGTGCTGCGCCACCGCACGAATCTCGCTGGCCAGGCGGTCGATGTCGGTGCCGATCTCCTCGGCGTTCTTGCCGGTGATCTCGGCCAGCTTGCGCACCTCGTCGGCCACCACTGCGAAACCGCGACCTTGCTCCCCGGCGCGTGCGGCCTCGATGGCAGCGTTCAGGGCCAACAGATTGGTCTGCCCGGCAATCTGCTGAATGGTCTGCACCACCGACTGAATGCGCTGGCTCGACTGCGCCAGATCGCGGGCGCTGCTGACCACCTCATCTGCTTGATGGACCATTTGCTTGACCGAGCTGCCGGCCTGTTCGATGACGGTGCCTTGCTGGTTGATGTTCAGCGTCAGGTCATCCATCGAGCCGTGCAGTTCGGTGGCGCACTGGCTCAGTTGCTCGGACATCGAGCGGCGCTCCTCATCGGCTTGCGAGAGCACCTGGCCAAGGTCGGCCAGGCCGCGGAACACCGGGCGGATGTGCTCGTCGAGGCCGTTGACGTCCACCGCGCTACTGTAGTCCTGGCGCTTGAACTGTTCGATCTGCTTGACCACCACCTGGCTGAGGCCGGTCAGCTTCTTTATCTGCCGGCGCAGGAAGAACGCCTTGAACTCGCCGTGGTAGGCGATGAAGTTGTCGGTGTACTCGTCGTGGAACTCATCCTTGCCGTTGGTGCGGAAGAAGAACACCGCGGTCAGTGTCTGGTTGAGGTTGAGGCCGAGAATCTCACCAAAGGTCGAGTAACCGGCCACTGGAACGTCATCGAACACCGGGTCCATGCCACCCAGAGCCTGCTCGTTGTTCAGACGACGCAGGATGCAGTCGTTGAGGATGCCCACCAGCGGCTTGCCGGGCTTGTTCTGCATGAATTTCTGATAGTCGCGGCGGGTGGTTTCGGCCAGCGGGGTGCGCTTGACCATGATCAGCTCCTCACCGGGCGCAACGTCGCAGAACAGGTGCACGCGCTCGTTGGCGAAGTCGATCTGCGAGATCGAGCGGACGAAAACCTCTTCGCCTACACGGATGGCGAAGGAGTAGTCGGAGAGCCGCTGCTCCAGCTCTTTTGGCGCGCATTTGAGCGCCTCGCACAGTGCCTGGACCATGCTGCGGATGTTGCCGCGGGAATCGACCACCTGGCTGATGTAGCGCTCTTCCAGCGAGGCGCTGAGCACGCTCAGGCTGAGCGACGTGGGCTCGAAGTTCTGGCTCTTGAACACCCCGAAACGCACATCCCGCGCACACTTGAGGAAGACGATCAGCGCGTGGTTCTGGTAGCTGCGCTTGCCGTCATGCAGCTGGGTCTTCTGAAAATCCAGCTTGCCACCGGCCGAGCCGCCGACGAACAGGCAGGGAAAGCGCCCGGACTCGTACAGCGCCTCCATGAAGAAGGATTCCGAAGCGGAGAGCCCGTCGAAGAAGATGTTGGCGAGGGTGTCGCGGTAGTCGATCTTCATCGACATCTGCACTCGCTTGATCGAGGCCGTCAGTTTGGCGATCCGCTGCGCCATGCTCATGCGGTTGCCCTGGCCGCGGATGTCCTCGCTTTCCAGGGGGACATGAACGATCTCGGCTGCGGCGATGACGCTGGCGTCGAACAGCTGCAGCACCACCCGATCCCATTGCGCGCCGGTGGCACAGTAGAGCCGCTGGCCCTCGCTGGAGAGCTCGCCCGCCGTGGTGCACAGGCTGATCGTCGCCTGTGGAAAACGCTGCGACACCTGTCTTGCCACGTCATCCAGATTCACATGCGGCGAGACGAAGCCGGCAATGTAGGTCGGGTTGAAGCGCAAGGCGGCGAGCTGCTGGGCCAGCTGCTGGGCCGAGCAGAGCAGACTTGCCGTGCCGTTGGATTGCGTGTGACCTGGCTTGAATCGGGAAAGCGAAATCATGGGCTTTACTCGCGCATTTAGAAAAGGAAGCCGGACTCTCGGCCGCTCCCGCACTGATCAGCCATCGATCAGAAGCTAGTCGTCGTTATATCGACACTATGGCCGCGAACCGCATACCGTTCGGCGGTGCTGTCTTCAATCATGTTATCGGCCGCTGGATAAAAGTTCGCCATGCCACCATGGTCTTCATCCGTAAGTACTGAGGGAGGCGGTGACGTCCAGTTGACGTGGCTCAACGGAAATCGATTGCGGCCGTGCAATTGTCGACGAGCGACCTGTTGCCGCAGTGGTTGTGGCCGATAGCAAGGAAAGCCTCACAAGGAGCGACGTCATGTCTCGCTTGTTCACCGATCTCGGATTCCGCTGGAAAATTACCCTGCCCATTGCGGCACTGGCCCTGCTGCTGGTGCTGATGGGGGTCGTCGGCATGCGTGGCGTCAACCATGTGGCCGATTCCAGCCAGCAGCTGGCGACACGGCACCTGCCCGCCATCGGGCTGCTGCTCAATGCCGACCGTGACCTGTATCAGGCCTTTGTCGCCGAACGCAGTCTGCTCGACAGCGATGCGGGCGACCACATCCAGGCGCTCAGGGCCAGCCATGCGGAAAACCTCAAGCAGGCCTACGACCGCGTGCAGCAGTACGCCGCCATGCAGCCAAGTTCGGAAGCGCTGGCGTTGGTCGAGCAGTTCAACCGTGGCTTTCAGCAATGGTCTGGGGTCTCGCAGCGGGTGATCGAGCAGATCGACCTTGATCCGCTGGCCGCCAGTGCACTGAGCTTTGGCGAAAGCGAGTCGAGCTTCGATGCCATGCGTGACGCCATCGACAAGCTGGGCGATCTTGAAGCGGCGGCGGCTAACAGCGAAGGCGAGGCCGCCATCGCTGAAGGCGCGGCGACAGCAGAACAGCAGATCATCGTGTTGGCTGTGGGTCTGCTCGGCTGCGTGTTACTGGTGGTGGGCCTGCCTCTGGTGGTACTGCGGCCGATGCAGCGGTTGCTCGAGCGTGTGCAGCAGATTGCCGAGGGCGACGGCGACCTGCGCGCCCGGCTGGATGTGCGGTCGGCCGACGAACTGGGCCAACTCGGCAATGCGTTCAACCGTTTTCTCGACAAGCTGCAACCGTTGATCGCCGAAGTCGGTCGGGTTACCGGAGAAGTCGATGCGGCGGCGCGTGATATGGCCAGGATGGCGACGACGAACGATCAACTGATCAGCAGCGAACATGCGGCCGTGGACCAGGTCAGCACAGCGGCGACGGAAATGAGCGCTGCGGTGCATGAAGTTGCGCTGAACGCACAGAACGCTTCCGATGCGGCGCGGAATGCGCAACAGCAGTCAAGCCAGGGCGCAGCGGTGGTCACCAGCACCGTCCAGTCAATCCGCCAGCTGGCGCAGGAGGTGGAGAGTACCTCGCAGACCATCGAGGTCCTGGCTGAAGAGACCGCCAGTATTGGTGCGGTGCTCGAAGTGATTCGCGGCATCGCTGAACAGACCAACCTGCTTGCGCTCAACGCCGCCATCGAGGCCGCCCGCGCCGGCGAGCAAGGTCGCGGTTTCGCCGTGGTGGCGGATGAGGTGCGGGCGCTGGCAGGCCGTACTCAGGATTCAACCAAGGACATCCAGCTACGTATCGAGCGGTTGCAGAGCGGGGTTGCCAAGGCCGTGCAGGCCATGCACGCCGGCAGTGGCAAGGCGCGCGACAGTGTGGAGCGTGCTGCTGGCGTCGATCAGGTGTTGGCCGACACGGCGGAGTCGGTACAGCGCATCAATGACATGGCGGCGCAGATTGCCACGGCTTGCGAGGAGCAGAGCAGCGTGACCGAGGAGATTGCGCGCAACATCAGCGATATACGCGATCTGTCCGATGATGCGGCTGCCAATTCTACGAAGAGCATGCAGGCCAGCCAGCAATTGTCCGGGCTGTCGCAGACTCTGGCGAGCCTGGTGGGTCGCTTCCAGGTCTGAACTGGCGCCCGCGCTTGCGCGGCGTCCGGCTAACCGGGGACGCGTACGCCCCACAGCAGTTTGCCCAGCCCGGTGTCGTCCGGTAACAACAACAGGCTGAGCATAAACACCAGCAGCAGGCCGAGCGCATAGGCCAGGCTGATCAGGCGCTGCCGTCGGCGGCGTCGTGTCACGGGTGCTGCTCTGGTCGGTTGTGCGCTGGAACGTGAAGGGGATGGGTGCATCGTCCTCTCGATGGATAGCAAGCCATGGCTCATTTGGTGGCGCGGAGCCGACCTGTACCGTTCTGGCGGCGAAGTAAACCCGAAATGAAAGCATAATGCCACTATCGTGAAGGCTGCCCCGATGGGCTGTCATTCGGGTAGCCGCCATCCCCCAGCGTCTGCCATCGCAGCGCTGTCACAATCGGAAAAGCTCTAGCGTGGATATCAGCCGGCGCTCCTGGCTGTGTCGACCATACTCAAAGGTCGCCGCCGCCCGACCTGGAGATCCGCTCATGCAGACTCGCCGCCAGCTGCTCAGTCGTTCCGCCCTGTTAGCCACTGTCGCCGCCCTCGGGCCGCTGCTGCCATTGCTGGCAAGAGGGGCCGAACCGTTACGCCAGCGCGCGATTCCCGCGACCGGCGAGATGCTTCCGGTGATCGGGCTGGGAACCTCGCGGACACATGACGTTCAGCTCGACGATGACGAGATGCGAACCCTGCTCGAGGTGCTGCGGGTGCTCGTCGAGGGTGGCGCACGGGTGATCGATACCGCGCCGAGCTACGGCAATGCTGACCGGGTGGTGGGTGAGCTGGTCCAGCGCGGCGATGTACGTAGGCAGGTGTTTCTGGCCAGTAAGGTTTCCGCCACCGGCCGCGAGCGTGGTGTGGCGCAGATCGAAAAGAGCTTCGAGGCGCTGCAGACTGAAGTGATCGACCTGATCCAGGTGCACAACCTGCAGGACACGCGCACCCAGCTCCAGCTGTTGCGCTCTCTCAAGGAGCAGGGTCGTATCCGCTACATAGGCGTGACTCACTATGTCGAATCCGCCCACGATCGGCTGCTAGAAGTACTCAAGCAGGAGCCTGTCGATTTCGTTCAGTTCAACTATTCGGTCAGCGAGCGCAATGCTGAAAGGCGGTTGCTGCCGTATTGCGCCGAGCACGGCATTGCCACGCTGATCAATCGGCCCTTTACCCGCGGGAACCTGCTCTCGCGGGTCAAGGGCAAGCCGTTGCCGGGCTGGGCGGCAGACATCGATGCCGGCTCCTGGGCGCAGCTGCTGCTCAAGTTCATCCTCGCCGAGCCGGCAGTGACCACGGTGATACCTGCCACATCCAATCCGCGCTACATGGCCGACAACCTCATGGCCGGGCAGGGCCGATTGCCGGACGCGCGCCAGCGGGAACTGATTGTCGATGCCTTCCGATGAAGGTGGCTGAGGGACTCCGGGCTGGGGCTGGATGATCATGCCGTTTGCGGCGCGTGCCGCCGCGCTGATCAGTGCCCGGCCGGGCGAGCTGCGCGCGGCGCTGGCAGGGTTCGCGCTGTTCTTCTGCCTGTTCACCGGCTATTTCATGCTGCGGCCGATCCGCGAGTCGATGGGTATTCAGGGCGGCGTCGAGAACCTGCAGTGGCTGTTCACCGCGACCTTCGTCGCCATGCTGGTGGCGGTGCCGCTGTTCGCCTGGCTCAACTCGCGCGTGGCGCGCATCCATTACATCGACTGGGTGTACGGCTTCTTCTGCCTCAACCTGCTGCTGTTTGCCGGGCTGTTCTTTCTCCTGCGCGAGAGCATCTGGCTGGCTCGGGTGTTCTACGTGTGGATCTCGGTCTACAACCTGTTCGTGGTCTC